>Ga0207891_1000036_pt1 | contig 181955 bp, 175 predicted proteins | sample LinPmetageLP50_FD_184061 | JGI IMG/M metagenome (GOLD analysis project Ga0207891, IMG submission 184061) | Marine viral communities from the Pacific Ocean - LP-50 (SPAdes) | ecosystem: Environmental > Aquatic > Marine > Oceanic | place: Pacific Ocean | collected 2011-08-27 | reverse complement strand
GCGATGGGCGGGTTTTGGCCGCCAGGTTTTGTCGGCGGGTACGGCACTGAAGATGTTGTGGTAGGTGGTTGGTTCTGAGCCACCTTCTTCTTCCATTGCCTGGGGTTGTTTACCAGTGTGGGTAACTACCGTAAGCAGCCAATCCCGGTTCAGGCTGGGGTTGTCGTGCTCGGTCAGTTCGGCTTTGGCGCCGCAGGTGAAGTCGGCACGGTTGCTTTCACCGTTGGCGGTGCTGGCGTCGTTTCTGAGGGCGTCCAGCTTTGCTTCGGTAAACGGCTGACCGCTGGCGTCGGCTTTGAAGCGACCCGGGTAGTCAAAGTGCTGATAGTCCGGGCGTTGATTGTCACCGGCTGCACTGTGTTCGTGCATCAGGGCATAGGCCGGATTTTTGAAGGTGTAGTCCTTCATGGCAACCGAGGCGGCACGAACGCGCTCTTCGTAGCGGAAGCGGAACACCGCAGTTTGTTGGGTACTTCCACCGGCTTTGCCGTTGTATTCGGCAGGTTCGAGGCGAGGCGCATCGCCGTGGTGGTCGGCGATGACCAGGCCAGGCTGTTCATCCCCGTCGACACTGCCGTGCTGGTAACGGTAATGCCAGCCTTCCTCTGCGGCCATGCGTTCAACAAACGCCAGATCGCTTTCCCGGTGCTGAACGCAGTACTCGCGCTCCTGGGGATTGCGCTTGAGATCAAACACCGAGTTCGCAATGCCCCGCTCTTCCAGCAGGGTGCGCACGAGGGTGTCGGTGGTCCGGGTCTGAAAGATGCGGCTGTTGTGCATCAACCCCAAGCGCCATAGAGGCGGCTGGATGATGAGTTCGTAGCGGGTGCGGCGGTGGCCGGAATCACCCCGGGCAAATTCGTTGACCACGCCGGTGAAGCGGCGAAGCGGCACGCCATCCTGCCAGACCACCAGATCCACCTGCTGCTCCAGAACCTCACCCGCATCAATGTCAGGATCGGTGCTGGCCAGCTCAAGGCGGCCGTGAAACAGCTCGGATAACCGTTCGGTCAGCGTAAAGCCGACAACGGAAAATAGATCAGAAGGGAGTTCGCCAACACGGGCGGTAAACTGCAGTCCGTTTGCCTGGGGCATATCTTCAATCCTTGAAGGTATGGTTCTGTATGAATCCGGGCTAGGATTCTGTCGCAAAAACGGCTGTTAATCAAACACACTCTGCGTCAAAAACGCACCAGATCTCATCAGGCCGACAAAACAGCTTGTTCTTACCAACCCACACTGAAACAATTGAACAGATAATTACCTTTTTATATGGTCCATCATGAAACTATTAGTCCGTAACCTCGCTCGCACGACAACAGAACAGGAAATCCGGGAACTGTTCGCTGCCCACGGTACTGTCACCGAATGCACTCTGGTTTTAGATAAAGAAACGGGTACGTCAAAGGGTTTTGGCTTTGTGGAAATGCCGGATCCAAAGGAAGCCAAGATGGCCAAGGCGCGCTTGAACGACGCCCGGATCGCTAAAAACAGAATACGAGTGAAATTCGCCCAAGATTCCTGATCGATTTTATTGAAAGCGGTGTTTTAATCTATCGGATCATTCATTGGCGGCGCGCTCAGCGATACATTCGTAGCCGCCCATTTCAAATTCCCGGCAAATAAACGGTCGCTTCTCATAAATCGAGCATGACATTGTGCTGCGGTCCAATGCGGCACACCAACCATCGTCTGATCTCGCCATGGTCTGACCGCCCCACTCGTCCGTGTCGATAAACCGTTCAGGTACGCCTGTCTCGGAAATCAATATCACTTCAAGGCGGCAACAACAGGCCTGACAATTTGAGCAGCTGATATCGCTCATGCTGATGTGGCAACCGGCAAAGCCGGATTGCTTCCCCAGTCAGCCCAGGAACCGTCATACAGCACGTTATTCTCATAGCCTGCAATAACAGCCGCCATCAATATAATGCAGGCTGTGATGCCCGAACCGCAGGAAAACACGGCTTGTTCGCTGTCTGATGGCAAGGTACTCGCAAAGACTGCCTTTAACTGCTCGGCACTTTTGAAACTGTGTTCATCCAGAACCTGGGCAAACGGCAGGTTTTGTGAGCTAGGAATATGCCCACTACGAACGCCTTCTCTTGGCTCTGGCGCCATGCCGTAAAACCGTTCGGCGGAGCGTGCATCAATGGCTGTTACCCGCCCTGTTTCCAGTTCCTTCAAAACATGGCTGGAATCGCACACCATGCCTGATTGAAAATCGCCCCTGATATTTCCTGGCTCGGCAGGCTCCTGTCTAAGGCTGGAAGCCGTCTCCCTCTGTTCCGCCAGCCATTTAGGCAAACCGCCGTCCAGAACAAAAGTATTTTCGTGACCCATAGACTGAAACATCCACCAAGCCCTCGGAGCAGAATAAACACCCTGATTGTCATAAACGACAACGAGGCTGTCAGCGTTTATCCCCAACTTGCGAGCCTGGCGTGTGAACTGATCTTCCCCTGGAAAAGCATGAACCATCGTAGAGTTCAGATCACAAAAATCTCCCTCCAGATCGAACTTTCTGGCCCCGGGTATAAACACAGGCTGGTCATACACAATCGGTTCTCTGCCAATCACGTTGACCATACTGGCATCAAGAAGAACAAGGTTTTTCCTGGTCAGGTTATCTGCAAGCCAGTCTGTTGTAACAAGAGGAAAGTTCATGTCGTTTTATCCGGGGAATGTTGAAAAAGACCGCAATACCCGCTTTAACTGCTCTTTGGGCACGATCACCAACAGGTTACCGGCAAGCACCAGAGAAACGCCAGCAACCGCTTCGACAGTCCAGCGGTAATCTTCAAATACCGTTGAGAGCGCAAGCGCCACTATCGGGAAGAGCACCATGCAGTAGGCTGCACGCTCCGGTCCTATGCGCCCGAGCAGCGTAAGGAAACTGCCGAAACCCAGCACCGAACCCACAAGGGCCAGATAGACCAGAGAGCCCGTGTAAGTCCATGTGGTTTCAAAAACAAACGCCTCACCCCGGCCCCAGGCAATGAGCGCCAGCGTGAGGGCACCATAAGCCATGCCATAGGCATTGCTCTGCATGATGGGCAGCTTTGATGACTGATTGCGGACGGAGAGCATGTTCCCGAAAGAAGTGATAAAGGTTCCCACCAGGCTCAGGATGATGGCACGCAAGGTGGTGCCATCTGCATCCAGAGCGCGAACTTCGGGCAAAAACACCAGGCAGATACCCACAAGCCCGAGAGCAGCTCCCCCAATAACTGCGCGCGGCACCCGATTACCAAAAAACAACGCGCCGTTGATGATGTTCATCACAATAATGGTGGAGAACACCACCGCAATCAATCCGCTGGTGATATCCGCAGAAGCCTGGTAAACCAGCATGTAGTTGAACCCGAACAACATCAGGCCCTGACCCGCCATCCAGATATGCTGACGAAAGCCGAATTTCATATTCCGGCGGGTCAAGCGACACCAGATCATCAGTACAAACGCGGCCAACCCGAACCGGTAGGCAATGGACACATCACCCGGGACCTCCCCCAACTGCAGAGGTATCGCAATAAACGTCGATCCCCAGATAAGCACTGTCGATAAATAGAGCACAAAGGTGTTCGTCAACATAAGTAAAACAACCTGCAACCGTGATCAGAAACCGGCTACGTTTTACTCGCTACCGATCCACCATTCAGAAATTTCATTGTCCTACTTATAGTTACCTTGCTCAACAGTTTTTGCGCTGACATACAGAGATATGAAAGGCAGGAGAGGATTGATTGGGGGAGAGATTCATGGAGGGAGATTCCGGGGCACGAAAGATCGTGCCCCGGCAAGTTTTACTCAGGCTTGTAAAGGCGCTGAATGCTGGAGAAATCCAGTGTCCCGTTGCCCTGTCCGGCGTGAAGCTCAAACAGGTTGCGGGCAAGAGAGCCCATGGGAATCGCAGCGTGATTCTTTACGGCGTTATCGAAAGCCAGACCAAGATCCTTGTTCATCAGATCAACCAGAAAGCCGCCTTCATATCCGCGAGATGCGGGCGCCGCTTCCATAACCCCTGGCCAAGGGTTATAGACATTCAACGCCCAGTTGCCGCCAGAGCTCTGCTTCATGACCTCAGAGAGAACCGCCGGATCCAGCCCGTTTTTCACACCCAGAGCCAGAGCTTCGCTGGTGCCTGCCATCAGGATGGCCAACAGCATGTTGTTGCAGATTTTGGCAACCTGACCGGCACCGTGATCGCCGGCATGGAATATGTTCTTGCCCATGGCTTCAAGAATAGGCTTCGCTTTATTGAAGGTGCCTTCATCGCCGCCGCAGATAAAGCTCAGAGTGCCCGCCTTGGCACCACCTACACCGCCTGAGACCGGAGCATCCAGGAACGGAATATGTTTGGCCTCAGCCTGCTCAGCGACACCGCGAGCGGTTTCCGGCGAGATGGTAGACGAATCAATAACCAGAGTGCCCTCGGGCAGGGCCGCCAGCAAACCATCTTCACCCAGATACACAGCTTCAACGTGCTTGCCGGCCGGCAGCATGGTGATCACGCACTCCGCGCCTTTGACCGCTTCGTGGGCGGTGCCTGCGGCTTTTGCGCCTTCCGAAACCAGCGCAGCGACTGCGTCTTTTGACAGATCAAACACAGTTACGTTGTGCCCGGCTTTTACAAGGTTGCTGGCCATAGGGCCACCCATGTTCCCCAGGCCGATAAAGGTAATCGTTGCCATAATCATCCCCTTATTTTTGTATTCGGTTGAATAGGCCACCCGTTCAGGAGGCCTGTTTGGCTAGTTTTCGAAAAAGCTGTCAATCCACTCGCTGTCCATTTCCTCCAGCGATGCGTAGCGCCAGCGCGGCTGTTTATCCTTGTCGATAAGGAGCGCACGCACACCCTCGGCAAACTCGCCTTTCGTGAGGCAGTTTTGGGAGAGCGTCGCCTCTTTATCGAGAACTTCGCGAAGGCTGTCCAGGCGACAGTTGCGCAAGTGCTGCCAGCAAAGTGCCAGCGACGTTGGCGATGCGGTCTCCAATGGCCTGGTTGACTTGGCAAGCCAACCCTCACCGCTCGAAAGCTCTTTCATCTGATCGACCATATCGGCCAGGCTGTCGGCGTCGGTGACACGGTTTATCTCATCGAAATGAGTCCTTACCTGAGACTCAGGCAAGGCATCAGCGCTTTGATTTTCGTGCTGCCTGAGCACACTGCCCACCAAGGCGAAGGCGTCTTGACCTTGCCAGTTGTGTGCGGTCAGATCAGCAACCACCGCAGCTTTCAGTTCATGTTTGATAAAGCGATCGGCAAGACCCACGAAAAGGGCATCGGCCGCATTCATGCGAGCACCGGTTAACCCCAGAAACAGCCCCGTGCGCCCGGGAGTTCGGTTCAGGAACCAGCCAGCCGCGACATCCGGGTAAAGTCCGATACTACTTTCCGGCATGGCCAACATGGATGCTTCAGTAACCACCCGATGGGAGGCGCCGGCCATGATGCCGATACCACCGCCCATAACAATGCCATGCCCCCAGCACACCACGGGTTTTGGGAACGAATGGATCAGATAATCCATTTCATATTCTTCAGTGAAGAAGGCTGTACCGACACTGGCGCCGCTTCCGCTCTGAGGCTCTGTCATGCTCCGGTAAAGCGCGACTATGTCTCCGCCTGCACAGAACGCCTTATCGCCTTCGGCTTCGATCCACACAGCACGAACGCGATCGTCCTCCGCCCAGCTCTTGAGCTGCGGCGTCAGCATCCGAATCATCTCAAGAGAGAGCGAATTGAGCGCCTTGGGCGTATTCAGCCGGGCGACGGCAATGAGTGCGCCGTCAGCGGTTTTCCACTCTTCAAAAACAATCGGTTGGTTGCTCATAAAAATCCTTGAACCATGATGCCGGAGGGTTTTAGCGGTTTTTCCATTCCGGTTTACGTTTGTCCAGGAAGGCGTTTACACCTTCTTTTTGATCTTCCGTTGAGAACAACTCAACAAACAGCTCACGCTCCATGCGCCAGCTATCGGAGTGGCTGCGGCCATCGCGGGAACTCATCACCAGAGTCTTGCAACGGGCAACCGAAGACGGGCTCTGTTTGCACGCCATTTCAGCCAGTTCAAGCGCCTTCTCCAGACCCTTGCCAGTGGCCACAACCTCTTCAACCAAGCCAATCTGCAACGCCTTGTCGGCCTTGACCCGCTCACCGCACAGAATCATGCGCTTGGCCCAACCCTCACCCACGACCCACGGCAAGTTCTGGGTACCGCCAGCACAAGGCAGCAAGCCAACCGTCGCTTCTGGCAACGCCATCTGGGCATGCTCTTCGGCAATGCGGATATCACAGGCAAGCGCACACTCAAGGCCGCCGCCCATGGCGTAACCGTTCACAGCGGCGATGGATACGCCCCGGAACGCTGTCAATGCCGCAAAGGCTTCACCAAAGAGCTGGGCCATGTCGTTGGCCCGGGCCTTGTCGCCATCAGCAAAGGTTTTAAGATCGGCTCCGGCGGAGAAGAACTTCTCACCCTGCCCGGTCAGAACCAGCGCAAAAATGTTCTTGTCTTCGTTGAGCTCACGAACGATTTTTGTCAGTGCGTGCAGGGAGTCCGCTGTCCAGGTATTCGCCGGCGGGTTATTGATGGTCAGTATCGCAATGTGTTCGCGTTTTTCGAGCTGAATCAGATCGCTCATCACTCTTCTCCTGTTATTTTTTGCGAGTTATTGGATGGCCTCGGCCACACCGTCATCCAGCAGGCGACGGGCAATAATCAGGCGCATGATTTCGTTCGTCCCTTCCAGAATCTGGTGTACGCGCAGATCGCGCAAATAACGCTCCAGAGGGTATTCCCGGATATAGCCGTAACCGCCGTGCAGCTGCAGTGCGTCATTCACCACATCAAAGCAGACATCGGTTGCGAAACGTTTGGCCATGGCGCAGTGCAATGTGGCTTCGGTATCACCGCTATCCAGTTTAAAGGCGCCAAGGCGCACCATCTGTCGCGCTGCCACAAGATGGGTTGCCATATCCGCCAACTTGAACTGTAGAGCCTGGAACGCGGCCAGAGGTTTACCAAACTGCTCACGTTCATGCATGTAGTTCCGAGCTCGCAACAACGCTGCTTGTGCACCGCCCAAAGAGCAGGTCGCAATGTTGAGGCGGCCACCATCCAGACCTTTCATGGCAATGGCGAAACCGTCGCCCTCTTCACCTACCCGACTGGCTACAGGAACCCGAACATTTTCAAGATTAATCGTGCGAGTTGGTTGGCTGTGCCAGCCCATTTTCTCTTCATTCTTTCCGTAGGAAATACCTTCGGCATCTGCGGGAATCACAAAAGTAGAGATGCCTTTGGAACCGGAGTCCGGCGTGCCGGTACGGGCCATGAGCACAAGGATATTGGTATCACCAGCACCGGAGATAAAGACCTTGCTACCGTTGATCACGTAGCTACCGCCATCCCGAACCGCTTTGGTTCGCAAGCTGGCCGCATCGGAGCCCGCACCGGGTTCGGTCAGGCAGTAAGACGCAAGCCACTCACCACTGGCCAGCTTCGGAACAATTTCCTGTTTGAGGTCATCGGACGCAAAGCTCGCAACCATCCAGGTTGCCATGTTGTGAATGGTTATAAACGCAGCTGTTGAAGGGCATGCAGCTGCAAGCTCTTCAACAATGACCGACGTATCCAGCCTGGAAAGTCCCATACCGCCGAGCGCCTCCGGGGTATAGATCCCCATAAAGCCCATTTCGCCGGCCTCTTTCAGTGTGTCTACCGGAAAGATATGCTCGTCGTCCCACTTGGCTGCGTGGGGCGCCATGGATTTTTCAGCAAAGTTGCGAGCCGCTTCGCGAAACGCCAGCTGATCTTCAGTCAGGTTAAAGTCCATCGTCAGGCTCCAGTTTCAAGAGTCTCGAGTCACGCGGGATAAACACGCGGGATAAAAAAGGGGCCGGAAACAGATTCCGGCCCAAATCGTCCCACCGTCAACGCAATTAACGCAACTGGATAGAGAAGTTTGCTTCCGTCGTAGCGGCCTCACTGGTGAACCAGCGTGACGTAACGGTTTTAGTCTCGGTATAGAAGCGCACTGCCTGCTTGCCGTAAGCGTGCTGATCGCCGTAGAAGGATCCCTTCCAACCGGTGAACGAGAAGAACGGCAGGGGCACAGGGATGGGAATGTTCACACCCACCTGACCCACTTCAATCTCGTGCTGGAAGCGACGGGCCGCGCCGCCAGAGCTGGTAAAGATCGAGACACCATTACCGTATGGGCTCTTGTTGATCAGGGCGATGGCATCTCCCAGGCTTTCCTCTTCCATACAGGCAAGCACAGGGCCGAAGACTTCCTCGTTATAGATGTCCATCTCGGTGGTCACACCGGAGAACAGGGTTGGGCCAACCCAGTTTCCATCGGGCAAACCATCAACGCTGCAGCCACGGCCGTCCAGGAGCAGATTGGCGCCCTGGGTTTCGCCGGTAGCGATGAGAGATTCAATACGATCCTTGGCCTTGGGAGAGATAACCGGGCCATAGCTGGCTCCGGAATCGTTCCAGGCACCCGGGCGAACTTTGGCCATGGCTTCCTTCAGTTCCGGAATCCAGGCTTGGGCCTCACCCACAAATACCGCTACCGAAATGGCCATGCAACGCTGGCCGGCAGCACCTACAGACGCACCTACCAGAGCATTGAGAACCTGCTGTTTATCCGCATCCGGCATGATAACCATGTGGTTCTTGGCACCGGCAAAGCTCTGAACACGCTTCATGTTGCGGGTGCCGGTTTCGTATATGTAACGGCCGACCGGCACAGAACCTACGAAAGACACTGCTTTGATAGCGGGATCGGTTAGCAGAACATCAACTTGCGGTTTGCCGCCGTGTACAACCTGAAGCACACCCTTGGGCGCACCGGCCTCTTCAAACAGCTCGGCAAGACGCATCGGAGTGAGCGGATCCTGCTCAGACGGTTTGAGAATAAACGTGTTACCGCAGGCAATAGCCATCGGGAACATCCACAGGGGAATCATTGCCGGGAAGTTGAACGGTGTAATGCCCGCACACACACCCAGCGGCTGGATCCAGGAGTGGGTATCAACCGAACGCGCAACGTTTCCAACGGTTTCACCCATCATCATGGAGGCTACGTTGGCCGCATGTTCAACCACTTCAATACCACGCCAAACGTCGCCTTTGGCATCGTCAAAGGTTTTACCGGTTTCCTGCGAGAGGATTTCAGCAATTTCGTCATGGTGCTCTTTCAACAGCGCCTGGTAACGAAGCATGACGCGAGCACGGTCTGAGACCGGAACCTCTCTCCAGGTTTTGAACATTTCACCGGCGGTATCGATGGCTTTGCGCATTTCAGCGTCGGTCGTGCAAGGCGCACGTGCAATGACTTCATTGGTGGCCGGGTCGGTGACATCAATCCATTCGTTGGTCTGGCTCTGAACGAATTCGCCAGCTAGGTACAGTGGAACGTTTTTCATCTCGATATCCCTGTTTGTTGTTGTGCGAGAGCAGGCCAAAACCCCGAGGCATTCGCAATGTATGCCCGGCGCTTTGACAATGTATGGTAAGACCATAGCATGCCCCCCGGCACTTGAAGATTGACTAAATTTCGCACTTGATGGACTATCTTTCGATTACAGCAAAATTAGCAGCAGCGAAAAACATGACACAGACCTCCCAGTGGCCGGTACCCAAAGACAGCATACGCTATGTTGTACCAGCCCCAATCATCAGGCTTTTGTCTGAACACCCGCTTACCCGCGACCTCTATCCCCTGGCTTTTGGTCATTACCGCCGGGCGACTGGCCATCATATGCACCGGGAGCACCATCGCGACAATCTTTTGATTTACTGCACGGAAGGAAAGGCATTTCTGAACGTGAAAGGCGAGGCTCACATGCTGGAGGCAGGGGATCTCTTGTTATTGCCCGCTGGAGCGAACCACCGCTACACGGCTGACCCCAAGAACCCCTGGACAATTCACTGGGTGCATTACACCGGGCCGCTGGCGGACGAATTTCGCCATTACATGGGATTTGATGATTCCACGCCAATCCGTCATCTGGGGCGACAACCCAGACTGCTGGTGGACTTCAACGGTTTGCTCTCTGTTCGCCAGACGGGTTTTCGGGCCCGCGGTTTGATTCACGCCGCCAACCGCCTGCGGCAACTGCTGGCGGCCGTCCCCATCAGCGTAGATGAAACCGGCCACAAACGGCAGGCCGAACTGGATATCATCAACAACTATATGCGTGAACACCTTGATGAGCGCATTACGCTGGAGCAGCTTGCCGACCTCGCAGGGCTTTCCCCGGCACATTTTGCGACGCGCTACCGAGAGCAAACCGGAACATCACCCATCCAGCACTTCCTCCATCTGAAAGTGGAAAGAGCGTGTCAGATGCTGGACGCTACGAACCTGAGCTTTACAGAAATAAGCCATCGCCTTGGCTATGACGACGCTTATTATTTCTCCCGACTGTTCAAAAAAGTTATGGGGCAATCCCCAAGAGATTACCGGCATACTCCAAGACACTAACCAACTGCGACTTTTGTTGTAGAGTCCAAACCGTTAGTCTTGGCTTGAAAGACAACAAAAGAGCATCCTGATGGCTACACATACCTTCGAAATCAATGAAACCTTCGACGTACCTCGCAACAAGGTTTTTGCTCTGTTTGCTGATCACCAACGCTTCGGAAAACTCCTCGGGGCACCCGTGAAGCGCATAAAGGACAGCGATCAGGCTAACCCCAACGGCTTGGGTTCAGTACGCCGAATTGGTATCGGCCCCATTGGGCTGGAAGAAACCATAACCAGTTTCGAACCGGACTCGCTGATCGAGTACACCATCATCAGCTTCAGCCCGATTCGAAATCACCTGGGCCGCATTCGCTTTGAAGATACACCAGAGGGGCTCACTCGCGTGCGCTACCGTATTTCATTCGACGACATCGTGCCGTTTACCGGAAAGCTGGTGGGTGCCGGCCTGGAGTGGGCTATTCGCCGTGGCATAAATAAGGTACCGCGACTGGCCTAGCCCCGGCTCCAGACGAAACAAAACATTACTTGATGGATATCCGATAATTGATCTGACGCAATTGTTGTTATTCGTCAATTTTGTAATCTCCGCGCAACTTGCACTATCCGGCCACCCGAGCCGGCAATCATCTGCGGAGATCAAAATGGCAAACGAGCCAATTGTCCTGTTTGATAACGGGCACCATAAGTGCCTGATGTTCGATTCCCTGGTCACCGGCGAGGGTGTCCAGTCCAACCAATTCCTGATCGTTGACGGTAAGCACGAAGCGCTGATCGATCCTGGCGGCGACCTGACCTACACCCCGCTTGCCGTGGCTGCGTCCAAGTTCATGAACATCAAGGACATGGATTTTGTATTTGCGTCGCACCAGGACCCTGACATCATCGGCGCCATTGACCGCTGGATTGTCCATACCAGTGCGAAAATTGTGACCTCAAAGCTGTGGGCCAGATTCCTCCCTCACCTGGTGTCCGGCTATGTTACCAATCAGCTCAGCGGCAGCGTTTACGACCGTATCATAAGCATTCCCGATTCAGGGGCCAATGTAAGGTTCGGGGACTCTTACCTCCAGTGCCTGCCAGCCCACTTCATGCATTCAGTCGGCAACCTGCAGTTCTACGATCCGGTCTCAAAAATCCTGTTTTCCGGGGATCTTGGTGCGTCCATGGGTGGTGAAGATGATCACATGCCGGTAACCGATTTTGACCGGCACATCCCCCACATGATCGGATTCCATCGGCGCTACATTGCATCGCAAAAAGTATGTCGACTGTGGGCAAACATGATCCGCGAAATGGATGTTGCAATGATAGTCCCGCAGCACGGGAAACGCTTCGAGGGCCCCGTGATGATTGACCGATTCCTCAATTGGGTCAGCAATATGGAGTGCGGTATCGACTTGATGGTGCAGGACAATTACCGAGTGCCGACCGATTACATCTGAGCGCTGAGGGGCCGTCCTTCAAATAGGCCTGTCCCAAATCGCTATTCTTGCGTAAAATCCGCCCTTTTCCCCAGCAAGTATGAGGCAGCGCAAAAATGGGCAGAGCCTATCAGAATCGCAAACAATCCATGGCCAAAACGGCGGAGGCCAAAACCAAGGTCTACAGCAAGTACGGGCGCGAAATCTATATGAGTGCCAAGTCCGGCGGCACAGACCCGGATGGCAACCTGTCGCTGCGTGGTCTGATTGATCGCGCCAAGAAAGATCAGGTACCTTCACACGTTATCGAAAAAGCCATTGATAAGGCTCGTGGTGGTGCCGGCGAAGACTACTCGCCCGCCCGTTACGAAGGCTACGGCCCCGGCAACTGCATGGTGATCGTAGACTGTCTCACCGATAACCCCAATCGCACGTTCGGTGATGTTCGCCTGGCATTTACCAAGACCAAATCCAAGATCGGCACGCCGGGTACCGTTGCGCACATGTTTGATCACAGCGCGATTTTCGTATTCAAAAGTGAAGACGAAGAAGCGGTGCTTGAAGCCCTGATGGAAGCGGATGTCGACGTTACCGATATTGAGAATGAAGACGGCCAGATTACCGTGTTCACACCAAACACCGAATACGCCAAAGCCCGCCAGGCACTGACAGACGCGTTTGCTGACATTGACTTCGACGTAGACGACATCCAGTTCCTGCCGAAAACCACAACACCTGTGGAAGGCGATGACATTCCCATGTTCGAGAAGTTCTGCGACATGCTGAACGAGCTGGACGACGTGCAGAACATCTTTCACAACGCGGAATTACCAGAGCAGTGAGCCAGCCAAACCCGAAAGTGGTGATCCTTAAAACAGGCAGCACTTATCCGGGCCTCAAAGAACAGTTCGGTGATTTTGAGGAGTGGTTCGTGAGGGCGCTGTCACCACGGCTGGACACTACCGTGATTAACACGGTAGCCGGAGAGTTACCGGGCGACCCGACCGACTGGGACGGCGTTGTCGTAACGGGCTCCCCAGCCATGGTCAGTGATCGTGAACCCTGGAGCGAAAATGCTGCGCAATGGCTGACACGGGTTGTTGACAAGGCAGTTCCGTTGCTTGGCGTATGCTATGGGCACCAGCTTCTGGCACACGCTTTAGGTGGTGAGGTCGGCTATCATCCGGGCGGTCGTGAGAGCGGCACCCATCGCGTCGAACTGCTAAACAGCGCCAAGGATGACCTTTTGTTTCGCGGCATGCCTGACAGCTTCCGTGCGCAGCTCACCCATAAACAGACCGTGCTACGCCTTCCACAAGGAGCCGTTCTGCTTGGCCGCAACGAATTTGAGCCACATCAGGCGTTTCGGGTGGGCAAATGCGCCTGGGGCGTGCAATTTCACCCGGAATTTTCGGATGCCATCATGAGAGCCTATCTGGGTGTGCAGGCGCCAGATCTGGAACGCGAAGGGTTCGACTCGCAAGCGATGATAGATTCGGTGGCTCGCGCGCCGGAGGCATCCGGGTTACTGGAGCGTTTCTCCGCACTGGTCCTTGAAAGCAAAATCCGCTGAAACCGCACCGGGAATACTGAGTTCTTATGTCGCTGAAGGTATTGTTCGCACTCATTGTTCTGACACTGGTCGGCGTGGGCTTTTACCATGCCTATAAGCCCCTGCCTCACGGCATCAGCCACAATGGTGACGCACTTCCCCTGAACGACGCGTTAATGCTGGTGGACGCGACCTATCATCACAACGATGGTTCAGAAACCCGCGAACATGAGATTTTCGACGAAATCCATCGCCTCATTGGCCAGGCCAAATCCTTCGTACTGATCGACATGTTCCTCTTCAACAGCAGCAGCCCCGCGGACGTAGAGCATCGGCATCTGTCACAACAGCTTACCGAGGCACTGATCAATCGCAAGGCCGAACAGCCGGAGCTAGAGGTTGTGGTTATCTCGGATCCGCTGAACACGCTTTACGGAGGCTCTGTTTCGCCCTGGTTTCAGGCGCTGCGCCAGGCCGGCATTCCGGTAACAGAAACCAACCTGCGGCCATTGCGTGACAGCAACCCGGCCTGGTCGGCAATCTGGCGGCTATGCTGTCAGTGGTTCGGTAATAGTCCTGACGATGGCTGGCTACCGAACGTCGTGGGGACGCAACCGGTCACCATCCGCAGCTACCTTGCACTCCCCAATTTCAAAGCAAACCACCGGAAAGTTCTGGTGGCTGATGAAGGGGAAACATTGCGTGCCCTTGTAACCTCGGCGAATCCGCACGATGGCAGCAGCCGTCACAGCAACATAGCCATCAGCTTTACAGGCCCGGCGGTCACCGACGTTCTGAAGAGTGAGCAAGCGGTGCTGGGTCTGTCCGGTCAGTCCAATCCTGCACTGGACAGGCTGATCAGTGAGGCCGGTATCGGTCAAGCAACAGGTCAGCATAATAATGCTGGTGAGATTGCGGTAAAAACGGAATCAGCCATTCTGGATTCGGCACTCCAGATGATCTCCCGAGCCCAGAGTGGAAGCCAACTCGACCTCGCATTTTTCTACCTTTCACACCGGGATATCGTTGCCGCCCTACTCGACGCCCATAAACGGGGCGCAAAAGTGCGCGTACTTCTCGACGCCAACAACGAAGCTTTCGGTCATCAGAAAAGTGGCATACCCAATCGACAGGTGGCTCTGGAACTTCACAAGGCGGGTATTCCTGTACGCTGGTGCAACACGCTCGGCGAGCAATGCCATAGCAAATTACTGACCCTGCGTCCGTTGGCCAGCCCTGTTGAACTATTGCTGGGCTCAGCCAACTTTACACGGCGCAACCTGGACGATCTTAATCTCGAAACCGATGTGTGGGTTTCCGTTTCGCCGGATTCTGAAGTAGCCAAAAAAGCGGTCGATTTTTTCGAACGGCAGTGGCAATCCGGCCCAGGCAGCGACCCTGTTATGAGCCTTCCCTACGAACGTTGGGCCGACGACTCGATGCTGCGTTACTGGCGCTACCGCCTGATGGAAGCAACAGGTCTTTCAACGTTCTGAGCAAGCAATACCGCACTATTCTGGCTTTATACCCCCTCCTCACCAAAAGTATCTCTATACTTTTCCCGTCCAGCTTGGCTTTCAGCTCACGAGCGCCTATGCTCCTCTTTGTCAAATTTAATAAAAACAAGGAGATAAAAATGCTAGACAGAGCTGCACGACCGATGGTCAGTCTGGTCGACAAATATCTGCCAGACCCGTATATCTTCGTACTGATTCTATCCCTGTTCGCTTTCATCGCCGCGATGGTGTTTGAAGGTCATGGCCCCATGGCAGTGATTGAGATGTGGGGTAACGGATTCTGGAACCTGCTCACCTTCTCAATGCAGATGCTGCTGGTTCTGGTTACCGGGTTTATGCTTGCCAGCACGCCGTTGGTTCGAGGGATACTCAACCGCATTGCGGCCCTCGCCAGTACGCCTGGCCAAGCGATTGTTCTGGTGACCTTCGTAGCGCTTATTGCAAGCTGGGTTAACTGGGGATTCGGCCTTGTCGTTGGCGCTCTCTTCGCAAAGGCACTGGCCCGGCAAGTCAGGGTTCACTACCCACTCCTGATTGCCAGCGCCTATTCCGGTTTTATCGTATGGCACGGTGGCCTGGCCGGCTCAATTCCTCTGGTAATTGCGACCGAGGGGCACTTTACTGCAGACGTGATCGGCGTCATCGGCACTGGCGAAACCATCTTCGCATTCTTCAACCTGGCGATCATTGTGGCGCTGTTTATTGTGGTTCCCATGGTGAACCGCCTGATGTTGCCCTCAGAAGAAGAGAGCACCTTTGTCGATCCTGCGGTACTTGATGATGAACCTGACACAAGCGTTACTATAAATCGCCCTGCAGACCATCTCGAAAACAGCAGAATACTGGCCTGGCTGGTTGGCTTTAGCGGTCTGGCCTTCATTTTTCAGTATTTTATTAACGGTGGCGGCCTGAACCTGAATATCGTGAATTTCATGTTCCTGTTCCTCGCGATCATTCTGCACCAGACACCGAAAAGACTGCTCGCCAGCCTGCATGAAGCGGTCAAAGGTGGTTCAGGCATCGTTATACAGTTCCCGTTCTATGCCGGTATCATGGGCGTGATGACGGCCTCAGGCCTGGCCGCCAGCATTTCCTCCGGGTTTGTATCCATGGCAACAGCGGAGAGTCTGCCGTTCTGGAGCTTTATCAGCGCCGGGTTGGTCAATATATTTGTGCCCTCCGGTGGTGGCCAGTGGGCCGTGCAGGCGCCGGTCATGCTACCTGCAGCTCAGGAGCTTGGCGCAAGCATTCCACGAGTGGCCATGGCCGTTGCCTGGGGCGATGCCTGGACCAACCTGCTGCAACCTTTCTGGGCATTGCCGGTACTCGCTATTGCGGGGCTCAAAGCCAAGGACATTATGGGATACTGCCTTATGCTGTTGATCATCACGGGCGTGATCATCAGCGTGGGTCTTACCTGGCTATAAGTGTTCGGTTGCCAATCACAGCCGGGGGCACTTCTGTTGCTCCCGGTTTTCATCACGGTTTATGGAAAATTGCGACGTCTTTTCGGGGCACAATCATTGTCCAGCCCAAGCGTTCCGCAATAAGCGCCAGTGTCACCTCACGATAAAACACAACGTGCGTGGGATCCCGCCGGTAATGCCAGTTATCAAACCGGTCATCGCTGGTCTGAAAACAGGTCATTACGCCAAGCCACCCTCCGGGCTTTAATAAGCCATCCAGTTGATTGAAGACCTTTGCCGGGTGATGCAGGTGCTCCACCACCTCTGTGCAGGTAATAAAATCATACTGGTGGTTCAGCGCTGACTGAGACGGGTAGAAAAAAGGATCGTAAAGCACCACCTCCATTCCTGCTTCTTGCAGCATATCGGCAAGCGCCGGGCCCGGCCCACACCCAAAATCCAGCCCTGAAGCGCCAGGGTGAATGCGCTCAAGCAACGGCACGGCAAGCTTCTCAAGAAAAGCCCGATAACCTGGATCTCCCGGGTCATTATCATGAAGATCGTAAATCGCACGCTCCTCATCCGACGCAAGCCAGCTTGCCTGCGCCATAAGCGTCGCTTCACAGTGCCGGCAACGCAAATATTCCGTCCCCTCCACGGCTCGAAAACAGGTAAGCAAACCCCGTTCGCAAACACTGCAGAGTGCGCCTTCACAAACACTGTTGGTTAATACAACAGACGGTCCCTGCACGCATTTTCCCGCTTCGTATGTCCTAACTGAAAAATGTTTCATTGTCATATAAGGACGCCGGCAGACCAGGCCTGCAGACTACTGGAGGCCGCCAACCGCATAATCCTCAGAGTTCTTATAGTGCTTGAGAGCATCCGAGAATGCCGTCAGAAACTCGGCTGACGTTTCCGGACTGAAGGCCAAGTAAACCGGCCCACCACTGACAGGCTTCTCAGACGCCTTGATACGATCCGAAAAGCCCAAACGCTCCGCCTGAATCCCGATAACAATCCGGTTTGCCAACATTGCATCAATTCGCCCGAGCATCAGCATCTTCAATCCTGAATCAATCGACGGCATATCCACCTTTTCGAAATGGGTTGCAGTCTTGATTTCAGTTGAATAGGTATAACCAGGTGAGACGCCAACCTTCATGCCTTTCAGGGAGTCCAGATCTTCATACTGAAATGCCTGTTCTTTTGTTGTGCATACAGCGGTTTCACTGACCAGAAGAGCCTCTACAGGAAAACGATACAGTGTCTCTCGCTGGTCGGTTACGCCTATCCCTATAATACCGTCGCGCTCGTTCGAGAGCACCAGACGCTGAGCCCGCTTCCAGGGAACAAAATCCAGCTTTACTTCATACCCCATGTTCTCAAGCACATCTCTTGAGATTTCCCAGAGCACACCGCTGGGTCCTTGCGGTGTATCGTTAATCAGCCCCGGCCACTCCTCCGTTACCAGGTGAAGCGGCTGCGCCGAAACAGGCAATACGCAAAACAGCAACAGGCCCACGCAAACATTGCGGAAGCGCACCGGCCACACCGGGCGAAAATAACGAGGAAAATTCATTGCACACAATGCCCTTCAGGCTGACAGATACATTTGAAAATAATGGCAGACTCAACGCCAAAGCGCGAGGTGACAGGCTGCGAGAGGGCCAACTGCCTGTTATGATGCCCCGACCCAGTTACTCAACCGGATAATAAATGACCAGCAATCACTCCACTCGTCTTAACAAATACATCAGCGAAAGCGGCATGTGTTCACGCCGGGAGGCGGATCGCTACATTGAACAAGGCAATGTCTATATCAACGGCAAGCGGGCCAGCGTAGGTGATCAGGTATTACCCGGCGATACCGTCAGGGTAAACGGCCAGGTTATCGAGCCCCGCACTGAAGACGACCTGGTGTTTATTGCCCTGAACAAACCGGTGAGCATAGTCAGCACCACCGATGATGCGGAAAAATACAACATCCAGCGCTTTGTTGGCCACAGTACGCGTATTTTTCCGATCGGGCGCCTTGATAAGGATTCACAGGGTCTGATTTTTATGACCAGCAACGGCGACCTGGTGAATAAAATCCTGCGCGCTGGCAACAATCATGAAAAAGAATACGTTGTCACGGTCGACAAGCCCATCACCAAGTCATTTATTCAGGGCATGGCGGGAGGCGTACCTATTCTCGGCACCATGACCAAAAAGTGCAAAGTGGAACAAGAGAGCCGTTTTGTATTTCGCATAACACTGGTGCAAGGGCTCAACCGCCAGATTCGCAGAATGAGCGAACACTTCGGGTTTGAAGTCACTCGGCTGGAGCGCGTTCGAATTATGAACGTCAATTTGAAAGGACTGGCAGTAGGCCAATGGCGGGATCTTACAGAGAAAGAGCTGGAGGGCCTGTTTGAGGCGATTCGTGATTCATCATCTGATGGCGTCCCGGATAAGCCTGTAGCTGCGAAAAAGAAGCCCGCTGGAAAACCAAAGCGCTCTTCAGGTCAATCCCCTCGGCCGCCGGGATCAGGACACAGAGCCGGGCCGAAAGCTCCCGGAGCCAGGCCTAAACCACCTGGGGCCAAGCCTGACAACGGAAGAAAACCCAAATCGTCAAAACGCCCCAAAGCCGGAAAGCCACGGCAGCGCAGCGTTAAGCGATAGGCAATGCTGCACGTGCCGGGCTGCTTTTGCTACTCCGCAGGCGTTGGCCGCACCAGAATTTCATTTACATCCACATGAGAAGGCTGGGATACGGCATAGATCACCGCGCGGGCAATGTCGTCTGGCATCAGCGCGTGAGCCGGTGGTTTATCGAAAAATGGCGTATCGATCATACCGGGCTCTATCAAGGTTACCCGCACCCCTGAGCCACGTAACTCTTCGCGAACGCCATAACCAATCGCAGAAACAGCCCACTTGGTCGCGCTGTACATAGATCCGGGTATAGTCACCCTGCCTGCGGCGGAGCCTGTCAGCAACAAGTGCCCCTTGCTTTCCCGCAGCGCCGGCAAGCAGTGCTGAATGGTCAGGCCTACGCCGTAAATGTTGGTAAGGATCATATCTTTCCAGACATCCGGATCGGCTTCACTGAAGCCTCCCGGCTCCCCTCCCCGGCCAGCGTTGGCAAACACACTGTCCAGGCGACCAAACTTTTTCAGGGCCTCCGCAACCATCGCTTTCTGGTCGTCACCCTTCTGTACATCACACTCGACAATCAGCACTTCGCCGTCACCACCAAGTTCAGCCTTCAGAGCTTGTAGTTTGTCTGCAGAGCGGGCTGCCAGAACTAGGCGATAACCTTCTTTGGCTGCCGCCCGGGCCGTTGCAGCACCAATGCCGGAAGATGCGCCGGTGATCAACATAACGGAGTTTTCTGTGGGGCTATTTGCCATAAACTGCTCGCTCCTTTCATCAATTAAACGTCATTTGGCTACATACATCAGAGATTCAGCAAGATCAGCGCCAGCACAGCCATGGCCAGTAAAAACCAGCGGGCATAGGAATCGGGTTTGCCATCGTCCCCATCCGAGGCCGGGGTAACACGGCTACTCGCCTCATACTCCGCAACCAGCTGTCGCGCCGGATAGAGATCCTCATCTTCTACATGAACATTACTGAACCCTGCCGCGCCAATTTCGCCCATTGCACCCTGCAGGTAATGACCACCCACGTATGTTTCAATGCCGTTAGCGTTTAACAGCCCTGCGACAATATGCGCTTCAGTGATGTCCTTGGCCCGATAGGCTATTTGCAACACCCCTCTCCTTTTTGTGACATTTGAGGGCAGAACTCGCAAAAATCTGCGATGCTTTGTAACCAAAGCATAGTGCGCCCAAGCTCACAGGGCCAACCTTCAGGATACGGACAACTTATGTTCTGGATTATCGCCGCAGTTGTTTTGTTCATCGTCGCCTTAACTTTCGTTCTGTTTCGCATCGAGGATTTATCATACCTGGATGAGGATGAGTACTCCGCAAGACAGGCAACCCCAAGCGCCGAGAACCAGGAAGTTCTGGGGCGCATCCAGGAAATGGGCAGGTCAGGAAAAGGTCTTCGCGGCAGGGCGAGACTCATAGCAATGCGAAAGCATATGGACAGCCTGAGTGACGGCTTGGAGTTCGGATCAGAGTTCCAGCAATGCGACAGCCCGAACGGCGAGTGGGTTATCGCTCCCGGTGCCGATGTCCAGCGGCGGATTCTCTACATTCATGGCGGCGCCTGGGCTGCGGGCAGCCCCCGCAGCCATAGGTCCATTACGGATCGCCTGTCTCACATTGCCAACGCAGCCGTCTTCGCCGTGGACTATCGCCTGATGCCAGAGAATCGGTTCATGGACGGTGTGCGTGATTGCCGAAAAGCCTACACCTGGCTTACAGAAAACGGCCCGGATGGCCCGGAAGAAGCCTCGCTTATTCTGATAGCAGGAGATTCAGCCGGTGGCAGCCATACCCTTGGCTTGCTGGCATGGATCCGTGAAAGCGGCCTGCGCCAGGCGGATGGTGCCATCGCGTTTTCCCCCTCCACGGATCTTACAATGAGCGCACCGAGCAATCGCAGTAATATCGCAACAGATCCCATGCTGGGACCAATGTTTGGGGGCCTGTCAAAGATCCCCCGACCGGTTATCTGGTGGGCAACGCTTGCCGCATTCCGTATTTCGCCGACCAGCCCTGTCGCGTCGCCACTGCTGGGCAACCTTGCCAACCTGCCGCCCACGCTGATTCAGGCCAGTGATTCCGAGATGCTTCTGGATAACGCCAGACGATACGCGGCCAAGGCAAAAGCACAGGGTTCGAAAGTGGTGCTGCATACCTGGCCCGGGATGGTTCACGTCTGGCAAATCTTCACCCCGTTACTGCCGGAGGCCGAGGAGGCTTTCGCTGATATTGAATCGTTTATCAGAGAGATCGAATCCAAAAAACGCGAGCCAGAGATGAGTCAGACCTGAACTTTGCCCCGCAGGGCTTTGGTTTTACCTTTCTGTGTCTTGCGGTCAACCCGCTTACGCCGGGCGGATTTTGAGGGCCGGGTAGCGCGACGCGCCTTCTGCACTTTAACCGCCTCCTGAATCAGTTCCTTCAGGCGCTCCAGCGCATCCTCCTTGTTCAGCTCCAGCGTACGAAAAGACTGGGCCTTGATCACAATTATGCCTTCCTTGCTTATGCGCTGATCCTGCAGCGCCATAAGACGTTCCTTGTAGAACGGAGGCAGGGCAGAACTCTGCACATCGAAGCGCAGATGCACAGCCGAGGCTACTTTGTTGACGTTCTGACCACCTGCGCCCTGAGCCCGGATCTGGGTGATTTCTATTTCCCACTCAGCGATTTCAACAGCATTGGATATTTTCAGCATCCTACAATAGTAACAAATCCCGCAAACCGTAACCTGACATCCTGGGGATTCGGTAATAGAGTGGATTTGGTGGATAGAATGAAATCAAAGAACAGCAGCTCAGGAATTTGCATGGTTCAGGCTTTAAGATACGTCATCATTTTGGCCCTCTCCTCTCTTGTGATGAGTGGCTGCGCCAGTAATCAATCGCTGCAGCCCGGACGCGCCGCACTGCAATATTCCCCTGTTGAGTCCGCACCGGGTTCTGTGAAGGCTGAAAAACTTTGGCAAGCCTTTGAGCGCTATGAGGGCACGCCTTATCAGTACGGTGGCACAACCGCCCGTGGCTTCGACTGCTCAGGCTTTATCACGACGGCGTATCGTGAAGGCCTGGGGCAAAAACTGCCGCGCACAACCTCGCAAATGCTGCGGTACGGTGATGTGGTTCACCCTGGAGACGTTCAACCCGGCGATATCGTATTCTTCAGAATTGCCGGGAAAGACCAGCACGCCGGCATTTATATGGGCGACAACCTGTTTATCCATGCATCAACGTCTTCCGGCGTCATCATGTCGGAACTCAATGGTTACTATTGGAAAGACCGTTTCTCTGGCGCAAGACGGTTTGACTAGCTCTTCTTGCTAGCACTAAAGGCTGCCATTGAGCGCCAGATGAAGAGCAATGGCCGCCATCATCACGCCAATTGCGCCGTCGATAATCCGCCATGCCAGCGGGCGTGACAAAACCGGCGCCAGTGCCGCCCCGCTCCATGCGAGCAAACCGAACCACAGAACAGAGGCGCTGCTGGCGCCCGCCACGAAGGCCGTTGCGTTTTCCTGCTGTGCGCCTACTGCCGGAATCAACAACAGGGTATCGAGATACACCTGAGGGTTCAGCAAGGTAACCGCCAGCGTGGTAAAAAGAACACCCTTCAGGCTGCGGCGCGATACCTCACCGGTTTCAAGTGCCGCCCTGCCCCGGCTGGCCCTCACAAATGCCTGGAGCGCCAGCCATCCCAAAAAAACCACCCCGAGCCAGCGCAGGATTTCCAGCGCCTGCGGCATGGCCATCAAAGCTGCGCTGACCCCGAACATACCAAGCGTGAAAAGAGTAATATCCGCCGCCATGCAAAAACCCGCCGTCCACCAGTGGTGCTCGCGCCGGATCGCCTGGCTCAGCACGTAGGCATTCTGCGCTCCGATGGCAACAATAATCCCGCCGCACACAATCAAACCTGTCAGGTAACTCTCTAAAGAACTCTCAAGCACGGCTTTTTGCTCCATTTTTGATGCCGCAAGAATAGCCGCTTGCCGCTATACTTGAAATTCATATTCATAATGATGCATCAGCTTTACTTATGATCGATTACAAATTGCTGGAAGCCCTCGCCACCGTTGTCGAGACCGGTGGTTTTGAGCGCGCAGGCGCTGTGCTTGGCCTGAGCCAATCCGCTATTTCACAGCGCATCCGAACCCTGGAAGTCCGCATCGGGCAGCCGGTGTTACTACGCAGCCCGGTTCCCAGAGCCACTCCAGCGGGGCAGCAGCTATTGAACCACGTTCAACAGGTTCAACTGCTAGAGCGGGATCTCGCGAAATCAGTTCCGGCCCTTTCCGAGCCTGCCGCACGGTTGCGCATTGCCCTGAATGCCGACAGCCTCGCAACCTGGTGGCCAAATGCCATCGGTGAATTCAGTCGTGAGGAAGCGTTGTTACTGGATATGGTGATCGAGGATCAGGACATCGCACTGCGCCGAATGCGCGAGGGTGATGTGGCCGCCTGCCTGTGCAGCAATCCGCAGCCGGTAGCCGGGGCGCGCTGCGTTCCGCTTGGCACCATGACCTACCTGCCCTTGGCGACGCCTTCATACAAGGCCCGATATTTCAGTCAGGGCTTTAATGAACAGAGCCTACAATCGGCACCTGCAATTGTGTTTGGACCAAATGATCAGTTACAGCACCGGTTTTTGGCTCAGAGTGGCTACCACGGTGCCTTTCCTTATCATTTATGCCCGTCTTCTGAAGGCTTTGTAAAACTGGCTCTGGCGGGCATGGGTTACGGCATGATTCCAGAGATTCAGGCGAAGTATGAAATTGAGGCAGGACGACTGATCAGCATTGCTCCCGGTCAATCTCTTGAGGTTGAGTTGTACTGGCACTTCTGGCGCCACAGCGGAGGTGTTATGGAACGGCTGACGACTGCATTGCAAGCTGCACGCTCTTAATCTTTCGATCGCACACTGATGCCGAACCACTCAGGAAACCGGAGCAAGCAAAACAGCGCCACCATGTCGTAAACGCTGTGCCAGACCATTACCAGTAGAATGCTGTCGGTTATTGCGTAAGCCAACCCAAGAACCAACCCAAGGCCCGCAGCAACCACAAAGTAAGTAAAGGACGCGTAGTGCACCAGGCCAAAAAGCACGGATGCCGCCAAGACGGCGGTCGTGGTATTCGTATGCGCGGTAAGCCAACCCTGCAAGGCGCCCCTGAAAAGAAGCTCTTCACCTACACCGGCGAAAACCGAGAGCAGGAAAAGAACAAACCAGGAATAACCGGAAGCAAATCTGTGCAGGCCACGCATTTGCCTGTCGAGGTTGTTCGGGAACAGGCCGGGAATTTGAGTGAGTAGTAACAGCGCTCCGTATGTACACAGAGCACCCAGAACTCCGTAAAGCACACTGGGTAAAATTCCGTCTCCGGAGAGACCTACAGGAATACCCAAGATGAAAATTGCCAGCAACCCGACCACCCCGATTCCACCCTGGAACACCAGGGCGGTAACCGGAGAAACTTTCGATTTACGCTGATTATTCAAGGCCATCTACTATTCAAAAAGACCTTTTACAGCGAAAAGGTCATCATACTTGAGCGCCTGTTTCTGCGCTTTGGCCTGGAAAGTTTTCATCATGTCTGTGGGGCGGAACATGCCGGCCTGCCAGGTTGCCATGTACTTCAGGCTATCCGCCACGGTGTGGTCACGGCTGTAGTTCAGCATCTCTTTACAACCAGTAACCGCTAGCGGTGAGTTGGCGGCAATCTGAGTGGCGATGTCCATAACGCCTGCGATCAATGCGTCCTGGTCTGCGTAGATAGCATTCACGAAACCAAGAGCTTTCGCTTCCTGCGCAGACAGCTTACGGCCTGTGTAAGCCAACTCACGCACAACGCCTTCCGGCATCAGTTTGGGCAAACGCTGAAGGGTACCCACATCGGCCGTCATGCCGAGTTCGGTTTCCTTGATCGTAAAGTATGTGTCTTCCGCACAGTAACGGCTGTCAGCTGCGCACACCAGATCCAGAGCGCCGCCGATGCAGCCCCCTTGGATGGCCGCCAATACCGGCAGGCGAACGTTCTCCAGAGACGTCAGAGTATCCTGTAGCTGCAGTACAACCCGGCGCAGGTTCTCTGCCATACGGCCAGGATCACCACTCATGGGCACAGCCTTGGAGTCTGTAAAGACACCAAGATCCATCCCCGCAGAGAAATGCTTACCCGTGGATGACACTACAATAACCCGCGCATCGGTGTTCGACTCGATTTCCTGCATGCATTTGGGCAACTCAAGCCAGAAGGCTTTGGTCATGGTATTCATCGCTTCCGGGCGACTGAATTGAACATGGGCAATCTTGTTCTCAACAGTGACGGAAAAACTTTCGTAGGTGGATAGCTCAGACAAAGCAAAACTCCTCTATTAATTCACGCAAATTCTGAAACGCTGACGCAAACATACCTCATGTTGCTGAAAATGTCGGGTTTATGCGTATAAGAAAGTGCTTTGCTTTTCTTTGGCCAACAGGTAGAGTGCTCCCCGTTGGAAAGATTTAGCAAAGCACTTCATCAATAAGACGCATTTTTGTACCCGTAAGTAGTGCATCGTCCTGTTTTTGATCACGCCCGTTTTTTGTTTCCGCATATCGCTGACCAGCCATCAACTTGATGACTTGGCGGCATTTTAAATGATTGAATTCAGGATTATATCTATGTCAACTGTTACCGGTACTGTTAAGTTTTTCAACGAAGCAAAAGGCTTTGGCTTTATCACTCGTGAAGGCGGCCCCGACGTATTTGTTCACTACAGCGCTATTCAAGGCGGCGGATTCAAGACTCTGGCTGAAGGCCAGCAAGTTGATTTCACCGTGACTCAGGGCCAGAAAGGTCCTCAGGCAGAGAACGTTGTTGCTGTTTAATTAACAGACAACGTTAAAAAAGGCAGCTTCGGCTGCCTTTTTTGTTGCTTCCGTTTTATTGCTCCAGAGCTTCTTCCTGCTCTACCCGATCTCTTCCTCCCGCCTTACCACGATATAGAGCTCTGTCTGCGCGACTGATAACAGAACCTCGATCGTCGTTTTCACACATTTCGCTCACACCAATACTAATGGTAACTTCAATAGACTCACCTGCAGTGGCCGCCCAATCATGGCTGCGAAGCGCATTCCTTATTCTCTCTGCACTTGCCAGCGCACTCTCGATTCCAGTATCCGGAAGAATAACGAGAAACTCCTCACCACCCCAACGCGCAACAATATCCTGGGTGCGCAACTGAGCCGGGATAAGCCGCCCAATCTCCGCCAGAATTTTGTCCCCCATTTCATGGCCGTAGTGATCATTGATTAATTTGAAATGATCAACGTCCAGCAACATGAAAGCCACTGGATGCTTGGACCGGCGGAAACGAGCGATTTCATTTTCAGCCAGATCGCTGCCATGGTGGCGATTGAACAGCCCTGTCAGCGAATCAACGGTAGCCAATTTTCGAAGCTTACGCTGCGCAGAGACCACCATATTCATATAGAAGAAGGACAGGTAGGCGAACATCGCAAATACGACGCTCAGATTGAACAAATGAACGCCGAACAGAGCTCCGGACGAAATCGGCTGAAAAGGCTCGATGAACCACATGAGAATATCGAGCCCTATGTAATAGCCCCAAAGCCCCACTATTAAAGAATAAATCGTGCCACGACGTACTGAACTGATACACAGCGCCGGAATGAACATCAGCAAATAATAATGAAAACCACTGCCCCACCCGAGCATTATAGTGCCGAGCGCCGAGTGAATAATGACCTCTAGCCAGATCAGCGCGATAGCAAGGCGATTCTGCCTGCGTTCAAGAGCGACGTAAGCGGCCGCGTATATAGCAACGCTGCCAACGTTTATCCAGGCAAGGATGGGTGATCCGAGAAAATGAAACAGGAAGAAAAAGGAAATATCGACAGCAGCTGCAAGCTGACACGCCCGGCGGGCAACCTGCCAGAATTTCAGCCCACGCTCACGCCGTGATGCAGGGTTCACAGTGTTATTGTCATTATCCATATACTGCAAATTCCCTTACAACAGAACGATCTGTGCCGTCTGAAATGCTGCCATTTTGGTCCCATGGAAAAACACCAAGGACCATTAAACCTGGCTATAAGTATATTCGCGCATGACTTTAGCACAAAAGCGCAACTCTGAATCTTTTTCGACAGACTTGCGGTTGTTACCTACTCGCACCTCAGAAACATCCATTGACTACCTCTTTAACTCACAATAAGATACATAACACATGAATCTTATTGAAACCGAAAAGAGATATCTCTGATGACACAGTTATTTAAAGAAGTGGCCAGCCCCAAAGCCGCCGATAAAGCGGAGACTGAGGAAACCGGTGAGCAAGCCGCCGGAGCGTCTGAAAGCACCGAAAAAGAAACCGTAAAGAAAGGTAAACACGGAGATCCCGGCGTTTGCTGCGGTGGCTGCTCTTAACGGCGGCCCGGATGACAAATATCGCCAGTGACGTTTCCGTTGCACATTCTGAGTTTTGGAAACGCCATTGGCAGCTTGACCACGGGTAGTCAATGATCCATCTTGTGCCCTGAATGATCCATTCCCTGCTCTTTCATATCAGCGTCCAGGGATTGTACGCGTAACTCGACTTCAATAGCCTCTGCACCTTCAAATTCCAGAATCAAAGGAATATTCTCCCCCTCTTTAAGCGGTGCCGTGAGCTTTTCAAGCATAAAATGATAGCTCAGAGGTTTGAGCTCCACCGCCTCTCCGGCCGATATTGCCAGCCCGTCATCAAGCGGCTCCATGCGCATAACACCGTCTTTCATTAGCGTCTCATGAATCGAAACATGGTCTGCTCTGGGCGTACTTGCACTGATCAGTGTGATATTCCTGTCGCTGTGGTTCCTGATAACCAGATAACCTACTCCCATGGGAGTGCCTGGCGGCGTTGGCCGGCTCCACGGATGCTCTATAACAACGCTGCCGTGAGCGTGCTCATTGGCCGTCACAGCCGTGGCAAGGAACGATGTGACCAGTGCGCTACTGGTAAACAGCAGTGTGATTAGTTTTTTCATGATGTCTCGTGTCGCTACTGTGGAGCTGACAATGATCAATGTCAGACTTGGAGGTCGTAATGCCCACAGTGTTGCGTTCAGACCAGATCAGCGCAAGTAGCTCGCTGCGTCAAAATGTCGCAGAGAGCCCATCAGAGTTTGACGTTGCGGGCCTCAGACCTTTTTTACAAACTCGGATTTGAGCTTCATCGCACCAATACCATCAATCTTGCAGTCAATATCGTGGTCGCCGTCTACCAGGCGAATACTCTTCACCTTGGTACCAACCTTCACAACCGAGCTTGAGCCCTTAACCTTCAGATCCTTGACGACAGTAACCGTATCGCCATCCTGAAGTTCATTACCGTTGGCATCGCGCACCACTTTACCCGCTGCTGCCGCAGCTGCCTCTGCTTCTGTCCATTCATGAGCGCACTCAGGACAGACAAGCTGAACCCCATCTTCATAGGTATATTCAGATGCACACCGGGGGCAAGGTGGAAGTTGAGACATTTGAGTTTCCTGCTAGTTGAATTTAAACAGGATTATACCATCAACCTCCCGGCGAAACTCTTGTAAGAGCCAGAGGCGATCGCAACAGCAGGCAAGGGCAAAAGCAGTGCCAGCAACCCCGAAACCAACATTGTCAAACTCATAACATCCTACCCGCAGCAACGCTGCGCCCAATAAGAGGGCTGCAGAACTACCACAGCCATATATGTGAATACGCGAGCCTCCACTACCGGGCTCACAGCAACAACAGGTAAACTCTCAAAAACTGAACCAATGAAGGAGCCAGCTATGCCAATCTGGGTCGACGCCGATGCCTGCCCTGTTCCCATCCGGGAAATTCTCTGCCGAGCAGCCACTCGCTGGCAGGTTCCGACGACCTTCATTGCCAATCATGTGATCAAGCTGCCGCCCAGTCCCTATATCAAAGCCAGACAGGTCATGCAGGGTTTCGATGTGGCGGATAACGAAATTATGGATCAGCTCAGCGCCGGTGATCTCGTAATTACACAAGATATTCCGTTGGCAGCCGAGGCTATAGAGAAAGGTGCCGATGTGTTTAATCCAAGGGGCCAGGCTTTTACCAAGGAAAACATTCGCCAGCGCCTCGCTATGAGAAACTTCATGGAAGAGATGCGCAGTGCCGGACAAGTTACAGGTGGCCCGGCTCCATTCAATCAGACGGATAAAAAAGAATTTGCTGACAAACTGGACCGGTGGTTACAGCGCAACCGCAAGCCCGACAACCACTAGCGCAACAAACAGTCCTGCCCCGGCTGCAATCTTCAACCCTTCGATCATTTCCTGTTCCGCCATCATGGCTGTATCTCCCTGAGCTTATAGTGTAAACAGATGGTATGGGCAACATCTGCTCTGTGAAACGGCTACATAAATATATTAATGATAGTGATTATCATTTGCAATACTTGAGGGGGAATGCATGAACCTTACTCAACCCTTGATCGCACTGAGCGGTTTATTTTTTCTGGGGCTCCCGGTCGTTGCCGCAAGCCAGACGTTCTCCTCCGAAGACGCACAATTCAGGCTCGAAACTGTGGCTGAAGGGCTTGAACACCCTTGGAGCCTGGCCTTCCTCCCCAGTGGTTCCATGCTCGTTACGGAGAGAGCTGGCAGGCTAAGGGTGATCCGGAATGGAGAGCTGTTACCGCAAGCGGTTCGGGGGCTCCCAACGCCCGCTGTATCAGGCCAGGGCGGACTGCTCGATATCGTCCTGCATCCGGATTTCAAAGAGAACAGAACCTTGTTCCTCAGCTACGCACACCGATCAAGCAGAGGAATGACAACGCGAGCAGCCCGCGCTCAATTTGAAGATGGGGAGTTGAAAAACCTAACCGTCATCTTCGAAGCACTTCCGCGCTCCAACACCTCGCGCCATTTCGGTGGGCGAATGGCATTTGACGCATCCGGCTATCTTTATATTTCCGTTGGTGACCGTGGTGAGATGGACCGGGCTCAGGACAACCGGGACGATGCCGGCGGTGTCCATCGCATTACGATGAATGGCGAGCCGGCACCGGGCAACCCGGGGCTTGATGACCCGGATATTAATAACACGCTGTTTACTTGGGGAAACCGCAATATTCAGGGCATGACGGTACATCCTGAAACCGGTGATATCTGGACTCACGAGCACGGCCCGCGCGGCGGCGACGAAATAAACATCCTCAACGCCGGCACAAATTACGGGTGGCCCGAAATAACCTATGGCATTGGCTACTCGGGGCTTCCAATCACTCTGGACACCAAAAAAGACGGCATGGCTCAGCCCCTGCACTACTGGGATCCATCCATTGCGCCCTCAGGCATGGCGTTTTACACCGGCACCGAATTTCCCATGTGGCAAGGCAGTTTGTTTGTAGGTGCTCTCAAATTGCGCAAGCTGGTTCGGCTGGAAATCGAAAACGGCCAGGTCGTCGATGAAGAGGATTTACTCACTACGCTGAAAGAACGAATCCGCGACGTTCGAACAGCGCCAGACGGTACACTGTGGTTATTAACAGACTCACCGGAGGGGAAAGTGTACCGGGTGGTGCCGGCTCAATGAGGGTCGCCGGTCCTTTCGGTCTTTTCGTACTGGGGCAATGCGTCAGTAATTTCAAACCAGTCCGACTTTGACCCAGTGTAGACATGCTGCGCCGGCCCCTTTTCCAGGCGCTCATTAATCACGCCCACCCGCAGGCGGAGGATGCCGGGGATCGCATCCACACGGCTGTACAAATGGCTGCCGCAGCGGCTGCAGAAAGCCCGGTACTTACCCGGGCGCGATTCATATTCCGTCAACCGCTCTTGTCCGGATAAAAACCGGAAGCGCACTTTTTGCACCGGTGAACTGGCAGAGAATGCGCTGCCGTGTGCACGTCGACACTGGCTGCAATGGCACAGAGAGAGAGGGCCCAAAGGGCCTTCATATTCAAAAGTAATGTCGCCACACAGGCACTGGCCGGTATACATAGACTTCCTGATTCTGATTTCATGGACGTTCGAAAACGCTCTCAATGGTCGGCAATGATACCCGCCAAAAAGTCCTTGAAACAGCCTGGCTGACGATTGTTTTTATCCATACTGCGCATCCAGATAATCCAGTATGCGGGCAGATTCAAACAACCCTTCCCCGGTGTTAGGATCTTCAAGATAAGGCACCTGAACCCTGCCATGCGCCTTGAAGAACGCATCACGCTTTCCTCCAGGTGCTGGTCTGTATGGCCCTGGCTTGATACGTTGCTTCGCTGGCCCGATTTCAGTCCAGTGTTCTTTACCCAGAGTATGCAGGGTGTATGGGATTTCAAGCTCGCACAGTCTCTCCCGTACCAGGCGAGAAAACGGACTTCCTTCAAAGCTCCATAAATGCAGCGGCTGTTCTGGCTGCTTACCGGGGCTGGCACGTAACCCCCTCATGGCGCTTGCAACAGAGGCGAACGAACCCAGAACCGGTTGCCACATACGCTCACGGTAGTAGCCAGGCACCGGCCGCCCCGCATATTGCAGGAACAGATACTTGATGATTGCTTCCGACTCATACATCACGGTGTCGGTGTTCCGGTCGATCAGCAAAGGAAACTGCTGCTTGCCGCCAGTTGTCTCTGCCCGCTCCCGGAACACTCGGCCACCCTTGGGACAGGGCCGGATCTGCACATCGAGATTCAGTGCGGTCAGCGCTTCGCGAACTCGCCGACAGTATGGGCAGCCTTCCATGTCATAAAGCACAAGGGGCTTTTCCGGTTGCGGCACGTCGCTTACCACAAGGCATCCACGCCAGGCAGTTAACGACGAGGTTGCGACGGAACCCAGCACGTTCGCATGGTGAGCAAGTCTGTTAAACATAATCAAATCCTCAATCGATAATCCAATCATTATCACCAAATAAAACGACTTTCCATTGGCCCGGATGAAACGTGAGGGCTGGCAGTCGTGTATCCGTCCGTATCCTCTCGATACCCAACTCGACGGTTCGCGCATGCTGGCTTACACTCAGTCACGAAATCCCTGTACAAACAAGTGGTCTACTGGCATTTTTTAACGTCATGTAGAGGTTTTCTGCATAGTACAAGCCGCAAAGATGGGCTATTGTTCATGTAGGGACTTTTTAATAGCTCATCAAGCAGCCATCATGGTGATTACGGGTATGCCGCATTCAAATCGCGCACAAAGAGTCAGCCTTCGTCGCAGGCATCCAGCGTTGGCTTTTGCCGTCGCGGTTGCCATGACTCCGGCTCTGGCAAACCTGCCATCGGCACTGGCTGATGATGACAGCGTGGGTTACAACAGCAACCGCCTATGGGCCAACCAGATGCGGGACTACGCGACAGAATCCCTTAAAAGCGAAGAAGCGCTGAGCATGGCTGCAGTACCCCTTAACGGCCCGGGGCTTGATCAGAACATTAATGCCGATGTGCCCATGAGCCCTGGCTCCATCATGAAGGTGATCACCACCTACGCCGCGCTGGAAATTCTTGGCCCCACCCATCACTGGGATACGGATTTTCTGACAGACGGGCAAATGGTCGGAGACACCCTCAAGGGCGATCTCTACGTACGCTTTGGTGGCGACCCGAAACTCACCTACGAACGGCTCTGGACAACCCTGCGGGAACTCCGGGATATGGGGATTGCCCGCATCGATGGCAACCTGGTGCTGGATGGCAGCTATTTTGAAATCGACGGTGGTTTTCCTGCGTTTGAAGACAATGGCGACAACCCACATGCGCCGTTTCTGGTTGAACCGTCTGCCTACCTGACCAACCTCAATCTCATGCACTTCCAGGTGCGCGCCGACGAACGCGGCACTCAGGCCTGGAGCACGCCGGCCCTTGGCGAGATCGTTATCGACAACCGGGTAACCGCAGTGGCCGACGGCGCCTGCCCATCGCGCCGCAGTTTTGACTGGGAGCCAGTGTTCCAGGAAGGCGGAAGAGTAACCGTGCGCGTAACCGGGGAACTGCCGCAAGGGTGTCGCACCACGACCTACCTTTCCCTGTTGCCCCACGAACAATACAGCGCCTCCATGATCCGCTCTCTGCTTGGCGAGATGGGCATCATCGTATCCGGTGGAAATCTGAACGGCTTGACGCCGGAAACTGCGCGGCTGGTTATGAAAACCACATCGCCAGATCTGGTGACCATGGTGCGCGACATCAATAAATGGAGCAGCAACGTGATGGCTCGGCAGCTGTTGCTGACCATTGGCGCGCAAAACCGGCTGGATAACGAAGACGATGACCGGGTTGCCGGTATTCGCGTTATTTACGATTGGCTGGAGCGCAAAGGCGTCGATACGGCTGGAATGGTGATCGATAATGGTGCTGGCCTGACCCGCCATGGCAAAATCACTGCCCGGCAAGGCACGAAAATTCTGCAACACGCCTGGAACAGCCCCTACGCTTCAGACCTCATGGCCTCCATGCCGATTATCGCCATGGACGGAACCATGGCCCGCCGTCTGCGCAACACCGGCATGGATGGCGAGGGACGCATTAAAACCGGCTACCTGGAAAACGTGCGGTCAATTGCCGGGTTCACACGGGATGAGAACAACACGACCTGGGCTGTCGTAGGGATGGTGAATAACGATCCTGCCTGGAATGGCCAGGCGGTTCTGGATCGAATTCTTTATTCTCTGCACTTCCGGCCACCTACCGGAACGGCGCTTTCCCGATTCGATTCGGGTTCTCCGAAAACTTCCGTTCAATAAAAAAGCCCCGGAGGTCCGGGGCTTTTGACGCTCAACGCCGATTAGAATTTTTCAAAGCGGACCTACCACAAAGTCATCCATCAGAGTCACCGTAGCCACAGTATCAGGACTTTCATTCAGGCGAGCGATAGCTGTGTATACGCCTCGGTTTTCCAAAGACAAGTTACCAGATTTAAAATACTCAGTGGCACCGTCAGCAGAGGTAATAAAGACAACGTAGTCGCCTGCCGCAACGCTGATGTAGCCTGATGACTTACCGTATTCAAAATCATCCAGAGCCGGCGTGGCGTTCCCAATCAACGTAGCTGCTGGGCCACCATTAGCGTCTGTCGGAACAAGAAATACGTCTACAGTGGGTGCCTCAATTGCTCCGTGAATCACTCTGAGCTTCGCTTCCGTTGCAATACGACGGTTGTCATCAGAGAACACAAGAGTATCAAGGCCATCAGCGAGCACACCCGCTGCCAAAATTGTCTTCAGGTCACCGTTCGCCAGTTCAAGAGTTTCATCAATCGCAGTTGAGCTGGTCACACCAGTCGCAGTTACAGCAACCCGATTTTCACCTGCATCCAATACAACGTAAGCTCCGGTAATCGCTGCTGCGGGCACGGTTTCCCCGAAAGCGACATTTGTTGCAGCTGGGCTCATATCTGGATCTTCATTGAGAAAAATATCCACATTGGGCGTGGGAGATGACGAGTTGTGCGCGGCACGGATACCAGCGCCAGTGCCAGCATCCAGGATTTCGGAAGTATCAGAACCGTTAATAACCAGCAGACTCACCGGTGAATTGCCGAACACTGTATTGTCGATTGCCCCGACCAATAGATCAGCACCCGCGGGCAAAGCAATCTCACCACTGTCATATACAACAGTATCAGAGCCTGTGGGCGTTACCCGGATCTGGTAATCGTCAGCAGCGGGCACCTCCAGTGGTCCAACGTTTTCCTTGAAAGAAAAGCTGAAGGTCGCGTCCGCAGGGAGAGGGGCACCAAACGCAGTGAGGTAAACATCTACAGGGCCGCCAGCTGCCATTTCAGCTCCGGGCGAAAGGTGGGCAACCCGCAAGCGAACTGCATTGGCATCGGTACGATCGCCATCATCGGCCAAGACTACAGATTCAATATTGCCAACTTTACCGACGGCGATTACGTCGTAGCTGAAGCCCTCTTCAAGCGTAACGTCGGATGGATCAATAACGGTTGTCGTAGAGCCGCCCGGGAGGATTGCATCAACTGCCAATGAGTAGGTTCCCAGCGTGGGAGAGATCACGGCCGCCTGCTTGAACTCGGCACCTGAAACCGCTGCGCTCCCGTCTATCAGAACAGTCACCGCGGGCGCGTCGGAGACCGCATGCACCGCCCTGACTTTCGATGTGGGTTCCTGTGCTACCGGATCGTCGTCATTATCACTACATCCCACCAGCATAACGCTGCCGGCCAAAGCCATAGTTAGTGCAAATTTTGTTTTCATTGTCTATTGCCCTCTATTCCAAGGTTATCTGCCAAAATGAAGTGGTTCGAACCTGCGCACATTGAGTCCCTGACATGTGCGTCGAAATAACCTACGGAAAGACAATAAAAACAGATTGCAGAATTTTACATTTCAGTTTACAGGTGTACGCTTATTTTCCTTGTCGGGTCGCGTCAAGGTCATTTCGGTCAGTTTTACCGCAATAGGTGCTATAACGGTCACCAGAGGAAAAGCCACAGCCCATGCAACGAGAAAAGCGGGTATCCAGCGATACACAAACTCGTTATCCATACTGGTATTGATAAAAGTAATTACCCCGGACATCAGCAGCGACATCATTCCGGACATGTAAAATCCGAACACAAGCTGGCGAAGGCGGGCAGGTTTGATTCGGCTCATGAGCTCTCCTTATCAGGATAAATGCCTTCAGATCGCCACATCTGAAAACCCCGGGGTGTCGTAAACTGTTGGTACTCAGGCAAGATATGATAATGAGCATACAATCTTTTTTCGATAGGCTTTTTTACCAAGCAAGGCGCCATATGGATCAGTGCGGGCGCGCCTCTAACGTACGCGCAGGGCGAGCGGTTGCTTTGATGCTTGTTTCCGCTTTTCTTGTCGCAGGGTGCAGCTCAACCCGCCTTGCCTACCGCTACGCCGACTGGGGAATTGTCTGGTGGGTTGAAGATTTCGTTACACTTACACAACCTCAAAAGCAACAGCTGGAGGCTGATATTGAAAATTTGAAGCAGTGGCACTGTAGCACGGAATTACCGCGCTATCGGGCGTGGCTGAACAGCCTTCAGAGCGATCTGTCTTCGGGTAACCCGGGCCCAGCAGAAGTCAAAAGTCTTCAAAGCCAGCTGATGACGTTCTTCCCGCCGTTGCTTCAGCAGATAACGCCCACTGCTATCAGCCTGCTCTCCAGCCTCGACGATGAGCAAGTGCGGGAACTGGCGGACAATATGGCCAATAAGCAGCGGGAGCTCGAAGCGGAATTTCTGGTCGGTGATCCTGAGGCAACTGCAGAGGCACGAGCGGAGCGCACCACTGAGCGAGCCGAACGGTGGCTGGGAAGCCTGAACGGCAGGCACCAAAGGTCTATCACCGACTGGTCAGACAATCGCGTCGGGCAAACGAGGATCTGGCTGGAGGGCCGCCGCAACTGGCAGAAAGCCCTGCTTGATGCCCTGGAGAAGCGTAATCAACCCGGCTTTGCCGAAACGATTACCGAACTGATCAACAACCCGGAAGCTGCGAGGGGCGATGCCTACGCGGAGATGATGAATCGAAGTATGGAAGCCATGACTTCGCTTATTCAGGATCTGTTACTGGCAAGCCAACCTCCACATCTCGACCACCTCACCCGCCGCGCATCGGAATTGAGCGACGACTTCAAAGCCCTCACCTGCAAACCGGGCTTTGACGTCGCATCGCGGGATTACAAATAATCAGATCGTAAGGTATCCGCCATCAGCATTGATGCAGGCTCCCGTTGTGTAACTGGAAGCATCCGACACCAGATACAGAACCGTGCCCGCCATCTCGCTCGGGTCTGCCACACGCTTCATGGGAATGTGCGCCATAGCCTGTTTCTTGATCGCATCGTTGGTCGTCAGGGCACTGGCAAACTTGGTGTCTGTCAGCCCAGGCAACAGTGCGTTTACGCGAATCTTCTGCTGGCCCAGCTCCATAGCGAAGGATTTGGTCATGGAAATAACTGCGGCCTTGGTCACTGAGTAAATGCCCTGGAAGTGTCCCGGATTTACACCGTTAACAGAAGCCACGTTCACAATCGAACCACCGCCATTTTTCTTCATCAGCTGCGCTCCACGGGCACACATGAAGAAGTAACCACGAATATTCACGTCTACCGTTTTCTGGAAAGCACCAAGATCTGTATCTTCAGCTGGCCCAAAATAGGGGTTGGCCGCCGCGTTGTTAACCAGAATATCCAGTTTGCCATGTTCTTTTTCAATGTAGGCCCAGATCGCCTCAATCTGATCCATTTCGCCAATGTGACAGGCATAGGCTTCTGCGCTACCACCGGCCTCACGGATACTGCTGGCAACAGCTTCACAGCCGTCAATCTTGCGACTGGTAACAATTACATGAGCACCGTAATCCGCCAACGTGCGGGCAATGCTCTCACCGATACCACGGCTGGCACCGGTAATAAGAGCCGTTTTGCCAGTCAGATCAAACAGGTCTTTCTTGCTCATTCTTTCACCTCAATGTGTTATCGGAACGTCACCAGGGCGGGGTCTTCCGCTTCCAGGTGGCTGTAATTATTGAAAACAGACAAACTGCGGCGGCCGGCGGAATAGAGAACCCGGGTAACGCTGGTATTGGCGATTACCGAATTCAGAGCCAGTGCCCGTTCGTCTTCAAGGCCCAAAAGGTACTGACACATCACCGCGATGGGGCCTCCAGAAGTGGACACGAGTACATCGCCGCCGTCTGCGTACTCAATCATTTCATCAAAAGCCGCAAGAACACGGGTTTTGAAGTCGGCCCAGGTTTCGGCATATTCTGCGTCATAATCCCCGGATGCCCAGCGCTCTACCGCTTTGACGAACTCCTGTTGAAAAGCTGCCGCCGGTTTAGGAAACGCTGCAAGATCTCTTGCCATCACTTGCCGGTCGCTCCACTCTGGCCGGTAACAATTCACTACCGAGATATGGTCGAACTCGTTAAAACCGGGAGAGACCTGCATATCCGGTAACTGCGCACCGTAGCCGGTTGCAATGGCTTCAACGGTTTCCCGGTGACGCTGCAAATCGCCGCCGAAGATTACTGTGGGCTTGATCTTGTCGACCATCCAGCTACCCAGAACCTTTCCCTGCTCCCAGCCTCTGGGCGAAAGCTGATCGTAGTTTTCCTTTCCAAAACTGGCCTGGCCGTGGCGTACAAGGTACACAGTAGCCATTAAAGAGCACTCTCCGAGATCAACCGCTGACAGCGTTTCTCCAGATAGTTTGCAGCATGGCCGAAAGCGGCAAAACGTTTGTCACTGGTCTGGCCATGATAAAAGCGGTAATAGATCTGCTGGACAATCACCGCCAACCGGAACAACCCGTAGATTTCGTAAAAATCGAAGTTATCTGCCCGAAAACCAGACTGCTCCATATAGTAGGCGACGACTTCCTTGCGCGTGAGCATACCCGGGCGATGGGTAGGCTGACGGCGTAGCATCTGGAACGGGCCTTCGTCGTCTGCCTCAATCCAGTAGGCAAGCGTGTTGCCGAGATCCATCAAAGGATCGCCAATTGTCGCCATTTCCCAGTCCAGCACCCCGATGACTTCAAAGGGGTTGTCCGGGTTGAGTACCACATTGTCAAAGCGGAAGTCGTTGTGAATCACAACCTGGGCAATATCATCAGGCATCTTGTCGTTCAGCCAGGACATAACCGCCTCAAAATCGCCGACATCATCTGTGCGAGCCTTGCGGAAACGGTCACTCCAACCGCCGATCTGCCGCTGAACATACCCGTCACCCTTGCCCAATGAATCCAGGCCCGCGGCCTTGGCATCAACTCGATGCAAATCCACCATCTTGTCAATTACGCTCAGGCACAGCTTGCGTGTGTCAGCCTCACTCAACTCCAGGTCTTTGGGGAAATCCTGGCGCAGAATGATGCCTTTCATTCGCTCCATCACATAGAAGTCGCACCCCAGCACATCGTGATCATCACAAATAGCGATAATGTCGGGTACATATGGATAAACGGGCTTCAGCGCCTGCATCACCTTCGCTTCGCGAAGCATGTCGTGGGCAGACTTTGCAATTTTGCCAAACGGCGGGCGGCGCAAAACGAACGAACGGTCGCCGTAGTCCACCTGATACGTCAGGTTGGAAGCACCACCCGGGTACTGGCGGATCAAAGGCTCACCCGTAAGGTTCGGGATGGCGCCCTTCATAAATCGGTCGACGGCCGAAAGGTCCAGCTCCTCTCCTTCGCGGATATCTTCCGCCTGGTCAATCTGGGTCATTCATGGCTCTCCTTTTGTTCCAGCGTTCCGGTCAGGCCTTGGCCTTACCGCCCATTTTCTTCATCCAGCGCTTGCTCTCTTCGAACATCAGCTTATCAAAAGCCCAGGGAGCGTAACGCTTGAGTATCCACATGCGGCGTTCTTTCACATGCGGCAGAACCCAGAAATTCTTGTTCTTGACCGAACGCACAATGTCTTCTGCAACATGATCTGCAGAGATATTGGAGCGCTTCATCAGCTTGCCCACGTTCTGCTGGATACCGGGAATATCCGAACGCATGCTGCTGGCAAGGTTGGTCTGGAAAAATGCCGGGCACACGCAGCTGACATGGATACCGTCGCTCCGCAATTCCTGGCTCAATGTCTCCGACAGCGCGATCACTCCCGCCTTGGACACATTGTAGCTATTCATCATCGGCGCCAGCATCAGGCCGGCCATAGACGCAATGTTCACAAACGTACCGGAGCCCTGCTTCTTGAACTGGGGCGTAAACGCCTTGCAGCCTCGTACCACTCCAAGCACGTTGATATCCAGAATCCATTCCCAGTCAGCCATGGTGGTATCTTCAATCGACCCGGCAGAGGCTACGCCGGCATTATTCACCACCACATCCACACCGCCCCACTTTTCCGTGAGATCTGCACAGATTTTTTCCAGATCCGTCAGCCGCCGGACATCACACTCAACAAAATAGCCTTCGCCACCCACGTTGTTGATTTCCTGCTCAACACCAATGCCCTGTTCGGGGTTAATGTCACCGATACAGACCCTGGCGCCTTCTCTGGCATACCGCAGCGCGATGGCCCGACCAAGGCCGCTTGCGCCGCCTGTTACGAATACTCGTTGTGTCATGTGTTTGTCCGTTGTTTGTTATTTAATATGGATGCTTCAGCCTTAGAGTACGGCGGAGCCGGCGGGGTGGCGTATTCTGAAACACGCTGTGAATACGTCCGTGTACGCTTGGCTCCGCCATCCATGGCTCCGCACAGTTTCAGAATACGCCACCCCGCCAGCTCCTCTCATCAATGGCGCTATATCATCAATTTTTATACTTGCGTAATTCAAGGCGTGCAACCGTGGCACGATGCACCTCGTCCGGCCCATCTGCCAACCGAAGTACCCGGGCATAGGCAAACAACTGGGTCAGCGGAAAGTCGTCATCGCTCACACCAGCGCCGCCATGAATCTGAATTGCCTGATCAACAATCGTTTGCAGCATATTGGGAATCACCGCTTTGATCATGGCAACCTCCTGAATCGCACCGGCAATGCCCTTGGTGTCCAGAGCCCAGGCACATTTCAGAGTCAACAGGCGCGCCTGTTCAATCGACATGCGGGCGTTGGCAATAATGTCCGGATTACCACCCAGCTTGGCCAAAGGGCGACCGAATGCCTCCCGGCTCATCGCCCGCTTGACCAGCAGTTCCAGGGTGCGTTCAGCCGCACCAATCGCTCGCATACAGTGATGCACACGGCCAGGCCCAAGGCGACCCTGAGCAATTTCAAAGCCACGCCCGGGGCCAGCAATAAAGGCACTCTTCGGCAAGCGCACGTTATCAAACAGCACTTCGCCATGACCGTACGGCTCGTCATACTCACCGAACACCGGAAGCATACGTTCAATCTTTACACCCGGAGTATCCAGCGGCACCAAAACCATGGAGTGACGGCGATGCTTATGGGCATCCGGGTCAGACAGGCCCATAAAAATAGCAACCTTGCAGTCCGGATGACCAATGCCGGTGCTCCACCATTTACGACCATTGAGCACCACTTCATCACCTTCCACAATCGCAGTTGCTTCCATAGTGGTTGCATCGGATGAAGCCACTGCCGGCTCGGTCATACAAAACGCAGAACGGATCTCGCCACTCAGCAAACGCGGCAGCCAATCCGTCTTTTGTTCCTCTGAGCCGTAATGGATCAGAACCTCCATATTGCCGGTATCCGGCGCATTACAGTTGAAGATTTCAGGCGCGATAAAACTGCGGCCTGTTTCTTCTGCAATCAGGGCGTAGTCAGAGTTGAGCAGGCCACAACCGTGCTTTTCGTCCGGGAAAAACATGTTCCAGAGGCCTTGAGCTTTCGCCTTTTCCTTCAATTCCTTGATGATTGGCAGAACAACCCAGCGGTTTTCCAGAGACGCCAATTCTTTATGGTACTGAGCTTCCACCGGGAAGATTTCTTCCGCCATAAACGCTTTTACACGTTTCAGATAATCCTGACCTTTTTCAGAGATACTGAAATCCATTGCCGAATCCTCGTAGAAATTGCACAAGCTGGTGCGATGAATATAAGCACAATGAATCCAGTCTAAGGTTGCACAAACTATTACGCGACTGAATTATTCTTATCGTTTACTATTAACTCTACTTATAAAACTGAGGCACTGTTGTTATGGCCGGGAACCGCCTGGACCTCAATCTTCTGCATGTTTTTGATACCATATACCGGGAAGGCAGCCTTACCCGTGCCGCAAAGGCCTTGCATCTTACGCAACCGGCAGTGAGCCATTCGCTTTCGCGCCTGCGTGATCATTTCGACGACCCACTGTTCACGCGCCAGGGTAACCAGATGGTGCCAACACCTCTGGCTCGTCGCTTTCTGGAATCCATGAAACCCGGTCTTACCCAAATTCAGGGCGCGGTTAATCAGTTTCACGCGTTTGATCCGGCGAACCAGCGCAAAACCTATTCGCTGGGTTTGAGAGATGTTCTGGAGTCGACTTTTCTGCCGCAGCTCATGCAACGGCTGGACCCGTATCCCGAACTGGAGATTGTCAGCAAGCGTATCCCCCGCAGGGATATGGAAACCCAGCTCGCGGCCGGCAAGCTGGACTTCGCTGTCGATGTGCTGTTACCGATCAGCAGCCAGACATCACATGAATTACTGAGACAGGACCGGCTCGTGGTTCTGGCCCGGGAGGGTCACCCGCTGGCATCACAGGCTCTGGATATGAACGGGTATCTTTCAGCGCGTCATGTGCTGGTTTCATCACGCACGGAAGGGCCAGGAATTGAGGATTTCGCGTTATCGCGGCTCGGGGTACAGCGCAGCATTCGCCTGCGTTGCCAGCATTACTACGCTGCCTGCAGGGTCGTGGAAGCAACCGATCTTTTGCTGACCATGCCGGAAACCTACGCCAGAATTATTGCAGAGCGAGCGAGCATTACCATAATGAACCCGCCAGCCGACCTGCCTTCACTGGATGTGCACCTATATTGGCACAGGGCTTATGGCCGGGAGCCAGCACTCATCTGGTTTCGGGAACAGCTCAAGGCGATTCAGTAAGCGCCCACAGCGGCAAGGAAACCAAAAAATCCGATCGCCGTAATGCCAAGTGAGGCGGTCACGATGCCAAAGCCCCACCAGATGGCTGCGCCATCCGAAATAGCAACGCCTTGGCCGCGCAGCGTGCGATAAAACGCCCAAGGCCCAAGTAAAAACGCACCCACCACCGCAAACACCAACCCGACACTGATGCCGGCAAAGGTCCAGGTGGCGAGTGCGGTGGCGCGATCAGTCAGGTTTTCCTTGACCCCATAATGCTCAAGAAACTTTCGGCAAAAGAACCAGACCAGAGCAAACAAGGCGGCGACAAAAACCAGGCCGCCGATAATGGTAATAAGTCGATAGAGCAACAGTCAGGCTTCCTGTAAGTTAGAGAAAATGTCAGGCTGGGTAATACGGCTCAGGTAAACACTCAAAACCGGGTCTTGCAAACAGATAACCTTGATAGAGAGCAATACCCTGGGAACGAAGCCAGAAATATTCTTCTTCTGTTTCTACTCCCTCAGCCACAATTTTACCGCCTAATAGCGCCATCATCGTAATGATTCCCACAACCACAGCCTGCTTGTTCGGTTCTTTATGAATATCGCGTATGAGCGCCATATCCAGCTTTAATAGGTCGGGCGGACTGGCCATCATTATATTATAGCGGGAGTAGCCCGCGCCAAAATCGTCGATTGCCGTGCGGAACCCCATCTCCTTATAGGCATAGACGGTTTTGTTGGTCACATCAACGATGGGCTGGAACGCAAAGGTCAACGAGAAGTCGAGCCCGTCCCCGCAGGCGCATTGCTCACAGTGAGATTCATCAAGCAGGATCTCTGGTTTTATCACCCTGGTCTCCGATGTTTCGAGCCGAGCATACCGGGCGGATCAGTAAAAAGTATCCAGCAGCCACTATAGCCACGAAAAGCTTGCTGGTAAAACGACTTACGGTAAAAGTCTGTCAAACGCTGGCATCCCCTAGACACACAACTACACTGGGCTTTAGCACTTATACAAGCCTTTCTCTTTAAGGAGTCTCCAAAATGGCCCAAACTACCCGCATTGCAGTAACCCCGGGCGACGGCATTGGCCCGGAAGTCGTGGGCGAAGCCCTACGATGTCTGGAAACCCTGCGAGCGAAGCATGACCTGGCACTGGAATGGACGCGCTTCCCCTGGCCCTCTCACGCCTGGCATCAGGAGCATGGCGAGTCCATGCCTGACGACGCCTTGGCGCAGCTCAAAGCTTACGATGCCATACTGCTCGGCGCCTTGGGTGATCCGGGACCTCTGGACGACCCGAATCGTTATCTTTTAACCGACAGCGTCTCTCTGGCTCCTTTGCTGGACATGCGCAAAGGCTTTGATCAGTGGGTGTGTGAACGCCCTGCCCGCTTGTTACCCGGTGCCCGTCAGTATCTTGCCGATGAGCGTGCGAAAGACATCGATATGCTGGTGATCAGGGAGAACTCCGAAGGCGAGTATGTAAGCCAGGGTGGCCGGCTGCGCATGGGAACCGAAGATGAGGTTGCCACCCAAATGGAAGTGTTTACCCGCAAGGCGACCAACCGCATCATTCGCTATGGGTTTGAGCAAGCTCGTGCCCGGGCAACGAAGCGTGCAGGCGAAGGGCCTACCCGGGAGTTCCGTAATCTTGACGGCAGCACCTGTGAAAGTCAGGTGTGCCTGGTCACCAAACGCAACGCCCTGCGTTATTGGGGCGACATGTACACCGAGGCGTTTGAGGACATCAGCAAAGAGTATCCGGATGTGGCCACGCACCACGAGCTGGTAGACGCCGCCTGTATGAAGTTCGTGCAAAGCCCTTGGGCCTTTGACGTAGTGGTTGCCAGCAATCTGCAGGGCGACATTCTGACGGATCTTGCGGCCGTGCTGTCAGGTGGTATGGGCGTTGCCCCATCCTGCAACCTGAACCCCACGGACCCGGACATGCCTTCTATGTTCGAACCCACCCATGGCAGTGCTCCGGACATTGCCGGCCAGGGCCTGGCAGACCCCACAGCCATGCTGTTTACCACGGCGCGTATGCTGGAATGGCTAGGCCGCAAGGATCCTGTTATGGCGGCGGCTGGCAAGGAGCTGTTTGACGCTGTAGCTGCGGACCTGGCGGAGAGTAACGGTGCCCGGCGGAGAACCGGCGAGATTGGCGAAGCAATCTGTCAAAGATTGTCAGACTGACAGGCGGGACAAGAAGAGCCAGAAAGTGTTTTCTGGCTCTTCTTTATTCATTAAGGCATGTTAGTCGGCCATCACAAATTCGAGGCGACCCGGCACTACACGCACATCCAAGGGCACCATGCCGAACATACGCTGGGCGGTATTGGTTTCATCCAGACGGTAAACCGGCATGGTTTCGAGCATCTGAGCCACAACCCGCATCACGTTTTCGGTGATCGGCGCCAGATCGCCTTTGAAGAAACCCGCATCAACACTGCTTTCCAGCAGTTTTATCCTGCGGACATAAATAGCCTTTTCCTTGCTGTCATAGACCGGTGCGCCTTCAATCTTCAAAGCAATATCAACCGGCAGTTTGGCCAGAAATGCGTTCAGCGCGACCTGCCCTTTCAGATCAATCACCGCGACGTCCCGACCATCCGGCCCCAAGATAACGTCGGCACCGTCAAGGCTAAGACTTAGTGGAGAGCCACTCTTCAGCTGCATTCGATCATAGTCACGAACCGCGTCCTGCAGGTGACGCTCCAATTCGCCCTCCGAGATTGAATAGGGGGAAAGGCTGGCGCAGCCGCTGGATAAGGCAAGCACCAGAAACACCAAGCTCCAGAGGACACTCAGGTGCAGTTTATTCATCGTTGTCTCTCCATGGGTTGAGCATCTGTGCGGCGGCAGCGCAGACCGTTTATTCGTTTTCGGCCCGGGCGTCTACGTGAGGGGTAAGATTATCATCGAAAACAACCCGCAATAGAATGGGCTGGCAGCATACCTGACAATCTTCAACGTATTCCTGCTCCACTACAGACGGGTCGACGCTGATATCCAGCGTCTCCCAGCAGTAGGGGCACTGGATAAGTACAGAATCCAGAGCCGACATAGGCGCACCTCAGAACTGTTGTTTGGCCATCCATGGAATAATTCGGTCAAACGCTGCTTCAAGGTTCTCACAGGTGGTGGAGAAGCTGATACGCACAGCGTTGGTACAGGCCTCACCAAAGGCATCTCCCGGCACCATGCACACACCGGTTTCTTTGAGCATGCGCAGCGCCAGATCCGAACCATCCACATGGGGCGGTAAACCCGGGAACGCAAAGAAAGCGCCACCTGGCTTGTAACCGGTCATGTAGGGAGTCTGATCTATCAACTCGACCACCTTGTCCCGACGCTCACGGTATATATCCACCATATTCCTCACACACTGCTGATCACCCGTCAGCGCCGCCACACCGGCGAACTGCGAAGGCGTATTGGCAACCGACGTCGTGAACATATGATAACGCCGCAAGGATTTGATCGCCGCCTGGCTGGAAATCACCCAGCCGATACGCAGCCCTGCCATGCTGTAGGTTTTCGAGAAGCTGCTGATGCACATGATGTTGTCCAGATCCATGGAGCAATTCAGAACACTGGCAAAATCATCGTCATCAAAAATCAGGTGGTCATAAACCTCATCGGCGTAAACCTGTATACCCCGGTAGGCGCATTCTTCCAGAATGGTTTCTACCGTGCTGCGGGGATAAACCGCCCCGGTCGGGTTGTTCGGGTTGTTGAGTATCAAGGCAAAAGTGCGCGGCCCCATGGCACGAATCACCTCATCAGGATCGAGCTGGTGATCGTTCTCCGCGTGAGTCGGTACAAACTTGACCTCACCTCCGTTCATACGAATCAGAGGCGCATACAGCAGGAAGGAGGGATCCGTTACGATGAACTGTCGCCCCGGCGCTGCTGTAGCAGAAATTGCGAGATACATGGCTTCCGTGGCGCCGCTGGTGACCAGAATGTTGTCTCTGGTAAGCTTGCGATTGTAGCGTTTGCCGTAATAGTCCCTCAGCGCCACCAGCAATTCAGGAAGCCCGGCGTCCATGGTGTAACCGGTCTGCCCCGCGTGGAGGGCATCAACATAAGCATCGATAATATGCTTGGGTGTTGGCAGATCCGGCTGGCCGATCGAAAGATGGATAACATCTTTCATGGTGGCTGCCATATTGACCATACGCCGAATACCCGGCACTGGAACTGCCTGCATGGCAGGGTTCCAACTGGCCTTGGTCTTCCGGTACTTCACTTTCCTTGGGCTTTCCTGGCCGGTATCTTTGTTGGCAGCATCTGCCATAGCAACCTCCTGCAACGGGAACGGGGGCAAATAGATCTACCACTGCAGGTTAGTCAGTAAGGTCAGGGCATACAAGACAAAAACAGACAAACAATGCGTAGGTATTAGTACGTGCCTATCAGCTCGCCCCGGAAACAACAGAGCCAAGCCGAGGTTGACCCAATGGCATCTGCCTACCAGACTGTGTTGATGGCCTGACAGCGGGAATAACAAGCGTCGGACAAAACACTTACGACAATCAGATATCTGACCAGGCGGAGGTTCAATGACTCAACGCAGCAAGCCTGTGGTAACCGTTCTCACTGCACCCGGAGAACAGGAGCCACCGGGAATGGATTCACTCAGGGCTCGCGCAGAAGTGCGCTTTGCCAGTGACGAGGCAACTCTGCGAAGCACTCTGCCGGGCACCGATGTCATGATGGTAACGGATTTTCGCACTGAGGCTCTTGAAGCGGCCTGGGGCTGCGCAGACAAGCTGAAATGGATACACGCCACCAGTGCCGGTGTCGATGCCTTGATGTTCCCGGCCCTCACCAAAGGCAATGTTGTGGTCACCAACGCCAGAGGCATATTTGACCGGACGATTGCCGAATACGTGCTGTGCACCATTTTGATGTTTGCCAAGGATTTCCCGGCCTCTATCCGCTTGCAAATGAAACATCAATGGAAGCACAGGGATACCGAAAGAGCCGAGGGCAAGCAGGTTCTGGTGGTTGGTGCAGGCTCCATCGGCCGTCAGATCGGACGCCTCGTTGCGGCTGCCGGCTTGAGACCGCACGGTATAGCCAGAACAGCCCGCAAAGACGACCCGGACTTTGTTGCGGTTCACGGCAATGACGATCTCTACAACCAGTTGGGCCATGCCGATTATGTGGTTATTGCAGCACCTCTTACGCCACAAACGGAAGGTCTGTTTGACGAGAAAGCCTTCAAAGCCATGAAGAACACCGCGCGCCTGATCAACATCGGGCGCGGGCCCATTGTTAAAACCGACGATCTGATTACCGCGCTATCGAGCGGTGAGATTGCCGGCGCAGGGCTTGATGTGTTTGAGGAAGAGCCACTATCCGACGATCATCCTTTGTGGGATATGGAAAATGTCATCATGACGGCGCACATGGCCGGCGATTTTATCGGTTGGAAGCGAGCCCTTACGGATCAGTTTCTCGAGAATTTTGATCGCTGGCACAACAGTGAAGAGCTGTTCAATCCGGTTAACAAGGAGCTAGGTTACGCCGGTAGCAAGTGAGCCCTTCTTATGACCAAGGGGAATAAAAAAACGGGAACCTGCGGGCTCCCGTTTTTTAAACCAGCAATCTGAGATTCAGCTCCCGGACAACGACTGATCCGAAGGGTCAATCTCCATCTGCTGTATCGCAATCACCGCTTGCGTGCGATTACGAACGCCGAGCTTCCGGAACACGGCCGTTATATGCGCCTTGATGGTAGCTTCGGACACCTCCAGATCATAGGCGATCTGCTTGTTCAACAACCCTTCTGCCAACATACCCAACACCCGGAACTGCTGCGGGGTCAGTGATGCCAGCTTCTCTGAGAAGTCAGTGGTGTCAGAGTGCATGCGCTCAAGTTTGTCTGCCACACCTTGGGGCAGCCAAACGTCGCCTTCAAGAACGGCTCGAATGGCCTCTGTAATAGTGGGCAGAGGTGCCGACTTTGGAATAAAGCCGGACGCCCCGTAGTCAATCGAGCGCCGCATCACCTGCAGCTGTTCCGAACCTGACACAACCACCACTGGCAACCCGGGATACTGTCCACGCATGAACACAAGCCCCGAGAACCCATGAGCACCCGGCATATTGAGATCCAGCAGAACCAGATCTGCATCCGGGTGCGAATCTACCGACGCCTGAAGTGCCTTGATGCTGTCAACTTCTACGGTTTGTGCATCAGGTACTGCTTGACTAACCGCCTGCTTCAGGGCAGCCCGAAACAGAGGATGATCATCAGCGACGATAATTGTTTGTGTCATTAAGCCAATTCCCCACAGGTTTACGGCCTGCTCTCAGACCTTATTTGAACTCGCGACTGCCGATGAGCTCGTCCACAACACCAGGATCTGCCAATGTAGAGGTGTCTCCCAACTGGTCGTGTTCATTTGCAGCAATCTTACGCAAAATCCGCCGCATAATCTTGCCTGATCGCGTTTTAGGTAAGCCCGGAGCCCACTGAATCACATCCGGAGACGCGATAGGTCCGATTTCCTTGCGTACCCACTGCACAAGCTCCTTTTTCAGCTCATCAGAAGGCTCTTCACCTTGCATCAGGGTCACATAGACATAAATGCCCTGGCCTTTGATGTCGTGCGGGAAACCAACAACTGCTGCTTCAGCAACCTTGTCGTGGGCTACCAGAGCGCTTTCAACCTCTGCTGTACCAAGGCGGTGTCCGGACACGTTGAGAACGTCGTCAACCCGGCCTGTAATCCAGTAATAGCCATCTTCGTCACGACGGGCGCCGTCGCCGGTAAAGTACATGCCCTTATAAGCGCTGAAATACGTCTGCTTGAAACGCTCGTGATCGCCATAAATCGTGCGCATCTGCCCCGGCCAGCTGTCCAGAATCACGAGATTGCCGTCAGCCTTTCCTTCCAGCACATTACCTTCGCTATCGACAAGCCCGGGCTGCACACCGAAAAACGGCAATGTCGCAGAGCCAGGCTTCAGATCCACCGCACCGGGCAATGGCGAGATAAGAATGCCGCCAGTTTCTGTTTGCCACCAGGTATCCACAATCGGGCATTTTCCATTGCCGATCACGCGGTGGTACCACTCCCAGGCTTCCGGGTTGATTGGCTCACCAACAGAACCAAGCAATTTCAGGCTCTTGCGGGTTGTGCCGCTCATACAAGCTTCGCCTTCGGCCATCAAGGCCCGGATCGCGGTAGGCGCTGTGTAGAGAATATTCACCTGATGCTTGTCGACGATCTGGCCCATACGGGAGCTGTCAGGGTAATTCGGCACGCCCTCGAACAGAACGGAAATTGCTCCGTTACACAGCGGGCCATACAGGATGTAGCTATGACCGGTGACCCAGCCGAAATCCGCCGTACACCAGTAGACATCACCATCGTGATAATCGAACACGTACTCGTGCGTCATGGAAGCGTAAACCATGTAACCGCCAGTTGTATGCAGCACACCCTTGGGCGCGCCGGTCGAACCCGAGGTGTAAAGCATGAACAGAGGGTCTTCCGCGTTCATGGGCTCTGGCGGGCAATCTGCAGAAGCAGACTTCATCAGATCCTCATAACGCTCATCACGGCCTTCGTTCCAGGGCACGTCCTTATTACCGGTGCGGCTGACGACGATGACTTTCTCGACATTAGCACCATTTTCATTCTTCAGCGCCGCATCCACGTTCTTTTTGAGTGGGATCTTGCGGCCACCACGAAGGCCTTCATCTGAGGTAATTACAAAGCGGGACTTGCCGTTGGCAACCCGAGCGCCAAGCGCTTCCGGAGAGAAGCCGCCGAAAACAACCGAATGAATCGCACCAATACGCGCGCAAGCCAGCATCGCCACGGCAGTTTCAACAATCATTGGCATGTAGATGGTGACAACGTCACCTTTCTTCACACCCAGGCCTTTCAGCACGTTGGCAAATTTGCTGGTTTCTTCATGCAGTTCGCGATAGGTAACGTGACGGGAATCGGCCGGATCATCGCCTTCGAAAATAATGGCCGTCTGGTCGCCGCGCGTTGCGAGGTGACGGTCAAGGCAGTTGGCCGAAGCATTCAGCTGTCCGTCTTCAAACCATTTGATGGAAAGATTGTTGTAATCGAAAGTGGTGTTCTTGACCTTGGAATACGGCTTGATCCAGTCGAGGCGTTTGCCATGCTCGCCCCAGAAAGTATCCGGATCCTCGACTGATTGACGATACATTTCGTCATACTGTTCCCGATTCAACAAGGCCCGTTCGGCCACGTCCGGGCTTACCGGATAAAGATGTTTATCAGTCATTGTGTTCCCCCTTGATCAGAGTCTGTTGTGATTGTCGGTTTTGTTAATTCAGAGCAATAGGGCGTACCAGCCCTGCGGACACATAAATGTAGTTCACCATGTGTGCCACTAAACAATGAATTAGACCAACGTCCTAACACGCTTGAACTATAGACGCACAATCAGGCCGCTTGTTTGCGGACTCTGGAGGACCGCTGGCGGGGTTTGTTCTTCGTATTGAGTGCGTAACGGTTCAAACCTGCAAGATGAATCTTGCGCAAATACACAGCCCAGTCGATCTGGCGCGCATCCACTGGAAACAGAGCCTTGTCGACTTCTCCCGTGCGCGATGCCAAGGCCAGCAACTCATCATTGCGAAATATATAATCCGGCGCGGTATAGAAACCGAAAATAGTGGCCAGCGAACGGGTGGTATCAAGGTTTCGCAATACCTTGAGGTCACGTTCCTTTCCCAGCATGCCCAGCTGTCGCATCATACGCTGCGCCATGCTCAGGGGGATTCGCGCTCCGCCCACCAGAGCATCGAAAACGGCCCGGTTCACAGCAATAAAAGGCTTGACCGGTTGACGGCGGAAAAGCTGTTTATAGGCTGCGTAATTGGTTTTGGCTTCCGCCATCAGGTGATCAATAAACTCACCCAGGGATACAGGGTTGGAGCTGCCGCTGCAGCACTGATAGACCCGCTGTTGTGCGGGCTCACCAAGCGCCTCGGCGACCGCCAGGATAATGGCGTTCGCGACAAGGTCGACGGGGATAACATCAATAATGCCCGAGCGTTTACCGGGAAACACGGTTACCTTTTCTCTGGCATAGGCAAGAATGATGGCATCAGCCACTTTCACACCCTCAATCCAGCCCGGCGCCGGTTCCTCGAGCGCACTCTCAATAATGGATGGACGAACAATGGTGAGTGCACGGCCATCCAGAGCTTTCATCAGCAATTGCTCACCCAGCCACTTGGTGAATGTATAGGTATCACTCCAGCCGTAACGATTGGCCTCCCGGATACCCAGATCCACGAGCTTGCGTTCCAGCATTTTACCGGAGTAGCGCGAGCGCACATCTGCAATGCTGTCGTTAAGTATCCGGATCAGCTCTTCGATTTCATAGTAGCCCGCTGGGTTGCGGGGAATATCATCGCCCGCAGGCTTGATCACCGATTCCCCAATCTGCCCTGAGTTCATGCCGTTTACGTAGCAGGTGGACACCTGAATAACGGCAAGCTCCGGGTTCTGGCGCACCAACCCGGCGATATTTTCGAGGCATAGGGTGTTGATGGTCAGGGCTTTATCCAGCTCCTCCCGGAAGTTGACGCTGGCAGCGGAGTTGATAACGGCATCAATGCTGCCCGCAAGGTTTCGGAATGCTTCAGGCTTCAGACCATAACTCTGCTGCGTCACCTCGCCCGTGGTGCAGTGCAAGCGCTCCTCGAGAAACACCTCGAAAGCCTCGCCATTCTCCTGGCGCAAGCGATCGAATACAGATGAAGTCGCTATTTCATGAAGAAAACGACTGCGAGCATCAGCGTGACGGCCATTGCCCCTTATCAACAGATGGATGCCACCAATGTCCGGTACCGCCCGGATGAGTTTTTCCAGAACAACCTTCCCTAAAAAGCCCGTGGTGCCCGTAACCAGGACATGCTTACCACGAAGCTGCTCCAGCACCTTTGACGAAGACATTCCCGCTCCCCTTTGCTGCGCTACCATTGTCAAAACTCCTTTTCCCGGATCCTTGCAGTACCTGATCCTTACACAATCTCAGTGACAGTGCCGTGACATACCGCATCCTTATTACCAGAACGCTACGCCACAAACACAGCTGATGAAATGACGGATTAACCGGCATGTTTGTGCGGTAATGCTCAATGGAGGGCCTTCAGCCATAAAGAGCCCTCAGCTATTAGAGCTCTAAGCCGCTGCGATCTCACTTGTCCGCAAGCGACCGGAGAAACTGATCCAGGGAAATATCGGAGGGTTGTTCTTTCAACGCCCTGACCAGCTTGTCCTGATCACCAAAGCTGACACGGTCGTAGGAGGGTTCAGGAAGTGAAGATTGCGTGGGGCCTTGCTGGTTTTTTACAGGGTCTGGAGACACCGAAATCTCATCCGCGAGATGTCTCAGGTGAGTTGCCAGATGCTCACGCTGATCGGGGACCAGGGTCTCCCAGTCGATTACGCCAAGCCCGGCCTGAATAATTTCAACGGTATCACTGTCTGGCGTCTGGCCCAGCAGGGCAAACAAACGAGTGAATGCTTCGTAACGCAGCATTGCATTCTCGGGGGCTTGCTCGAATACGGCTTCCAGTTCGCCAACGGCCTGCAGGCACCGCTCGCGGGGGCTTGCCGCTGCTGCCGAAGCCGCATCAGTTTTCTGCTTGCGACCCGGGCTCCGCTTCGAAACCGAATGCCAATAAGCGGCAATGCCGGCTTTACGAGGGGGTAATTGCGATAAACGCACATCGACCATGTCTGCCAGGGTGTCGAACTGACGACAAGACGGATCCGAAGGCGGCAAAAGCGCAACCGGTCGCTGATTCAGCACCGACTGGCGCAATGTCTCGTCGCGCCAGATGCCCCCCAAATAATGAAGAGAACATTGCAGATGGCGCCGGGCCGCGGAATCGAGACGCTGGAACACAGAACGAGCTTGGCTGGCACCCTGAGCCATGTTAATCAGCACACTGGGCGTTCTGCGGTACCCTCGGCGTTTAAGAACTTTGATAAGGGAAAACGCATCCGTCAACGACGCCGGATCCGGAGTAACCACAACACAAGCCAGCTCAGCCGCAGCAATCATATGCAAAGCAATCGGCTGAAGGCCTGCAGCGGTGTCCGTTATAACGTAATCATAACGGCTCTCAAGCCTGGAGAGGGCACGCAGGATGCGAAAACTCTCGTCAGGCTCCATGTCCATGCACTCCTGAACGCCGGAAGCCCCGGGAACAATGTGCAGACCAAAATCCGCCTCCAGCAAAGTATCCTCGAGGCTACACTCGCCGGCAATGACATTTGCAAGCGTACGCTCCGGGTAGAGACCCAGCATGATGCTGACGTTGGCAAGATCGGTGTCACCGTCCAGCAATAACACACGTTTTTGATGACGTGCCAGAGTAAGCGCCAGATTAAGAGCGACCGATGTCTTACCCACGCCCCCCTTGCCGCCCGTTACAGCGATAGTTCTGGGTGGGTTCGTTTTGTGTTTGGGACTACCCTGAGCACTCATGGCATGCGTTTTTACATCCTTGCAACAACAACAAATGCGCTCTAACCTGTAAAAATTGTACACATATCGCGCCGCGGTGAATACGCTGATCAATAAAAGATCAATGATTGTTTTCAATCACCGCGTTTTTGTCTAAGCTCCATCTTTGAAAGCAAAAAATGAACAGAGCTTCACAAACTGGTCTCCGTGCGCAACAGGCTAATTTATGAATACATTACCCGACCTTCAGCTCCCTAGCCTTCCGGAGGTCACGCTGCGCGCGCTTGAAGCTTGCAACACGGATGGAAACTATCGCGAGATCAGCGAAATCGTCGCCTCAGACACAGCTCTGGTGGTTCGGATTCTAGCATTAGGTAACTCTCCTCTGTACGGCTCTGCACCCGGCATTCGTTCAATAGACCAGGCTTTGCTGCGCCTTGGCACCCAGCGCTTTAAAACACTCATACTCACCGCCGCCCTGCAACAGGTCTTGCTCGAACTGGGCGCCGGCGCATGGCAACAGTTACGAGATTTCTGGCGACACGCTCTGACCACTGCTCTGACAGCCCGTGCTCTCGCCACCCTGACTCGTTATCCGGAAGCCGACGAGGCCTTTATGCTGGGCATGCTGCATAATATCGGAGAGCTGATTGCCATTAAAACCCCTGATGCCGAAGCCCGGCAGGAGTATATGAATCGGCAATCAGACATTGCTGCAGAGCTCGTTACGTCCTGGGGACTGGGTCCTTTCGCAGCGGACGCTATGCGTTACCAACAGGCACTACCTTCAGAGCTGCGGGATGCCGGACATCTTGTCAAGGTCATCAGCCTCTCCACTCGTTTGGCGCTTTCTGATTCGGCCGGCATTGCGGCGGCAGGCACTCTGTTCGGGCTCAGTGAAGAACTGACCCGGGAAATAAACCGGCGAATCGGTCACGATGTATCCGCGATGGCAGCGTCCCTGGGAATACCGCTGATCAACAGCTACCGTTCCGAGCCCGGGTCACAAGAACTCCGTCAGACCGTATTGCGCCAGGCTATCGCCCAGCAAGCCATCGGCTTTGCCGACCTTACCGGCAATAGTGGGGCTATTCTTGCCGAAACGGTTAACAGCCTTACGCTGATTACCGGGCTGCCCGCGCTGTGTTTCGGGTACGATGATGACAGCCTTGTTCTGCTTTCCGGCACCACCGGGACAATCCCGCACCTTGCGGTAACTGCGCAGCCCGGCGGCAGCGTACTCACCGAGGCGTTTAGTTCCAGAACACCAGTCAGCCTGAACGCGCAAGTGCCTGTCGTGCTGGACCGCCAGCTTTTATCACTGCTACGAAGCTCCTCACTGACAGCCATCCCGGTTGTCACGGGTGACCGCTGCGCTGGCGTGTTTGTGTTGGGTACTGACGGCAATACGTCGGATACAACCAGGGAGCTTGTACGCCTGTTTACAGACCAACTGTCCGCTGTTCTGCAGGAAAGAAATGCATCCTTCGAGAGTGATGCTCAAAACGCCGGGGTAGATCACAACGTCGCCATCGAAAAGCTGCGCAGGCATGTGCATGAGATCAGCAATCCTCTGACTATAATACGGCAGTACATTCATCAACTGCGCAACCGGCTTGATGACCGTGACGCGCGAGAAGAACTGGATGTTGTGCGAGACGAACTGGATCGTGCGGGTAACCTGCTGCTGCAGATGAGCCAGGATACTGGCAACACCACAGGTGAAACAACATCTGACCTCAATGCCGAGTTGCAAAGCCTTGCACGGGTGCTTGAAAGCAGCCTCTTCAGTGCCAGCAACCTGCATCTTAACGTGCTAATGTGTAGTAGACCGACTTTTGTTATTGCCGGCACGTCCGCTATCCGCCAGATTATGATTAACCTGGTCAGAAATGCCGTAGAAAGCCTGCCGGATGACGGCGGTAGCGTTACGATAAAGACATCTGCCCCGGTATGGCAAGGCCACCGCAACTGGGTGGAGATGGAAGTGACCGACACTGGTACAGGCATCGCCGATGCTATCCGGGACGCGCTGTTCACGCCGGGAAAAACCACGAAAGGGGAAGGTCACAGTGGTCTCGGCCTTAGTATTGTGAAGCAACTTGTGGATGACATGGACGGTATCATTGCTTGTCACGCGGGGCAGGAAGGCACCACTTTCCGAATTCTGCTGCCGGCGGCGAGCCAGGAAGAAACCAAATCCGACTGATAGAGAAGAACGGATACGCACAGATGGCACCTGAACAGTCCAACAGGCTTATCTCGCAGGAGGCAACGGCACGCATTCTCGTGGTTGACGACGAGCCGCGCCTGGTGAGTTCGCTGGCCTCGTTGCTACGTGGCTGCGGTTACGATGTCACCGAGGCCAATGGTGGAAAGCACGCGTGTGAGTTGATAGACACCCGGCGTTTTGATCTTGCCCTTCTGGATTTGCGGATGCCGGAGGTCGATGGTTTCGCCGTTATGGCCTACCTTGAGAACCAACAGCCCGAATGCGGCAGCATCGTAATCAGTGGGGAAAGCTCATTCACCGCTGTCAGCAGGGCGCTTCGGCGCGGCGCTCTGGACTACATCCGCAAACCTTTTGATCCGGAAGAACTGATCGCCACAGTAAAAGGCGTCGCTGGCAAACAATCGTTACTCAAGGCCCATGAACACATACAGGTGCGCCTTGAGAAATCCGAAGCCCTGCACCGGTACATCGTAAACAGCTCGCCCGACATCGTCTTCATGCTCGATGCCGACGGTCGCTTCTGCTTTATCAACAGCAAGGTAGAAAGCCTGCTGGGTTACAAGCCGGTTGAGCTTTGTGGGAAGCATTTCCGGCATATTCTGGACGACCGCGATGTCGCCAAAGGAATCTACGCGCTGAATGCGCCGGATATCAATGCAGACAATCCCCGCACCCTGGAAATACGCCTTAAAACACGTGGCAGCAGACGAGCCACACGACACTTTGAAATAACGGCCTTTCCCATCGACCCCCAGCCCTGGACATACAGTAGCCGCACTCGGGGCGGTGGCAATGGACAGAACGCCAGTTACTACGGAACGGCGCGGGACGTCACCGAGCGCAAGGAAGCCGAGGCGTTTATCAACTTCCAGGCCTATCACGATCTGCTCACACGCTTGCCGAACCGTGCCCTGTTCAAAGATCGCCTGGAACTGGCAATCACCCATGCCCGCCGAGAGAGGCAGCAGTTGGCTGTGATGTTCCTGGATCTCGATCGCTTCAAGGTTATCAATGACACCCTCGGGCACGCGATGGGCGACAGGCTACTGCAAGCTGTGACCCATCGCCTCGAAAGCTGCCTGCGCAAGGGCGACACCCTGTCGCGGTTTGGTGGTGACGAGTTCACGCTGCTGCTGCCGTCTGTTCACGGCAACGAAGATGCCAGCCGGATCGCCAGAAAACTGATCAAGACGCTCAAAGCACCGTTTCTGCTGGGGGAACATGAAGTGTTCGTAGGCGTCAGCATTGGCATCTCCATATTCCCGGAAGCCGGCGATACCATGGAGCAGCTTATCCAGAATGCGGATATCGCCATGTACAACGTCAAAGCCAGAGGCAAAGACAGCTATCGCTTCTTCTCGGAAAGCATGAGTATCGACAGCACCAACCGCCTGCATCTGGAGCGGGACCTGCGCCTGGCACTCGAACGGGGTGAACTGCGAGTATTTTATCAGCCCCAGGTTTGCGCAACGACCGATCAGATTTTAGGCCTTGAAGCATTGGTGCGCTGGCAGCACCCTGAACGTGGCTTACTCTACCCCCGGGATTTCCTGGGCCTGGCAGAAGAAACCAAGCTGATCAGCCAACTGAGCGAGCAGGTTCTGGACCAGGCCTGCAGGGACGTCAGCGAGTGGATCCGCTCTGGCCACCCGGAACTGCGCCTGGCAGTCAACCTCTCTCCCGTTGAGGTTGAACATCCCAGATTTGTGGAAACCCTGATGGACCGGGTTAATGAAAACCGATTCCCTCCAGGGAACCTGGAGATCGAAATTACCGAAAACGTCATCATGAACGATCTGGAGCAAATCAGCCAAAAGCTGCGCGAACTCGCCGATCTTGGCGTCCGTATTGCCATTGATGATTTTGGCACCGGTTATTCATCACTTAACTACCTGCACCGGTTACCTATCCACACCCTGAAGGTCGATCAGTCTTTCGTTCAAGCCATTCGCGGTGGCGAGGATGACGCGTGCATTGTTAACGCTATCGTCGCCATGGCCCACGGCCTGAAACTGGAAATCGTTGCCGAAGGCGTGGAAACAGACAAACAACTTGAGTACCTGCGTACCCTTGGCTGTCATCAGGTACAGGGCTTCTTCTACGGCCCGGCGCTGCCTGCGGCGGATATCAGCAAATTACTGGCACAAACAACGGTCTGTGCGGTCGTCATTGGCTGATTTCGTCACCCCCCCCAATATTGTCAGACACTCCTAATCCAAACCTTGACACTGTTTGCAAAGTATTGCCTTGCGTTAACTTGTGTATCCAGAAATGCGTATTGCTGCACATAATTCCGCCATCCTGTTCACTAAGCTCGAATTCATAAGGCGTTGGCCACCGAAACGTTCTGAACATGTCGTCAGGGCAAAAATGACAATAACGGTGGCAATATCCCAGCTAACAAGAACAGGCAGCAGTCATCATGCGCGACAAGTACCGCTACATTGGCCCCGTATACGATTTCCTCAGTAATTTATACAGCGGCAAGAACATCCATCGTTGTAAAACAGCCATGCTGGATGTGGAAACGGTAAAACCCGGCGACCGCATCCTCTTTGCCGGTGTTGGCCATGGCAGAGACGCCATTCGCGCCGCGGAACTGGGAGCCGAGGTGACCGTGGTTGACCTGTCGGAAACCATGTTGAGAAAGTTCGGAGAAGCCCAGGAAAGCGAAGCCCCTCACCTGACCATTCGCCGCATTCACAGCGACATCATGAAAGTGGACGAGTTTGGCCAGTACGACATGGTCGTCGCCAATTTTTTCCTCAATGTATTTGACGAAACCATGATGGTGCGGGTTCTGGAGCATCTGATTCAACTGGGCAAGGCCAACGCCAGTGTTGTTGTAGGTGATTTCTGCTACCCGACCGGCAATATTTTCTCGCGCATGTTCAAGAAGCTGTACTGGTACATGGCCGTTTTCACCTTCTGGCTCTTCGCCAACAATGCCTTCCACAAAATCTACAACTACCCGGAGCACATGCGGCGCCTGGGCCTCGAGGTCACGGAGAAAAAGCATTTCAAGCTGATGAACATGGACTGCTACTGGTCAATTCTCGGCCGCAAGCAGGCGTAAGAGGCAGCCTGCCAGAAAATAAAAACCGGGGAGAATCACCATGTCAGATCAGATCCTTGCGCTTGGCCAGCCCGCAGAGCTTGAGAGCACTGCATTCACCTTCAGTGAGAGAGTGGGTTACCTGAAGAGATTTGGCGCCCACTCCCAGTCCTTCTCTACTCTGCAGCCAGATATGCAGTATTTCGATGTGCCAGACATGGGGTATGTAGCCTATATGCGCAAATGGGGTGCCACCATCGTTCTTTCCGACCCGGTATGTGCACCAGAAAACTTCGGTGCGGTTCTTGAACGCTTCCAACAGCGCTTCCCAAACGCCTCCTATGTTCAGGTTTCCAAGCCGATTGTGGACTTTTTGCACATGCGTTTCGGCCTGTATGGCACGCAGTTTGGCAGCGAATCGCGAATCGACCTTGGCAAGTGGTCCTTGAGCGGCAAGAAAAAACAGATTCTGCGCACGGCACTGAATCAGGCTGAAAAAAGCGGAATTACCGTGCAGGAACGCTTCAGCGACGACCATACTCGCGAAATCTCGGAAGCCTGGATTCGCACCCGCAAATGCAAAAGCAATGAGATCCGCTTTCTGATTCGTCCTATGGACATGGATTACCGGGAGAATGAGCGCCATTTCTACGCTTACCAGGATGGCAAGGCTGTCGGGTTTATCTACTTTGACCCGATTTATCGCAACAACGAAATCATCAGCTACGTCCCCAACATTTCCCGCGCCAACGCTGATTTCAAGCAAGGCATTTTCTATACCCTGATGGCGCATGCCATGGACGCGTTCAAAGCCGAGGGCGTTCCTTATCTGGACTTGGGGCTTATCCCATTGTCTCTTGATGCCAATACGGAACATCAGGAAGGTCGGCTTCTGAAGCGAATCCTGCATGGCCTCTACAACAGGGGGAATTTCCTCTATAACTTCAAGGGGTTGGAATTCACCAAGTCACGATTCCGGGGCGACAACTTCAAAACCTACTGCTGTCATAAGCGCAGCATACCTGCCCTGGAGTTTCTTGCCATGTTCAAACTTACTCGGCTGCTATGAGTTTTCGGGCCAGTTCCCGACAACCCTATTCGGCTGCAGGCTCAGACCCGTCATATAGCTGCCAATTCCCTCCGGAGCGCCGCCTGAGAAGAGTGCCGCAGCCACGGGCCACGCCCCACCTTCGCACTCAAGCGCGTCTGCAGGCTTACCGGCTTGCTCCATAAGCCATACCACACGTCGGGCAATAGCGTCCCCTGAATCCACCCAGAATCTCACCTCAGGCAAGCTCTGCCTGAGGCTCTCGAGCAAAAGCGGATAGTGGGTGCATCCAAGAACAACGGTATCGACTCCGGCATCGCGCAGTCTCGCTACCGCGTTGTCGAGCTCACCCTGAGGTACAGGCACCCCCCGAGCCAAACCTTCTGCCCATTGCACAAGTCCCGGGTGGCCCACACGCTCAATCTGACAGTCTGCAGCAAATTCCCGAACCAGCTCGTCAAGATAAGGCCGCCGCACCGTTGCCGGCGTGGCCAGAAGGCCTATGCGATGGTTCAGAGTCTGCTCCGCCGCGGGCTTCACCGCCGGCACTACGCCAACCACCGGTACCTCTGTCATCGCACGCAAGTGCGGCAGTGCGATGGTGCTTGCGGTATTGCAGGCTATAACAATGGCGTCGCAGGGGTATTGTTCAAGCGCGCTGGCAATGAGGGTGCAGCAGCGCTCAATCACTACAGATTCTGGCTGCCCGCCATAGGGAAAAGCCGCGTTGTCCGCCAGATAGACAATCGACGCGCGCGGCAGCTTTTCATGAACACAGGCCGCGACACTCAACCCGCCAACACCGGAGTCAAAAACCAGAATTCGGGGAGCCCCATGCTCGCTCAAAGCCCTTGTCCTCCGCCGGCAATCCTGATCTCCATATCCCGAATCAGGCGCCCGGATATGGTGGTGTCGGGGGGAACCGGGGGTCGGCTGCCAGGCAAAAACCAGCCAGCATCCGCCAGTTCATCTTCCTGAAGAACCAACTCACCACCGGCATAATCGGCGAAGAACCCTGCCATCAACTGATGCGGGAAGGGCCAGGGCTCTGATGCCTGATATTGAATGTTGGTGATATCCAGACCGGTTTCTTCTTTCACTTCACGGGCAACCGCAGCTTCAAGGCTCTCTCCCGGCTCCACGAAACCCGCAATAAGGCTGTAAAAATGACGTTTGACGCGAGACGACTTTGCCAGGAGATAGCGATCCTGCTTGCGTATAACCACGATAACGCAGGGAGCAAGCCGCGGGTACCAGGGGATATTGCAGTTGCTACACCATCTTGCCCGCTCCCGCGGATGAAAACCCGTGCCACCACCGCACCGGCCACAGTACTGATGATCCTGAAACCACTGCCATACCTGAAAGCCTGTACTGAGCATAGCTGCCGGTACATCGCTGATCATCATCAAAGCATCCCGCAGCGGAACAATGTCATGGCCCGCAACCAGAGATTCCGGTACCTGCGTTACGAAAACCGGGCGGCCACTGACGCTTCCCAGCGATACAAAGCCGGCATTTTCGGGATTACCAGGGAGGTCTTCCAGCAATTGCAACCAGCCATCTTTCGGCTTGAAAACACCAGAGCCAGACAGCGCCAGAACAAGGTCCCCTTGCTCCGGTGCCTTGGTGGTCCAGCCAGGACTCCACTGAAGTGTTGATGTTGCCATCTGTCATCGAACCTTGGTTATAAGGGGGCCAGACCGAAATGTATCACAGAGCTGTGCTCATCAAGAATGCAGCCTTGGCTTTCCGGCCTGTACGCAACCAAGTAAACTTGGCCCCTGTTTTCATTGGAGCGACTTTTTATGCGTCTTTACCAGGGTATTCGAAGCCTGATCCTGACCTTTTTCCGGAAAATACTGTTTTTGTGGGTCCGGACCGATGTCAGCGGAAACAGCGTTGATGCCCTGGGGCTGTCGCCTGAGCAACCGGTCTGTTACGTGCTGCAGTACAGCTCCCTTTCCAGCCGCCTGGTACTTGAACAGGAAGTAATACGAGCACAGTTGCCAGGTGCAACCACCTCGCTCCCGGTAAAAAATGGTCCTTCACACTCATTTTTTTTCCTCTACCGGCGCGTTGGCGGGCTGTTCCGCAATCGCCAAACGCCCGTTCCCACCTCCGAGTTTCAGGCGCTGGTGCGCTACGGGCTTGAACATCCGGAGCGGGATGTTCAGATTGTTCCGGTTTCTCTCTTCTGGGGCCGCTCTCCGGATAAAGAAAAATCTCTGGTGAAACTGCTGCTGTCAGACACCTGGTCTGTCGCCGGCCGGCTGCAGAAGTTCCTGATCATTCTGGTGCACGGCCGTAATACTTACGTACAGTTCAATAAGCCGCTCTCCCTGAAACAGGTCATCGATGAGTACCGTCATAGCGAAGAGCGCGCAAACCGCAAACTTGCCCGCATTCTGCGCACCCATTTCCGTAAAATTCGACAAGCTGTGCTTGGCCCCGACCTGTCTCATCGAAGAACGCTGGTAGAGGGCCTGCTCAGAACCCAGGCGGTGAAGGAAGCCATACGGCAAACGGCAGCAGACGAGGACATTGCCCCGGCCAAAGTGCGTGCCCGGGCGCTCAAATACGCCGATGAAATCGCCGCCAGTATGTCGGTCGTTACCATCCGTGTTTTTGAGGTGCTTCTAGCCTGGTTGTGGAACCGCATCTATAACGGAATTTCGGTCAACAACATCCGCGTTGTGAAGGAATCCGCGCAGAACAACGCCGTGGTTTATGTGCCCTGCCACCGCTCGCATATCGACTATCTCCTGCTGTCTTACGTACTCTACAAGAACGGCCTGATGCCGCCGCATATAGCTGCCGGGATCAACCTGAACATGCCGGTGGTCGGCCCGATTCTGCGTCGGGGCGGTGCTTTTTTCATGCGCCGAAGCTTCCGCGATAACCCACTGTATTCGACGGTTTTCAATGAATACATGCATGTCATGCTTACCCGCGGTTATTCGGTTGAGTATTTTGTGGAAGGTGGCCGTAGCCGCACCGGGCGCATGTTACAACCGCGCCCGGGTATGCTCTCCATGACAGTACGCAGCTTTTTGCGTGATCATCGCAAGCCCATCGTGTTCGTGCCCGTTTACATAGGGTATGAAAAAGTCATGGAGGGGCGCTCATACCTTGGGGAACTCAGAGGCAAGAAAAAGCAGAAAGAAAGCGTGTTTGGTTTGGCAAAGACCGCCCGCAAACTCAGCAATTCCTTTGGGCGGGTTGCGGTTAACTTTGGTGAAGCCATACATCTGTCTGACGTCCTGGACGAGGTTCATGAAAGCTGGCGGGATGAGGCCTATGATTCCGAGTACCGCCCTGCCTGGCTGAACGATGCTGTTTCCCATCTGGCACTGCGAGTCGCCTCAGACATCAATGCATCTGTTGCCGTTAACCCCATTGGCATGACCGCAACCGTGCTGCTTGGCGCTGAGCGACTGGCGATGGATGAGGGGCAGCTTATTCGTCTGGCGGATCAGTACGCGGAGCTGCTGAAAGCCTTTCCTTACGCCGAAACGGTAACCTTACCTGAGGGAACCGGCAAAGACTGGGTCGCCTATTGTGAATCCATGGGGCTGATCTCGCGCCAGCCGCAAAAACTGGGCGACATCATCGGACTGCAAGGCAGCAATGCCATTCTGATGACCTACTATCGCAACAATATCCAGCACCTTTTCGCATTGCCGGCATTGGTGGCCAGCCTGTTCGAGAACAAAAGTTCACTGGCCCGGGAGAGGATCGTTTTTCTCGCCAGCGTTGCCTACCCCTACATCCAGTCGGAACTGTTCCTGAAGTACCAACCCGCCGAAGCAGAAGCGGTGATCAATCAGTGGATTGATGTTCTGGTAAATCAGGGCCTGCTGGTCGCTCTCGACAATGACCGGATCGAGCGCCCGGAAGAAGGTACCGAGGCCATGCTGCGCCTGAGGGTACTCTCACGCTTCATCATCCAGACTGTGGAGCGTTACCACATCGCTCTGGGCATACTGCGCAAATACGGTTCGGCCAAAATCACTGCAGAGGAGCTGGAAGAGCAAAGCACACTCCTGGCTGAGCGCATGTCCATTCTGTTCGGCCTGAATGCACCCGAGTTTTTCGACAAGAGCCTGTTCCGGAGCTTTATAGCAAACATGCAGAAGAACGGGGTTATCACAAAAGATGACAACGGGCTACTCTGCTACGGCGAAGGACTGGATGAGGTGGCAGACGATGCCAGGCTGGTACTGAGCGTTGAGAAACGCCAAGCTATTCAGCAAGTAACCATGCTGGGCATCTGACAGACGCTGGCTGCCCGGAGAAAATAGAAACGCATTTAGCGCTGGGGCAGTGCGCGTATCGGGTAGATGTCGTAACGACTGCTTTTGCCCTCTATCCGGGTGCCTGGCTCCGGCCCGCCTATCGCCGGAGCCTTGCGTGGGCGTTTCACCACAACCCGATATTTTGCTGCGGCTAATGCGGCCGCCAACAAGGCTTCTGAATCGTTATCATCCCCCACAAGGGTGCGGAACACCTGCATTTCCTTCTTCACCAGCGCCGATTTGTCCCTGTGTGGAAACATGGGGTCGAGATAGATTACATCGGCAGCGTCGGGCGTTTTCGGCTCTTCCCCGGCGTTAGTCAGCCAGTCAATGCTGCTACCGGCCCGGAGTGTCATCCGGGCGACTATCGGCGCGCAATCCATATTCAGTGCTGCCCGCGCCAGGCCATCTGCCAGCAACGCATGAATCACTGGGTTACGCTCGAAAATGCTAACCCGGCACCCCAGGCTGGCAAGCACAAAAGCATCCTGGCCAAGGCCTCCCGTGGCATCCAGTACGTGCAGGCCCGCCTTTGTTTTCTGCAAGCCCACGGCACGCGCTACAAGCTGGCCTGAACCACCACCATGCTCACGCCGGTATCCCATCTTTCCGGTTACGAACTCTGCCCTCACCGGGCCTGGAGCACCTTTCCCCGCGACCTGAAGACACAAACCGTTTTCATCCAGAAACAGCAGTGCATTGGCATGTCGCACATCTTTCGGGAGCACAACACCCAGGTAAGGCAAGGAAAGATCGGAACTCAGGGACAGCGCTTGGTGATCATCACCAAGGGGGCTTCTCGCAATTGCCAGCGGGATGGTTTCAGCGTTGGGAGAGACATTCGAAACGTTGGAGCGCGACATCAGACCAGAATATCGATTCCGGCAAGCACGGTGCTACCGGATTCCTGACCTGCAGCAGCGACGCTGGCAAAGGTCGATAACGCCCGGGCCGCAGGTAGTGGAACCTCATCCGCCCGGAAACGCTCCAGGCGCACATCCTCAGCCGCGCGGCGAGCCTCTACACGACGCTCCGTGCTTTCACTGACACTTCGTTCTGAAGGAGGCTGGAGCGGGCTGTCTGCAAGATCCCGGCGGGCTGATTCTGAAGTCTTCTCGGGAGAAGATGCCGGGGAGCGGGCAACATCACTACGTTCCCGTACGGGGCTGTTGGTGCCCGACTGATAGGAAAGTGTACTGCCTGGGTTAATACCACCAATCATCGTCAGAGCACCATTGGCTTCGGAGAAATCATCGCAATTTACCGAAGTATGAAAGAAGTCCGGATTGATTAAAAGACTTACTCGCGGCCGGGCAGCTTCTTCCAGGTAACTTCATCACGAATGTATACCGGTTGCGCCTGCTCGGCCGGCACAGCCATACCCTGACCAAACTTTACCGCAGCCAGACGTGCTACCCAGCTGGCCCGAGGAATAAGCGTGTCATCTACAGAGTTGATGCGCTCTGATACGTTGGCAGGCATGCAGTCGCGAAAAGCCCAGCCTTGGCCTGCGCCAACCCAGATTGCAATACCAGCGTCCACCAGAGCCACTCTGGAGGGCGGACAAACCCTCTCGTCGCCCAGTAGCTCCGGCAGGCTCGAACGATTTCGGAAACAACCCCAGTAAACCTCGCTCATACGAGCGTCAAAAGCGACGGCAATGCCCTCGCCCTCACGCACTTGCAAGGCTTCAATAGCGCCCAAAGCAACCGTCTCCAGAGAAGAGACTGCGACAACCGGCAGGTCAAGGCCCCAGGCAAGCCCCTGAACCACGCCAGTAGCGATGCGAACGCCGGTAAATGAGCCGGGGCCGCGAGCAAAAGCCAGTGCGTCAAGATCTGCCGGCCTCAGCCCGTGTTCCGCCAACAATGCTCGAATCATCGGCATCAGCAAACGAGTATGCCCTCTGGGAGCAATCTCAAATTTTTCGGTAACTTTACCATCTGCAAAAAGGGCTGCAGAGCAGCCCTCCGAGGAGGTGTCCAGTGCCAAAAGTATCACAAGCGAGCGCGGCCTCGACAGAGCGTCATTGGATTACTTCAGGCTGGCGCGAATCTGATCACGGATACTGTCCAGACTGCCAACACCTTCGACGCGCACATACTCAGGCGCCAGCTCCGGCTGTTTTTCAGCCAGGCCCTGATAATAGCCAATCAATGGCGCTGTCTGGTCGTGATAGATCTTCAGGCGTTTGCGAACGGTCTCTTCCTTGTCGTCCGGGCGCTGCATCAGAGGCTCACCGGTTTCGTCGTCCTTGCCTTCCACCTTGGGCGGATCGTATTTGACGTGGTAGATACGGCCACTACCTTCATGCACCCGGCGGCCTGACAGACGGCTGACAATTTCTTCGTCATCCACGGCGATCTCGACAACGTAGTCGATAACAATACCCTGGTCTTTCAGGGCTTCAGCCTGAGGAATGGTGCGGGGGAAACCGTCAAGCAAATAACCATTTTTGCAGTCAGGGTGCTTTATCCGCTCTTCAATCAGCGAAATGATGATGTCGTCAGACACCAGGCCACCGGTTGCCATAACCTCTTTGACCTGTTTACCAAGCTCGGATTCAGCCTTGATCGCTGCCCGAAGCATGTCGCCGGTGGAAATCTGGGGAATGCCAAAGCGTTCAGTGATGAACTGGGCCTGAGTCCCCTTTCCCGCGCCTGGTGCGCCTAACATGATGATTCGCATAACGCTGTGCTCCCATTTTCGTCATTATAGTTTGAAAAGTTGCGGCAAAAATCTGCGCCTTTGCGACAACCTCTCCCTTCAGAACAGATGTCCGAAGGAGTCAACGATGGCGCATTATACGAAGTCAGGCACCTCAGAGAAAGTCGACCTCCGTATCATCTCCGGAAAACGCACGCGTTGCAGAAGATCCGGAAGGCCGCTGTCAGGTGGTCAGTGATGATGCAAGAGCGTCCAGTTCCGGCGCAACCTGTTCAATTTCGTCCATTAACTCGCTTACGACGGCAGGCGCCAATTCCAACCCTTTCAGCAACGCCGGAATGTCATCGGGGTTAAACTCATCACCGATACCTCGTTCCTTCAGCAGCGCATTGGCCAGCTGAACCATCATCACATAATTCTCATGCTCACCCTGATAACCTGGCTGCTGATGAACGCCAGCTGCTTTGACCACCGGGTCAGGCAATTCCCATAACCTATGCAAAATACCGCCAATGGCTCCGTGCCCAACCGCAATAATTTCCTGCTCGCCGCCCTGGCCAAACACCTGCTGTTCAAGCGATTGCATGCTGGTTTCCGGATTCGCTTCGCGCAACCGGTTGAGCTCCTTGAATTCGGTGGGAAACAGGTGGCCAACCAGCAGCAAACCAAAGTTGTGCAGCAGGCCACATAGATAAGCCAAGCCTTTGTCCGCACCACAGCGAGGCGCAATGCGTTGGCACAAAAAAGCGCAGTATAGTGAGTGGCGCCAGAAATTATCCATTCCCAGGATGCCTGCCCTGGGCACATCAAACGCGCGCACTGAGGCAATACCCAGTGCGATATGGGCGACACGATCAAAGCCCAGTACACGGGTTACTGCATCCTGAACGGAATTGATCTGGCCGGGGTAGTTGAACAGTGCCGATCGTGCATAGCGCATCACCTGCGCTGTCAGGCTGGGGTCAAACTCGATAAGCTCAGCCAACTCACGGGCAGTGGCTTCGCTGTTTGAAGTCAGGCGCAGTATGCGTAACGCCAATGCTGGCATGGGTGGCAGGCGATACAGTTTTTTCAGCTTGCTGGCCACTTCTGCTAACGTCAGCGCTTCCCGGGCATCATCATCGCCCGGGCCGCGGATCGCCAGATGCCCTTCCCGCGAGCCGGCCATGGCCATGCTCAGAGCATGGCCATTCATCTCAACCAGAGAGTGGTCCGTGCCACTGGAAAACAGAACCTGCTCGGCCCGGGCAATATCATCGTCCAGCAGAACTGACAGATCATAAGCATTGCCGATCGGTGGTATAAATCCCGGATCGCAGTCGCTGAACAACCGCATGGTCTGGTGCGCCGTGAGTGGCTGCAAGTGACGGCCCGTCATTTTCCGGAGGGCTTCTGCATCAAGCGCACTGTCGTATCTGTGAACCACCATCACAATACCGCTGATATCAATCAGCAGCGTTGCCCTGATAACCGTCTCACGGGATTGTCCCAAAGCCGCCACCGCCGCATCCAGGCTTGGAACCCGACCAACAGCTCGTTCTTTGTAGGCTATGCCTTGTTGATCTAGGAACCGCTCCAGTCGCACTGCGAGAGCCACAAGAATACTCCTGTTGTCCATGGCAGGGGCTACACCCCTTATCCGTTACCGGTGGTATTAACCGGTGTTTCGCATACCGGCGGAAATGCCCGCCATTGTAACCTTAAGCGCACGTTCTACCAGCTCTGGCACCTCACCCTTGCCTTCGCTCTCACGATCACGCTTCAGCAGCTCCGCCTGCAGATAGTGCAAGGGGTCGGTATAGGGATTGCGCACGCGCATGGAGTGGGCAAACACCGGCTCTCCTTCCAGCAGCTCATGTTGTTCCTTGAGCTCCAAAAGGCGCTGAACACAGCCCTCAAGACGCTTGCCCAGGCTGGCACCGAGCGCTCTCAACTTATCGTCGTCCAACAGGGTCTTTTCGTAGTAACCGGCGATTCGAAGATCCGCTTTGGCCAATACCATTTCAAGCATGTCTACATAGGTTCGGAAAAATGGCCAGCCCTGCATCATTTCACGCAGCACGGGCAGCCGCCCTTCTCTGGCCGCATCTTCGAGCGCCACGTCACTGCCCAGCCAACTGGGCAGCATCAGCCGCATTTGGGTCCAGGCAAAAATCCAGGGAATGGCCCGCAGGCTTTCCACACCACCTGAGGCCTTGCGGCGCGCGGGCCGGCTACCCAACGCCAGTTTCCCCAGCGCCTGTTCAGGGGTTACCTGACGAAAGTAAGGCACAAAATCCGGGTTTTCCCGAACCACTTCCCGGTAAGCCTTGAGTGAGCGCTCGGTCAGCCAGTCCATGGTGTCTCGCCAGTTGTCTTGCGGCTCTGGTGGCGGCAACAGAGTCGCCTCAATCACCGCTGTGGTGTAAAGCGTCAGGCTTTGCACTGCCAGCTGCGGCAGGCCAAATTTAAAGCGGATCATTTCACCCTGTTCGGTAATACGGAAACTGCCATTCACCGAGCCCGGGGGCTGTGACAGGATCGCGCGATTCGCCGGCCCGCCACCACGCCCGACCGTTCCTCCACGGCCGTGAAAGAGCGTCAGGTGCACGTCGTACTGACTCGCTACCTGAGTAAGCTTTTCCTGCGCCTGATACTGAGCCCATGCGGCCATAAGCTGGCCGGCATCCTTGGACGAATCCGAGTAGCCAATCATGACCTCTTGTCGGCCCTCGCAGTAATTTCGATACCACTCAACCTCGTAAAGCGCCGCCATACTGTCGGGCGCGCCACGAAGGTCGTCCAGAGTTTCAAACAGAGGAACCACCCGCATGGGGAATTTCATACCCGACTCGCGGAGCAGCAGGATAACACTGAGCACATCCGAGGGCTTGCTGGCCATGGAAATAACATAGGAGCCCAGCGCTTCCGGTGTTTGCTTCGCAACCACCTCACAGGTGTCCAGCACCTCGCGCACCGACTCGGAAGCCTCCCAGTTCCGGGGAACCAGCGGTCGACGTCCCTGGAGCTCCCGCACCAGAAATGCCTGGCGTTCGTTTTCCGTCCAGGACAGATAGTCGCCCAAACCAAGATACTCCACCATCTCGGCTACTGCCTCAGCGTGGCGGGTCGCCTCCTGTCGAATGTCCAGACGAATCAGGGGAAGTCCGAACGTGTGAGCCCGGCGAATGGTATCCAACAGCGAACCTTTGGCGATGTGTTCGAGCCCGCACTCAACCAACGAGCGATAACAGAGCTCCAGCGGAGCCGTCAGATCCTGGTTCTCAAAAAGGATGCCGGCAGTATCTCCAGGCTCGCCACTGACCCTGGCCTCAGCCCAATCCCGGGTTTTGAGCAGACGCTCCCGAAGTTCGGCCAGCACAAACCGATAAGGCTCCCGGGAGGCACCTGCCAAGCCCCGCAGTTCGTCACTCGCCTGCCACATGGAAAGTTCGGCCCGCAATGACTGAATATCACGGATAAAAAGATCCGCCGCCATCCAGCGCCCGAGCAGAAAAACCTTTTGAGTCACCTGATGGGTGACGTTCGGGTTGCCGTCCCTGTCCCCACCCATCCAGGACGCAATGCGGACCGGGGTCGCCTGCAATGGCAAGCCCTTTCCAGTCGCCTTTTGCAGGGATGCGTCAAGGTTCCCGAGAAACCGCGGCAGAGCGTGCCAAAGACTGTTTTCGATAACCGCAAACCCCCACTTGGCTTCATCAACTGCGGTGGGCCGCTCATGCCGGATCTCATCCGTGTGCCAAGCCTCTGCCACCAGCCGGGACAGGCGCTCTGTAATCGCCTCTCGCTCAGCCGGCATAAGGTCATCGTGATCCAGGCTGGCCAGGCACTCCGACATTTCATCATATTTCATGATCAGCGTACGGCGCGCCACTTCAGTAGGGTGCGCTGTTAGCACGAACTCCACACGCAGGTCCGCCACGCACTTGTGCAGCGCTTCAGGGCTGACACCGCTGCTTTCCAGGCGTTCAAATACGCCGTCGATCGGCTCAACCATCAGGTCAGAAGGGTGACCCCGCCTGCGGCGAATGCCATGATATTGCTCAGCAAGGTTCGCAAGATTGAGGAACTGGTTAAACGCTCTGGTCACCGGCAGCAGTTCATCGTCACTCAGCTTGCCGAGAAGATTGACCAGGCGTTGACCGGAGCCACTTTCCTGCCGCCGATCAGATTTGGCCGCAGCACGGATTTCCTCAATAAGCTCGAAACAGTCCTGACCAGGATGGCGCTGGATACTCTGCCCCAGCAGCTCGCCCAGCATACGGACATTTTCACGAAGATCAGGGTGCAACTCAGTCACATTGGCGTCCTTTTAAATTGACGGAGGCAAAGTAAACTAACGATACTAAGGAACAGCCGGAAAAGTCTATTGGCGATTGCTGCCGTAGCTGCGGTAACACATACGAGGAGCTTCCATGAAAGTCACGGACCTGCCCAAACAGTGGGAACAAAAAAAGCAGCCTGCAGAGCGAACCCACGACTACAATCTCAGACTTCCGCTGGAAGACGCAGCGCGTATCTCTGCGCTGGCAGAGCTTTATCCTGACCGCAGCGAAAGCGACATTCTCAATGACGTGATTGGTGCAGCCCTGGACGATCTGGCCAGCCAGGGCCCACTGAAAGAAAAGCTGGACGGTAAAAGCAGTTAAGTCAGCCTGACTCAGGGCTGCTCAGTCACGCCACGGATTCGAGCTGGCGTGCTTTCAGGCGCTTGAAGTGCTTCTGGCTCAGGCGTACGAATTCGGGGGTGACACCTTCATCTTCGTATATTTCAAAGCCGTCTTCATCGTAAGCCACAACCTTGGCTCCCTGGACGTAGGGGAAGTCGGTTTCTATTTCATCCAGCGCGGCCGATATCAAGTCCCGCATCAGATCCTGGGGGGCTTTCATGGGATAGAGAGCCGCCAGCTTTTCAAGCTGCCGGTGGTGCTGATCAGACAACGCCATAAAACAGGCATCCCTGGTAAGCCGGCCTCGTGCATGCTTGTCCCAGTAACTGACCAGATCATTGATTTTCATCGAGCCTGACTCCTGCATCCAGTTGAGAACACACAGCGCACAAACAAAGGTGCGTTTGCTTGTGAGAAGTGTAGACGAAGCTCATGACTGGAAACCTGGCAATTTGGTAACGGATTGTACCTATGCCTGCCGGTTGTCAGTTTTTCTTTTCCACGCCCTTAACGGATTGCCAGATCTCATCGAGTGCTTCGAGGGTTTCTTCATCAAAGGAGCGGCCCTGGAGCTCAAGAACCTGTTCAATGGCCCGGAACCGCGCCTCAAATTTGTGGTTGGTACGGCCGACCGCCTGTTCCGGGTTAACCTTCATAAAGCGCGCCAGATTCACACACACGAACAGCAGGTCACCCAGTTCATCCTCAACGGCATCAAGATCACCCTGTCCGGATTCGGCGGCCTGCCAGGCTTCCTTCAGCTCGTCGATTTCTTCGTGCAGCTTTTCGAACACCGGCTCTATGTTGGGCCAGTCAAACCCGTGTCGTGCCGCCCGCTTTTGTAATTTTTCGGCCCGCACCATCGCCGGCAAGGTCCGGGCGATGCCGTCAAGCCGGCCTGGCGCCGCTGCCAGTGAATCCTGCACCTGTTTCTGAGCCCGCTCTTCAGCTTTGATGCGCTCCCAACTCTCTTTAATCCAGGCTTCGTCTGGCCGGTTGTCCGGATCAATACGGCTTTCCAGCGTGCCCTCCGGAAACACATGAGGATGACGGCGTATGAGCTTGCGCACCAGATTATCGACCACAGAATCGAAGCTGAAATGGCCCTCCTCCGCGCCTATCTGTGCGTAGAAAATTACTTGGAACAGCAGATCGCCCAATTCGTCTTTTAAATCTGCATGGCTCTCCCGCTCAATGGCGTCCGCCACTTCGTGGGCCTCTTCCAGTGTGTGCGGCACAATGCTTTTGAGTGTTTGCCTGGCGTCCCATGGACAACCGGTCTCCGGGTCTCTCAGACGGGCCATCAAAACTTTCAGGTCATCAATGGAATAGCTCATGATCGCTTGCGCCTGACGTCAATAATATTGGGGAGGTTGCGGATCTGAGCCAGCAATCGCGCCAACTGCTCCAGGCTGGAGATCTCCACACTGAGAATCATGGTGGCAGTGTTCTCATCACGATTTGTTACCGTGTGGAGGGCCAGGACATCGCTCTTCGAAGTGGATAGAACCTGGGTAATATCCCGCAGCAGACCGGACCGATCGTATGCTTCAATTTCAATGTCCACCGGATAGACCGAAGCCTGCTGACCACCCCAACTCACTTCAATAATGCGGTTGGGCTCAACTTCCTGCAGATTCAGGAACGTCAGGCAGTCCTGGCGGTGAACGGTCACGCCGCGGCCGACCGTGATATATCCGCCAATGGCATCTCCCGGCAGAGGCTTGCAGCATTTCGCTACCTGGGTCTTCAATTTGCCCACGCCCAGAATGTGAATATCGGATTCTGTGTCGTAGGGTTTGCGTCGCTGAGCTGTCAGCTTCAGATCAAGCTGTTCGGATTTTGGCTCCAGCATTTGCTGCGCTACGTTAGCAACGGCCGCCGGGCGAAGATCACCGGCGCCAATAGCGGCAAACATATCTTCGGCACCGTGATAATTCACTTTTACAGCCAGTGCACCCGCATCTACATCGTGTAACGAAAGGCGCCGGAATTCGTCCTCAATAATGGCGCGTCCATCGGTTACGTTACGTTCGCGATTCTGCTGCTTGAACCAGTGCGTTACCTTGGCCCGAGCCCGCGAGGTCTGAATATAGCCAAGGTTCGGATTCAGCCAATCCCTACTGGGTGCGACATTATTTTTGGAGGTAAGAACGGATACCTGTTCTCCCGTCTTCAAGGGATACGTCAGAGGAACAATGCGGCTGTTCACCTTGGCGCCACGGCAGGCATGGCCAACCTCAGTGTGAACGCGGTATGCGAAATCAACCGGTGTAGCGCCCTGGGGCAGATCAACAACGTGCCCTTCGGGCGTGAAAACGTAGATCCGATCCGAGACCACATCGGATTTCAGGTGGTCTGCCAACCCGGACAAGTCACCCAGCTCTTCCTGCCACTCCAGCACCTGTCGAAGCCAGTTGATTTTGGCCTCGTAGCCGGAAGATTTGTTGCCCCTATCTGTTCCCTTGTACAACCAGTGCGCACAGACTCCCAGCTCTGCATCTTCATGCATGGCATGGGTACGGATTTGAACTTCCATCACCTTGCCGTCCGGCCCGATCACCGCGGTATGCAGGGATTGATAGCCGTTTTCCTTGGGGTTGGCAACGTAATCATCGAATTCATTGGGTATGTGGCGCCAGAGCGTGTGCACAATCCCGAGAGCCGAATAACAATCCCGTACTTCCGGGACCAGAATCCGCACCGCCCTTATGTCGTATACTTGGGAGAAATCGATGCCCTTGATGCGCATTTTGCGCCAGATGCTGTAGATATGTTTGGCCCGACCGGAGAGCGAGGCTTCGATACCGGAAGCTTTCAGTTCTGCCTGCAAGGTAGCAATGACACCGCGGATATAGCCTTCACGATCGAGGCGCTTTTCGTCCAGAAGTTTGGCAATCTTCTTGTACGCCGTCTCATGCAGGTAACGGAACGAGAGGTCTTCCAACTCCCATTTGATATGACCAATACCCAGGCGATGGGCCAGTGGCGCATAGATGTCGAACACTTCCCGGGCAACCCGCAAGCGCTTTTCTTCAGGCGCATTCTTTACCCCGCGAATAGCGCAGGTTCGCTCAGCAAGCTTGATCAGCGCAACTCGCACATCATCGATCATGGTAACGAGCATTTTACGGACGTTGTCCAACTGGCCTTCACTCTGCCCAAGTACATTGCCCTTGAGCGGGTGGTGTATGGACGAAATAGCCGCCATCTGCTGCACGCCATTGATCAGCCCGGCTATCTCGTCACCAAACTCCTTGTGGATAACCTCAAGGGCAACCCGCTCTTCTCGCACAGCCCGGTAAAGAATGGCGGCAACAAGACTGGCCTGATCAAGGCGCAGCTCCGCCAGCACCTGAGCCATTTCAATGCCAATGCGAAAACTGCTGGAACCAGAGGCCCACAGCCGATCTTCCCGAAATGCCTGCAAATCGATTTCAGCGGCTTTTTCACAAGCCCGGCGAAACTGTTCCACATCCTCCAGTTGAGTCTGCGAGGCGATCTGTTGCACCCAGCCCTCGATATCGACCTGGCCATCGCCAGTCATTGCATAGTCTTCGCGGACTTTTACCATATTTGCCTTGTTATTCCCGATGGTTCACACAGCAATCCTTTGCTGCGTACAAAAACATTCAACGCGAGTCTTGCTCAAACAGAGCTATAGACTCGACATGGGTGGTGTGAGGAAACATGTCCATCACACCGGCGCGCACCAAGCGGTACCCGTTCCGCGCCATCACTCCTGCATCCCGGGCGAGTGTGGCCGGATTGCAGGACACATACACGATACGTCTGGCATTAAATGCGGTCAGGTACTTGCAGATTTCCTCTGCACCGGAGCGCGGCGGATCAATCAGAATTTTATCAAAGCCCTCTTTTGCCCAGCTCTGGCCCGTAAAATCACCGTGTAGATCAGCGCCATGGAATGCCACATTCGTGAGCCCATTCAGTTCTGCATTCTCGCGACCTCGGGCTACCATGGCATCGTCACCTTCCACACCAATGACTTGAGCGCCCTTTCGTGCCAGAGGTAGCGTAAAGTTGCCAAGACCGCAGAACAGATCCAGCACTCGCTCTCCCGGCTGCACATCCAGCCAATCCACAGCCCTGTTTACCATAGCCTTGTTGATGCCTGCATTGACTTGGGTAAAGTCCATGGGATGAAACTTCATGGTCAGATCGAAGGCATCAAGCCGGTAACTGAGGCGCTCATTAACCCGGTCCGTTGATTCCGGCCAAATTCGGTGAACCGTATCGGGGCCTTTGGGCTGAAGGTAAACATGCAAGTCGTGGGCCTGGCCAAAGGCAATCAGCTTTTCCCGGTCGCCACCGCTCAGGTCATCCATATTGCGGAACACCATGGCCGCAGTATCGTCACCACAGGCAACCTCCACTTGGGGGATGCGGGCATAGGCGTCCATGCTGTGCAGCAACTCGCGCAACGGAACAATGCGCTCGCCAATGCGTGGATCCAGCACCACACAGCGATCAATATCCGTAAGGAAGCTATTGCGTTTCTCCCGAAAACCCACAAGAACCGATTCACGGGCTTTGACGTAGCGCACGCCCATGCGCGCCTTGCGGCGGTAACCCAGGTTGCTATCCGGACGCAGCGGTTCAATCCACTCTTCAGGCTCTATGCCGCCAAAATGCGCAAATTGCTCGCGCAGCGTGTCTTCCTTGAACCGAATCTGAGCGTCGCTGCTCATGTGCTGCAGACTGCAGCCACCGCACAGGTCTGCGAACTCGCAGGGGGGCATCTGTCGATCGGGTGCTGCCTCCAGCACCTCAAGCGTACGCAGCTCATCAAATTTGCTTCGGGTCGACACGACCTTGGCCATCACTTTTTCGCCCGGCAAGGCGCCGTCCACGAACAGGATTTTGCCGTCCTGACGAGCGATACCGCGACCATCATGGCTTAGCTTTTCCACGTCACAACGCACGGGTTCCGTAGGAAGTACCTTCCTGCGTCGTCTGCTCATAATCTGTTCTCTTGGTGTCGTCAGGTTCAGGCGCCGGGGAAGACGCCAGTCGATAAATAGCGGTCGCCACGGTCGCAGATAATGGCCACGATAATGGCGTTTTCAACCTGCTTTGAAAGCTGAAGCGCCGCTGCGATGGAGCCACCAGACGACACTCCGCAGAAAATGCCTTCCCGCTCGGCGAGCGCGCGCATGGTCTCTTCGGCTTCCTGCTGACCAATGTCCAGCACCTGATCCACACGCGTCGCGTCGTATATGCGGGGAAGGTAGGCTTCCGGCCAGCGGCGGATACCGGGTATGGACGCGCCTTCTTTTGGTTGCAGGCCAATGATGCTGATGTCGGGATTGCGCTCTTTAAGGTAGCGGGAAACACCCATAATGGTGCCTGTGGTACCCATGGAGCTGACGAAGTGAGTGACACGCCCTGCGGTCTGCTCCCAGATTTCCGGGCCGGTGGTCCGGTAGTGGGATAGCGGATTATCCTGGTTGCTGAACTGGTCAAGCACCTTGCCCTTACCTTCCGCTTCCATTCTCAGCGCCATATCCCGGGCCACTTCCATGCCCTCCTCCTGGCTTACGGTGATAATCTCGGCACCGTAAGCGCGCATGGATGCCCGGCGTTCCTCACTCATATTCGCCGGCATGATCAGCATCATGCGATAGCCCTTGATTGCCGCAGCCATCGCCAAAGCGATACCCGTATTGCCACTGGTTGCCTCAATCAGCGTATCGCCTGGCTTGATTTCACCACGACGCTCAGCTTCCTGAATCATCCCGATGGCCGGCCGATCTTTTACGGAGCCGGCCGGGTTATTGCCCTCCAGCTTTGCCAGAATCACGTTGCTGGTATCGCCAGGAAGGCGTTGCAACCGAACCAGAGGCGTATGCCCGACATAATCTTCAATTGTGGGAAAATGCATATGAGAACCCTGTGGTACACTTTTGCGCTGGCATGATACGCGTTATGGCCCCGGTCGCCCAATACAGCTTCTCGCTAATTCCATGACTGCCGGCTATATCAAGAGTGTATTTTCCGTTCAGGTTGGCACTGAAAACAAGGTTAAATGTGCCCGGACGATCTACTATTACAAGGACGTAACCCGCTTCAACAAGCGGCGTTAAGCTATTCTTCGGGAATCTGGTATGCGGCGTTGGGGCATTCGCAAAAAAGTGCTGGTGGTAACTCTGGTTCCCACCCTTCTCACCACACTGATGCTGGGGCTGTTTTTTACCTATAGCTGGGTGACCAATATTGAAAGCCTGCTAAAGGATCGCGGCGAATCGCTTTCTCGCCAGCTTGCTGCCGGCTCTGAATACGGCCTTTTCACCGCCAATCGCAGTTTGTTAAGCAACCTGTCCAACGCCCTGCTGGAAGAGCAGGATGTGCGATCAATCACGTTCTTCGACAGCGACCGCCGCCGCTTGCTGCACACCGGCCCTGGCAGTTCTGACAACCTTGACAGCAAGGAGCTGGCAAGCGAACAGGCAAGCCGCATCGCCCGCAAAACCAGCACCCGCTTTGTCACTCCGGTTTTCCTGCAGGACCTGATGATCCAGAACATGCTTGATACGGACTCCCTGCAATCAGCCGCACAACAACGCGCGCCCTTGGGTTGGGTAGCCGTAGAGATGTCCCATATCCGCACGGAAAAAGAGACTTACAAAGCCTTGTTGCTCTCGCTTCTGCTGGTACTTGGCGGCGTTGTTTTCAGCCTGCTGACCGCACTGCGCCTGAGCCGCGCTTTTACCGGCCCGGTGTTCGAGCTGAACGAGGCAGTGGCTAAGCTCAAACAAGGTAAACTCGATACTCGGGTTCATACCCGTGCAGGTCCGGAATTTGAGCAACTGGAATCCGGCCTCAACGCCATGGCGGAGGAGCTGAGCAACGCCCAGGCAGAAATGCAGCAGAACATTGATCAGGCAACGGAAGATCTGCGCGAGACTCTGGAGACCATTGAAATCCAGAATATTGAACTGGACCTCGCGCGCAAGGAGGCCCTGGAGGCCAGCCGGATAAAGTCTGAATTTCTGGCGAACATGTCCCATGAGATCCGAACGCCCCTCAACGGTATTATCGGCTTTACCGAGTTACTGCTCAAAAGCCCGCTGCCTCGCCAGCAAAGAGATCACCTGAGCACCATACGCAAGTCTTCCGAAATTCTGCTGACGATCATCAACGACATTCTGGATTTCTCGAAGATTGAGGCCGGCAAGCTGATCCTGGATCGCGTTCCTTTCCAACTCAGGGACATAGTGGAAGAAGTCATGGTTATGCTGGCTCCCGCAGCCCATAGCAAAAACCTGGACCTCGTGCCTCTGGTCTACAACGATGTACCGGACAACATCATGGGCGATCCCCTGCGGGTCAAGCAAGTGATCACCAATCTGGTCAACAATGCCATCAAATTTACCCAGACCGGTGAGGTGGTACTGCGTGCCAGTCTTGAGGATGAGGACAAGGAAAACAATCGGGCTACCCTTCGTCTGAGCATCACAGATTCCGGCGTGGGACTGTCCCGGGTTCAGCAACAATCACTGTTCAACGCATTCAGTCAGGCCGACGCGTCAACGGCCAGACAGTACGGCGGAACCGGGCTGGGACTGGCTATTTCCAAGCGCCTGGTGGAAGAGATGGGCGGCAAGATTGGCCTGCAAAGTGAACTGGGGAAAGGCTCCACTTTCTGGTTTACCCTGACACCAGAGCTTTCTTCCAGCGGTGAGGTGATTGCACCCCGAGATGCTCTACGAGGTGAGCGGATTATCTACCTGGAACACCAGAAGACCTGCGGCCTTGCGGTTGAGCATCTCCTGCGGGAATGGGGCATGACGGTTGACCGCGTTGCATCGCCGGGCGCAATGCAGGAACAGATCGAGGATGCTCAGAAAAACCAGTCAGGGTACGCGGCCGCGATTGTCGGAATTACCCGACACCTGCTCAATTCGAACCAGTACTGTGAACTGGTTCGGGCTCTGGAGATCGAACGCGATTGCCGCACACTGTTGCTGACACCAACCCTGGAAGTGCACGATACGCTTTTATCCGGACTGGCAAGTGGTCACCTTTCCAAACCGGTGTGTCGTGATGCTCTTTATAACGAACTGCTTCTTCTGGTGCACGGCATTAACACCGCTGGGCATGGTATTTCGCACCAGGAAAATGCGCCCCACCTGCTACCGCCTCCCGTCAACATGCCCAGAATACTGGCCGTGGATGATAACGAAGCCAACCTGAAACTCGTCATGACGCTGCTGCAGGACTATCAGTTGGCGGCAGAGGGCGCATCAAGCGGATTTGAGGCACTGAGCAAAACCCGTAAAAAATCGTTTGATCTGGTCTTCATGGACCTTCAGATGCCGGGTATGGACGGCGTGGAAACCACCTCCCGCCTTCGTGAGCTGGACACCAGCAACCACAGAACAACGATCATTGCGCTTACGGCGCATGCATTGGCCGACGAACAGGAACGATTGCTCAGACAGGGCTTTGACGGCTACCTGCCCAAGCCCATCAGCAGCGGACAGCTTGCCGAAACCATACGGGAGTGCACGGGGTACCACTGTGAAGGTGCCAGCCAGGCTGGTCAGTTTTCTGTGCCGGAAGTTCGGGATACGAGGCGTGCTTTAAGACCCTCAACACGCAAAATGCAGCGGGACTGCGTGAGTGTGGATGAAAGCATTCAGCTGGCCGCAGGCAAGGCAGATCTTGCAGAAGAGCTATTCAGTATGCTCCTGGAGCAGCTGCCTGCCGACCTGACCCGGATTGAACAGCTCTGGGGCCAGGATGACCTGGAAAACCTGTTGGAATGCGTGCACAAACTTCACGGCGCAACACGTTACTGCGGGGTTCCGGAGCTGCGCTCGGCGGCAAATCGCCTGGAAACTGCGCTCAAAGGTTCAACCCCAGACGTGGAGCTGCAGAAGAATCAGTTGATCGCCGCCATGGAGCGACTGCAAAGCTGGAGCGAGCAGACTGACTGGCAAGAACTGTTCAGAAAACACCATCAGCGGGAGACCAGCTGATGGTGTTCTGCAACACTCCGTCATCAGGGTTGGTCAGGCCCTTCCGCGCACCCGTTCAAGAATCTCCTTCATATCCCGGACAGCCTCTTTCAGGCCACAAAATACCGCTCTGGCAATGATCGCGTGCCCGATATTAAGTTCATTTATACCGGGGATAGCAGCGACCCGCTCGGTATTGTGGTAATGCAGACCATGGCCCGCATTCACAATCAGGCCCTTTTTGCGAGCGTAAGACACTGCATCGGCCAGGGCCCTGAAGGCCGCGTCTTGAGCTTCTGCACCAACCGCCTCAGCGTATTCCCCGGTGTGGAGCTCGATAACCGGGGCTCCACAGCGCACCGCAGCATCAATCTGCGCAGGATCCGGATCGATAAACAGGGAAACCTCTGCACCCTGTTTGGCCAGTCGTTCGCACGCCCTGGCGACACGGTCTTCCTGGCCCTCCACATCAAGCCCGCCCTCAGTCGTTAACTCTTCCCGCTTTTCCGGAACCAGGCAGACGCATTCGGGGTTAACCTTTTCGGCAAAATCGAGCATTGCATCGGTGACCGCCATCTCAAGGTTCATTTTTGTCTGAAGCACTTCCTTCAGCAGCAATACATCGCGATCCTGAATATGCCGCCGGTCTTCCCTGGGGTGGATCGTTATGCCGTCTGCGCCAGCTTCCTCCGCCATCAATGCCGCCTGGACAGGGTCGGGGTATCGCGTCCCCCGGGCCTCACGTAAGGTGGCAATATGGTCGATATTGACACCAAGCAATACTCTAGGATTCATGTCGTTCTCCCCTTGGATGACTGAAAAGGCTGCGACTGTTCAGCGGGCGCCCCTGCAACAGATAATCTGTCAGTACGCGCATGACCCGCTTTGAGACCCGACGGCTTGCGGCGGCCTCGTAATCCCCCGCGGCAAGTGCCAAAAGGGCGTCTCCGGGCAGGTTCTGCAAGCGCACACCGGCAGAAGCACCTGCGACAATACCCTGTTCCGGATCGTAGCAATAGGTGTGCGTAGCACGGATGGTTTGGCCTGTATCCGTCGCCAGATCCCAAGCAAAATCGTAACCCAGAGCTGCGGCAAACGCCTGCTCGAATCGCCTTAACACAGGCTCGACATCAGACGTTTCTGCAAGCAGGCCAAGCGCCTCAATATAAGCCGCAAAAAGTGTTGGGTGGGGATCGGCCTGGGGCAATATCCGCTGCATCAGCTCATTCAGATACAAGCCGCTGTAAAGGGATACTGTGCGACGTAACGCAGGGCCATCGCGCACATCTACCTGAACCAGGGTTTTGAGATCGCCGCGCCCTACCCAGCCCAGCAACAGGGGCTGGAAGGGCTGGAGCTGAGCCTTGAGCGGGCTCTTGCTGCTACTGGCACCCCGTGCAACCACGCTCATGCGACCGTGATTGAGGGTAAACAGATCGACCATGAGGCTGGTTTCCCGCCAGGGCCGTCGATGTATCACATAAGCGGGTTCTTGCTGCGCGTCTCTGCTCATAGTGCCTCAGGGGGCATGGCAGCCTCACAGATCGTTCATGCCCAGGCTTTTCAGAGCGCGGTCACTGTCGGCCCAACCGCGCTTCACTTTCACCCATAATCGCAGCATGACTTTGCTGTCGAACATGCGCTCCATATCGGCTCTGGCATCCTGGCCGATGCTGCGCAACCTGTCGCCTTTATCGCCGATCATGATTTTTTTCTGACCCTCGCGTTCCACGAGAATCAACGCCGATATATGCAGTGTCTTGCCGTCGCGTTTGAACTCTTCTATTTCGACCGCAACTGAGTAAGGCAACTCGGCCCCGAGCTGGCGAGTGATTTTCTCGCGCACCATCTCCGAAGCCATAAAACGTTCGCTGCGATCGGTTATCTGATCATCGGGATAAAAATGGACGCTCTCGGGCAGAAAACGGTTCACCGCCTCTTCAAGAGGCTCAAGGTTAGTTTCCTTCAACGCTGACATAGGGATGATTTCAGCAAAGTCGCGTTTCCGGGAAAGCATATCCAGGTGCGGCAACAGGTTTTCCCGCTTCTCAATCCGGTCCACCTTGTTCACCGCCAGAATAACCGGGCATTCAAGTTTACCCAGTTTTTCCAGCACCATTTCGTCGGCAGTGGTCCAAGCCAACTGATCCACTACGAACACCACAACATCCACACCGGAAAGTGCCGAAGTCGCCGCTTTATTCATGTAACGGTTCAGAGCTCTGGGCTCTTCCACATGCATGCCAGGCGTGTCCACATAAATCGCTTGCACCGGACCTATGGTTTTAATGCCCAGCACCTTGTGGCGCGTGGTTTGTGGCTTACGAGAGGTAATACTCAACTTCTGCCCCAGAATATGGTTCAGCAGAGTCGACTTGCCAACGTTGGGGCGACCAACAATCGCTACGAAACCACAACGGCTGTCGGGGTTTTCAGGACGGGTAATATCGTTCATCAGGGTGTCTCCACGCCGAGTTGTTTCAGCGCGCTACGTGCCGCTTCCTGCTCCGCCACGCGGCGGCTGCTGCCAATCCCGCTGGTTTCACGATCCAGCGAAGACAGCACACAGGACACATGAAATGTCTGGTTATGAGCTTCTCCATCTACAGAGATAACATCGTATCTCGGCAGCGGAAACTGTCGGGACTGCAAATACTCCTGCAAACGGGTCTTGGGATCTTTCTGGGTGTCCTGGAGGTCCAGCTGCTCGAGGCGGAGCTCGAACCAACGCAGTATCTGTTCCCGGCAGGTCTCAAAATCGCTGTCGAGGTAGATGGCACCGATGATTGATTCTACCGCATCGGCAAGGATGGATTCACGGCGAAAGCCACCGCTTTTCAGCTCGCCTGACCCCAGACGCATGTAGCTTCCCAGCTGGAACTCGCGGCCAATCTCGGCCAAAGTGACACCTTTGACCATTCTGGCCCGCAAGCGACTTAAATGACCTTCCCGGGCCTTTTCAAAATTCAGGAACAGATACTCGGCGATGACCATATTTACGATGGAGTCTCCAAGGAACTCCAACCGCTCATTATTCTGGTTGCCATAACTTCGGTGAGTAAGCGCCAGCATAAGGCGCTCGGGCGACTTGAACTGATAACCAATGCGCCGCTGTAGCTGATCCAGGTCCGGCTGTGAACTCACTTGCCCTTCATCTCATATTTGTGCTGGAAGTGAATAACGGTATCCACATTGCGGAAAATGTTATTGCGAACCTCGTAATCCACGTTGATTATCACCAGCTCGCCGTCTTTCTCAACCGTAATATCCTTGGCATCAAAGCCGCGGATATTATTAACGCTCAAGCGCTTGTTGATCAGGGTACGGAGCTGTGCTGGCCCCATACGGGACAAACCCTCAGTGCCATCCAGACCCTCCAGAGCCTCCTGAATGGTAAGATCGTCCATGTACGCTGGCCCAACCTTGATAACCAGAGACAGCAGGCTGCCGAAAAACAACACCATAACCAGAATAACAAGCGCCGAAGCACCACCCTGGCGGCCCATGGCGGATAGATTATTTTTCTTCATTACAACTGAACTCCAGAATAGTCAGAATTACTCAATACCGCCTACACGCTTGAAGGATGGCAGGCTGGTGAAAGATTGCCAGTGCATCCAGATAGCAAAGGCTTTGCCCACGATCAGCTCCTCCGGAACCGTACCCCAGTAACGGCTGTCGTTACTGTTATCACGGTTATCGCCCATCATGAAATAGTGCCCTTCCGGTATCTTCCACTCGCCTTCACCGGCCGCACCCGGGCGCCCCATGGTCAGGAAAATGTCGTGTTCCACGTCTCCCAGATCTTCCCTGCGCACTTCCACCGGCGGCAGACGCACAACAAACTCGCTTTCAACCTGCTCACCGTTGACGAAGAGCTGCTTGTCGCGATAACGCACTGTGTCTCCGGGGAGACCAATCACGCGCTTGATATAGTTGGTTTCGCCGTCCTTGGGGTAGCGGAAAACCATCACATCACCCCGGGCCGGGTCCCCTATATCCAGTATTTTAGTCCCGGAAACCGGCAAACGCAGGCCATAGGCGTATTTGTTAACCAGAATAAAGTCGCCAACTTCCAGAGTTGGCAACATGGAGCCGGAGGGGATCTGGAAGGGTTCCACCAGAAAGGACCGGAGTACCAGCACAATGGCCAGCACCGGGAAAAATGAACGGCTAAGATCGACCAGATAGGGCTCTTTAGGCGTTTCCTCACTTGCAACGTCCGTCTCAGACGCTAAAAGGCGACGTTTGCGCAAAAACAGTATATCTGCCAACCAGATAAGCCCAGACGCAAAGGTCAGAACCACCAGAACCAGAGGAAAATCAATATCCATCCAGATGCCTTTTAATTATCGACTTTCAATACGGCAAGAAACGCTTCCTGAGGCACCTCAACATTGCCCACCTGCTTCATGCGTTTTTTGCCTTCCTTCTGCTTCTGGAGCAGCTTTTTCTTTCGGCTGACATCTCCGCCGTAACATTTTGCGGTTACGTTTTTGCGCAGCGCTTTCACACTGACCCTGGACACCACCTGATTACCGATGGCTGCCTGAATGGCGATATCGAACATCTGCCGGGGGATCAGCTCTTTCATTTTTTCAATGAGCTGACGCCCTTTGTAGTTCGCCTGTTCTTTATGAACGATCAATGCCAACGCATCCACGCGCTCACCGTTGATAAGTACGTCAAGGCGCACAAGATTCGCCTGCTGGAAACGCACGAAGTGGTAGTCCAGAGAGGCAAAGCCACGGCTGGCGGATTTGATGCGATCAAAGAAATCGAGCACCACTTCGGCCATCGGCAGCTCGTAGGTCAGTTGCACCTGATTGGTCGTAAAGTGCATGTTTTTCTGAACGCCTCGCTTCTCCTCGCAAAGCGCTATAACGTTACCCAAGTGTTCCTGAGGCACCAGTATATTCGCTTCTACGATAGGCTCGCGCATTTCCTCGATCGAGCCAATATCCGGCAACTTTGAGGGGCTGTCCACCGACAGTGTCTCACCCTGCTTGGTCAATACTTCGTATATAACCGTAGGCGCGGTGGTAATCAGATTAATATCGTACTCACGCTCCAACCGCTCCTGAATGATCTCCATGTGCAGCATGCCCAGAAAACCACAGCGGAAGCCGAAGCCCAGTGCATCGGAGCTCTCAGGCTCGTAAAACAGTGAGGCGTCATTCAGGGTGAGCTTTTCCAGCGCGTCGCGAAAATCGTTGTAGTCGTCAGCGCTTACCGGGAACAGCCCCGCATAAACCTGCGGCTGCACCTTCTTGAACCCAGGCAACATTGGTGTATCGGCGGCAAACTTGTGATGCACGATGGTATCGCCGACCGGAGCACCGTGAATATCCTTGATACCGGCGACCACAAAGCCCACATCACCGGCTTCCAGGATGTTGGTGTCGTAGGGTTTGGGGTTGAAAATCCCCACTTTGTCGGCATTCCAGGCCTTGCCGGTAGACTTGATAACGATCTTGTCGCCTTTTTTCATAATGCCCTGGGTAACCCGGACAAGCGAGACAACACCCAGATAGTTATCGAACCAGGAATCTATGATCAAGGCCTGCAACGGTGCCGAACGGTCACCCTGGGGTGGCGGTATTTTCCTGATCAGGTCTTCCAGAACATCCTCAACACCCATTCCGCTTTTGGCAGAGCAGCGCACCGCATCCGAAGCATCAATACCGATGATGTCTTCTATTTCCGCAGCAACCCGCTCCGGCTCGGCCTGGGGCAAGTCCATTTTGTTCAGAACCGGCACAACCTCCAGACCCTGTTCGATGGCGGTATAACAGTTGGCAACAGACTGGGCTTCCACACCCTGGCCGGCATCTACAACCAGCAGTGCGCCCTCACAGGCATACAGCGAACGCGATACTTCGTAGGAAAAATCCACATGACCGGGAGTGTCGATAAAGTTCAGTTTGTATACCTGGCCATCCTGCGACGTGTAATGCAGCGTGACACACTGGGCCTTGATGGTGATGCCCCGTTCCCGTTCCAGATCCATGGAATCCAGCACCTGTTCGGCCATTTCCCGATTCGTCAGGCCTCCGCAAACCTGGATAAAACGGTCTGCAAGTGTGGATTTTCCATGGTCAATGTGGGCGATAATGGAGAAGTTACGGATTCGGCTCAGTTCAGTCACAGACAATGAATACTCATAAAAAGGCAAAGGATTGAGCCCGGGGGTGCCATTGCGAGGTCCGGGGCCGGCGTGATTTTACCGGTAACCGGCCGCCATTGCCATGATCAGCAAATCAGCGGCCGCTCATACTGCCGGATAAGAAAGCCAATCAGCGCATCTTCATCCAGCGGATAGCTGAAAAGGTTGCCCTGGCATTGCGTACATCCGGCCGATTTCAGGAAACTAAGTTGTTGCGGTGTTTCTACACCCTCGGCCACCACGGTGAGGTGGAGCTTCTGCGCCAGCGCAATCACTGCAGAAGCCACATCGGTCGCACTGACATTGTACGGAATATCGCGGATAAAGCGGTGATCAATTTTTATAACATCGAGAGGAAGCTGCTGCAAAGCAACCAGGGAACAGGAACCGGCTCCGAAATCGTCCAGAATCAGGCAGACACCCAAATCGTTTAGCGACACAAGCAACTCACGTAGCATGCGCGGGTCTTCATTGAGCAGTTCCACCGGCATTTCCAGTTCAAGCTTCTCGGGCGAGACACCTGTTTCGGTAATCACCTGCCGAACCATATCGAGGAAACGGGAGTCGGTGACCTGCCTGACAGAAAGATTGACCGCCATTTTCAGGGCCTCAAAGCCAGCCCGCTCAAGCGCCTGAACCTGAATACAGGCCTGGCGCAATGCTATTTCACCCAGACGTACAATCAACCCGGTTTCTTCTGCCAGGCCGATAAACTGCTGTGCAGAGACCAGACCCTTTTCCGGGTGGTGCCAACGCAGGAATGCTTCAACACCAATCACCCGCTGACTGATCAAATCTACCTTGGGCTGGTAATGCAGAACAAAGCGTTCGCCTTCAAGAGCGCTCGCCAGCTCTTCCTGCTGAAGTAAACGGCGTGCGGCTTTGATGTTCATCGCGGGCGTAAAAAACTGGTAGGTGTTGCGGCCCATTTCCTTGGCCCGGTACATTGCCAAATCCGCATATTTCATCAAGGTGCCGGGATCTTCGCTATCATCGGGAATCATGGTGACACCAATACTGACCGTAATGCCCACCTCATGATCACTCAGGCGAATCCGCTGGCACAACCTGCGCAGAATCGTTTCTGCAACCTTGGCAGCCGCGTCGGTGCCACTGACCTGTGACAACAACACCACAAACTCATCGCCGCCGAGCCTTGCCACAGAGTCTTCTTCACGCACACAACCGCCAAGCCATTGTGCCACCTGGCACAGAAGTTCGTCGCCGGCATCGTGCCCCAGTGTATCGTTAATACGCTTGAAGCCATCAAGGTCCAGGAACATCAGCGCTGCTGGAACACCGCTTCTGCGGCTTCTGCGCACGATGTTGTTGAGACGATCACGGAATAACTGGCGGTTGGCCAGACCTGTAAGGGGGTCGTAAAACGCGAGCCTGTGGAGCTCGGACTGGGCCGCTTTCAGCTGGGTCAGGTCACGCAGGCTTAGCACTACACCGTTAACACCGGGCACCGTCAGCATGGCGGTATAAGTGCCTTCCATGTCGCGCCAGTTATCATCGGCATCGCGGATCCGTGCCCGGATAACCGGCATCTGCTTGCCGGGTGATTCCACAGCATTGTCAAAACCCTGCTCCAACGGTGGCCAATCGTCTTCGTGCACAAGGCTTTCCAGCGCAAGCGCCTGAACTTCGTCGGGATCGAACCCGAGAATGTCATAGCTGGAGGGGCTGGCGTAAAGCGGCGTACCGTCCTCATCCATAACCAGCGTAACGTTGGCCGCACCCTCCGTAATAGCTCGATAACGCCCGGCACTGATCTGCGCCATAAGGCGAGAATGAATCAACACCAGTGCCACGACAAAAAGCAGCAAACTGATAACAACGCCGCTTCCAAGCACGATCGACGGGCGCGGGTCGGACGCCAGATAGTCAAAAGCTGGCGTGGAACGGGTTTGCAGCAGCCAGTCACGTCCGCCATGGCTTACAGTCTGGCTCATTTCAAAACTGAACTCATTGTCCAGAGAGCCGAGGTTCGAACCGTACATCAGATTTTCACGGCCAACGACGCCATTATCGTAAATACGGACGTCGAGAAACGGTGAAATAAGGCCGATGATGCCGTCAAGGAGGTTATTCATACGAAACGCACTGAACACAAAGCCCGCCAGCATCATGCGGCGCTCTGCCCGTATGCCCGGCACCTCTCCACCCTGGTAAACCGGGTAGTACATCAGGAAACTGGCTTGCCCTTCTGCCAGCTCTTCTTGCACCAAAACCACTTTGGCCGTTACCGTCGGAATGGCATCATCCCTTGATCGCTCCATGGCTTTGCGGTGAACCGGATCACTGAACGCGTCATACCCCAGTGCTTTCAGGTTGCGCTCGGTCCCGGGTTCCAGATAAACCATAGGGTAATAGAAAGGCCCGGTTCCCAGGGGCTTCACCAAATACTTGTAAACCCCCTCTGCACGTACCAAAGCAATGTGTTCGGCCATATCCCGCACTTCAATACGCTCAACATACCCGATGCCCTGAATGCCCGGGTAATAACGATTGATGTCAACCTTGTGAACATATTCCCGCCACTGATCGCGGGAAATGTCACCCGCGACCGCGAAAAGACCGGCACTGCCCGCCAGAACCTGCTCATAGTTGAGCAATCGTTCCTCAATGGCGGTTTTCAATTGCAGCGACTGGGTACGAAACCGGGCTTCCGTGCGATCTTCGACCAACCGGATGGAAAACTGCCAGGACGCCACCGTTACAGCGATCGCTATGACCAGAAGCAGCCAGGCGAGCCAGGCATTACGGGGTTTCAGAAGTTGCAGGAGGGGGAGATCCTTTCTGTTCATAATCTGGCCTGATCCGTTCCGTGGCAGCTCTTATTATTTCAACATCGCAGTATAACAAAAGCCCCGAAGCCTGTCGTTTCCAACATCAGGTTTCGGGGCTTTTTGTAATATTACTATGTCTTTTCAAACGCCTGCCATCAGGGCTTCATGACAAGATAGATTGCCCTGCCCTGGCGCACTACGCGAACGGATACCGCCCGCCCTTCTGGCAGTGTTTTGACGACTTTTCGGAAATCCGCAACTGACGACACCGCCTTCCTGTTTATTTCGGTGATCACATCCCGGGTGCGTATGCCGGCATCATAGGCTGGTCCTTTGCCAACGCCAGCCACCAGAACGCCACCTGGCACGCCAATAGAGTCAGCGAGATCCGAAGGCAGAGGCTCAACGGTCAGTCCTAACGGCGCCGTAGACGAGCTACCACCACCAGAGGGAACGGACTGCTGGGCACTGCGCTCGTCTGGCAGTTGACCGATTTCTACATCCAGTGCGATCTCTTTTCCTCCGCGAAGGACGGTCAATCGAGCCGTCTCACCTACCGGAGTGCGGCCCACCATCGGCGGCAAATCCGACGAGAGCTGAATGTCATCACCATCGTACTCAAGCACGATATCACCAGACTGCAAGCCACCGGCCTCGGCAGGCGAACCATCCATAACCTCTGCAATCAATGCACCCCGTGGTCGTTTGAGCCCAAAAGACTCAGCCAGATCACGATTCACTTCCTGGATCAGCACGCCCAACCAGCCACGGGAAACTGCGCCCTTGTCGCGAATCTGACGAAATACGCTCATGGCATCGTCAATGGGAATAGCAAACGAGACCCCCATGAAACCGCCAGAGCGAGTATATATTTGCGAATTAATACCAATCACTTCGCCATCAAGATTGAACAGAGGGCCTCCGGAGTTTCCCGGATTAATGGCAACGTCGGTCTGGATAAACGGCACATAGTTTTCTGATGGGAGCGAACGACCCAGCGCACTGACGATGCCGGCTGTAACGGTATAATCGAAGCCAAACGGTGAGCCGATCGCAAACACCCACTCACCTACCTTAAGGTCCTTGGAGCGCCCTGTTTTTACCACAGGCAGGTCGTCCCCATTCTCGATTTTCAAAACGGCCATATCCGAACGGGGATCTGTGCCTACCAGAGTCGCCGGCAACTCACGACGGTCATTGAGGCGAACAATAATTTCATCAGCACCCTCAACTACATGATTGTTGGTCAGCACGTAACCATCGGCGGACACTATAAACCCTGACCCCATGGAGCGAGTCGGCTGAGAGTTACCCGGGGCGCCACCGAAGGGCGACTGGGGACCGCGAAAGAATTCCTGGAAAAACTCAGGCAACTGGTCGAGCTGTCGCTCATCAAAAGGCAAACCGTGAAAGCGCGTGCTTCCTGCAGCGGGAGCACTGGTGGTGCTTATGTTGACGACCGCGCCTGCGTTTTCCTCCACCAGCCCGGTAAAGTCGGGCAGGCCTCGCGCAAAGCTTGCCTGACTCCAGGCCAGCACCACCATGGCAAGCAGCAGCACCAACAGAGAACCCGACATCCTCTGAGTGAGTGATGCCGGGGAGAGCCGGGTTACTTCAATTGTTGTTCTCAGCATGTCGGAACCCCCTGTATATCAAGTTAGTGAGTCGGGTTGAGAAACTACGCCGGCCGGGATGCGGTTAATCCGGAGCAGCATGGGTTCATAGTTGCCGGCATTCCGGCTCTGTAATTTTCGACTTATCAAAAAGCCGGATGCAAGACCGACAACGGCGCCCGCCATAGCCGCCAGATCACTCTCATCGGACAGCTGGTGCCCGATTATACTGGCCGCAACCATGAGCAACAGAGGAAGCGCATATACCAGCAGAGAAGCACCCAGGAGTGCGCTTTCGTCAATACCAAGCGTCACATCTTCGCCCACACGGGCGTTCACGGAATTAACAACACGAACCTGATTGGCGCGGCCGCCAGTTGCCGAAGCCAGTACCTTCTGCCCACAACCATTACGTGCCGCACAGCTCTCGCAGGCGCTGGTACGTATAGTCTGGACCCAGGCGTGCTCGCCGGTCACAGCAACGACTTTTCCTGTCTCGGTAATCACGGCTCAGCGGCACCCGAAATAAACGCTTCGTTAACCTGCACCGATTCAGCGACCTGACGCGCCGCTGCTGGCGGTATTTCACCTACAACTGTCACCAGAACGGCCTGATTCCCGCTTTGCAGTTGGTGCATGTAAATCGTTGTTGCCCCAATGCGGGTAGCGCCCGTGGGCATGCTCACTTTGCCTGCGGACTCAACAAATACAGAGAAAGCCGCCAACCCGTCTGAAAACGCAACTGTTTGCCCATTGCCCGAAATGGGCGCTGCAGCAGGCTCAAAACCTTCCGGGCGCCAGCCAAGATGCCAACCATGCATACGTGATGCTTTTGACAAGCCATCCTGCGAACCCAAACGCTGACCTGCATCACCCAGCGTACGGGAGACCTCACGACCTTCGGTGCGGATCTCAAGTTCGCCGTCAGGAATATCGTCAGTAATCTCGAGGCTGGTGAACTGAAAGTGCTCCAACACCTCGCCACCGACTGCCCGCACGTGGCCTTTTACCAAAAGACCCGTGGATTTCTCCAGCCACAAGCGGTGACTGTATCGATGCTTATCTTTAGCCGTCAGCGCCACGGTAACCACGTCATAGCCGGCAATACGATCTTCACCTTTCAGCTCGGCACTGTACCATCGGCTTACAGGAATCAGCTGGCTTGCAAATGCCTCTGCGAACGGCCCCGACGGAATAACCTGATCCAGCCTCACTTTACCCTGCTCAGGAAGCACACAAACGACATTCATATCCCGGCGGACAATCTCTCCACTGCCCCCATCCTGCAAAACCAGGCGCTCTTCCACAATGCCATTGCGAAAGCGATGGGCAATCTGCATGGAGTGCACACTGGAACCTCTGGCGTATACAAACACGCCGCGATAGGAGGTCATGTTGAGTGCCGGCCCCAGCTGCTCCAGCCAGTAAACTGCTGACTTCTCTTCAGCGACCGCATACGCAGGCGCAACCATCACCAAAGCAAGCGCAAGGAGCCACCGCAATGACAGGTCAGTCAGATTCGGGCCGAAATAACGGGCTTTGCTCATGAACACCTTCATTAGTAGCTATCAATAGCCGCCATTTGCGCTGACAAGGCGGGCATAACCCACCGAACCCTGTCCGGCGCCCACACTATTGTGCTGAGCATGCTCAAGCAGATAACGGCTCACATGCTCCCACTGCTCCTCATCAAGCCCCTGCAAGGCTACTTCGTGAACCGGTGCACGCTCCCCGACAGATGCCGATACGGTATCCGCAGACTCAACATCAGACGTCCCCTTTACCAGCGCAGATGCCAGCGCACCGGGAGACGTCTCTCCGGCATCCCAGCCCGCGCCAGCGCCAAAACCAACCAGCAGAGCAACAGCAAACATTGCCACCGCCGGCCATTGCCAGCGTCGCGGCGCTTCGCGGCTGTGCGATACAGCCAGCACCTGCGATCTGGTGCGGCCGTCGAGCGCTTCGCGCACTGCCGCACTGACATCAACGCCCTCAGCCGGTGAATGGCCTCGATGCATAAGGTCGTGAATGCCCTGCCATCGCTGCCACTGGGCACGCACGTCGTCCTGACCTTCATGTGATAACAGGCGTCGAACCGAAAGTTCGTCGGCTTCATCGTCCATCATGGCCGACAGTGTTTCTCTGAGACGATCATCCATAGGATGCACCTTCAATTACGTCACCGAATGATTGAGCAGAGGCCCAAGATGTCTGTCAACAGCATCTCTGGCCCGGAAAATACGTGAGCGCACTGTCCCGATCGGGCACTCCAGAATTCGCGCTATGTCCTCATAACTGAGCCCGTCATACTCCCGCAGCAAAAATGCCGAACGAAGCTCTTCTGGCAGGCTGGCTATGGCGCTACTTAGCTCCTTCTGCAGCTGATCACGCTGCAAAAGACGTTCCGGCGAGGCGATATCCCGCAACCGCCGACCGTCATCAAAATTCTCCGCTTCAGCCGAATCAGCACTACCTTGGGGCCTTCGGCTGCGGGACTCGAGATGATTTTTCGCGGTGTTCACCGCAATACGATAAAGCCAGGTGTAGAAGGCACTGTCACCACGAAAGCGGTCGATGGCCCGGTAGGCCTTGATAAACGCTTCCTGGGTAAGGTCCATGACTTCCTGGCTGTCGTAAACATAACGGCTGATTATAGAAGCCACCCTTGACTGATATTTGACCACCAGAAGATCAAACGCTGCACGATCCCCGTTCCGGACTTTGCGAACAAGTTGCAGATCGGTCTGACTATCTGGCTGCTCAGCCTGTTTCTGGTCGTTCTCGGGTGCCATGGACGCTATGCCGGTACGCTCTGTTTTAGTGGCCAGCTTTCCGGCCGATACGAGTTTCTGATGATTCATACTCACTGTCCGGCGCCCGTTTTTGGAAACGACGACTCCGCCTGAAAGGCAGGTCATCCATCAGGCCAAATAGACAGCAAGCGTAAAATTTAGTTCAATACACGTCTACATTATGGCCCGCGATAACGACCCGATGCCACAGTCCTATGAATACGATGTTCTCATTATCGGTAGCGGCGCTGCCGGCCTGACCGTTGCGCTTAACCTGCCGGAGCATCTAAAGGTATGCGTTGTCAGCAAGGGTGACATCAGCAGCGGCGCCACACTCTGGGCCCAGGGCGGCATAGCCGCTGTTCTGGACGACCAGGACTCCACCGAAAACCATGTGCAGGATACCCTCGCTGCTGGCGGAGGCCTGTGCAGCGAAGAAGCCGTGCGTTTCACTGTGGAGCACAGCAAGGAAAGCATTGAATGGCTCATCGGCACCGGCGTTGACTTTACCCGGGACACCGATGCCCAGCTCCACCTGACCCGCGAAGGCGGCCATAGCCACCGACGCATCATTCATGCCGCTGATGCCACAGGGTACGCGGTATCCACAACATTGGCAGCTCAGGCCCAGGCGCGACCCAACATCGAACTCAGATCAGGTCGTGTTGCGGTAGACCTGATTACCAATCGCAAACTGGCATTGCCAGGCAACCGCTGCGTTGGCGCCTACATACTGAACCTAGAAGACAACCATGTAGAACTTTTCCGGGCACGCTTCACCGTCATCGCTACCGGTGGCGCATCCAAGGCCTACCGTTACACCACCAATCCTGACGGCGCATCCGGTGATGGCATTGCCATGGCCTGGCGTGCAGGCTGTCGTGTCGGCAACATGGAGTTCAACCAGTTCCACCCGACCTGTCTGTACCATCCGCACGCCAAGTCGTTCCTGATTACCGAAGCGGTGCGGGGTGAAGGGGGCCTTCTGAAACTGCCAGACGGCTCCCGTTTCATGGATCGTTTTGACAAGCGCGGCGAATTGGCACCACGGGACATAGTGGCTCGGGCCATTGACCATGAAATGAAGCGGCTGGGCGCAGACCATCTGTACCTGGACATAAGCCACAAGCCCGCGGATTTCATCCGGCATCATTTCCCCACCATCTACGAAAAATGTCTCGAGTTTGGCATCGACATCACGCGCGAACCCATTCCTGTGGTGCCCGCAGCGCACTATACCTGCGGCGGCATTGTCAGCGATGAGCGGGCACGAACCGACATCAACCAGCTCTACGTAGTCGGGGAAGCCGGATTTACCGGGCTACATGGCGCCAATCGTATGGCCAGCAATTCGCTGCTGGAATGCCTCGTGTATGGCCAGGCAGCGGCAGCCGATATTGCGCGCCGGGAAGCGGACATTCCTTCTCCCCCTGAGGCCCCGGCATGGGACGAAAGCCAGGTTCGGGATTCAGATGAAGACGTTGTAATTTCTCACAACTGGGACGAGTTGCGTCACTTTATGTGGGACTACGTGGGCATTGTGCGTACAACCAAGCGCCTGCAGCGGGCAAAGCACCGGGTTGATCTTCTGTCCGACGAAATCGGCGAGTTTTACAGTAACTATCGGGTAACCAACGACCTTCTGGAACTCAGAAATCTGGTCACCGTGTCCGACCTGATTATCTGTGCTGCGCTGCAACGCAAGGAAAGCCGAGGCCTGCATTACACACTGGATTATCCGGGGCTGCTACACGAGGTCCGTGATACCGTACTGATACCAACAACCTACAGAACCCCTTCGCCGTAAAGGGAACGACCAAGAGAGCAAATATGCAAGACACCCAAGCGGGCAATGCGGATTTCAACCGTCTCTGGTGGCACAGCCGCCGCGGAATGCTGGAACTGGATGTCCTGCTGATTCCATTTCTGGAAGAAGCCTACCGGGATTTGGACAAGGATGATCAGGCACGCTACAACAGGCTTCTGAGCTGTGAGGATGCCGATATGTTCGAATGGTTCATGCAGCGCAGCCGCTCTGATGATCCGGATCTCCAGCGCATCGTTGACATCATCCTTGCCCGTGTCCAACCGGATTGACCTGACGATTACACGCAGTGTTGTGGCGGGCTGCCTGGCCGCTGCACCATGGCTGGTTGCCAGCGCTTTCGCACTGATAGCCGGTGCCTCCGGAAAGCACTGGATGTACGCGCTGGAACCGGTAACCCTGGCAGGCGCGCTCTACCAGTATCGGTTGAATGGATTATTGGCAGGAAATGCGGTCGTTCTGGCGTTGCATCAGGACAAGGGTACGCTCTATGCCCGCCTTGGCAATGGGCAAACTCTGGCGGTAAGCGCCAGACCTTCGAGCCGCATCACTTCGAAAGTTGCGCTCTTGAAACTGCAGCCTGTAGCCTCCAGATCTTCTTCATACCCGGTTGTGCTACTCTCTGGTGGATGGATTGCGGGTAATGTATCCGAAGATCAGTTTCGCCGCCTGAGAATGTGGCTCCGACTGGGCCGCGCTCAGCAATCATTTGAATAGCTTTCTGCCCGGAGTTTTCCCATGACTGGTACAGAAACACCTGTTTCAGCCACGCTTGTATACACATCAGCCGAGCTTCCACCCCCGGCTTCGGGCCAAATCCCGCTAACCAATCGTGTTCTGGTTCGTATCTCCGGCCCGGGTGCCGACAAGTTCCTGCAGGGCCAGTTAAGCCAGAACCTTGATGACATCAAAACAGGCACATCGCTCCGCGCAGCCGGCGCGACACCCAAAGGCCGTGCTTACTGCCTGACTCGTCTTGTGCGCGACGGTAACGACATTCTGATGGATCTGCCCTCCGAACTGGCAGAACCAGTCATGGCTCACCTGCGCAAATACATGATGCTGTTCCGTGGTACCTCCATGACGGCACAAACCGAGGGGAAAATCATCGGGCTGCTGGGCAATGAAGCCGCCTCGGGCATTGCCGGAGGAGAACTGCACAGCCTGGCATTGCCGGGCGACACTCTGACACTCGACTCCGGGTTTCTGATCCGCACAGAAAACACTACGGAAGGGCTCCCGCGCTTTGAGCTGTGGCAACCCTCCGCAGGGGATCTGAAACTGGATCACATTCCCCAAAAGACTCTGGCCGACTGGCAGGCATCCGAGATTGCAGCGGGCGTGCCCATGCTAAGCACCGCTACCAGCGAATCCTATGTGCCTCAGATGCTCAACTGGCAACATCTGGGCGGCGTGCACTTTAAAAAAGGCTGCTACACCGGCCAGGAAGTGATCGCGCGGATGCATTTCCTCGGGCAGCTCAAAAAAAGTCTGTTTCGCTTTCGCGTCGCAGGGGTTAATTCTCCCGCCACACCGGGAACCTCCGTCATGGCGGGCGAACGCTCAGTGGGCGAAGTGGTCAACTCCGTGGGCTTCGACGACGGCTCTTGCGAACTGCTTGCGGTCATCCGACACGACGCCGCCAGCGGCGAACTGTCAACAGATGGCCAGCCAGGGGCTCTACTGAAGCAGCAACCTCTGCCCTACACGGTTACCGAACGTGAAGGCAGCGGACCAAAGGATACATAAGTTGACAGGCAAACCCGTGAGAATTTGCTATAAATAGAGTTCATATTCCTGACCTTCCGGGGCGCCCGTTCGACACCATCACGGGCCTCCCGATCTGACAAGCGGACCCTTACCAAACTATGTCGAATATTGCTGAAACCATCAAAGCGGATCTTACGACCGCAATCGAAAACGACAAACTGGTACTTCCCACTCTGCCGGAAGCCGCGCTTCAGGTGCGCGATATCGCCGAGTCCGAAGATTCGGCCATTGGTGACCTGGTCAAGGTTATCAGCAACGATACAGCCCTCTCGGCTCGCATCATCCGCGTTTGCAACAGCCCATTGTTCCGGGGCAACCGTGCTATAGAGAACCTGAACATGGCGGTAAGCCGGCTCGGTATGGCCTACACCAGCAACCTGGCTATGGGCCTGGCCATGCAACAGATGTTCCAGGCAACCTCTGACATGATCGACAAGCGCCTGCGTGCAACATGGCAAACCAGCACCGAAGTGGCCGGTGTTTGCCACGTACTGGCCCAGCACTACACAAAGCTGAAGCCGGATCAGGCCACCCTGGCTGGTCTGGTGCACCTGATTGGTGTACTGCCCATTTTGCGCTATGTGGAAGACGAGGATGTGCAGGTCAGCAGCATAATGCTGGACAATATCATTGAGGAACTGCACCCAAGAATCGGAACAGCCATTCTTAAAAAGTGGGATTTCCCGAAAGACCTGCAGAATGTTCCCCTGGAATACGCCAACTTCCAGAGAGAAGCACCTTCAGCCGACTACGCCGACCTGGTCATGGTGGCCAACCTGCAACTGGTTGCAGGCTCCGAGCACCGCTGGGCAGAGATGGACTGGACTGCCATCTCAGCTTTCGATCGCCTCGGCATTGATCCGACTATTGATATGAATGAAGAGGAGGATCTGAACGCCCAGATGGAAGCGGCAATGGCTTTGCTTCAATAGAATCAGGACTTTTTATAACGGGCAATCAGGCCTGCTTTGGAAGGCAACCTCCAATCTACAGGTTCCCCCCCTTGCTCCCGGAGCCATTCATTGGCCCGGGAGAAATGCTTGCAACCGAAGAAACCGCGATAAGCACTGAGCGGTGACGGATGCGGCCCTTCCAGCACAAGGTGGCGGTTACGATCAATGTGCTGCCCCTTCTTTCGGGCATAACCGCCCCAGAGCAGAAACACGACACCCTCACGCTCACGATTCACCGTTTCAATCACACGATCGGTAAACGTCTCCCAGCCTTTTCCCTGATGCGCGCCGGCTTGCCCTTGAACCACCGTTAGTACGCTGTTAAGCAGCAACACGCCCTGCTCCGCCCAAGGTTGCAGACAGCCGTGATCCGGCGAAGCAATACCCAGATCACTCTGGATTTCCTTGAACATGTTAACAAGCGACGGTGGCGGGGGAACATCCGGCCTCACGGAAAAACACAGACCGTGGGCCTGGCCGGGGCCGTGGTAGGGGTCTTGCCCGAGAATGACAACACGCACCTGATCCAGAGGCGTGCTGTTCAAGGCATTAAAGCAGTGTTTACTGTCCGGAAAGAGAACCTTTCCGGCGCTTTCTTCAGCAGCGAGAAATTCCGCCAGCGCGTGCATGTAGGGCTGACGGAATTCGCCGGCGAGGTGTTCTCTCCAGCCCAGGTCAGGCCCGAGATGGCTTGCCAGTACCTCAACCGGGTGCATGGTCATTCCTCCGGCTTGGGGCTCTCGGCTTTGTGCTCCGGGCGCATGGCCGGGAACAGGATCACGTCGCGAATGGACGGCGAGTTAGTCAACAGCATGGCCAGACGGTCAATACCTATGCCCTCGCCCGCCGTTGGCGGTAGCCCGTACTCCAGAGCCATCACGTAATCTTCATCGTAGAACATTGCCTCGTCGTCGCCGGCATCTTTTTCAGCAACCTGCGCCTGGAAGCGTTCTGCCTGATCTTCCGCATCGTTAAGCTCGGAAAAGCCGTTGGCAATCTCGCGGCCACCCACGAAGAACTCGAAGCGCTCGGTCACAAACGGGTTGCTGTCCTTGCAGCGCGCAAGCGGCGATACTTCTTTCGGGTATTCGGTGATGAACGTAGGCTGCATCAGGCGATGCTCTGCGGTCGCTTCAAAGATCTCGATCTGAATCTTGCCCAGGCCCCAGCCTTTTTTCACGTGAATGCCCAGATCATTGGCCACCTGCCGCGCAGAAGCCTCATCCGCAAGCTGCTCGACAGTGACATCCGGAGAGTAGCGCAGGATAGCGTCCACTACTGTCAGGCGCTCAAAGGGCTTGCCAAAGTCGTACTCGATAGACTCTTCCGTGCCGTCAGCCAGGATGCGGGTATTAACCACCTTGGTCGTGCCCAGCACCTGCTCGGCAATAGCTCGCAGCATGTCTTCGGTAAGATCCATCAGGTCGTTGTAATCGGCATAAGCCTGATAGAATTCCACCATGGTGAACTCCGGGTTGTGGCGGGTAGAAAGCCCCTCATTCCGGAAGTTACGGTTAATCTCGAACACCCGCTCAAAACCGCCTACAACCAGGCGTTTCAGATACAGTTCCGGCGCGATGCGCAGGTACATATCAATACCCAGAGCGTTGTGATGGGTCATAAACGGCCGCGCGGTAGCACCACCGGGAATAACCTGCAGCATGGGGGTTTCCACCTCCATGAAATCGCGATCGGCGAAAAACTGACGCATGGCGGTAATGATCTTCGAGCGCGCAAGAAAGACCCGGCGGCTGTCTTCATTGACCATCAGATCCACATAGCGGTGACGATAGCGCGATTCGGTATCGGTCAGGCCTTTGTGCTTCTCCGGCAGCGGGCGCAGTGACTTGGTGAGCAACACGTACTCATCCATGGTGACATAAAGATCGCCCTTGCCGGATTTGGTCAGCATGCCCCGCACACCCACAATGTCGCCCAGATCCCAGTGCTTGGTATCTTTTTGCACATCTTTGGTCGCGTAGATCTGCATACGACCCGTCATGTCCTGGACCACCTTGAATGCCTTGCGATCAAGCATCATGCGACCGGCAATGGCAACCTTTATGCCCATGGACTCCAGCTCTTCCTTGCTCTTGTCACCGTATTTCGCCTGCAGTTCGGCAGCGGTGGCATCGCGTCGGAAATCGTTGGGAAAGGGATTGCCACTCTCGCGCAGCTCTGCCAGCTTGGCACGGCGCTCAGCAATCAGCCTGTTGTCCTCTTGCGGTGCATTCTTGGTGTGTTCAGTCATGTTGGCTCACTAGAAAATCAGGGGTGTCCGGGTTGGCTTGGCAATGGCGCTGATTACAGCGCCATCTTCAGGCTGGCTTCAATAAACTTGTCAATATCACCATCCAACACCGCCTGGGTGTTGCTGGTTTCAACCTTGGTACGCAAATCCTTGATACGACCATCATCCAGCACGTAGGAACGAATCTGGCTTCCCCATCCAATATCGGATTTCGCATCCTCGGCTTTTTGCTTCTCGGCGTTTCGCTCTTGCATCTCACGCTCATAAAGCTTGGCCTTAAGCTGCTTCATGGCCTGATCTTTGTTCTGATGCTGGCTTCGACCAGCCTGACAGGCCACAACAACGCCCGTCGGATTGTGAGTCAGACGCACCGCAGATTCTGTCCGGTTAACGTGCTGGCCACCGGCGCCAGAGGCACGGTAAACATCCACTCGCAGATCTGCCGGGTTGATTTCAATCTCGAAACTGTCATCCACTTCCGGCGACACAAACACTGATGAAAAGGAGGTATGACGACGGTTACCTGAATCAAAAGGCGACTTGCGAACCAGGCGGTGCACACCGGTTTCCGTGCGCGCCCAACCGAACGCGTACTCGCCCTGAATATGAATGGTGGCACTCTTCACGCCAGCCACATCACCTTCCTGCAATTCCACAATCTCTGTCTTGAAACCACGGCTCTCAGCCCAGCGCAGGTACATGCGCAGAAGCATATTCGCCCAATCCTGAGCCTCGGTACCGCCAGACCCGGCCTGGATTTCCAGATAGGCACTGTTGGCGTCCATTTCACCGGAAAACATCCGACGGAACTCGAGCTTTTCGAGCTTGGCGTCAAGAGTTTCGAGATCGGATTCAATCTCGGTTACCGTGTCTGCATCATCTTCCTCTACAGCCATTTCCAGCAGACTCTCTGCATCAGAAAGACCAGTTGTGAGGTTGTCGATGGTACTGACAATCAGATCAAGATCAGAGCGCTCCTTACCCAATGCCTGCGCGCGTTCAGGATCATCCCACACTGTGGGCATTTCCATCTCACGCTCTACTTCAACTAGCCGTTCACTACGCTGATCATAGTCAAAGATACCCCCTGAGCGCTTCAGTACGCTCACGAAGCTCTTTAATCTTCGTCACAATGGGATTAATTTCCATGAAAACCTTACTCGTATTGGAAAATGGTAAAAAAAACCGTGGCGGGATTCTACCCGAATTCTGGCGGCAAATCAGCCGTTGTCCGCTGGTTTGGCACAAGCGCTGATCAGGAACGGCCTGCCGGGAGACGCTGTGAATACATCCCTGTACGCTTGACGAAAACATCCATGTTTTCGACACTCCCGGCAGGCCGCTCCTGACCAGCGCCCGATATTGGGAGTAAGCCGCACGTTACCAAACGGAGTTCTCCACTGTTGATCTACCCGTGCTTTCCAATCGGTCAGGGGGCGGGTGCTCTTTTCTCCCGGAAAAAGATGTCTGAGCGCAGCGAGTTGCTTTTTCCAGAAGAAAAGAGCACCCGCCTCCTGGCCAGCCTCAAAAGCCAGCCAAGCTAGGAAAGGGGCTCCAGATAATCCACCAAAAGCTGAAGATTAGTCCGCCCCCGAAACGTATTTGCGTCAGGCTTGTAAACGACCAGCGCTCCCGTGCGCGTGTAATCAGGAACCTCCGGCCCGGTATTGAACGCAATAGCGTCAATGATCCCATTGCCATCCACCGGCTGCAAAACCAGCTTCAAATGATTTTCACCAACAATACGCTGGCTGATCACCCGAAACTCGCCATCAAACAAAGGCTCCGGGAAATGCTGCCCCCAGGGGCCTGCACGCTTCAGCAAAGCGGCTGTTTCCAGCGACAGTTCATCAGAACCCAACGGCCCGTCGGTCGTAATCGCAGCCTCAAGGTCTGCTGCTGTCAGAGTATCCCGCACGGCTCGATCGAAGGCCTCAGAAAACGCATCAAGATCGCTCCGGGCCAGAGTCATACCCGCCGCCATGGCATGGCCGCCGTATTTATGCATAATCCCGGGATGCCGGGCATCCACTACCGCCAGCACATCGCGGATATGCAGCCCCGGAATGGAACGGGCAGAACCTTTTATGTCCACACCATTCTCATCTGGCGCAAAGGCAATGGTGGGCCTGTGTGTCTGTTCGCGGATTCGGGCCGCGAGAATGCCGATCACGCCCTGGTGCCAATCCTGATCAAAAAGCGCCAACCCCCAAGGCAACCCTTCCAGATCCAGCGACATGGAGGCGAGCAAATCCTGCGCCTGGGTTTTCATGTCTTTTTCAATGGTACGGCGCTCCCGGTTGAACGTATCCAGTTCACGGGCAAGGCGCCGGGCTTCATCGGGGCTGTCTGCCAACAAACACGCAATGCCCACACTCATATCATCCAGCCGACCGGCAGCATTGAGGCGTGGGCCAACCACAAACCCCAGATCGGTTGAGCTGATGTTTGCGTGCTCCCGGCCAGCCACTTCAAGCAGTGCGAGAATTCCTGGACGGGCTTCGCCCTGACGGATTCGGCGCAGGCCCTGCTCAACGAAGATGCGGTTGTTATGATCCAGCGGCACAACATCGGCTACAGTGCCAAGCGCCACCAAGTCCAGCAGGTTACCCAGATTGGGCTCCGGTTGCGGAAGGCGGCCTGCTTCCCTCAGCTTTTTGCGCAGCGCCGTGAGCACATAAAACATCACGCCTACGCCAGCGGCGTTTTTGCTCAGGAAGGCACAACCGGGCTGATTGGGGTTTACTATTGCATCGGCGTCTGGCAGCGTTTCGCCGGCAAGGTGGTGATCCGTAACCACCACCTTGATACCCAGTTTCTTCGCCGCGCTTACACCTTCGATGGCAGAGATTCCGTTATCTACCGTCACCAGAAGATCCGGCAGCTCATCCTCTTCTTGCAGGCGCTCAATGATCCCCGGAGTCAATCCATAGCCATCCGCAAAGCGGCTAGGCACCCTGAAATCAATGCTCTTTAAACCGAGCATGGAAAGCCCGAGCATGGCGACCGCAGTGCTGGTAGCGCCATCGGCGTCAAAATCTCCGAGTACAAGCACCCGCTGGTTCTGAGCGATAGCGTCTGCCAGCAGTTCGACCGCACGCTCAATGCCCCGCAACTCGAAAGGGGCAGCAAGATGCCCGAGGGTATAGCTTAACTGGTCATCGGAGGTAACACCGCGAGCGGCGTACAGACGGCGGAGCAAGGGCGGCAGGTTTTGCCCCCAGCCCGGAGTGTTATCCGGGCGGAGGCGACGCAGGATCTTTTTTGGTGTCATACCGGATCAGGTATTCTTCCAGTGTTTTGCGATAAATGCCTGTACACCTGCCCGGTCGTTATCAAGCACGGTATAGCGCTCTTCACGATCGAACAGATCCGCCATGTGAGCCGGAAGTGCTGGCTTTACAGTCAGGCCGGACTCAGCGATGGCGTCCGGGAATTTGGCCGGATGGGCTGTTCCAAGAGTGATCATCGGAATCCCGGTATCCCGGCGACAGGCACGAGCAGCGCGCACGCCAATGGCGGTGTGTGGGTCCAGAAGGTATTCGTTCTGCTCGTAGACTTCACGGATGGTGTCACACGTAGCCTTATCATCAATTGCAGCGCTGTCGAACAACTTACGGGCTTTTTTCCAACGATAGTCCTCGATACTGACCGGGCCTTTAGCCGCGTTGTCAAGCAGCTCTTTAACCACCAGCCCATCGCGTCCATGCAGATCAAACAACAAACGCTCGAAGTTGCTGGACACCATAATATCCATGCTCGGCGAGAGCGTATGTTCAAGCTGATGCTGCTCGTATTTGTTGCCACTCATGAAGCGATGAAGAATGTCGTTTCTGTTGGTGGCGATAACCAGCTGCGATATCGGCAAGCCCATTTTCTTCGCCAGATAACCGGCAAAGATATCCCCGAAGTTGCCGGTGGGCACCGAGAACGCCATGCTGCGATCCGGGCCACCGAGGGCCAGAGACGCATGGAAGTAGTAAACGATCTGAGCCATGATCCGGGCCCAGTTGATCGAGTTAACAGCCGCCAGTCTGGCTTTTCCACCCAGGAACGACTGGTCGCCGAAGCTCTCTTTGACCATACGCTGACAGTCATCAAAATTGCCACGAACGGCAATATTATGAATATTGTCACCCTTAACCGTGGTCATCTGACGGCGCTGCACTTCCGAAACGCGCTCGTAAGGGTGCAGGATAAAGATGTCCACGTGCTCGCAGCGACGGCAGCCTTCAATGGCTGCAGAGCCGGTATCACCGGAGGTCGCACCCATTATGACTGCATGTTCCTTGCGCTTTCCGAGCACGTAATCCAGCAGCCGGCCCAGCAACTGAAGTGCGAAATCCTTGAATGCCAGGGTCGGCCCGCGAAACAGTTCCATCACCCATTCGTTAGTATCAAGCTGAACCAGAGGTGCGACCGCCTTATGCGCAAACACACCATAAGTGTCATCAAGCATCTGCCGGAAGTCAGCCTCGGGAATGGCCTCCTCCACAAACGGGTACATGATATTGAACGCAAGTTCTGTGTACGGAAGCCCGCGCCAGCTCCGGATCTCCTCCAGACTGAAGTGCGGAAGTGCCTCAGGTACATAAAGGCCGCCATCCGGGGCCAGACCTGTGAGCAGAACGTCTTCAAATCCCAGTGCGGGTGCTTCTCCCCGCGTACTGATGTATCTCACGTGCGTACCTGCCAGTTAGGGTTTCTCAGTTAAAATTTTCGGCGCGGATGCGAACGACCGGGCCATCAGTATCGGAGAGGGATTCCAACTCTTCGATAGCGCGGTTGATCTGTCGTTCCTGCACTGTGTGGGTCAGGATAATGACGGGAATGCGGCCATCCTGCACCTCGGATTCCTTCTGCATGATCGACTCAATGTTGATGCCATGCTCACTCAGAATCGATGCAATTTTGGCCAGGACGCCGGGGCGATCCAGAGCCGTTATGCGCAAATAGTAAGCCGACTGAATATCTTCCATGGAGAGGACGTCGAGATTTTCCAAAGCATCCGGAGCAAACCCGAGATGAGGTACTCGCAGCGTACTTCCGCTCGCGACAATGCGGGCAACATCTACAATGTCGGCAATCACAGCAGAGGCCGTTGCTTCATCGCCGGCACCCGGGCCGTAATACATGGTCTGGCCAACCGCATCACCATCTACAAGAACGGCGTTCAGGACACCATCAACCTGAGCAATCAGGTGACTTTGAGGAACCAGTGTCGGGTGTACGCGAAGCTCAATACCTTCATCCCGACGACGAGCAATGCCCAGATGCTTGATGCGGTAGCCAAGCTGCTCGGCATGAGCGATATCGTAGGGTGTGATCGATGAAATCCCTTCGGTAAAGGCTTTTTCAAACTGCAGAGGAACGCCAAAACCGGCCGAAGCAAGGATGGTCAGTTTGTGGGCAGCATCAATACCCTCAACATCAAAGGTAGGGTCCGCTTCTGCATAACCGAGATCCTGAGCCTCTTTAAGAACCTCAGCAAAGGCTCGGCCTGCACGCATCTCTGTAAGAATGTAATTGCCCGTACCATTGATAATGCCGGCAATCCAATCAATACGGTTAGCCGCGAGGCCTTCACGAATCGCTTTCATGACTGGAATGCCACCGGCAACACCGGCTTCGTAAGCAACTACAACACCCGCCTTTTCCGCAGCGGCAAATATTTCGTTGCCGTGAACAGCGATGAGCGCCTTGTTGGCAGTAACCACATGTTTGCCATTGCGAATGGCAGCAAGCACGAGCTCACGCGCGGTTTCGTAGCCGCCGATCAGCTCTATCACAACGTCAACGGCGGGATCGTTCACCACGTCAAAGATTTCAGTGCTGAAAGGCACATCGCCAAAATCCAGATCGTCGCGATTGCGTCGACTGGCAACCCGGGTAATCCGGATGTTGCAGCCCGCACGACCCGCAATAAGAGCGGCGTTGCGAGTCAATACATTGAATGTACCGCCGCCAACGGTTCCCAGTCCGCAGATTCCGACACTGACGTCTTTCAAGCTCTCACCTCTGATCCCGAAGGGGTGCTGATGGTTTGTAATAGTGCAGCATTGTGATGTTGCGACACTGAAAGGCCGCATAGTATACCGGTTCAGGGCCCGCTGAATAAGCCCTGAACCAAAAGCTTGTCACATAACATTATTCGACGGAAATGCAACCCGACTCACGGCTTACTCAGAGCAGCCCCAAGCCTTTGGCCAGATCCCTTGCAGGCAGATAGCCCCGCACTACGTTGCCATCTTCCAGTACGATTGCCGGGGTGCCGGTTACACCGATACGCCGTCCGAGCTCGAACTGTTCCAGAACAGGGTTGTCGCAGGTGGCCGCTTCAACGGATTTACCAGACTTGGCTGCATCCATCGCAGATTGCTGATCCTCGGCACACCAGACAGAGGCATATTTTTTAAACGAGGGCGTGTCCGGGCCGGAGCGTGGGTAGGCATAGTAATTCACGGTAATACCGTAATCGTTGAGCTGAGGCACCTCGTCATGAAGTTTGCGGCAGTATGGACAATCAATGTCGGTGAACACATCGACAACTGCTTTTTCGTTGTTGGCCTTGTAAGTGATCAGGCCGTCTTCACCATAGCTCGCCATGGTTTTGCGCCGCTCACCGGCCCTGGCTTCTTCTGTCACGTTAGCGATGCCTTCGCTGGTAACCTTCAATAAATCGCCGGTTAGCAGGTACTGACCATCGGGTGTGGTGTAGATAGTGTCTCCGTTGTTGCTCCGAACCTCATAAAGCCCCTTCGCCTCGGACTCCTTTACTGACGATATTTTCAGCCCGGGCACGGCACTGGAAAGACGCTGGCTGATGCTGTCTTCAACATCACCGGCAATGCTAAAAGGCGAACCCAGAACACCAGCCGCCATCACTGCTACCATAAAAAACCGTTTTACATTCATTCTGGTAAATATACCTTTTCAGTCGGGTATTATCGGGTTTACGTGCGACACCTGCTCGCCACAAAAGTTCAAAGCGCTACCTTACCTAATATTCGCAGGCTCAACCACGAGGATGGTGGGCCTGATGCAAGGATTGCAAACGCTGTCGCGCCACGTGAGTATAGATCTGGGTTGTCGAAAGATCCGAGTGACCCAGCAGCATCTGAACCACGCGCAGGTCTGCACCATGATTAAGCAGATGAGTCGCAAAGGCATGACGGAGCGTATGGGGTGACAAATGCTTGCGGATACCGGTACGCACGGCGTAATGGCGAATCCGATGCCAGAACGTCTGTCGCGTCATGGCCGCCGCCCGGTTACCCGGAAAAAGCGCATCACAGGCGCGTCCTTTCAGCAGCTCGGGGCGACCTTCCTTCATATACCGCAGGAGCCAGTCTACGGCCTCTTCCCCCAGTGGAACCAGGCGTTCCTTATCACCTTTGCCGGTCACGCGTATAACCCCCTGTCGCAGATTCACCTGATCAACACGCAAGCTCGTGAGTTCAGACACCCGCAACCCACAACCATAGAGAATCTCCAGCATGGCCTTGTCGCGCTGCTCAATCGGCAATCCGGGATCCGGTTCCGCAAGCAGTGCATCCACCTCCTCTTCGGTCAGCGAATCCGGCAAGCGGCGGGGAAGCCGGGGGCTGTCTATACGCAATGTGGGATCTTCAGTAATGAGCCGCTCCCGGAGCAGGAAGCGATAAAATCGACGAATGCCTGAAAGCCGACGAGCCGCCGTAGACGTCTTTACGCCCTCTGCGAGCCCGCTGGCCATCCAGGCCAGCACATCCGTTCGCCGCGCATCAGTCAACAACGGCCGCCCGGGCTGACTTTCCAGCCAGCCTGCCAGGCGTTGCAAATCACTGCGATACGCCTGCCGGGTGTTCTCACCCAGACCATCCTCAAGCCAGACTGCATCAACAAACCGGACAATTACTGCTTCATCCTCTGGTCTCACACTCTCGCCCTCTGACACCCCATACCCTCAGCACTGCATTCTGGCTCGCCAGAAACGAAAAAGGCAGCCCTGAGGGCTGCCTTTTTCACTGCAAGGTTGTTCAGCAAACGCTGATCAGCCCAACTTTTCCTTGATACGTGCCGCCTTACCAGAAAGCTCGCGCAGGTAGTAAAGCTTGGCCTGACGCACGTCACCACGACGCTTCACCGCAACGCTGTCGATCAGCTTGGAGAAGGTTTGGAATGTACGCTCAACACCAACGCCGTAGGAAATTTTCCGTACGGTGAAAGAGGAGTTCATGCCACGGTTACGCTTGCCGATAACAACGCCTTCGAACGCCTGCAGACGCTCACGGTTGCCTTCAGTTACACGAACCTGAATAACCACGGTATCACCAGGCGCAAACGCGGGGATTTCCTTGGTCATCTGTTCTGTTTCGAGTTGATTGATGATGTTGTTCTTGCCGCTCATCGTAATGCTCCTGATACCCAATCTTTTAATGCCCTGATGATTCAGAGGCACACGGTTCGTTTAAAATCTCACCCAGCAGCTCACGCTCTTCGTCCGTAAGCACCCGCTTTTCCAGCAGGTCGGGGCGTCGCTCCCGGGTTCGCCTCAGCGACTGTTTAAGCCGCCAACGCCGGATCTGACCATGGTGACCGCCCAACAAAATATCCGGCACCGCCTGACCTTCGTAAACTTCGGGCCGGGTGTAGTGCGGACAATCCAGCAACCCGTCAGCAAAAGAATCCTGCTCTGCCGACTGCGCATGACCCAGCGCTCCGGGGATGAGGCGTGTAACCGCATCGATGACAGCCATAGCCGCCAACTCGCCACCGGAAAGCACGAAGTCTCCCAGTGAAATCTCCCGGTCAACCTCTGCCGCTATCAGGCGCTCATCAACACCTTCGTACCGTCCAGCTACCAGAATCAGCTGTTCTTCAGCAACAAGCGACTCGACAACGGCTTGGCTCAGCGTCTCACCCTGAGGCGAAAGATAGACCACGCAGGCTTTTCCGGGCGCAGCGTTCCTCGCTGCGTGAATGGCATCCCTGAGAGGCTGAATTTTCATCAGCATACCGGGGCCACCACCGTATGGCCGATCATCAACCGTACGATGACGATCATGAGTAAACTCGCGGGGATTCCAGCTATCGAAGGTCAGAAGACCGTCGCGCACTGCCCTGCTCGTTATCCCATAATCCGTTACCGCCTGGAACATCTCCGGAAACAGACTGACTACGCCAATCCACACCCGTCAGAACTCCGGATCCCAGTCTACGATCATTTTGCGCTCTGCCAGATCCACCTCCCGAACAACTTCGCCGGGAAGATAGGGAATCAGACGCTCGCGCTGATCAATGGAGCTTGCTGTCGCATGCACCACCAGAACATCATTGGAGCCGGTTTCAATCAGGTGATCCACACGGCCGAAGCATTCGCCGTCAACGGTGAACACATCAAGCTTTTCCAGCTGGTGCCAGTAATACTCCCCTTCAGGAAGCACCGGCAGCTCGGTAGTCGGAACCCTGATTTCGGCTCCGCAATACGTACGAGCCAGCTCGCGATCACTAATACCTTTCAGCCTGACTACGATCGCCTGCCCTTGGCGACGACCTTCCTCAAGCTTCACAGGGATACGTTTACCGTCAAGATCAAGAACCCAGCCGGTGTATTCAAGTATCCCTTCTTTGGGGTCGGTGAAAGAAAAAACCTTAAGCCACCCTTTAACCCCAAATACCGAGGTAATCCGACCGATCACAGTTTCCTGAGGATTCTGCGTCATACAACAACCCCGGTGGTCAGTAAAACTTACACAGCAGCCTTGAGCAATTGCGCAACGCGATCGCTGGTTTGTGCACCTTGACCAATCCAGAAATCTACACGGTCACGATCAACACGAAGACGTTCTTCCTGACCGCGGGCGATCGGGTTGAAAAAGCCAACGCGCTCAATGAAGGCGCCGTCGCGTGATCTGCGACTGTCAGTTACTGTCAGATGATAGAACGGGCGCTTCTTGGAACCGCCACGAGCCAAACGGATTGTTACCATTTAACCAATATCCTGTTCTGTTATACGAACTTTGTACGTTTCACGCTGGCCACAATGGTGGCTGACGCGGAGACCCATACTCGAAAGGGGCGCTATTCTATGCTAAAAATGCGCCAAAGAAAACAGTGAAACAGACTGTTTCAAGGTTTTCCGTGTAAGGCTTTTTACATACGGCCAAACGGTGGCATCCCACCGCCGCCACCGCCCGGCGGCATCATACCACCGAGACCGCGCATCATATTCGCCATTCCGCCCTTTTTGCCAAATTTCTTCATCATTTTCTGCATTTGCTTGTGCTGCTTGAGCAGACGGTTCACATCCTGTATCTGTGCTCCGGAACCCGTAGCGATGCGGCGCTTACGGGAATTATTGATGACATCCGGGTGTCGGCGTTCTTTCGCGGTCATCGAACAGATGATCGCTTCCAACTGCCCCATGGACTTGTCGTTGACCTGCTGCTGCGCAACCTGGGCCATTTGACCCATACCTGGCAACTTGTCCAGCAAGCCGCCGATACCGCCCATACTCTTCATCTGCTGAAGCTGGTCGCGGAAATCCTCAAGATCAAAGCTTTTGCCTTTCTTGATCTTTTTGGTGAGCTTCTCAGCCTTTTTCTGATCCAGCTTGCGCTCGGCTTCTTCAATAAGGGAGAGCACATCGCCCATACCAAGAATTCGGGACGCAACCCGATCCGGGTGAAACGGCTCCAGAGCATCTATTTTCTCGCCGACCCCGAGAAACTTGATGGGCTTACCCGTGATGTGCCGCACAGAGAGAGCCGCACCCCCTCGGGCATCGCCATCGGTCTTGGTCAGTACCACACCGGTCAGCGGCAAAGCATCGTTAAATGCCTTGGCAGTATTCGCCGCGTCCTGCCCTGTCATGGCATCAACTACAAAGAGGGTCTCGACCGGGTTTACTGCTTTATGCAGGCGACCGATTTCACCCATCATCTGCTCATCAACGTGCAAGCGCCCCGCGGTATCGAGAATCACCACGTCGATGTGCTTTTTGCGAGCAGCTGCAACCGCCCCTTCAGCAATGGCTACCGGATCCTGATCAGCGGAACTGGGGAAAAACTCAACACCAACCTCCGCCGCCAGGGTTTCCAGCTGCTTGATCGCTGCTGGCCGGTAAATATCGGCGCTCACCACCATGACTGTCTTTTTCTGTCGCTCTTTCAAAAAACGCGACAATTTCGCAACCGTGGTCGTTTTGCCCGCGCCCTGAAGGCCGGCCATCATGATAACTGCCGGTGGCTGAACGGCGAGATTGAGGGTTTCATTGCCCTCACCCATTACCCGCTCAAGCTCCTGCTGAACAACCTTTACGAACACTTGGCCCGGGGTAAGGCTGCGCTGGACTTCCTGACCGATAGCGCGCTGACGCACACCCTCAACGAAGTCCTTTACTACCGGCAGGGCAACGTCCGCTTCCAGCAGTGCCATACGCACTTCACGGAGAGTGTCCTTTATATTGTCATCGGTGAGCCGCGCCTGGCCGGAAATCTTGCGCAGGCTGCCCGAAAGTCGGTCTTGGAGGTTCTCAAACATGTTGCTCTTCCGTACCCCGGATAAATTGAGTGCACAAACCACAGAGCCAGGTTCGGCTCCTTGATTCCTGTTGCATAATCGCGACATTATAACCAGACTATCGTCCTGAAACGACCAATCCGGTCAAATCGGCAGCCATGCCTGCCGATTCCCAGCCAGCACAGTGGTTAATAAGGAAGTCATGGGAACGCTGATTCTCGCGGTCACCTCTCTTTTTCTGTACAGCGTCGGCACCGCTCTGCAAGCACTTCACTTTCGTGGTCAAGTGCACAGTAATATTGCGATCACCACCCTTATCGGCATGCTGGCGCTTACAGCTCACGGGCTCCTGATTACCCAAACCATCCATCACGATGGTGGCGTAGACCTGGGTTTCTTCAAAAGCTCGGTTCTGATTTCCTGGCTGATCGTTTTTCTTTTGCTGGGGCTGAACCTGAGAAAACCGGTGCAAAGCCTTTTCCTGGGCGTTTACCCTCTGGCAGCATTCACCATTATCATGGCACTGATCACCCATACGCCATCGCGTCTGGTCTCCGATGAAAGCTACGGTGTGCTTTCTCATATCGCATTATCGGTGACAGCCTACAGCCTGTTTTCCCTGGCGGCTATACAGGCAACCTTGCTGTACTTCCAGAACCGGCAACTGAAACAAAACTATAACAGCACCCTGATACGCAATCTGCCGCCGTTGCAAACCATGGAATCCCTGCTTTTTGAAATGGTCTGGGCCGGCGTGGTTATGCTCATTCTGGCCATCGTGACGGGCGCGCTTTTTATAGAAAACCTGTTTGCCCAGAACCTGGCCCATAAAACCGTCTTCTCCCTGCTCTCGCTGCTGGTTTTCGTTGCCCTGCTCGTCGGGCGTTACACCAAGGGCTGGCGCGGCATGACTGCAAGCCGCTGGACGCTGGCAGGCTGCGCGCTCCTGATGGTGGCCTTCTATGGCAGCAAATTCGCTCTTGAACTGGTATTCCAGAGGGGCGGCTGATATCCCAGCCATAACATCTTGACACCAGGCACGATCACAACCTACTTTCGCTACTTGTCAGCAACATAAGGACACCTCTGGTTTGGACGGTACATCGCTTACTGCGCTGTCGATTATCCTCGTCGGGCTAATCATGCTATCGGCATTTTTCTCCAGCTCTGAAACCGGAATGATGTCGCTCAACCGGTATCGCCTGAAGCACATGGCGAAAACCGGTCACAAAGGCGCCAAGCGGGCGCAGGGGTTGCTGCAACGTACCGATCAGCTTATCGGAATAATTCTGATCGGCAACAACTTCGTCAATATCCTGGCATCATCCATCGCCACCGTTATTGCGATCCGCATATGGGGTGATGCAGGCATTGCGATCGCAACTCTGCTGCTAACAATCGTCATTCTGATTTTTGCCGAAGTCACGCCCAAAACCCTGGCCGCACTGTTCCCGGAAAAAATCGCCTTCCCCGCAAGCTACATTCTCGGGCCGTTACTGAAAATTCTTTATCCGATCGTGTGGGCTGTAAACCTGTTTACAGGAATCATCCTCAGGATTCTGAGAATTTCCCCGGACGACGCCGCCAGCGACCACCTCAGCAGAGAGGAGCTCAGAACCCTGGTAAATGAAGCGGGCGCACTGATACCAGCAAAGCACAAGGATATGCTGGTCAGCATTCTCGACCTGGAAAATGTGACGGTCAACGACATCATGGTGCCGCGCAACGAAGTCTCCGGAATCGATCTGGACGACGATATCGACACCATCCTGCGACAACTGAGAAACAGCCAGCACACACGGCTTCCGGTTTTCAAGGGAGACATCAACGACATTCAGGGCATTCTGCATCTGCGCAGCGCAACGAAACTTTTGCAGCAAGAGGACATTAACAAGGCCATGGTCCTGCAGCTTTGTCAGGAGCCCTATTTTGTTCCCGAAAGCACCCCCCTGAATACGCAGCTCATCAACTTTCAGAAAGGCAAACGCCGTTTTGGTGTTGTTGTCGACGAATATGGCGATGTGCTCGGGCTCGCTACTCTGGAAGACATTCTGGAAGAAATTGTTGGCGAATTCACTACAGACTACGCGGCAACCAGTCCCGATATCATTCCTCAGGAAGACGGCACCTTCATTATTGATGGCACGGCCGCCGTGCGCACCATCAACAAAACCCTGGGCTGGAAGCTACCCACGGACGGCCCTAAAACGCTTAACGGCCTGATTACTGAAACCCTCGAGAACATTCCGGACACCAACGTTTGCCTGAAGGTAAACGGGCACCGGGTCGAGGTGCTGCAGATCAAGGACAACGTCGTAAAGGCGGCGATCGTGCACCCGAAAAAGCGCAAAAAACGAGCGCTTTCCATAAGCTGACATGCTTACTCACCTCTTCCCGATAGACCTTCCGGTTATAGCTGAGCATGTTCTAGAAAGATCATAATGTAACTAGCTCCTTGACGCATATCAATCCACCGCTAACACTGAGGGTGAGTGCGAAACAATAATAATCGCTAGGAGTTTGTCCATGAGTCTCACGCATACCTTTGGCCTTCTGACTAATCCCGATCAGCAATGGGAAGCCATCCGAAAAGATTCCGAGTCTGTTGCCCGTCTTTATACAGGGCACGTGTTGCTTCTCGCTCTGATACCCGCTTTGGCAGGTTTCTTTGGAACCAGCCAGGTGGGCTGGCAAATCGGTGACGGCCAGGTAACGCGCCTGTCAATCAGCAGTGCCCTGAGCCTGTCCCTGTTGTTTTATGCCGCCATGCTGTCCGGCATATTCATTCTCGGCAAGTTCATTGACTTCTTTGCAGCAACTTACGGCGTGGCGGATCAAACGCCACGGGGCGTTACAATGGCCGCGTACACCGCCACACCTATGTTCCTGATCGGAGTTATCGCGGTTTACCCCAGTATCTGGGTCGTTATGCTGGCAGGGCTAGTCGCCGTTGCTTACGCGGTATACCTGCTTTACGAAGGCTTGCCCATCCTGATGAAGATTCCTGAGGATCGCGGATTCATGTTTGCTACAGCGGTGCTTACTGTGGGGCTGGTCATGTTTGTCGCCCTCCTGGCAATAAGCGTAGTGATCTGGAGCATGGGTGTTGGCCCGGAATACGTAACCTGAGGACGGAAACTCGGCTCTCACGTCGGCGCAAAAATAAAGGGTGTTCCGGCGGAACACCCTTTATTTTTCGGTTTAACGCACAGGTTAGTTTTTATTCATGTTAACCAAGCAGAAAATGCGGTAAATTTAGCCTATAACCAAAAAACAGACAGTCTAGCTCGGTCATGTACCCGGTTGAGCCGTAAACAGGAGTCGGCCATGAACAAGCAGTCCGGCATACATTACCTCCGTGAGCACAGGGAAGCGGGAAGCAGCCAGCCGGTTCCTGTGGAGGTCACCCGCATCCGCGACACAGTTGTTGCCGGGCTCGGAGATCTGCTGCAGGGCGCGTTCGATGCTGTTGATGATTCGCTTTTCGAACTGGCCAATAATGCCCGCAGTAACAATGAGCAGAACCGCTATTTTGAGGCCATGCGCGAGATCCGCATCAAGCGGAAAGGCGTAGAGCGTCACTTTCAGAATACGGTTGCGCAATTTTTTGCCAATCCTCCCCACACTGGACCGCTTCAGGAAGAGACCCTGAGTCGGCAGGCAAATGCCGACAGCCTCGCACTCGTCGGCAATGATGATCTGGAAGAGCAAGTTGCTCTGAACGCCATGATCACCAAAGCCAAAGCCCATTTTCAGGGGCCTCTCTTGCAGCTCCAAACCCGCTTCAGTCAGGTCTACGACGGCGCCACGGACGAATCGCCAGTAAACCCCATGGCACCCGAGCATCTTTGCAGCGCCTTTACCGAAGCCATCCAGGCGCTTGAAATACAGATCCGCGAACGGCTGATACTGCTCAAGCAGTTTGATCGGTACGTTGTATCGAATCTGGGCATGCTGCTGGACGAAGCAAACAGAATTCTCATCCAGGCAGGCGTCATCCCCAATTTCCGCTACCATGGAAAAAGTGGCGAGCAACACAGTGCTGCTGAGGGCCGATCCACTGCCGAGAGCCCGAAAAGCACGGCTGGATCCGATGAAGGCCGGCAAGACGGCGGCGCTGGCAGCAACGCCGTATTTGAGCAAATTCATCAACTGCTGGCGCGCCAACGGGCAAATGCCGGAGTGCCTTCGCGCCAACATGATCCCGATATTCGGGTTATTGGGGGCAGTGAACTGGTCAGTTTGCTGGCATCATTACCTTTCAGCACTCAGGCCGGCTCTGAACACAACCTCAGCGCAGGCGAACCGATTACCATTGACCTTCGTGAGGCGGTTCAACAGATTCTGGCCCAGGCCAATACCAGAGATGGCAAAAAGCCTGCACTCAAGGAAATGGACGAGGATCTGATTAACCTTGTTTCCATGCTCTTTGAATTTATCCTTGATGACTACAACTTGTCTGCACCGGTTCAGGTTCTCATCAGCCGGCTGCAAATACCTATCCTGAAAGTTGTCATTAAAGACAAGAGTTTTTTCAGCAAGACCACGCACCCGGCAAGGAAGCTTCTCAATGCTCTTGCCCGCGCCGGCATAGGCTGGAGTAACAGTGACGAAAAAACCAGAGACAAACTGTACGAGAAAATTCACGGCATTGTGCAGAGAATCCTCAGTGATTTCGACGGTGATATCGCTTTATTCGAAGCACTGAACGACGAGTTTGAAGAATTTCTTGCCAGAGAAAATCGCAAGGCATCCCTCGTGGAACAGCGTACCCGTGAATCCGAGCGTGGGCGCATCAAATCCCAGAAAGCCCAGGAACTGGTCGATCGCGTAATCAAAGAACGCGTAGCTCGTTATCGGCTTCCGGAACCCACCTATAACATCCTCATCAATGGCTGGAGCCGGGTCATGTTTCTGGCCTATCTTAGGGACGATGTGGAGCACCGCTGGCAGGAAAGTGTAAAAGTTGTTGATGATTTGATCTGGTGCCTCCATCCGCATCAGGAAGATGCCGAAAGAGACCAATGGGTTCGCGTCGTTCCCGGCCTGCTCAAGTCGCTGCGTGCAGGGCTGGAAGAGGTTTCATACAACGCCACCAAGCTTGATGACACCATGAGCCAGCTCAAGCACGAACTGGCAGAAGCCTTCCGTGCAAGCTCCAGCATGGAATTCTCCGAGCCGCCACCGGCGGCTGAAGACGAGCAGGAAGATGACATCAGAAACAAAGCTGAACTTCAGCCTGAGGACGCTGCTATTGCAGAGTTCATGGCTCAGATTGACGGTATCGAGATAGGCAACTGGGTTGAGTTCCGCCTGGTAAACGGTGCGAGCTTCCGGTGCAAGCTTTCAGCAATCATCGAAGAAGCAGACTGCTTTGTATTTGTGAATCGCATGGGCCTGAAAGTTATTGAAAAAAACCGGGTAGAGCTCGCCCATGAAATGCGGCGCGGGAGAATGACACTGCTAGAACAAGGGGCGTTTATTGATCGGGCACTGGATGCCGTAGTCGGTTCCTTGCGCAGCAAGACTGCCTGACCTGCCTTGGGCCCGCAGTCGACCTGTGGGCCCAAGGCATTCGGTGCAGGGATCATCCGGTAATAATGGAGCAACCTGAGATCAATGCTGGAGCACGGCAGCTATAACAGCCTTCCGGCGAAGTATCGGATCGCCCTCGCCTTATCAAGCGCATTCCTGATTCACACGGTTTTACTGTCTGGCGTTCCTTCCGTCCTGCCCGATCCGCCAGCCCGACACCAGCAACAACTGAACCTGGAACTGATCTCTGCGAAACGTCCTTCCAGTGCCTCTGCCTCGCCTTCCAGCTCAGACCCTGGTAATAGAATCGTCCACCGCAACCTGCCATTTGAGATCACGCCAGACAGTAGAGCGGCGGCAGAAAAACCGACAACACAGACACAAAAAAGCCCGGCGGAAGCTGCCGCTGCGTCGAATTTTTCAAGGGCAGAGGCAGCGCCAAAACCAGAATCCCGAAAGCAGCCTCCCACCAGTCAAAGCTCCGGCGAGGTTGCAAGGATCACGCAGTCACCCGCAGAACAGGACCCCTACCTTATCAAACTGGCCATGCATCTCGCTGCCAAGCTGGAAACACTGCGAATACCGGAAATCAGGGAACTGACACGCTCAAGCGCCATGGAACTTGAACTCCAGTTGCTGAACAACGGGGCGCTAACAAGGGTGAGGGTAATCAATTCGACGGGAATAGAACCAATAGACAATGCGGCTTACAGGGCTGCATTGTCTGCCAGCCCTTATCCGGAACCACCGCCTGAACAAAGTGGCAAGAACCGCTTCGAAGTAAAACTGGTCTTCTCTCCGTCGCGGCTCTGACCCGGCAGGAAACCTGCAGGATAAAGAGAAATCAGGCCTCGGCTTGCTTGGCAGCCTCTTTAACCAGCTTGGCCAATTCACCGTTCTCGGACATCTCCATAATGATGTCGCACCCACCCACCAGCTCACTGTTGATGTAAAGCTGCGGATACGTAGGCCAGCTCGAATAAACTTTCAGGCCTTCACGCAGCTCTTGGTTATCAAGAATATTTACAAACGCGAAACGCTCACCGCATGCCATCAAAGCCTGAGACGTCTTGGCAGAAAAACCACACTGTGGGGCCTGGGGCGATCCCTTCATGTAAAGAATAATCGGGTTGTCTGCGAGTTGGGTTTTAATGGTTTCGTTAATGTCCATGAACATTCACCTCTGATTGAAACGGAACAGCCTGGTGCGCACTGTGCGCTCTTGCACCTGCTTTTAGTAAACACCATTGTACACGGCGGGCGAGCTCCTCAACAAACACTACAATTTGACGCAGGGCAAGCCCTCAACCCGCAGCGTTGTCATCATTGACGTGAACGGCTAGACTTGGTGCCCCCTTTTTTCACCAGTATTTATACTCATCCAGGGCTTAACCAAGGTAAGGGCCATCCCATGGCAGCAAGGCATTTTCTGACATTGAATGACATGACCACGACCGAGCTGGAGAATCTGGTGGATCATGGAACCAAGCTCCGGAACGAATGGCGCCAGGGCAAGGTCAGGGACTCACTGAAAAATCGCGTGCTCGCGATGATCTTTGAAAAGTCCTCAACTCGCACCCGGGTTTCTTTCGAAGCCGGTATGGCCCAGCTGGGCGGCTCTGCCATGTTTTTGTCTCCAAGGGACACGCAACTTGGCCGCGGTGAGCCTATAGAGGACTCGGCCATCGTTATCTCCAGCATGGTCGATGCGGTAATGATTCGCACATTCGCCCACGAAACGGTTGAAAAGTTTGCACGGGCTTCGCGGGCACCGGTTATCAACGCCCTCACCGATGACTTCCACCCCTGTCAGTTGCTGGCCGACATGCAGACGTATCGCGAGCATCGCGGCAGCATCCGGGGCGCAACCGTGGCCTGGATAGGAGATGGCAACAACATGTGCCACTCCTATATCAACGCCGCCACACAATTCGACTTTCACCTGAACGTTGCAACACCCCAGGGTTACGAACCGGACCTTGAACTGGTAAAAGCTCACAGCGCCCACGTAACCCTTATGCGCGAACCCGCTGAGGCTGCCCGCAACGCCGACCTTCTGGTTACTGATGTGTGGGCCTCCATGGGCCAGGAAGACGAACAGAAAGCCCGCGAAAAAGCCTTCAGCAACTACCAGATCAACTCGGCTCTGATGGATATTGCAGCGACCGACGCACTGCTCATGCATTGCCTACCCGCTCACCGTGGCGAGGAAATCTCTGCAGACATGCTGGACCACCCGGGCTCAGTAATCTGGGACGAAGCAGAAAACCGTCTCCACGCCCAGAAAGCTCTGCTGGAATTCCTGATCCTGAACCACCTGGACTAAGATTTATGAGCACGCCCGAAACAACCGCCCACAACTGGTTGCTGGAAGTAAACAACCTGACCTGTGGCTATGGCGGAGACGCCGTTGTAAAAGATGTCAGCTTCGCACTCAGCCATGGAGACATCGGCTGCCTGCTCGGGCCTAGCGGTTGCGGGAAAAGCACCATTCTCAGGGCGTTGGCAGGATTTCTCCCGCTAACCGGAGGCGAAATATGCCTGCAGTCCCGACAGATCAGCCTCCCAGGCCGTACTCTTGCGCCAGAGAAACGCCGCATAGGTATGGTTTTTCAGGACTATGCCCTGTTTCCGCACCTGAGCATCGCCGACAACGTAGGCTTCGGACTACGCGGGCTGGATAAAACCGAGAAACGACTCAAAGTCATGGAGTTGCTCCATGTCGTTCACCTTCAGGACCTGGCGGAGAATTATCCGCATGAGCTTTCAGGTGGCCAACAACAGAGGGTTGCACTGGCACGGGCCCTCGCCCCGGAGCCAACTCTGATTCTGCTCGACGAGCCCTTCTCGAATCTGGACACCGACCTGCGCCGCAGGCTAAGCCTGGACGTTCGTGAGATTCTGAAAACACTTGGCATCAGCGCCATCCTTGTGACCCACGATCAGCAAGAAGCCTTTGCCATGTGCGATCAGGTGGCGGTGCTCCAGAACGGTAAGATCCAGCAATGGGATGTGCCTTATAACCTTTATCACGAACCTGTGAACCGTTTTGTTGCGAGTTTTGTGGGGCAAGGTGGGTTTGTTCCGGGCAAGGCTGTGGGGCCGGATATCATAGAATCCGAACTGGGTATTATTTATGGCAACCGCGCCTATAAATGGCCTCCCGGAACTCTGGTTGACGTGCTCATCCGCCCTGATGATATTGTTTACGATGCGGATTCAGACCTGCGCCCGAAAGTCGTGGAAAAGACCTTTGCAGGCACTTCAACGCTTTATCGCTTCCGCTGTTCTGAAGATACCGAGTTTGAAGCACTTTTCCGCAGCCACCTGGACTTCAATCTGGGCGAAACTGTTCCGGTACGAGTAGAAGCCGACCATCTCATAGCTTTTGAGCGCAATAGCTGACCAGCAGGCTCCAGAGAACAGGAATACTGGCGTGGGTTCAGGAGAAAAACAGGCGGGTAAAATCGCAGGAGTCATGAAAAATAAAGAAAAAAAAGGGCCGGAAAACCGACCCTCAAATGACGAATGAAACAAGGAAAGTTCGTAAGAATCACAACATCAAAAGTCATCCCTTACGCTTTTGATTATCGGTACAGGCGACTTGAATTTCAGTAGTGCTTGTGTAGCAGCTTTGTTACATCAGGTGAGAGCCTGAGAGCTGGCTCACACTCTCTTCACGGTCTTTTTACACTTTTCTCAAAAACCGGGTTCCTGCGGTTTTTTACGCGGCCACACCAGGCTGAAACGCGCACCGCCAAGGCTGTCACTCCTGCTTACGAACGCCTGCCCGTTATGCCAGTACAGAATGCGGCGTACGATAGAGAGGCCCAGCCCATACCCACCGGAGGTGCGGGTGCGGCTGTCATCAAGTCGAGCAAACGCTGTAAACACCTTTTCCCACTCTTCTTCCGGGATACCCGGGCCATCGTCCTCCACATCAACCCGGCAATGATCTTCATCGATATGACAGCGAACAAGCACTTTGCCCGTTGCGTAGCGCCCGGCATTCCCGACAAGATTCTGGATAGCACGGTGGATGTAACGCGGCTCAACGTCGGCCATAGCCAAGCGCTCTGTCTCCTCATCGATTTCGCCTGCAATGCTCAGAGCAGGTCGGACGCGCTGCTGTTCCGCCACAACCTGAGTCACGATGTCCGTGACGGAAGCCTCCTCAAGCGAAAACACCGGTCCACCCTGCTCAAGGCGAGCATAGGTCAGGATTTCGTCAATCAGTTCATCCAGCTCCTGAATATCGCCATCGATACCGTCAAGCTGCTTCTGCAGGGCTTCCTGGCCCTGGCAGTCCTCGATCATCTGCACGCCAAAGCGAATGCGGGCGACCGGTGTTCTCAATTCGTGGGAAACCGCATGAATCATTTCACGCTGAACGTTCACGAGACGCTGTATGTGCTCCGCCATGCCGTTAAAGGCCGCAGCCAACCGTGACACAATAGTGCCCTCGCCCGCCTCTACGCGCGCACCCATCTCCCCGCGGGCAATTCGAACGGCAACGGACTCCACTTTGCGTAAATTGCTATCCAACCCACGGAGAACGAGAATCAGAGACAAAGCCAGAATGCTGCCTGACACCACCAGCAACAGCAAAACAACCGGCCATGCCCAAGGATTGAAGGGCTCCGGCAAGGTAACCTGAATCAGTTCGCCGTCTGCCAACTGCACAAGAACCCGCCCCTCCCCGTTTTCGTGATAAAAGGCGGAGCCGCGGCTGTAAACGCGCTCCAGAACCTCGTCACCCGGCAAGGAATCAGGGCCCTGAACCCTGAGAACGGTCACATTCAGACCCGCTGCCAGCCGCTCAACCGTCTCTTCCCGCCCCTCATAACCGGCCGCATCCAGGTGCACACGTAAAATCTGTGCAGAGGCCACAGCGATATCCCTGTAAGGGTCAGATGCCCTGAACTGCAAAGCCTCACCGTGAAACCCGGTGATGAGAAACTGATATCCCAGACTGGTTTCTACCGCCACCACCTGGTCATAGCCCAGGCGTTCACGGATAACCTCGGAAAGCATGAGCTCGCCGGCACCTGCGGCCCTGAGATCGTACCGGGAGATCAGCCAATGGTACTGTTGCTCCGGCGCAGGGGAGGAAGCCAGCCAACGCATCAGCGGCTCAGAGAATCGCTCATGCCAAAACTGGGAACGTACGGAGTTGATACCAACGAACAGGACAACACAAAGCAATATCACCAGTGCAGTAAGGCCGGCCAGGCGGGCATAGAGCTTGAGGAAAAACTTCAGGGGCATGTCAACGAACCCTGGCAGGAATACGCCGGCCGGAAAACCCGGGCCGGCGTTAAGAACTGAATTGTCAGGCTTCTTTCACAAACAGATAGCCTTTACTTCGAACCGTCTTGATCCTGCGGGGATGGATAGGATCGTCGCCGATTTTCGGACGGATTCTGGAAACACGAACATCAATGGACCTGTCCTGACCATCGTATTCGATGCCCCGCAACGCGGTGAAAATCTCTTCACGGCTCAGCACTCGACCGGCGTTGCTGGCCAGAAGCCAAAGCAGATCGAACTCGGCGCTGGTCAGGTCGATGCTCACATCGCCAAGCCAGGCTTCACGCATGGAGCGATCTACCACGAGGTCATTGAACTGCAGGCGCGAAGGCTCTTCGCCACTTGCTTCATCCGCACTGTTTTGCGCATTTTCCGTAACACGGCGCAGCAAGGCGCGGATGCGGGCAAGAAGCACACGGGGCTTAACAGGCTTGCCGATGTAGTCGTCCGCGCCCATTTCCAGACCAAGCACCTGATCCAGATCATCAGTACGCGCAGTCAGCATGATGATAGGGCCGGAGTAAAACGGTCTCACACGGCGGCAAATGGAAAGACCATCTTCACCAGGCAGCATCAAATCCAGCACGATAAGATCTGGCTGCTCGTTGCGGATGCGCTCGACGGCATGGCCGCCATGCGTTTCGAGTGATACAGCCAAGCCGTTGCTTTCGAGGTATTCCCGGGTCAGCTCGGCCAGCCGCTCATCATCTTCGACAATAAGAATTCGCCAACTTTCGTTTGTCTGTTCCACGCGGTCCATCTCTGATTTTATTTTTCCGGGTTCAGTTTGTTGCCTGCACCTGACGATACAGACAACCTGATGTAACAGCAATTATACATGCTATTCAGAAATATACATGGAACTATCCTGCGGTTACGCGCAGTGACAAACATTGAACCCGGCCCAGCTCCGCCCCGATCAAGCCGGCTCACTCAGGAAAGTGGCCGACCTTGGGCGATTTCTTCGTCGGTTGCTTCACGGCGCTCAATGACTTCCAGGTCAAAATACAGTGTGAAACCGGCCAGCGGATGATTGGCATCGACCCGGATGAGATTGCCGTCGATTCCCATAACCTGAACAATCTGAGCATTGTCGCCAGTATTGGTCTGGAATTTCATGCCGACCTGCAGGTTTTCGACACCTTCAAACATGGATTTGGGAATCTTCCGAACCAGATCTTCCCTGTGTTCGCCATAGGCCATGGAGGGTGGAACGGTCACCTCCAGGCAGTCCCCGGCATTGCGATCTTTCACGGCCTCCTGGATACCTTTGATGATATCGGGGCTACCGTAAAGAAAGTGCAGCGGCTCACTGCCCTCGGAGGTATCAACCAACTCTCCGATCTTGTTCTTCAGCACATAATGAACGGTAAAAACGTCCGGCTTTTCTTGAGAAGCTTGCATCAGGCTTTCGAGTTTCCTGTATCCGATGGGTTTTCTGTCATTTGCAGGCCATGGATCACAAGACCGCGATCCAGTTTTTCACGCAGCCCTGAAGGCTGATGCAGGCTCATTCGTTGCAGCAATTCTGCATAACGACCCTGTTCATCTTTGGCGCGAATGGCGTGCACGAGGGCAAACAGTTTACCACGGCGGGTAGCCGTTTCAGACTTCAGTTTCTTGAGAGCCTTACCCAATACCAGCTCCTGGTCAGTAAAGTCCCGACCGAAGGGAAACGCCGGGAACCAGTCTTTGCCTCCAGCCTCTGCAAAAAGTTTGGCAATAGCATCTGGCGTGTTGTTCAGCCAGCTTTCCGGCAGCCGGAAAGCCGCATCTACCTTGCCAGCTTTCTGGGCCCGGCTGAGCAGGTCCTGCTGAAAACGGGAATCTGCAATGCGGATAAGGCGCAGATAGACCTGCTCATCTGGCTGGCCGCGCAGGTCGGCAATACCGTATTCGGTGATAACCACATCGCGAAGATGGCGAGGAATCGTGCAGTGACCGTAATTGAATACGATATTTGATACCACCGTACCCCGGGTTTTGCGGGTGCTGCGCAGCGAGATAATGGACCGTGCTCCAGGCAGCTCATGGGCCATGGAAACAAAGTTGTACTGACCACCCACGCCGCTGATCACCCGGCCATCTTCAAGTCCGTCCGAAACCGCCGCGCCACTGAGCGTGTACATCATTGCAGTATTTATGAACCGGCTATGGATACGCTGGGCCGCTTTGAGGCGCTGATTACCCAGTCTATGGTCATAAAGATGATTGATAAAATTAACACTGGTCATACAGATACGATCACGGTCTTCATCTGTGAGCTCGCGCAGTATCTGGTAGAACTGTTGGGGGCCCAAGTAAAAACCGCCGTGCATGGCGACACCGCCGGTAAGCCGATCCCCGAGCGCCAGGATCGCAATCGCATCCCTTGATTCAGCGTCATCCAGATCGCCAGCCAGTGTTTGCTCGCCCACTCGCAGCCGACCGCCTTTGAACTCAACCTCATTCCGAAAAACCCCGTACCGGGTCAGCCATGTGACGTCGCGGGCACGCATGGGAGAATCAATAAGCCCTTCACGGCGCAGAACATCCAGGGTAGCCAGGGAGACCTTGCTATCAATCTCACCGTTGTTAATCAGCGTTTGCAGATCTGCATGATCATATACCTCGCGCCGGAGAATTCCCTCCTGCAAGAGGTACACAAAGCCATCCACCATCATCTCACTGCAGCCGTAAAGACCTTCCTCGAACGGCCCGACCCCACCTTCTTTTTCTGCCAGAGGAAAGCACTCTGCGACTTTCAGATAGTCGTAAATAGCCTTCCAGGCATCGTTGTTCTTGTGCCGCAGAATAGCGCTATGCACAAGAGCCGCGCCAAGCGACCCTATGCCTAACTGCAAGGTACCACCATCCTTCAGCAAGGTGCTGGCATAGAAACCAATCAGATGATCTTCCGGGCTGATTGCCATCTGGGGTGCTGAAAACAGCGGATATTCCGAAGCCTGGTGTTCATACATCATATCGAACTGGTCTTCGGCGATAGCAGCATCACGACCAAACCATGGCAACTGGCGATTGATTTCACCCACGATAGCTACCGGAGAGCCCGAAGCCTCAAGCGCTCTTAGCATCGGCACCAGGTCGAGGGTCAGATCGGGATTACAGCTCATGCTCACCATGCCCGGAGCACCGTGCAACTCACCAGGCGCGACCATCTGGGCAACCACATTCACCCCCAGATCCATGAGATCACGAGCTGCGTGCGTATAGTTCGTGGACACATAATGGCGCTGCTGGCTCCGGTTATTGAGGGCACTGCCAGCCTTGAAGAAAAACTCGGAAACCTTGACGTTGGGAGGCAACTGTTTTTTGCTCACATCCACCGCATACTCGAGATCCGGGATGCCCCCGTAAAGGCGTTCCGCTATCGGACCCATAAAACGTTTTTCCAGAGAAGAACCGCCTGAAGGGGCCAGCAGTGAAAGCGCTGTGAATATCTGCAGATCTATCTCCGGGTCGCCCTTTGCCCTTTGGTAGAGCGCGTTTACGAAGCGGAGTGGCTTACCAAGCCCCAAGGGCAAGCCCAACCGAATAGTCTTGCCAACCCGATTAATCACCTCATCAACGCAACGCTCTGCGTCATTCAAACGTTCTCTGTTACTTATTGCCATACAAGGATCCCCATTGATCAATCAGCTTTATCCATCAGAAGATCATCACATGGCATATGTAACCAGACAATGCACCAGATCATGAACCCGGCTATTAACCAGTCATAACATGAGGAGACGAAAATACAGGGGGAGACAAACTGCAACGCTCAGGGCGAGCGCAACAAGATTATAAAGACGGGATGACCAGCGAACCAAAGCTTGCAGATTACAATAACGAGATTTAGAAATTCCACTTCAGATTCAGGCAGGCACCTTCATTCAGCAGCGCAATGCCATGATCTGCCTGTGCGGGAGAAGACGCATACTGCTTACCGGTGTGTTCTGTACGCACCAGAGAGAGGCTCAGCAGGCGGGAGCCGATTTCAGCAACGGCATCAGCGTCGTCGTCAAAATCCCCGGCCATCCGTTGCTGAAGCTCATAAATGTCTTCGGCGGTCATGATTTCGCTCGGCTCATCAAACATGCGCTCAGATGCTTCAGCGCGAACCACAAATGCGGTGACGTTAAGAACAAGCAATGCGATAAAGATGCGAATAATCATGACACTTACGATGACCTTTTAACTGACCCGGAATAATACTTTTACCTTAGTCCAAAGTCTAACTCTTGGGCGACGAAAAGATGTGAAATCACACACAATTGCGTCGCTTTTTTGTCACAGGATCACTCTCTTTTTGTCAAAAAATGATCCGCAATGTTTCGAACTGTAACGACCAACTCGTCCGAAGCGGCCAATTCCTTTTGGCTCAATAACTTGGATCAACGCTCAATAACACCCACCGTTCAAGGGCACGGGTACGTAAACTCCTTGTGAATCGTCTCAATCGCTTCCAGCGTATCCGGGCTGAGGTTCACACTGAGCGAACCCAGGTTTTCCCGAAGCTGCTCCATGGTAGTGGCACCCACGATGTTACTGGTAACAAAGCTCCTGCTATTTACATAAGCCAGAGCCATCTGAACCGGAGACAGGCCATTTTGCCGGGCAAGCTCCACATAGGCGCGAGTCGCATCTGCACCGCCACCGTTGGTATAACGGCTAAACCGCTCAAACAACGTCAGGCGGGCTTTCTCAGGCCATTTACCGCCCGTATATTTGCCAGACAACATACCGAAGGCCAGAGGCGAATAAGCCAGCAGGCCCGTCTGCTCCCGGTGGGCTATTTCGGCCATGCCCACTTCAAAAGACCGGTTCAGCAGATTGTAGGGATTCTGGATGCTGGCAATCCGCGGCCAGTCTTTTTCGCCAGCCAGCCGCAGATACTCCATCGTGCCCCAAGGCGTCTCGTTAGAGAGGCCGATATGCCGAACCTTTCCGGCTTGGACCAGTCCATTGAGCGCTTCCAGAGTTTCCTCAATCGGCGTGGATTTCTCTTTCTGGTCGTGCTCATAACCGAGCTTGCCGAAATAGTTGGTGTTTCGATCCGGCCAATGCACCTGGTACAGATCAATATAATCGGTCTGCAGGCGTTTCAGACTGGCATCACAGGCTTTCACAACCTGATCGCGGGTCAGTCGCGGACCACCGCGCAAATAACCCAACCCGTTCCCCGGCCCGGCAACTTTCGAGGCGATCACCAGATCGTCACGGCGCCCTCGTCTGGCCAGCCAGTTGCCCAGATAGGTTTCGGTCAGCCCCTGAGTCTCTGCCCGCGGCGGCACCGGATACATTTCTGCGGTATCGATAAAATTCACGCCCTCAGCGGTGGCGTAATCCAGCTGTTCAAAAGCTTCTTGCTCAGTGTTCTGCTCGCCCCAAGTCATGGTGCCAAGGCAGATCAGGGTGACATCTATGTCCGTACTGCCGAGCTTTCGGGTTTGCATAGCATCTCCGGTTCAGATTGTTAAATGAGTAAAGAGAATGTCACAGGAGCGTCGCATAACTGTCACTCGTCACTCCCATAGTGAAGGCATGTCAATGCAACTCCGGAAAACGTTGTGATGAAAAGCAAGCAGGCCAGCCCGCGAAAGCAACACATTACCATCGTTTCTGAAACGTTTCCGCCGGAAATCAATGGCGTTGCCAACACGCTGAAGCACCTGTGCCAAGGGCTAATGCAGCATGGGCACAAAGTCACCGTTGTACGCCCACGGCAACGCCAAGAGAGCAAAGGCGTGATGCTGAGCGCAGGTGAAGCGTTGTTCTCGCAGGAATATGTTGTGGCCGGTCTGCCCCTGCCCGGCTATGCCGATCTGCGTTTCGGTCTAGCCAAAAGCAGCGAGCTCCGGCGGCTCTGGCATACGAACCGGCCGGATGCAGTTTATGTCGCTACCCAGGGGCCTTTAGGCATAGCAGCAATCTCTGCGGCAAGAAAAATGGGAATCCCTGTCAGCTCTGGCTTCCACACCAACTTTCACCAGTACAGCCAATACTACGGCGTCGGGGCTCTGGAAAAGTTGCTTTGCGCCTATGGCCGCTGGTTCCACAATCGCACGGCGATAACTCTGGTCCCTACAAAGACAATGCAGCAGGTCACAGCAAAAATGGGCATCACGCCAACCGGCCTTTGGAGCCGTGGAGTGGATTGCAGCTGCTTTACACCTAACAAACGTGACGAATCGCTGCGCGCGCATTGGGGACTCGAAGAAAGCAGCCGCGCAGTGCTATATGTAGGGCGGCTGGCCGCAGAAAAAAACCTCAGGATGGCGGTGGCATGTTATGAGCGCATACGCAAGTTGCATCCCCGAGCCAAATTTGTACTGGTGGGTGATGGCCCGATGCGCAAACAGTTGGCCACGAAACACCCAGACTATATTTTTTGCGGCATCCAACGTGGCGAGGATCTCGCCCGCCATTATGCATCCGGTGACCTGTTCCTGTTTCCCAGCAAAACCGACACATTTGGAAACGTCGTACTTGAAGCAATGGCTAGCGGTCTCGCCGTCGTTGCTTACGACGACGCTGCGGCCAGCGAACACATCCGCCACAAGGAGAACGGCATAAAGGCTCCGCTGACCATGGATGAGAAATTCATTAGCGGGGCTCTCCGATTGGTTAACCAACCAACTCTGCTCAGCCGTATTCGCGTCCAGGCACGGCTGGATGCTCTCAAACTGAGCTGGGACTCGCAGATCGAAAAATTCGAGCAACTCGTGCTAAACGAGCGCCCAAAGGCCCAACATTATGCCATTAACAAGCAAAGCATCTCGCTTCTTTGAATTGGCAGATCAGCGTGAGTACGCCTTCTGTCAGAGCATCAATCGAATGGTCAGGTTCCGGCCGATATTCTGCTATTTCCAGCTGGTGAGCCGGTTGGGTGACGGATGGTTCTGGTACGCCCTGATTTTGGCCATCCCGTTCCTCGCGCCCCATGCTAGCGCTGGATTGGCGCTACTAATGACGCTTACAGGACTGACCTGCACCTTGGTCTATAAACTCCTTAAACACTGGCTGATCCGCGAACGACCGTTTATATCCTTCCCTTCCATTAACTGCGGTACGCCTCCGCTAGACCGCTACAGCTTTCCTTCCGGACACACGCTTCACGCCGCGTGCTTTCAGAGCATGCTATTTACAACGACACCCAAACTGGCGCTGGCCACCCTTCCATTTACATTGAGCGTGGCTGCATCGCGGGTTGTGCTGGGACTGCACTACCCCACCGACGTTGTAGCTGGCGCCTTGATCGGAAGCCTGATGGGTTATCTGTCAACTTTGTACTTTCTCAGCGACTTCCTCGCCCTGTTTCCGGGTTGACCTTAGTCGAACAACCGAAGCTGAGTAACGGGCGCATCATCATTGCGAAAACGCACGCCCAGGCCCAGCAGGCGAACTGGCCGCTCGCGATTGGTTACCAGTTCAGTCAGAAGTGGCAGGTAATCCTCAAAAGCCGGTTCCTTTATATTTTCCCGCACGCGTTCCAGAGTGTGTGTGGAAAAATCGCTGTACCGTATTTTGATAAACAGTTTGTGAATAGGCTTCTCCCGCCCTTTGCGGGAAAGCCGGAGGTTAAGATCGGCCGCCAGCGATGCCAGCACGGTTTCACAGGCCGACATATCAGGCAAATCCTGGGAGAACGTACGTTCTACACTCACGGATTTGGCAATCCGCGAAACCACCACAGGGCGTTCATCCCGGCCATGGGCCATTTCGTGTAGCCGATACCCCTGCTTACCAAAATGTTCGATCAACATCTCGACGCCCAGCGCCTGCAGATCACCACAGGTTTGTGCGCCAAGTGCGTGCAGCTTCGCCGCTGTCACCTGGCCCACCCCGAACAGCTTCTCAACCTTCAGCTCCCGGACGAAATCGTCAATATCTTCAGGTTTTACCACAAACAGCCCATCGGGCTTTTTCCAGTCGCTGGCAATCTTGGCGAGGAATTTGTTGGGAGCCACGCCGGCAGAAATGGTGATCCCCACTTCCTTTTTCACCCGCTCCCGCAGGTAGCGGGCCATCAGCGTGGCGCTGCCACGGTGATCGGTAATATCGGAAACATCCAGAAAGGCTTCATCCAGAGACAAAGGCTCAACAAGATCCGTCAGTTCACGGAGAATGCTCATAATCTGCTGCGACACGACCCGATAACGGGGAATATCCGTTGGCACCGTTACCAGGCCCGGGCACAGCCGCCGGGCTTCACTGCCGGGCATAGCAGAGCGCACGCCAAACGCACGGGCCTTGTAATTGCAGGTGGTAACAACACCTCGACCATCCGCACCGCCCACCGCCAGCGGAACATCTCGCAGTGTTGGGTCATCACGCATCTCTACTGCCGCATAAAAGCAGTCACAATCCACGTGGATGATCTTGCGTTGAGGCATAATCACTGCGCTCGCGTCGGGTTTCTGTACATTTATACAGCCTTGTATCTTAAAGTAAGATGCTGAGAATGTCAGGAACTCCAAGATCACTATCGGATATCATCACGAGGCCCCATGACAAACCCCATTCCAGATTCTGAACGCACCGAAATAGAAGCAGCGGCATTTCGTCGCCTGGTTGGACATTTGCGCGACAACCCGGATGTTCAAAATATTGATCTGATGAATCTGGCCGGGTTCTGTCGCAACTGCCTTTCCAAATGGTACCGGGCAGAAGCCGGCGAGCGCGGCTTTGAAATGTCTGATCCCGCCGCCCGTGAGGAGATCTACGGCATGCCCTACGAAGAGTGGAAGGCGGCCAACCAGACCGGCCCCAGGCAGGACCACAAATAATGAACGTAAACGATGCACTGCGTATCCACCTGGCGTCATTGGACGGTGGCCATGCGGATTTCGGTGACACTCTGGCTTTGATCGAACGGCACTTTACCTATCAGCCTGCAGGTTTCCATAACGGCCCGGAATTCAATGCTGCCGGAGAAAATACAGGATCCTGCCAAGTGTTCGGCATTGCTCAATACTGTAACCTTAGCGAGGCCGATACCCTCAAGCTATTTGCGCAGCATTATAAGCAGGTTCTGGACAACCCCGCCGATGAAAACCACGCCAATATCCGACAGTTCATCAGTACAGGCTGGTCCGGCATCCGTTTTGAAAACCCGCCGCTGCGCCTACGCGAAACACCACCCGAGCCAGACACCAGGGAAGAGACCCACTCATGAGTGACACCGCCACCTCCGGGATAAAACAGGGATTCCAGCTGAGAAGCGCCAGCGTTTCCATGACAGCTCTGGAACTCTACTATTTCGATAATGACGAATTTGAAGAAACATTGAGGGACAAGATCAGCCAGGCCCCCGGTTTCTTCCGGGATATTCCGCTTATCATCAGCCTGGAAAAGTACGAAGGCCTCGACAGTGAGCTGGATTTCTTCAAAATTATCGGCACCTGCCGGCGTAACAATATCCATGTTATTGGCGTTCGCGGAGGTAGTGACGATCAGCGACGGTTGGCCCGGGGAGCCGCTTTAGCCCTGATGCCTGGAACCGGCCAGAGAGATCGGGCCCATGACACTGGCGCCGCAGCTGAAAAAGCGCCAGAGCCACCTGCAGCCCCCGCACCTCGGGCTGCGCCGGATGTTGTGCCAGCCAAAATCATCAGCCAACCGGTTCGCTCAGGCCAGCAAGTCCACGCTCCCGATGGCGATCTGGTTATTCTGGCTTCGGTCCAGGCGGGCGCAGAAGTGCTGGCGGCAGGCAACATTCACATCTACGGACCACTGCGAGGCAGGGCCTTGGCGGGCATCCACGGAGCTGAATCTGCAAGAATCTTTTGCCAATCACTTGAGGCAGAGCTTGTGTCCATCGCAGGACACTATAAAATCTCCGAAGATCTTCAGGATAGTGGCTGGAAAAGCGCTGTACAGATTCAGCTCAGGGACGACTTGCTGGTGGTAACGCCACTGGATAAGGCCTGACACCGGAATCAAGCCTAATAATTTGACCGGTTTAACCGGCAGACACGACGAATCCACCGAGACACAGGAATTGAACCTTGGCTAGAATCATTGTCGTTACCTCAGGAAAGGGCGGCGTCGGTAAAACCACCACCAGCGCCTCCATCAGCACCGGGATTGCCAAACGTGGCCACAAGACCGTCGTGATCGACTTCGACGTGGGCTTGCGCAACCTGGACCTGATCATGAACTGCGAACGCCGTGTAGTGTATGACTTCGTAAATGTCATACAAGGCGAAGCATCGTTGAGCCAGGCGCTAATCCGGGACAAACGGGTCGATACGCTCTATATCCTCCCGACCTCCCAGACCAAGGAAAAGGAAGCTCTCACCAAAGAGGGCGTTGAAAAAGTCATCAACGAACTTTCCGAAACATTCGACTACATCATTTGCGACTCGCCTGCCGGTATCGAGCACGGCGCGATGATGGCTTTGTATTATGCAGATGAAGCCATTGTCGTAACCAACCCGGAAGTTTCCTCCGTTCGGGACTCCGACCGCATTCTTGGCATCCTGCAAAGCAAGTCCCGGCGCGCTGAAATGGACCAGGAACCGGTTAAAGAGCATCTTCTGCTGACCCGTTACAACCCGGATCGGGTTGCACGGGGCGAAATGCTTTCTGTAGGGGATGTCGAAGAAATTCTCGCCATTCCGTTGCTGGGCGTTATCCCGGAAAGCCAGATTGTTCTCAACTCCTCAAACCAGGGGTTGCCGGTTATTCTGGAAGCCGAAAGCGATGCCGGCCAGGCTTACGATGACGCAGTTGCACGCCTTCTGGGTGAGGAGCGTGAACAGCGCTTCATGACCAACCAGAAAAAAGGCTTCTTCTCACGGATGTTCAAAGGAGGCTGACGGATGAGTTTCCTCGATTATTTCAGAGGCAAAAAGACCGGCTCCGCCAATGTGGCAAAAGAACGGCTGCAGATTATTGTGGCCCACGAGCGAGGCCAGCGCGACCAGCCCGACTATCTGCCGCAATTGCAGCAGGAACTGTTGGCGGTGATCCGCAAATATGTCCAGATCAGTGATGATATGGTCCAGGTAGAAGTGGACCGCAACGGCAGTTGCTCCGTTCTGGAGTTGAACGTAACGCTGCCGGAACGCTGAAGCCAGCTCAGGCCAGACCGGTTGACATGAAAAAACACCTGCCCGTTCTCTACAGGCAGGTGCCCTTCACTGAGGCTTGGCCATTACCACCGGGCGAAATGGTCCTCGACCAACCCCTTCAAGCCCTGAACAGCAATCTTTTTGCCTCCCTCATCAGTAATGATTCCATTAAAGGTACCAACATACTGCCGGAAATTGGACGCCATAATCCCCGCATTGAGCTTTTCTTTCCTTGCGGCTGCGGGCTCAAAGTGCAGATCAACCCGGCCACCTTCGGTGCTCACATGCCAGTCGCCTCCGGGATGATAACGATCAAAGTGAAACCGGGCAGCACCGAGCTTCTGGCATTGTCCATTAAGCCAGAGCGCATTTTCTGTCATGCCGGTTTCATTAACACTGGCGGCCAGATTAATGCCTATGGAACGGCCATCCGCTAAACGGCCGGCCAGGCTTGCCCAGTTCCAGGCGGTTTCACGGCGCATGAAACCGCAACTCCAGTCAATTGCACCACGGGTGGTCTCATCACACCGCCATAGGCGATGGTCCCAGCGAATCTCACCCTCCACCGGCAGGCCCGCCGACTTTCGGGTAAACACCCAACCGTTGTAGCCCGCCGGGCAAAGCAGACGCAGAGGATCGTTATCCTCTTTCAGCGTTAGCTCCACACGGATACCCCCAGGCGCGGATACAGAGACACTCCTGCCCCCGGCAAAAGGCAGAATGCGCATGGTAACCTCACCTTTAGTGAAGGAGGCTGCCCCATGTTCCGGATAGGGCTCAATCCGGGTGCCCAGCGCCAACGGGCTCATGAAACTACGTTCCAGCATTTGTCCGGAGGCGAAATCGTAAAGATAGAAAAAACCACTTCCCATCAGCTTCAAATCTACAATAGCCAGGCCAAACACCCACCCAGGTCCCGTCGCGCTGACGAACTGAAACTGGTTAAAGCGCCACCGCCGGGCCAGCCCGGAACGCGGGCGATCCATCACGGTTCGCAAGTCGTAATCCAGATAGTTTATTTCATCTACGGGCCGGTCAAGCACACCCGGCGAGATGCGTCCCTTTGCATCAATCAGTTTTGTGTTGGTCATTGTCGTCGTCAGATCGGGCCAATTTTACGAACTGCTTCACCGGGCCGCTACCTGGTTCACAATCCCCTGGTTCGGGAGCCATAACGCCCAACGCCTCATGTTAGACTCGGCCACCTTATCACCAAGGAAGTGTAGCTTATGAGAAAGACCGAAGCCCATGGCTTGAAAGACTGGGCCTCAGTCATCAGCGGCGTGATTTGCGCCCTGCTGGTTTCTGCGATAGCAGCTGCCACCGCCCGCGCGGCACTGCCGGCCGAAGACAGCGAGGCATGGAGCCTACGCAAGGAAACCGGCGATATTCGTATCTACACCATGGAGCAAAGCGACTCCAGTTTTCAGGCATTCAAAGCAGAGGCTCTGCTCGACGCCCCCATCGAAGCCATCATGGCTGTCATGGTGGATCCGGCATCCTGTATTGAGTGGGTGCTGAACTGCTCCGAATCCTACGGCGTGGGCAAAAACAGCTTTCATGATCGCTATGCTTACTCTGTAAATAACATGCCGTGGCCGGTAACAGATCGTGATTATGTTCTGAATATCCGCACACGTGGTAACGAGGCTGCCGGTGAAATCATCATGGAGATGAGCGCCACCCCAGGCAAACGGGCAGAGATCAGCAACCGGATAAGGATTGATCGCTCAGACACCCTGTACCGGTTTATCCCCGAAGGCACCAAAACCCGAATGATCTGGCTACAACACACAGACCCGAACGGGGCACTGCCGGGATGGCTTGTAAACACTCTTCTGATTGATATACCGTTAAGTTCCATGGAAACGTTGGAACGGGTATCTGCCCAAGAGCGCTATCAGGGTTTCAGCCTGGTATATGACGCAGATGGCCGCCTGGTTGATGTAAGGCAACCTGACGGCAACTGAGGGGTGACGGGCAGAGTGCGAAGCGCTAAGCTCTGGGGAAAGGATTCTTAAGGCAGAAAACATCTGATGACCGTGCTTGCTCGCGAGATAATGACACCCAGCATCAAGGCGGTACCGCAATCCTGGACTATGGATCGCCTGGCCCGTTTTCTGACCGACAACGAAATTACCGGCAGCCCTGTTACGGATGAATCCGGTGAAATTGTCGGCATTGCCACACTCAAAGACATCACAGAATTCCGCTGGAATGCCAAGCGATCCGAGCCCGGCAATGAACTCACGGTGGAAGACCAACAGGAAGCAAGGCGTTTACGCATGGTGCTTTTTGAGGAAATGGGCAAAGTGCCGGTAGAAGTCAGGGATATCATGACGCCCATCGTATTATCGGTTGACGAAACAACTCCGGTGCGCGACATTGCCAACATCATGATGAGCGAGCATCTGCACCGCATTTTTGTTACCCGGGATGCAAAGATAACCGGCATTGTAACGACATATGATATGCTGAAAGTCGTCTCGAATGAGGAGCTTACGAAACGCTGCACCAGTAACAACTGAACCATCACAGAGGTAGCGCCCCCTATGCCCAGAACACCGGAAAGTGCACCGCAAGCTCAAAAGACAATGTACGTCCTCGATACCAACGTCCTGATCCACGACCCGAACGCCCTCCTCAACTTTGAAGAACACGATGTCATCATCCCGATGACCGTCCTTGAAGAACTCGACGGCCTGAAATCCGGTAAGCAGAGTGTCGCGGCCGATTGTCGCCAGGCAATCCGCACCATCGACCGGCTACTTGGTGACGCGAGCCCCAAGGATATTGAAAAAGGTGTACCCATCGTTCGGGCCAAGATGGCGAAGCCCCTGGGCACGCTCTCCATATTGATGAGCACAGAGCATACCGGCAACCACTCACTGCCGGAGCACCTGAACGACAACAAGATTATCAATACCCTCGCTGCGCTTCAGGAACGGCACAAGTCCCGGGATATCATACTGGTCAGTAAAGACATCAACATGCGCCTGAAAGCCCGTGGCTTTGGTGTCGAGGCGCAGGACTACCAAAACGACCAGTTGGTTGATGACATTGACCTGCTTCCAAAAGGCTATATCGAGTTCCCGAACTCCTTCTGGGACACCATTGCCAAAGTGGAAACCGTGCAGCGGGAAGGGACAACCGAACACATTCTCAAGCGCGAAGGCGCGTTGGCCAAACTCAACATCAACGAGTTTGTTCTTGATGAACAGGGCTTTATCGGCAGAGCAGTCAATATCACCGACACTCAGGTGGTCATCCGGGATTTACACCAGCACGACCTGATGAACGAAGAGGTCTGGGGCCTGGTACCCAGGGATATCTATCAGGCTATGGCCTTGAACCTGCTGCTTGATCCGGATATCCATTTGGTCAACCTCACCGGTTCAGCCGGCTCCGGTAAAACCATTCTGGCACTGGCGGCCTGCATTGAAATGACCGTTGCCAGCAAGCTTTACAAGCGGATTATTGCCACACGCTCAACCCAGGGCCTGGATGAGGATATCGGTTTTCTGCCCGGCACCGAGGCTGAAAAAATGGAGCCCTGGCTGGGCGCCATCGTGGATAACCTCGAAGCACTGCACGAAGACGATGAGAACATGACGGCCAGTGTGGACTACATTCTCAGCAAGGTGCCCCTGCACTTCAAATCCATGAACTACATTCGTGGCCGCAGCTTCCAGCACAGCCTGATCATTATTGATGAGTCCCAGAACCTGACTCCACACCAGATCAAGACCATCATCACCCGTGCGGGTAACGGCTCCAAGGTGATCTGCCTGGGCAACCTGGCACAGATCGACACACCCTACCTGAGTGCCCTGAGCTCCGGCCTGACCTACATGACCGAACGCTTCAAAAACTTCGGTCACGGCGGGCACATTCACCTGCAAGGTGTGCCGCGCTCACTGCTTGCGGAGTTTGCGGAAGCCAACCTCTGATACAGAGCCCAAAAAAGCCGGGGCCAAAGCCCCGGCTTTTAACTCTCTGGCACTCACACCCGGTAACGACTGACCTGGTCTGACATATCTGCCGCCAGCGCCTTAAGCCGCTGTGTCGCCAAGCCTGCCCGATACGTCCCCTGAGCTGTCTGCTCCGTGATCGCAACAATCTCGTGAATGTTCTGGTTGATGGTCTCGGAAACGCTGGTCTGCTCCTCGGCAGCACTGGCAATCTGGGTATTCATATCGTTGATGGTACCAACCGCCTGGTTGATTTTTTGCAGCGCGTCATTCACCTTGCGCGTCTCCGTAACAGTAGCCTCACTGCGTTCACTGATCGAACCAATCAGCTTCACTGCGTTGCCAGCACCGGTTTGTAGCCGCTCGATCGTTTCCTGGATTTCCTGAGTGCTCTTTTGAGTCCTGCTCGCCAACGTGCGAACTTCATCTGCCACAACCGCAAAGCCCCGACCCGCTTCGCCGGCACGTGCCGCTTCGATGGCCGCATTCAGGGCAAGCAAGTTTGTCTGATCAGCTATCTCACGGATCACCTCCAGAACGCTGTCGATCCTGCGGGAATCAGAACCAAGCTTCTCAATAACATTAACGCCCTCTTCCACTTGTTCGGACAAACCACCGATCACTTCGATGGTCTGATGTACCAGTCCCTGAGCATCAGATACCTGAACATTGGCGTGATCTGCAGCATCGGAAGCCTCACTGGCGTTATTAGCCACTTCCTGGGCCGCAGCCGTCATCTCGTTCATGGCAGTTGCCACTTGGTCACTCTCAGATTTCTGACGCTCTACGCCCTGTTCTGCCTCCCCCATTATCTGGTTCAGCTCCGTAGAAGCTTCATTCAGGGTGCGGGTAGACGAGAGAACCCGCTCAACCAACCCGTGCACCTGGTCTCCAAAGCTGTTGAACGCCGTCGCCAGCTGGCCCAACTCATCCTTGCCGTTTACCTCCAATCGACGGGTCAGGTCACCATCGCCGCTGGCGATATCGTTCATGGCAGCTACCGCCGATTTCAGCGGCTGGATAATGCTGCGCACTACAATTAAAGCTAAAAACACGATGATGGCCAATGCGATCAGCGAAGTGGTTACTGAACCGATTACTGCGCTACTGAGGGCCTCCCCGACTTTCTTGTCCATTGCAGCGACCTGTTTTTCCAGGCCATCTACCCAAAACCCGGTGCCAATCATGATATCCCACTTCGGAAGCATCACTGCATAACCAAGCTTCGCTGCAACCTCACCTGTGCTCTCGTTCCGCCACTCGTAGGAAACATAGTCACCGCCACTACGTGCCACTCTTACCAGTTCGCGGATCAGATAGGTACCGTTGGGATCCTGAACGTCCCAGAGGTTCTTGCCTTCTAATGCCGGATTTGCGCCATGCATAACGGTCAGGCCACGGGTGTCAGTGGCGAAGATATAACCCGGAATGCCGGAGTCATCGAAACGTAGCTGACGCAGGATATCCCATGCCTGCGCTCGAACCTCGGGGTCATTAGCCGAACCGGGCTGATTATAGAGATGGCCAATCGAGGTTCGCGCAAGTTCGATATAGTTTTTCAGTTCCTGGCGCTTGCTCGTCTCCATATCCGAGTGAAAGCCAGCCAACGCTTCGTTGCCGATGTCTTTGGCCTGATTCAGGTTATACGTGGTCAAAAGCACGGTTAGCAAACCTACAGGCACCAGGGCCAGAAGCAGCACCCGTGTTTGAATGGTCAGATTTTTCATGTCAGGCGGTTCTTCTGTCTATTACAGGAATGGGCCGGAACTCCGGCCCTGAAAAAGAACCCGCGATGGTAAGAACACCCGAACAAATTTTCACTAAGAGTATTACGTATTTTTTATACAGAGTGTAAACACTCGTACCATTATCAATCGATCGGTGACCACCATACGAAACATGGTTTTACCATGAGTCAGTCTTTGAACTGAACTTTATCCAGACCGTGCTTCTTCATTTTGTCGTAAAGGGTTTTACGGGCGACGCCAAGCTGCACCATGGTGTCCTTGATACTGCCGTGGCAGGCGTTGAGAGCACTGGTCAGCACCGAATGCTCAAAGCTGTCCATCATTTCAGTAAGGGTTCGCCGGCCACTCACATCGGCCTTGGCTGCCGGCTCACCTTCATCCAGAGCCGCCGGGCCCAGCAGCACGTAGCGTTCTGCCAGGTTGCGCAATTCGCGGACATTTCCCGGCCAGCTGTGGTGCATAAGCCGCGCGGCCTGGCTGGCATCCAGCGGGACGCTTTCCCGGTCGTAACGCGCCGCGGCAATCAGAACAAAGTGGTGAAACAACATCGGGATGTCTTCTTTGCGCTCGCGCAAGGGCGGAATATCCACTTTCACCACATTCAGCCGGTAATACAAATCCACGCGAAAGCTGCCTTCGTCGCTGAGAGTTTTGAGATCGGCTTTGGTGGCCGCAATAATGCGCACATCCAGCTCCTGAACCTGATTGCTACCCAGGCGTTCGACCTTTTGCTCTTCAAGCACTCGGAGCAGCTTGATCTGCAGCGGCATGGGCATGCTTTCCACTTCATCCAGGAACAAGGTGCCCCGGTGCGCATGCTCAATCTTGCCAATGCGGCGTTTATCCGCACCGGTAAACGCCCCGGCTTCGTGGCCAAACAGCTCACTTTCAATCAGATTTTCCGGCACAGCACCGCAGTTGATTGCCACAAAATTGTGCGCGCCGCGCGGTCCGCTCTCGTGGATATAGCGGGCCAGAGCATCCTTGCCGGAGCCGGTCTCACCAAACAGCAGAATGTTGGCGGTAATATCCAGAATTGGTGCAATGGTATCCATCACCTTGCGCATGCTGGGTGTGTCACCAAGAATCCTCGGGCCAGGCCGAGCCAGATGGCGCAGCTGGGCCTTGAGGCGACGGTTTTCCAGCGCGAGGTGCCGCTTCTCCAACGCATGCCTTAGCAGTTCGATCAGCTCGTCGTGATTAAACGGCTTCTCGATGAAATCATAGGCACCTTGCTGCATGGCGGAAACCGCCGTGCTGATGTCGCCCTGCCCGGTCAGAATAATCACGGGGATGGTCTCGTCCATAGCCTGAACGGCGCTCAGCATCTCAAGCCCGTCCATACCCGGCATGTTGTAATCACACAACACCACGCCGTTGTATTCCGGCGTAATGGTTTCAAGGCCGGATTCAGCACTCTCAAAACAGCGTACAGGCAGATCTTCCAGCGTCAGCGCCTGAGCGATGGCCTTACGGATGTGTGGATCATCGTCCACAAAGATTACCGAGGGTTCTGTCATTCCGTGGCCTCCCGCTTTTTCAGGGTAAATTCAAATTCCGCACCGGATACATCACTGCGGTTGCGACCGGTAAGCCGGCCACCCAAGGCATCAGCAATCTGCCTTGAGATAGACAACCCGAGCCCGAGGCCTTGCTTGACTGACTTGGTGGTAAAGAAAGGTTCAAAAATCTGCTCTGTATTCGCCGGCAGTCCGGAGCCGTTATCACGAACCAGACAGCACCAGCTCCCCTCTTTGCCCTCAACCTCTATGGTAATTTCCGGTTGCGCCTGGCCTTCAACAGCCTGCACCGCGTTGGCAAGCAAGTTAACCATCACCTGCTCAATACGGATCAGATCCCCATGGCAAAAAACCCGCTGTTCAGGGCGAGCCCATTTGATATCAACACCCGCGCTGCTCTTCTGCGCCGTAATGATTTTCAGGGACGCGTCCACAGACAGACGGAAATCGACGATGGCTGGCGGGCCCTCAGACTTGCGGGCAAACACCTTGAACTGCCGGGTGAGCTCCGCCATTTTATCGCACAGAAGCACGATTTCACTGAGGTTCTCATCCACCATATCGGCGGCGCCTTTTTCCAGAAAGCGACGGCTATTTCTTGCGTAGGTCTGGATGGCGGTAAGGGGCTGGCTCATTTCATGATTGAGGCCCGCAGACATCTGCCCCAGCACCGCCAGCTTGGCCGCCTGAATAAGCTCCTGCTGGGTTTCCCGTAATTCACTCTGGGTACGCTCCCGCTCCCGTATCTCATCCAGAAGTTTGCGGTTGGATCGCTCCAGATCCACCGTTCGTTCCGCAACGCTGAGCTCAAGCTGCTCGCCCCTGAGGGCCAGTTCCGCTTCGCGACGATAACGCTCACGCAAGTAGAGCCAGGCCAGAAAACCACCGAAAAAGATCGCGATGCCTCCAGCCACAAACCCGAGCCGTGCCCAGATAACCGAGCGAGTACTCACCATAACCTGCAGCGTCCAGTCCAGTCTGGGTAACGGTGTTCGAACACTCAGGTACTCCCGACCACCGCCATTCTCACGAATGCGTAACGTCTCGGAGGAACCAGACAAGCCAAGGGGCTTCTCCTGATAGTTCAGTGCGACCGGTTTGAGGTCACGGCCCGGGTAACGCTGGCGCGACGCCTCACCTGGAGCGTCTTCGGCATTGCCGGTGAAATCCCGGTAAAGCCATTGGGACTTACTCGCCAGGAAGCTGACACCAGCTTCATCCAGCACCACCATTTCGGCCTCGCGTAAGGAACCTGGCCGGTGCCATTGAGACTCCAGCTCATGCACCAGTACTTTTACCGTAACAATGCCCAGAACCTCGGAGCCCTGCCCGCGAACCGGGTGGGAAAAGTAGAGGCCCCGAACGCCCGACATAAGCCCAAGTGCAAAATAAACCGCCGAATGGCCGCTTTCCATCGCCTCATAAAAATACGGCCTGAAGGCAAAATTCCGGCCCACAAAGCTGTCTGCCTGCTGGTAGTTATTGGCTGCAATCGTAAGCCCCGACGTGTCCATCAGGTAAACATCGGAGCTGCCCACAATCGTGGCCATACGCTGCATTTCTTCATTGGCCTGGTGAATGATGGCGGGATCTTCTGGAGAACTCAGGGCGGCGGCAAGCAAGGGGTGCTCTGCCATAAGTTCGGGAATAGGCAGGTATCGGTTAAGCTCGTTCCCGACAAGCTGGCGATAGCGGAAAGACTCCTCAAGGCTGTCCTGTTCAACCTGCCGGTAGCCAACCCAGCCACCCAGTATCCAGGACACCGCAAGGGTGACCACAAAGACAAAAAAAGCGCCTATCCGGTAGGACATAACCCGGTTCCCGCAACACCGTTAAAGGACGCCAGAGTATAGCCCGGCGCTCTCAAGAACAAACGCAAGGACAAACGCCAGGAGGGCAAGCACGTTCTATGCTGCGCCCTCCCCACACTTACCAACGCCGGAACAATCAGGCGGCTGCCACGCGCCCTTTGCGCTGCCGCTGCATCACAAACACCATCGCTGCAAGCGCGATACCGGCCAGGTCCGATATCAGGCCGCCCTCAATCATCAGCAGTGCAGCGCCTATCAGCATCAAACGGGCTAGCCAGGGGGCCGACACATCGGCGAACCAACCCATCACGCCGCCCGACAGCATGTACACACCAAAGAGCGCGGTGACCAGAGCACGGGCGATATCAAACCATCCGGCTTCCATCAACAACGCACCGTTGTAGAAGAACATGAAGGGTACGATGAACGCCGCAATACCAATCCGGAAAGAGGCCACCGAGGTTTCCATAGCGTTGGCACCGGAGATCCCTGCCGCTGCATAAGACGCCAGAGCAACCGGCGGCGTGATGGCAGAAACCACCGCAAAATAGAACACAAAGAAGTGCGCCGTCAGCGGCTCAATACCCAGCTGCACCAGGCCCGGTGCAACCACCGAAGCGGCAACGGCGTAAGCGGCCGTTGTCGGCATTCCCATGCCCAGAAGAATGGAGATGAACATGGCGAAGATCAGTGCCAGAAGCTGGCTGGCCTCTGCCACATCAAGCAACAATACCGAGAAGCGGGCACCGACACCGGTCAGGGAGATAACACCCACAATAACGCCCGCCGCCGCACACACCACAATAATCTGTATGGCCATGTACGAGGCAATTTCCAGGGCATGCAGAACCTCGCGAACACCCATCTTGTTCGGTGAGAACCAGCTGACAACCGCCGCAGACACCATGGCCAGAGTACCGGCACGTATCACCGAATACCCCATAAACAACGCCACCACCAGAATGATGATCGGTATAAACAGATAACACTGCTTAACCATGGTGCGCAGCTTTGGCAACTCATCTTCCCGCATGCCGCGCATGCCGGTTTTTGCCGCTTCAAAATCGACCATGAAGTAAACAGACGCGAAATACAGGATCGCGGGGATAATGGCTGCGATGGCGATCTCGGTATACGGAATACCGGTAATCTCGGCCATGATGAAGGCACCCGCCCCCATAATCGGAGGCATGATCTGGCCGCCGGTAGAAGCCGCTGCTTCCACAGCACCGGCTGATTTCTTGCTGTAACCCACTTTCTTCATCAGCGGGATAGTCAGCGACCCGGTAGATACCACGTTGCCGGCACTGGTGCCGTTGATCATACCCATCAGGCCGGAGGCAAAAATAGACACCTTGGCGGGGCCACCCCGTGAACGCCCGGCCGCCGCAAACGCGAAGTTTACGAAGTAGTCACCCACTTTTGACGCCTGCAAAAACGCAGCAAAAATGATGAACAGAATAATGTAAGTGGACGACACCGCCGTGGTGGGCCCAAGAATACCGGCATCGGTATAAACCTGGCTGAAAAAGCGTTGTACAGACAGCCCCGGGTAGCCAAGGAACCCCGGCAGATACGGCCCGGCAAACACATACACCAGGAACACGAGCCCGATAACGACCAGCGCCAAGCCGGCAACCCGGCGGGTAAGCTCCATAATCAGCGCTGTGCCCGCAACAGCGGCAAAGGATATGCCCACCGGCGCAAACGAGGTGCCCGTGGACATGCGCATGGAGGTGTTATAAGCCACCAGAAAGTAAGCCGCGACGGCGATAGAGCACACAATCAGTACCAGATCGGGCACGCTGAAGCGCGAGCGTTCACGCTGGTGGAACCAGCTCAAAACAATACCTAAAGCGGTGACCGCCAGCAGGGGCCAGCCAAAGTGCCAGGTTTCCAGCTCAACCGGAATTCGCATGGCGCCGTTCTGAACCATCTGCCAGAACGAGTAAGTCTGATACAGCACATAAAACGCCGGCAAAAGCGCTGCCGCACCTACCCAGGTAGTCCAGCGATGGCGTGCGGAGCCTTCTTCGGCAGATACAAAACGGGCCCCGGCAAACAGAACAAAACCCAGAACAAGCGCCCCGGCAATGTGCACAATACGGAACGACCAAGTTTCCAAAGGCGCGATGTTCAGTGCATAGAGGTGGAAAGATGAGTAAACAATGGCGAGCAAAGTAACGAACTTCAGCATGCCGCCTTCAAACAGCCTGCGATTTGCCTCTACAGGTTCCTTGTCCACATCGTGGGCAAGCACGTGGTCTTCGCTCACCTCCACATCGGAGAAGTCTTTGGGGTGTCGTTCAAGTGTCATTAGGTGTCCTGCCTGCAGGCAAATCGGAGCCGGCAAACCACCGGCAATTGTTCAGGGGCCTTGCGGCCCCCTTCTTTCAAGCATTCAGATCAGAAACCTTATTTGATCTTGCTTTCTTCGATGGTGTAACCGTTCTCGTTGAACCAGCGAGCTGCACCTTTGTGCCAGGGCAGTACGTTGTTCTTCTCGTAGTTCTCGGGAATCGAGTTACGGGCTGCCTTATGGATGGAGACCATTCTTTCGTTTTGCTCCATGGTCAGCTTGGTGATTTCATACACAAAGCTTTCCGGCACATCGCAATTCACCATGGCGAAGTTCCACATGGAAACCACACGCGACGGCTTGTCCAGAGACTGGTAGGTGCTGGCAGGAATCGTGAATTCAGATACCGGGAAGTTATCTGTAACCTTCTTCGCTTCCTCATCCGTCATACCAATGATGTTCACATCGGTCTGAACTTCCAGCTGGCTAACGGCCGGAATGGGAATGCCTGCGGCAAAGGCCACTACATCGATCAGGCCATCCTGAAGCTGACCACCAAGATCTGACCAGCTGCCGTTACGGCGCTTGAAGTCCACACCCAGGGCTTCCATCATGCGCGGGAAATAGGTGTCAGACGTTGAGCCCGCAGGGCCAAAACCGATGGTTGCGCCATCCGGAATATCAGAAATAGACTTGATTCCAGAGCTGGTCAGCGCCGTTACTGAAAAAGGCGTTTCGTACATGGGGAACATGGCACAAACGTTGTCCATCTTCATGCCTGGCGCCAGAGGGCTGTTGCCGTCCATGGATTCACGTGCAGGCCCCATGGTGGTCAAACCAAACTTCAGGTCGCCGGTATGAACCAGTGCCATGTTCTGCATCGGGCCGCCGGTGATTTCAGCACCGCCGGAAACACCCAGATTTTCTGCTACAAAGTTGGCCCAACCGGAGCCATAAGCGAAGTAGGTACCGCCCTGACTGGCCGTTCCCACGGTAAAGTTATCCGGCCAACCTGCCCGATCCTGGGCAAAAACGGGACTAGCGACAAGAGTAGAGGCGAATGCCACTGCCATAATGGCTTGGGTCTTCATAGAGAATGCTCCCTGGTTCATTTTGTTTATTGGGTGCTCGACGAAGCCCGGGAGGGCTGCGATCAAGAAGGCACTGCAAGGAGCAGGCCAGATTAAAAAGTGGCCTTAAAACAAAGGCTTTCTGAAAAACTTAAAAATATACGCCAAGGAATGGGTACGTTATCACCCATTAATAATGGCCTATGGGTTGAATTCCGCCACACCGAGCTGGCGTACTGATAAACGCCGCTTCCCTCTCACTAACCAAAAGCCCGCTACAGCCTGCGCATTGCCCCTCCGATTTCTGCAGCGGCGTTTCTATACAGTATGATTGACCGCGCAAAATGAAGACTTCACGCGATTACATGGAGGGAACCGGAGAAGTGGGCTAACCTGTTGTTAAAATTGAGGCTTAAGGCGTGGGGCGGATTTGGAAAAGTGGCATTATCGAGAAGGCACTTTTTTGCAATATCGCGGAACGCGGTCTAGTTGCTGTTGAACTAAACCGCTTCGCGGTAGCGAATTTACCCTCGCATTTCCTGCGAACCTGAGAGGACTGACGGATACTTTTGATTAGCCCAAATGGGCTATTCAGAAGAGGAGAATCCGTCATGACACCCCTACGTCAGACCATGATCCAGGCCATGTGCCAACATGGCTTTTCCCCAAGAACCCAGCACAGCTATCTGTATGTCGTCACCGCGCTGGCCCGTTATTATCGGCGCTCGCCCGATCAGTTGAAGGTCGATGACTTACAAGTCTACTTCAACTATCTGGTTCAGGAGCGTTCCCTGTCACCGGCCAGTTGTCGCGTCTATTTGCATGGCATTCGATTTCTGTATTTGCAGGTGCTGCATTGGGCGCACTTCGATGTGACGCTGGTCTTACCCAAGCGCCCTCAGCGCATTCCGGAACTGCTGACCCGGCAGGAAGTCGCTCGTGTACTGTCAGTGGTCTCCAATCCCAAGCATCGGGCCTTGTTGTCCATCGCCTACGGTTGCGGTTTACGGGTCAGCGAAGCGGTGGCGTTGCAGGTAAAAGATATCGATGGTGAACGTCACCTACTTCGAGTTGCTCAGGGTAAGGGAGCCAAAGACCGAATGGTGCCCCTGGCCCCCGGATTGCTCCAGGTGCTTCGTCTGTACTGGCGGACCTGTCGACCCATGCCCTGGCTATTTCCCAGTGAATTGCTGCCAGACAAGCATCTTCATATCACCACACCCCAGAAGGTGTACCACCAGGCCAAGCGCATCAGCGGCATTCAGAAGTGCGGAGGTATTCATGCCCTACGCCACGCCTATGCCACCCACCAGTTAGAACAGGGTGTGCCTCTCCATGAGTTGCAACGACTCTTGGGGCATAGCGATCTGCGTAGTACGCAGCGGTATTTGCACTGGCTGCCCGGCGTGACACCCCAGAACCGCCCGCCCGCTGACCTGATTGCGGGCCTGGGAGGTTGATGATGACGGCTACACTGAGCGTCCAGGGTATTCTGCAACGATTCCTCCCGGACCAGTCATTGGACGGTCACCGTCGTAAAGTCTGCGCCCGGCTAACGGCTTGCCGAACCGCCCGCATGGGCGGTATGGAAATGCGTTGTGACCATTGCCAGGCTCGTTCTGTCTGTTATTACGGTTGCCGGGATCGGCATTGTCCGCAATGTCAGGGGCGTGCGACGGAGCAATGGAGCGCACGTCAGCGATCCCTGTTGTTACCGGTGCCTTACTTCCACCTGGTGTTCACGTTGCCCCACACCTTGAACGGCTGGGTTCAACTCCATCCCGAGGTGATCTACCGCTGCTTGTTCGCCGCAACGTGGGACACGCTCAACCAGTTTGGACGCAACACCCGGCACCTTGGCGGCGAGTTGGGCATGACGGCGGTGTTGCATACCTGGGGGCAGAACCTGAGCCGTCACGTTCACGTGCATTGTCTGGTCCCCGGTGGCGTGCTGACCGACACCGGGGACTGGCACAAAACCAAAAACGATTACCTGTTCCCCGTGCGGGCCTTATCCCGGCGTTTTCGCGGGCGAATGGTGTCGTTACTGAGAACCTCTGCGAGCGCCGGAGACCTGCACCGGGTGACCCACAGTGGTGAGGTTGATGACGTGCTCAACCGCCTGATGCAACAGGAGTGGGTAGTCTATACCCGACACTGTCTGAACCAGGCCGAGAGCGTGGTGGATTATCTGGCTCGCTATACTCATCGGATTGCCATCAGTAACGGGCGTTTATTATCGATGGACGGTGACCGGATCTCGTTCCGAGTTAAGGATTACCGCGATAATGCCCGGATCAAGACCCAGTGGCTGGAGGGACAGGAGTTTGTGCGGCGGTTCCTGATGCATATTCTACCCAAAGGCTTCATGCGCATTCGCCACTTTGGTTATCTGAGCAATCGCACTCGACGACGCAAACTGACGGTGATCCGGCACTGCCTGTCACAGCCGCCCCGGCCTGAAGGGACACCACAGAGTTCGGTGTCCCAGCGGTGCTGGCCCTGCCCACGCTGTGATGATGGCCTGGTTCATATGATTTGCCAGATCCCACGGTTCGGACTATCGGTGGTTCCGACGGGCTAGCCTAACGGCTTGCTTGATCCGGTGGGAGGAAACCGACAGTTCCTTGTGAGCTGGGCGTCTGTGTGCCTGAAGGCTGGAAAAAAGGGTATCTGCGGGGTAGTCTGAGAAAAACCACAACAAGGAACTGTCCCGTGAAGGATCTAAAGAGGCCAAAACCCGCTGGCATCCATGCGCATCCGTTACCAGATTTGCCCTTCCGGCCCAGCGCCCAAATTACTTTATCCTTATGCACAATTTTTTAGCTGCGGCATTGGCGGCTTAGTCCAACAGACATTTAAAGGTCATGCTGCGCACGACCATTAAATGCTTAGGTGTTAAATTTTTCCCAGCTTCAGAGTAAATTAGGATTTGATATGAAAAAAATAATTGATTTAGATTTTGGCTTTGCCGATGCACAAAACTATAAGCGAAGAGAGAATAAGCAGCGGTTTAACGACGTTTTTATAAAAAATGAGTATTTAGATCAACTGTGTGATCATGGTGTTTCGTTCCTTGTTGGGGAGAAGGGAACGGGGAAAACAGCGTATGCAGTTTTTATGTCAAACAATGACTATAAAAATAACAAATCGGAAATAAAATACATAAGAGAGACGGAGTATAGAAAGTTTATATCGCTAAAAAAAGACAAACACCTACAGTTGTCTGATTATACGAACGTGTGGAAAGTAATTCTTTATCTTCTGCTTAGCCAAAGAATAAAAGATGTCGAGGGAGGTGCTTTTAACTTTAAAAATTTTGGGAAATTTAACGCGCTGAACGAGGCAATTGAAGAATACTATTATGGGGCGTTTTCTCCAGAAATAATTCAAGCTCTAGAGTTTGTTGAAAACTCAAAGCTTGCAGCAGAAATACTCTCCAAGCATGCAAAAGCTAAGGGCGAGCAAAGTGAAACGTTCACTTTTAGCGAAAGTCGCTTTCAAGCGAACCTGTTTTATATAGAGAAAAAGTTTCAAGATGCCATTCGTCAAATAAGACTGGAGAAAAACTATATTCTTTTTATAGATGGTATCGATATAAGACCTGCTGGAATCCCCTACCCAGAATATCTCGAATGTGTGAAAGGTCTAGCTAATGCAGTTTGGGAATTGAACAACGACTTCTTCCCAACGATCAAGGGTGGCAAAGGTCGCTGCAGGGTCGTTCTTTTGATTAGACCAGATATATTTGAGTCTGCTGGACTCCAAAATCAAAATGCAAAGATTAGAGATAATGCTGTATTTTTGGATTGGAAAACAGAATATATCAGACACAGAAACTCAAAAATATTCGAAGTTGCTGATCATATGCTTGCCGTTCAGCAGGATAGTGTAGATGGGGCTTTAAGAGATTACTGGGATGCCTATTTTCCATGGGATTCTCCAAATGTATTCGATAATTATGACTGTCCAACATCGTTCATAAACTTTTTAAGATGGTCGTACTATAGGCCTAGAGACATTGTAACACTGCTCACTCTTTTAAAGCAGTTCACGGAAGACAAAGAAAAAACGAGCTTTTCACTTGATGATTTTGAGGCCAGAAATTTCCAAAGAGCGTATTCTAATTACTTGCTCGGCGAGGTTAAAGATCAGCTTGCTTTCTACTACGAAGACGATGATTACGAGAGCTTCTTAAAGTTCTTTGAGTTTCTCAAAGGGAAAGATAAATTCACATACAATGAGTTCACCAAAGCATATGGTGAGATGAAGGAATATCTTAAATCGTTAGATAAATTTATGCCACAGTTTATGAAGTCGGAAAATGAATTCCTTCAGTTTCTTTATGATTTAAATGTACTATGCTTCTTGGAAAGAACCGTGGATGGTAAACCACATATACATTGGTGCTTTAAAGAGAGAAGTTATGCAAACATTTCGCCAAAAGTAAAAACTCATTGTGAGTATCAGGTCTTCTATGGATTGGCTAAAGCGCTAAATCTGGGAAAGCAGTATTGATTTAACAATCGGCTGCACGGCGACCGATTTTCCGCCGCTTCGCGACTCCAAACCGGCGCGTGAGCCGGGCGTTAAGCACTGATGAAAATGGGGCATTCCATTGCCCCAGGTCCTGCGGTGTCATGCTCGTACTAAAAAGCAAAAGCAATCAGATTTCTTGGGATAAACCGTTTTACCTGATCGCCAGTGCTTAAACGACTTGCAAAACACCCACTTGTAACCAGCTGGCGCTGGAAATGGAGGGTGGCTCATCGTTATGGCCTCCGTCGGAGTTCCTTGACACCAGCCGCGTTAACCGCCAAGATTTTACTGTTAAGGTTCTTCTTGCGGTGTTCGGGTCTGGCCTTCCTTTGGGCAACTCTTGGCACCCGTGGAAGATTTAAAAGCGCTCATGCTGCAAACATGAGCGCTTTTTCTTTTTATGCGTCGTCGCCCCAAATAGGCTCATCAGTATATTCTGAAAACTTTTTTTCGACCTTTTTAAGCATTGCTCGAATAATTAGAAGGTCCTCTTCCTCATTTACAACTATTACAGAATCCATGCCGGGGCCTTTTATTCTTACGGAAAACTTGCCGTCTTCCGCTATCTGGTCTTGCACCCCATGTTGGCCTACTGCTGCTCCAGTCTTAACTGTATCCTTGTGCGGTTGACTTGCCTTCCGGTTAGCCTCTGGTTGTTCCTCTGTATCGTCTTCTTCTCCCGCCTCCACTCGCAAAACATTATCTGTGCCTAAAAGAGCACATTGTTTTGCGCCTTCAAGAAAATACTTGGAAACACGAGAGCTTATCTGGTCTGGTACTCCAAACTCTCGAATTAAGAGCTTTTCAAAGTGTGCAACCGGAAGTTCTCTGCCGTTGAACCGCTCGAAAATATTTCCGAACAAGGGGGGAGTGAGGAAAGCTTCGATTAGTATTTTGCCGGCTTCTTCCTTTGAGTACGCCAACTTGTACTCTCGGTATAGCTCCGTAACTTCCAACTGTCCTTTTTTGCTCGTGACTAGGCCAAACTTGGAAGCGGAGCCGATCAGTGCCTGAAACGCTCCGCTGACCTTTTTATTCATTTTATCTGCGGCCATATCGGTACTGCTTTTGCCGCCGAGATCGTCTATCGCTTGGGCGAGCTCTAGGGTATTTTTCAGTGATGCTCTCGGGTAGTCTATCTGTCTGGCCATGCTCAAAGCCCTCATTTTCTGTGCATGCTTTAGAATATACTCGCATTAGCCAAAAAATAAAACCTAAAAAAGCTAAAAAATAAGCCAGAAAGAGCGCAAATTCATAGACTGCTGATTTGTATAATAAAAATGAATACTCCTAACCAGTCGCTTAAGTACTTTCCCGGCCGAGGGCCGTCCACCGGATGCCCTTGTCAGGGCACCGCTTAGCTTGGCGTTAGCAGGACCACAGGATGGATATAAAGCTACAAAGTGCATTGATTGCTGGGATCGTATCCTTAATCGGACCGCTAGTGACTTACCTTACGGTCAAAAGGCAACTGAGTGCGCAAAGAGAACGGATTGAAAGAGAGCATCAGTCAAAATTTCTTGCAAATGCCTATGATCTACGACTAAAGCTATATCCGAAAGCGTTTGAAGTAACTGAACGCGCGGGGAAGTTTTATGGCTTAAAAAGAGCCGAAATAATTAGCGAACACAACAAGATTGCAGATGAGCTAAGAGCTTGGCGTAATTCCGAAGTTATCCTTGTGATATCGGATTACGCCCTAGAATGTTCCTACAGGTTAGAGCGTGAACTAAAAAAGAAGCCGAGTGAACCCAAAGCAAATTTTAGTGATGAGCAAAAAAGGCGCATGTGGGGGCTAAGGCAGAAGTTTAGGAGATCTTTGAGAGAAGATCTAAATCTCCTTTTGAATACGGATTGAATTTGCTAACAATTCGCGTCATAAATCCTCTCCGGAGAACTTGTGAACATCAGACCGGCAGTGTTGGTAGATAAGCATGAGATCGAGCGTTTAGCGCACGTGCTGACGCCTGCCGCTGAATCAAAGCATCAATCTGGCGATGCGCTGGGCCTGCTCTTAAACTCAGATGGCCATCGGATATGGGTAGCGGATTTGGGCGATGCGGTTGTTGGTTGGCTACATGCATATTTGGCGGTGCGAGTTGGAGTGGCACCATTTATTGAAATAGCTGGTCTCATAGTTGATGAGCAGCACCGGAGTAAAGGAATTGGTTCTAAGTTGGTGGCGGAAGCTGTCGCCTGGGCCAAGTCAATCGGGGTTGCCGTCCGGGTTCGCAGCAATTCCAAGCGTGCTGCCACCCATAACTTTTACCAAGCTCAAGGTTTCAAGTTATTGAAGCAGCAACAGGTTTTTGAGTTCAATTTATAACAAGGCGCAGCAGTACGTGGCCTACGGCCACCGGACGTCCCTTTCGGGGCGCCGCTGTGCTTCAGCGTTAAGCACTAAGGAAAGCAGCGTGGCTATAACTGGAGAATGTTTCTGCGGCGAAATTAAATACCAAGTGGTAGGCAAGCTTCGTGATGCCAGATCATGCCACTGTTCTCGTTGTCGCAAGGCATTTAGCTCCCAAGCATCTGCTTATGCCCTAGTCGAGCCTTGTGAATTCGCTTGGCTATCTGGTGAAGATCTTCTTACGTCTTTCTCAAGCAAATACGGTTACGGCCTTCAATTTTGCAGGAAATGTGGTTCAACCCTTTGCGGTACTTACCGTGGCTCTATCCACGGGGTCACACTAGGATGTGTAAACGGTGACCCTGAAATCGAAATTGGTAAGCATATATACGTCGGCTCCAAGGCAAGTTGGGAAATTATCCCTGAGGGCGTAACCCAATATGACGAGGGTGCACCTGAAAATGCTTAACAAGGCCAGGTACGGCGACGTCTACTCCTTTGCGGCTTCGCCTCCATTCCGTAGCCGCGCATGCTGGCGGCGCTTAAGCCAAAAGGACTGCCGTGAATAGAGAGTTACAAGAGATTCTGGCGGCAGCCAAAGATGTCGGTGTTTGCCAGAGAAGCCAGGTCCCGGACAAAGGCTCGGGCCAATCCGCCTCGATCATGAATGGGATAGTGCCCTGTTGGTTTTGTTGGACCAGACTTTTGAGGTGATTGAAATGTGGGAAGCTGACCGCCCCGCAGTGCAAGAGGCAAACCTTGCTCCGGGCTCTAAAGCACGAAATGAACGCGGCGCTCTAGCAGTTGGCAAATTCAAGCAGATTGGAACCAAGGTGTGGCCCGCAGAAAAGGCTTAACAAATAGTTCCAGTTCGTTCTGCACTTCCTCCACTTCAGTAAACACGCATCGATAACTCCGCAACAGAAGCGCTAGCTACCAAGGAGAAAACGAACATCGATAACCTGATTTGGATTATCTCCGGTGGACTTCTCATGAGCGCGATCGCTTTGGTGGGCAGTGTCACCACACTACTCAAACCGGCCACCCTTGATCGTTTGCTGCTTCCCTTTGTCTCCCTTGCAGCGGGAACACTGATTGGTGGCGCCTTGTTTCACATGGTTCCGGAAGGTTCAGCCGCCCTCGACCCGTTGGTGGCCAGTATGTGGCTAGCCGCTGGTTTTATAACCTTTCTGGGGTTGGAGCTGTTTCTTCACTGGCACCACTCACACAGTGCCCAGCGCACTGGGCGCCAACCAGTAACCTATCTGATTCTTGTTGGCGATGGCGTTCACAATTTTCTCGGCGGCTTGGGGATTGCCAGTACCTTCCTGATTAATCCCGCTGCCGGCATTACCGCATGGGTGGCGGCCGCAGCCCACGAGGTTCCTCAGGAGTTGGGCGACTTCGGCATTCTGGTACGGGGTGGTTTTCCTAAACGAAGCGCCTTGTTGTGGAATTTGCTTTCTGCGCTGACTTTTCCTCTAGGGGGCCTTGTGGCTTACTTTGCGGCGCAACAGTTTGAAATGTCGGGCCTGGTGCTCTTTGGCGCAGGCAACTTTATTTACATCGCCGCGTCCGACTTGGTACCGGAGATCAAATCAAACAAAAGCTTCGGTGCCGCAGCCACGCATTACGGTTTATTTTTGGCCGGCATAGCACTTACGCTATTACTCGCGATGTGGAATGCATGAACATTGAGATTCCACTGGCAATATAAAGACTGTTAAACAACTCAGAGGCCCGTCGTGACTCCATCCTGTGATGATGATTTTATTGTAGTGACCACCCCTGAGGCGGCGGTTGATCGCCTTGCTACCCTGTATGAACAAGCCACCAGCTCACTGCGCACGGCGCTGAAGCAGTACCTTATTGACCGCCAGCCGCCGCAGGATTCCGAGTGCACCTTCCGTTACCCCGAGCTGCGCCTGACATATCGAAGCCAGGGCGAAGTGCCCAGCAGCGTTCGTGCCTACGCGCGACTGCAGGTGCCCGGTGTTTACAGTATTACGGTGACTCAACCAGAGGCCTTCAAGCGCTATCTGGAGAACCAGCTTGGGCACATGATGAGGGATTTCACGGTAGTGGTGGAGGTGGGCAGGAGCCAGGTCAACATCCCCTACCCTTATGTTGTTGAGAAGGGCGACGAGCTGGGCGGTTCGGGCGTTACCGCCAGCGAACTGGCGCGGGTGTTCCCCAGTATTGACTTGTCCGCCACCAACGATAACACCGCCGATGGTCTTTACGACTGGCAAGAGCTGGAACAAATGCCGCTGGCTCTGTTTGGTGCGGCGCGCACGGATTTTTCATTGCGCCGGCTGGTGCATTACACCGGCAGTGACTGGCAGCATGTACAACGGTGGATATTGCTGACCAACTACCATCGCTATGTTGACCAGTTTATTCGCCACGGGTTGGACATGCTGCTGGGCGAATCACGCTTTCAGAGTATGGTATTGCCCGGTAATGTGGTGATTGAGCGAGGCATGGCTGAAGAGGAAATGCAGGCGCTTGTCGATTCGGTGGTGTGGCACCGGTTCCAGATGCCAGCCTACCACCTGAAGGCGTCTGAGCCTGGCCAAGGCATTACTCTGGTCAACATTGGCGTGGGGCCCTCAAACGCCAAGAACATCACCGATCACCTCGCCGTAATGCGCCCGCACTGCTGGCTGATGATCGGCCATTGCGGTGGGTTAAGGCAGTCACAGGTAATAGGTGACTATGTATTGGCCCATGCCTATATGCGTCGTGATGGCATTCTTGACCGGGTACTGCCACCGAACATTCCGTTGCCGGCGCTAGCCGAAGTTCAGCAAGTGCTGCAACAGGCTGCGGCGGAGATCACTGGTGACGAGGGTGACACGCTCCGGCGCCGACTGCGTACCGGCACTGTTTTAACCTACGATGACCGTAACTGGGAGCTGCGCTGGGCACAGGAGCGGCCGCAGATTAACCTCGCCCGCGCCATCGCGGTGGACATGGAGAGCGGCACCATCGCCGCGCAGGGTTATCGGTTTCGGGTACCTTACGGCACCTTACTGTGTGTCAGCGACAAACCACTGCACAGTGAGATCAAGCTACCCGGGGCAGCGGGTGCTTTCTACGAGAGTGCCGTTACCCAGCATTTGCAAATCGGCATCCGCGCGCTGGAGCTGATGCGCAGCGAGCGTTACACCCTGCATTCACGCAAGCTGCGCAGCTTTGATGAGCCGCCGTTTCGCTGAGTGCTGACTTTTTTACACAGGAGGTTTTCAGAAAAATAAAAACCAGCTGCAACTTTCTCCAATCCGACCTCGTACCTGAGGTTGGCTGCCCGTCTTTTCATGGCGGGTGGAAAATACAACAAAAAGGCAGAACCGCTCTTGTGGCGGCTCATGCCAGGAGAACGTTGCATGCGCATTGCGAAGCACTATATCCGAATATCTTTGGCATCAGCGGTGGCACTGACCATCGCGGGAACAGCGCCGGCTTACGCTGGCCTGCTGGGCAACTTGCTCGGCGGCAACGGCAAAAGTGCTGGCGACGGCCAGCCCTCTGAAGTTACGGGCGACGTCGGTTTCTTCAGTGAACCCTTCGCCGAACCCACCATTCAGGTAGACGGCGAGCAGGTTGCTACCAGCGAACGCTGCATCCCGGAAGCCGACGGCAACCTTCAATGCAAGCCGGCAGCAGGCACCATCGCTGTGTTGGGTGATGGCCGTTTCATTTACCTGAATGCGCTTGAGGGTACGGAAAACGCGGAACTCGCAGTCATAGCCCAGTTTGGCGAGGTGTCGGTCAACGACCAGTCACGCGTTATGACTCTGGACGAGAACGACCAGCCAACCTGGATCAAGCCCGCGCAGAACGACGGTGGCGCCAACCCCGACGGCAACGACAGCACCACGCTGACCGGCGGACTGCTTGATACGGCTGACAACACCGACATGAATGACGGCGCGCTGTTCTGTGCCGACGTGGTATTTCTCCCCGATGGCAGAATGATGGCGGTCGGCGGCACCGACTACTATTCGGAGCCAGGCATCGACGGCCTGCCTGTGGGCGTTGTGGAGCTGGAAGGCCTGAAGGCCTCACGCATCTACGATCCGGACGCAAACACCTGGAGCCAGAGCGGTGACATGCAGTACGGTCGCTGGTATCCAAGCCTGGTAAGCCTCGCCAACAGCGATATTTTTGTTGCCAGCGGCGTAACCAAACTGCTCAAGCCGGTGTATCCGGAGGATCCGCTTCAGTCTGGCCGAAACGTCGCACAGACCGAAACCTACGATATCAACAGCGGCACCTGGAGCAACAACGGCACCGCGGCACAGCGCTCTCTGCCGCTTTTCCCGCGCATGCATCTGCTGCCCAACGGCCACGTTTTCTACAATGCCGGCGGCCAAGCCTTCAATCCCTTCGGACAGGCCTATGACCAGGCGCTCTGGAACATTGTCGGCACCTATAATCCGTCCACCAAACAGTGGACCGATCTTGGTTATGCCGGTCTTCCGCTGCGGCTCAACGAGTTAGGTCTGGCAGCGCTGAGCACCACGCTGAATCCGACCAATATCAATCCGGACCAGGTGGAGCGACTTCTGGGTGACCTGGTCGGCCAGACTCTGGATGATCCAACGGCCGCAATCGGTCAACTGCTTGAGACTCCGGTCGATGACCGCGCACTCGAGCGTGTGATCGGCTCCGGCATGCGCGGTTCGACCTTCTCAATTCAACTGCCTCTGCGCCCGGATAGCAACGGTGGTTATCACGAGTCTGAGTTCCTGACAGCGGGCGGTGTGCCTACGTATGTTACAGCCGGCAGCCCCGGTGGCTATCTGCCGATCTCCTCGTCGCGTATCGACACCGTCACTTCCAACGGCGACGACATGGCTTATGAGTCGCGCCTGACTGGCTCACTCAACCAGCCACGTTGGTACGGTTCAGGCGTGATGATGCCCGACAACAGCGTTATGGTCTTCTCAGGCGGCACCCGCGACGGCGTGGTGGCTACCGGGCTTGAGGGCGCAATTATCCAGTCCGAGCGCTTTGATATTGAAACAGAGACCTGGAAGCCCATGGCCTCGGCTAACCGTGAACGCACCTACCACAACACAGCTGTGCTGATGACGGATGGACGGGTTCTGGTAGGCGGCCACTCGCCGATCAATACCGCCTATCTGTCGTTCATTAACCTGGATGAGCTGGGATTTGCGGACTACGCCGGACGTGATCCTTCTTTCGAGATCTATACGCCGCCCTATGCAACCCGTGATGATCGCCCGGTAATTGAGAAAGCACCTGTTGCGCTGCTCACGAATGGCGGTGAGTTCGATATCCGCACTGACCGGTCCGATATTGACCAGGTCATGCTTATTCGTCGCAAGGCAACCACTCACCTGATTGATGGCGACCAGCGCACTGTGGTACTACCGATAATAGGCCGAAATAGCGACAAGGTAACGGTCAAGATGACCAGCAACCGCGCGGTTCTGCCTGCTGGCCAGTACATGCTGTTTGTAAGCTATAAAGCCGAAGACGGCATGCGTTTACCTTCGAAGTCTACGCCTGTGAGCGTGCTGGCCGATCCGGGTAACACTAACGGCCCACTCGCTCAACAGGTCGAACCGGCGCCGCAAGAAGACGATAGCAACGGTGGAGTGGTCGGTGGCCTGCTTGCTGGACTGCTCAACAGTGGCAACAATGGCGGTTCGCTGTTGGATCCGCTCTTCGATCTGAGTTCAGGCGGCGTTAGCGCAGTACCCACCCTTGGCCAGCTTCGTGACGGTACGCCGCAGCTTCTGACCGAGGGCGGCATCGCAATCGAAGGCGGTGCCTCGGTGCTTAAGCAGACCGTCGATGGTTTACCAGTCGCATTGCAGGGTCTGGTTATCGACTTCACCAATCTCGCTGGCAACAACTGATGAGTCGCTGTAATCGTAGCCTTCCCCTTCGGGGGGGGCTCTTTGTCGCGCTCATCGCCGCCAATCTGCTTTGGGCGCTTGCCGCACATGGCCACGGCGGTGGTTCGGATGAGGACAAAGGCAGCGTATCCGCCGTGCTCGACCCACTGCCAGCGGAACTTTCGTCATTGCGGGTGCAGCTGCGCAAGACCCTGGCACCCCAGCTGCTGGTTTCCAATCCCACGGACAAGTCGTTGACCATCGAGGATGAAACAGGTCGGCTGTTTTTGCGCATAGGCCCGGAAAATACCGAAGGGGATCTGGGCACCGCAGCGTTTCACCGCACCAACACTCTCATGGCACCCGGCGCAATTCCGGCGAACGCTTCGGGCGATCCACGCTGGACGGTCGTTGAAGCGACGCCTAACTGGGGTTGGTTCGACCTGCGGTTGCGTACTGACGCGGTCAATCTGCCCCACCAGATAGTTGAGGCGGGAGAGCGTGCCTTTGTTGGCCAATGGTCGGTGCCGGTCACGCTGGGCGATACCGAAAGCGCGATTTCCGGTCGTTTCGAGTATGTGCCCACGGCCGTTGGTATCGTCGAAGCGCGGGTAGAGGATGTCGGCGCGTTGAAAGGTCAGGCGCTGATAAGAGCCATGCCTGGCAGTGCTCGCCCAGGGCTCTTTTTGTCCTACCGCGGCGATTCACCGTTAACGCTGATGGGCGAGCAAGACGAGCCCTTCCTGCGTTTCTCAGCCCAGGGCGTCGAAGCCAACCGTCATAGCCCGACCTGGGGCATGGTCGCCCCTGCGGGTTCCCCATCGTTCGTCGGTCACAAGAGTGATACCGAAGCGCGCTGGGCAAAGGTTTCGGACGGTCGGAGTTATGGCTGGATCGAACCCCGTGCAGCCCATGCCGACACGGTTGAGGATCCAACGCGATCTGGCGTGGTCAAGCGCTGGAGCATACCCATACGCATCGGCGATAACCGCAGCCGTATTGAGGGTGTAACTGAATGGTTCCCCGTTGAGCCGCTTGCCAGTAGGTGATCGCAGCGTTGGGGTGGCGCAAAGCTCCTCACCAACGCCCCTGCAGCGTAGCCACGATCCGGCGGCCACCGGCTTTGTCCCGGTGCTCGCACAGATAAATGCCCTGCCATGTTCCAAGCGCCAGGCGCCCATGGTGCACGGGCAGCGTGAGTGACGGGCCTATAAGAATGCTCTTGATATGGGCCGGCATGTCATCCGGCCCTTCCATCACGTGCTCATAGTGGGGTGCCCGCTCAGGCACCATCACGTTAAAGTGGCGTTCAAGATCACCGCGCACGTCCGGGTCGGCGTTTTCGTTGACCGCCAGCGAAGCCGAAGTGTGCTGGATAAACAGATGCAGCAACCCCACCTCGCAGTTGGTCATGTCCGGCGCCTGGGCCAGGATTTCATTGTTTACCAGATGAAATCCTCGCGGCAGCGGTGCCAGGTCAACAAACGTCTGATCCCAGATCATGGCGGCTCCTGTGGTTTATTTCTGAAGTTCATCCCAAGGGTGCATGGGCACAACAGCTTCGCTTACTTCTGCCTCGAAGGAGCTACGGAAATAATCCATGGCTTTCTCGGCCTCGTTCAGCTCATCAAACCGGGCGATGTGATAGATCGCCTCGCCTTCATTAACCAGCGGCAGGTTGTTCACACAAATCACAATGCCCGAGCAGGGTGACATAATCGCCGTTTCGGATTCACCAAAGGGATCGGCTACCATGGCAAGCTTCTGGCCTTTGCGTACTTTCTGCCCGAGCTGCGCAACGGGGCGCATGATGCCGTCGATCTCTGCCCTCACCCACAGCGAGCTGGCGGCAATTTCAGAGCGCTTTTTAGCCACATTGCGACCTTTGCGAGGAGGCACCATTTCGAGTTCTCGCATCACTCGCATAACGCCTTTCACACCGCTGCCAATAACAACATCGTCAAACCGCAGTGCTTCGCCACCTTCGTAGGTGATGACTGGAATATCCAGAGAGTCTGCATAAGCGCGCAGACTGCCTTCCCGCAGGCCCGCGTCGATAATCACCGGTGCGGCAAACGCTTCGGCCATGCGCGCGGTTTCAGGGTTTTTCAGCTCCGCCCGAACCTGCGGCAGGTTGAAGCGATGAATGGCGCCTGTGTGCAAATCGATGATATGCGTTACGTGCTCCATAATCTGGGTGCGCAAAAGATAGGCTATGCGCCCGCCAAGAGACCCCCTTTCGCTGCCAGGAAAGCAGCGGTTCAGGTCGCGCCTGTCTGGCAAATAGCGTGTGCGATGCACAAACCCGAAGATGTTGACGATAGGCACTGCTATCAGAGTGCCGCGCAAATTACGAAGCGCCGAATTTTTAAGCACCCGTCGCACAATTTCCACGCCGGCAATTTCATCACCGTGTATGGCGCCACACACCATCAACACCGGCCCATCCCGCCGCCCATGCACAACCTCAACAGGTATGTGCAGAGGTGTGTGGGTATATAACTTGGCAACCTGGATTTCTATGGTTTGCCGGGTGCCAGGCTGAACTTTTACTCCGGCGATTTCAAAGGGCGCGCGCGCCATCGATTATCCTCTGCCTTTGGTTTTGGTGCGCCAGGGCGCCTGATTTTTTTCAATCCAGTTTACGATCATGCCCGCCACGTTCTTGCCGGTGGCGTTTTCAATACCTTCCAGGCCGGGCGAGGAGTTTACTTCCATCACCAATGGGCCGCGGCTGGAGCGTAGCAAATCGACACCTGCCACGTTCAGGCCCATGGACTTGGCTGCGGTAATGGCTGTTTTGCGCTCTTCCGGTGTGATTCGTACCAAAGATGCGCTTCCGCCGCGATGCAAATTGGACCGGAACTCGCCCTCGGCACCCTGCCGCTTCATGGCTGCAATCACCTTGTCGCCAATAACAAAACAACGAATGTCGGCGCCGCCGGCTTCCTTGATGAACTCCTGCACAAGAATGTCGGCTTTGAGGCCCATGAAGGCCTCGATCACGCTCTCTGCCGCTGTGCGGGTTTCCGCCAGCACCACGCCAATGCCTTGGGTACCTTGCAGTAGTTTGATAACAACCGGTGCACCGCCCACCATTTTCAGCAGTTCTGGTACGTTATCCGGTTTGTTGGCAAAACCGGTTATGGGCATGCCGACGCCTTTACGGGCAAGCAACTGCAGGGAGCGCAGTTTGTCCCTTGAACGGGTGATGGCAACAGACTCGTTCACCGGGAAGGTTCCCATCATTTCGAACTGGCGCAGAACCGCTGTGCCATAGAAGGTAACGGAAGCCCCGATACGGGGAATCACAACGTCAAAGTTTTCCAGCACTTCTTCGTGATAATGAATCCGTGGATTGGCAGACGTAATATTCATGGAGCAGTGCAGGCAATCGATAACCTTCACTTCATGACCACGATTGACACCTTCTTCCACCAGACGACGGGTAGAGTACAAATGCCGGTTGCGCGAAAGAACAGCAATTTTCATTTTTCAGACCTTAAAGCCGGTTCCCCGGCGAGATAGGAAGCTTCGGGATAAACCATCGTGCGGCCCGCCATGGCGGTACGCCCGATCAGCATGCGAAACCGCATGGTGTCCCGGTTTGTCAGTGTCATTTCAACGGGCCAGCTTTGGCCACCAATCACCAGAGTGGTCTCAATGACCAGCCGCAATTCCTTGTGACCGCCGGAATCCGATACATCTCGCTCATCGAGAACACGGGCATCACACTCCACCACCTGGTGCATATCATTCTGAACCGGATGCACCCAGAACCGAACCCGGCGCTCGCCATCCTGTGTGTAGGGTTCCGTGCGAAACGTGTGCAGGCAGGAGGTACGCGCCCCGGTATCCACTTTCGCCTTGATGCGGCTGATATCCAGATCAGGTAACGCCACCCACTCCCGCCAGCCAAGGCTGAGTTTGTTGTCAGCAGGTGTTGGCTTAATGGTTTTGATAGCTTCAGCTGTCTTTGTCGACATCCAACGGTTCCTTTTCGATGGCTTTTTCCGGCGCCATAAGCTGCACGCGGAAGGGCTCGGAATGACTGCCGGCATAGATACTGGTATGCGGGAAGGGTATTTCTATACCAGCCCTGTCCAGAGTTTTCTTTACAGCAACGAGCATACCGCTTTTGCTCTCGAGTACCTTGTCTTTTGGCACCCAGAAGGAAAACTGCAAATCCACCGAGGAAGGGCCAAAGGCGGTTACCAATACAAACGCTTTCGGCTCTTCAAGGCAGGCAGGGTTCTTTTCCGCCAGCTCCAGCAACAGGGCTTCTACCTTTTGTGCGTCTTCAGCATAGGCAATCCCAACCTGAAGGTCGATCCTGCGAATGGGAAAACGTGAGCGGTTAACAACCGGCGTCTTGATCAGGGTTTCGTTGGGAATGCGCACATAAAGGTTATCTCTGGTGCGCAGCTTGACACTGAGCATGTCGATTCCCACCACTTCGCCCATGATCGTTTCAACTTCAATGAAGTCACCGATTTCAAAGGGCTTTTCAACAAGCAGGAACAGACCGCTGATCATGTTGGACGCAGACGTTTGCGACGCAAAACCGATGGCGACGGTCAGAATACCGGCCGCGCCCAGCACGACGTCCAGCGAAAAGCCGGCTTCCCTGAGCGCTGCCACACCAAAAAGAATAAAAATGACATAAAAAACCAGCCGCCGAACCATGACGGTGTGGTGCCGGGAACTGCGCTTCGCCATTACCTTTGACACACTGCGCGCAGCCAATGACGCAAGCACAATGCCGAGCACCAGCAAAAAGCCGGAGCTGATCCACTGCCCCCAGGCTATGTCGGAAAACACGCTCAACGCGCCTGTTTTCAGCTCTTCAGCCACAATCGTTACTCCACGGAAGGTGCATTAGCCAAACACCCGGTCGATAGCGCGCACCAGACGTCCTTTGGCGGTCTTTTCACGGGCCGGCGCCACTTTCTTGCAAGGGCCCGCAGCAACAAGCAGCCCTTCATCCACATGCAGGCTCGCGGAGTTCATATCCGTTGCCACTTCCACAACCACTCCCGGTGTCCAAAGCTCTCCGCGGTCGTTCTGATGCAATGACAGCAACGGCGTAGGCAGGCTGAAGCGTTCCAACAGCAAAGGCTCAGTCCTGCGGTTAATAATCGTGACCGGAGTCACCGCCCGCCACGCGCGTTTCGGCACAGCCTCAAGTACCAGACGGCCAAAGCTTGACGACGCGTAGCACAGCTCACCTTCCATCGTATTTCTGCCCACCCAGGTAAGCGATGGCACCGCCAGAGGAACTTCTGTGAGAAGGGTCTGGTTTTGTCCGGTACAGATTTTCATCCAGACAACCGTTCCCACATAAATCGTGCAACGCGTGCCGCCGGGAATGGTCAGCGGGTGGTAAGGACGAATCACCGTTGGAAGATTGGCCACCGCCGGTATGAAGGTTACCGAGGACGAACTGCCTTCCCGGACAAACCGCTTCAGGGACTCGCTTTCAGGTGGCAGCCGATGGCCTATGGATTCTGTCCAGCCCACGGGGTCTGTCTCTGGCTCCCGGGTTTCCGTGCGCACCTGCCATTCCTTTTCCAGCAGAGTGACCCAAAGCCGAACATGCCCAAGCCGATGGTGCTGGGTTTGGCCAGTCACAAGCTCATACGGCTGAGCCCAGACACCGTCACGCCGGCTTTCGGTTTCAATATCCATAAACGCTGTAAATCTCCCACGAATACGGCTGGTAAAGTTGCGACAACTATAATCCAATCAGTGACCCCGGGCGAATATCCAACTACGTGATTTTATTGCCTCAGTGCGATGTAATTACCCTTACCTTCAAAACCGGAACCCGATACGGAATAGCCAATGACGCAACTGGTATGGTTCAGAAACGACCTGCGGATAGCCGACAACGCTGCCCTTACAGCCGCCTGCAAAGAATCCAGCGTAACAGGGAGCAACACAGGTGTTCGAGCCTGCTTCATCCTCGCTCCAGCGCAGTGGCAGGAACACGACTGGTCGCCGGCGCGGGTTCAGTTCGTTGTCGCCCATGCGAACGCTCTTGCTGAGGAACTGGCAAAGCTCGGCATACCGCTTTCTTTCATAGAGGCCGAGCGCTTCAGCGACAGCATCACAGCTCTTGAAAGCCATTGCCGGGAACACGATGTTCGCCAGCTCCATTTCAACGAAGAATATGGCGTCAACGAGCGCAAGCGCGACAAGTCGGTGAAGCACCGCTTTGATGAACTGGGCATCACAACCCGCAAGTACCGCGACCAGACTGTGGCGCCGGTGGGAGAAATACTGACCGGCCAGGGTGAGCCCTATTCCGTATTTACTCCCTTTTCCCGCCGCTGGCGCACCTGGATCGATGAAACCCAGCCAACGCTTTATCCAGTACCGAAAGCCCGGGGCGATGCTGTACAGCCGGAACGTATTACAAACATTCCTGAAGGCTTCGTAGACGCTCCGCCAGCACTGGTAGAAACCGGAGAAGATGCCGCGCACTCGCAGCTGGAGCGTTTCCTCAGCGAACACGGCGGCGCCTACAAGGAACAAAGGGACTTCCCCGCCCTTGATGGCACCAGTCAGCTCTCCCCCTATCTGGCCAACGGCGTGCTCTCTGGCCGACAGTGCCTGATTGCAGGGCGACAAGCGCAAGGTATGGGAGGCAACCAGGAAGGGCTGGTGACCTGGATTAACGAAATCGCCTGGCGGGATTTCTACATACACACCTTGTACCACTGCCCCCGAGTGAGCATGCATCGCGCCTTCAAACCGGAAACCGAAGCGCTGCAATGGAACGAGCCCGGCGAGCACTTCGAAGCCTGGAAATCCGGCAGCACCGGCATCCCCTTGGTAGACGCCGCCATGCGCCAGCTCAACCAGACCGGCTGGATGCACAACCGGCTGCGTATGGTTACGGCGATGTTTCTGACCAAAAACCTGTTCATCGACTGGCGGCTGGGCGAGGCTTATTTCATGTCAAAACTGGTGGATGGCTTTCTGGCCTCCAACAACGGCGGCTGGCAGTGGAGCGCCTCTACAGGCACAGACGCGGCGCCTTACTTCCGTGTGTTCAACCCGGTGACTCAAAGCGAGCGTTTCGATCCGAAAGGTGAGTTTATCCGCGAGTGGGTGCCTGAGTTGGCAAAGCTGGATAACAAGCGCATCCACGATCCGTCAAAAGGCGGCGTGATTCCGGGTGGGTACCCAAGGCCGGTTGTTGATTTGAAGGAAAGCAGGAAGGAGGCAATAGCAAAGTTTCAGGCGCTAAAGGAGTAAATTCAGGCTGGGTGCAGGCACCGACGGAGAGCGCCCTCCAAAACACGCTGTGAATACCTCCCTGTACGCTCGGCTCCGCCATCCATGGCTCCGCACGGTTTTGGAGGGCGCTCTCCGTCGGTGCCTATCGGCTTAGTGCTTTCCGCAAACAGGGCAATCAGGGTCTTTTGTAAGCTTCATTTCACGCCACTGCATTTCCCAGGCATCCAGAATCAATAATCGGCCAACAAGCGGGGTACCAACACCAGAAAGCACCTTAATGGCCTCCATGGCCTGAACAGAGCCAATCATGCCAACCAGCGGCGCAATCACCCCAGCCTCGGAACAGGTCAGATCTTCATTCCCCTGCTCGGGATACAGACAGTGGTAACAGGGAGATTCAGAATTCCGGCTGTCATATACACTGACCTGGCCTTCGCCGCGGATAGCAGCACCGGAAATCAGCGGAACACCCGCTGCCACACAAGCACGATTAAGCGCGAACCGCGTGGCGAAATTATCGGAACAATCCGAAGCAAGGCTGGCTTCACCTACTTCGCGGGCGAAGTCGTCCAGCTCAAGGCGGCGGTTCACCACGGAAATAGACACTGCCGGATTAATGCTGCGCACTCGGGCGGCCAGAGTTTCCGCTTTGGATTCGCCAATTTGTGCGGTCTCAAATGCGATCTGGCGCTGCAGGTTGGCCAGTTCAATAACGTCATCATCCACCAACGTTATGTGGCCAACACCGGCCGCACCCAAGTAAAGCGCAACCGGACAGCCCAGGCCGCCAGCGCCGACGACCAGCACACGGGCGGATTTCAAAGCTTCCTGGCCTGCAATATCAAAACGCGGCATCAAAATCTGGCGGCTGAAGCGCAGGAGTTCTTCATCACTAAGCATGGAGGGCTCCTTTTCGGGGCCACTGCCCCAGGGTCATGCGGTCGTTGCCGCCGTAGTCTTTCCGGCTTTCCACCTTAGCAAACCCTCGGGTGGTGAGCAGCCCTTGAACAGCTTCAGCCTGATCAAATCCGTGCTCCAGAAGCAGCCAGCCTTCAGCATTCAGCCAGGCAGGCGCTTCGCTCACAATCAGGCGGATATCATCAAGACCATCCGCTCCGGATACCAGCGCAGAAGCTGGTTCAAAGCGAACGTCGCCTTCGCCAAGGTGGTGGTCGCCTGAAGCGATGTAGGGGGGATTGGAAACAATCAAATCAAAACGGCCCACGGGCAATCCGGCAAACCAACGGCTCTGGAAAACCTCCACCGGTAACTTCAGTTGGCGGGCATTTTCCTGAGCCAATGCCACCGCATCGTCCATCAGGTCACAGGCGCATACGGCCCAGCCGGACCGCTCGCTGGCCAGCGCCAGAGCAATGGCTCCGGTGCCAGTACCAAGATCAACAACCCTGGCATTGTCAGGCAAAGGCAATTCCAGCGCCTGCTCCACCAGACATTCGGTATCCGGACGTGGAATAAGGGTACTGTTGCTGACGGTGAACGGAAGTGACCAGAACTCCTGATGACCCAGCAGGTAAGCTACCGGCACGCCCTGCGTACGCTGCATCACAAGGTCTTCAAATTCAGCTGCCTGCCGGGCATCCACTTCGCGCTCGGGAAACGCACGGAAGCTGGTACGGCTCAGGCCAGTTACCTGGGCAAGAAGCAACTCGGCGTCGAGCCGGGCCGTATCACCGGCAATCCGGGATACTGCACTGTCCAGCATCTTCCCGCAGGTAAGTGAGGGTTTACTCGTCATCAGAAAGCGTGGCCAGAAGCTCCGCCTGATGCTCTTGTTGAAGCGGCACAACCACGGAATCCAGATCACCCGCAATGACATCATCCAGCTTGTAAAGCGTTAGGTTGATGCGGTGGTCGGTTACCCGGCCCTGGGGGAAATTGTAAGTACGGATACGCTCAGAGCGATCGCCACTGCCCACCAGGCTTTTGCGAGTTTCTGCCATGGTTTTCTGCTGGCGCTCAGTTTCAACATTCTGCAGCCTTGAGGCCAGAAAGCTCATGGCCTTGGCCCGGTTTTTATGTTGCGAGCGCTCTTCCTGACACTCCACCACAATACCGCTTGGCAGGTGGGTAATCCGGATAGCGGAATCGGTTTTGTTCACGTGCTGACCGCCTGCGCCGGAGGAGCGAAAGGTATCCACGCGCAAGTCAGCCTTGTTGATCTCAATCGCCTCGGCTTCATCGGCCTCCGGCATAACGGCAACGGTACAGGCAGAGGTATGAATGCGTCCCTGGGATTCAGTTTCCGGCACCCGCTGAACCCGGTGCGCGCCGGATTCGAATTTCAGCGCACCGTATACTGCGTCGCCCGCAACCCGGGCAATCACTTCCTTAAAACCGCCGTGCTCGCCTTCGTTCTCGCTCAGCACTTCAACCTGCCAGCGCCGACGTTCGGCGTAACGGCTGTACATACGAAAAAGGTCTCCGGCGAAAATTGCAGCTTCGTCACCGCCCGTTCCCGCGCGGATTTCCAGGAACACGTTTTTGCCGTCGTTCGGATCTTTTGGCAGCATCAATCGCTGCAGCTCTTCATCCAGCTCTTCGGTTTTTTGCTCGGCAATCTCAAGTTCTTCTGCGGCCATCTCCCGCATGTCCGCATCGCCGTCTTTCGCCAGTTCTTTTGCCTCACTGATATCGTCCAGCGAGTGTTTCCACGCCTGAAAGCACTGCACCACAGGCTCAATCTCGGAATATTCCCGGGATAGTTCCCGAAATTTGTCCTGTTGGGCGATGGTTGCGGGATCGCTGAGCAAAGCACTCACCTCCTCGTAGCGCTCAACAAGCTGCTCAAGGCGGGACTGTATCGATGGTTTCATATTTTTTCCGGGGTGGTCGTCGCGTCTGCATCCAACACATCAAGCTGATGCAGCTCTCTCAGCCATTCAGTCACCTCGGCGCGCCCTTCGGTGGTGGCCTTGCGAACCTGTATAGAAGGTTCGTGCAGGAGTTTGTTTGTAAGGCCTCGCGCGAGACTGCGCAACGCTGTTTCGGGATCGCCGCCATTGCGCAAAGCGCGCAAGGCTTTTTCGGTTTCCATGTCTCGTAACACTTCCGCACGCTGCCGGAACTGTTTCAGTGTGGAAACCGCATCCAATGCGCGGAGCTGGCTGAGGAATTCCTGCACGCCAGCTGTTATGAGATTTTCCGCTTCACGGGCAGCACCCTCACGGGTACGAATATTTTCTTCGATCACCTGGCGCAAGTCATCAACGGTATAAAGATACACATCCGCCAGGGAAGCCACTTCGGGCTCGATATCCCTGGGCACGGCGATATCCACCATAAAAAACGGCCGATGCTTGCGTTTCTTCAGGGAGCGCTCCACCGCACCCTTGCCAAGTATCGGCAGCGGGCTGGCAGTGGATGAAATAATAATATCGACATCGGCCAGGTAATCCGGAATCTCCGAAAGCAGAATGCCGCGGCCGCCTCGGGATTCTGCCAGCGCCTGAGCTCGCTCCAACGTGCGATTGGCAACAATGAAGTTCTTTACGCCCGCATCAGCAAGGTGGCGAGCAACCAGTTCGATGGTTTTGCCTGCGCCAATCAGCAGCGCCTTATTCTGCGACATATCCGCGAAAATGCGATGAGCCATGCTCACGGCGGCATAAGCGACAGAAACCGGGTTTTCGCCGATGGCGGTCTGGGTACGAACGCGTTTGGCAACGGAGAAGGTTTGCTCAAACATGCGAGAAAGGAACGAGCCGCTCCCGCCGTGCTCCCGGGCCAGAGCGTAGGCATCTTTTAACTGGCCGAATATCTGTGGCTCACCCAGAACCATGGAATCCAGACCGGCAGCAACGCGCATCATGTGCCTGACCGCATCCGCGTCGCGGTGAATATAAAGCACTTCTTCAAGCTCGGCGGCATCCAGATCGTGGAAGCCCGCCAGCCAGCGCAGCACCATCGGCGCGCAATCATCGTCGCCCGCGAGATAGAGTTCCGTGCGATTGCAGGTGGAAAGAATGGCCGCCTCACTGGCGCCAGACGCCGCACGCAGCTCCGCAAACGCCTCTGACATACGCTCAGGCGTAAACGCCACCCGCTCCCGTAACTCGACAGGGGCCGTGCGATGATTAATTCCCAGCGTTAGCAATGCCATTTCCTGGTTATACAATCCTTTACCGATGTGCGATGTAAACGAACGCCATTGTGCAGGCATTTTAGCGGCCCAAGCCGTCAGCCGCCACCCCAAACCACCCGTGCTTCGGGAAGTGCGGACAGGTTGGGCAAGAACAGGAGCTTATGCCATTATAGGGAACCGGTCGCCGCCGGGACCCGACTCAGCTCAAAAAAAGAGGGGATACGGGTTACTCAAGATGCGTAGTCGACAAATCACGGGAAGTTGCATGCACAAATCCGCACCGCTTTTGGTTACCTGCCTGTTCGGTCTCTCACTGGCAGGTTGCGCCAGTATAACCGGTTCAGGGGACACATCGGCCGCCGACGAGAAAATCGACACAAACCAACAGGAAGGCATCGGGCAAACAAGCGGCGAGCCGCCGGTTGAATACGCTGATTTTGAGCCGGAAATCCTGTACCTGCTTCTCTCGGCAGAAATTGCAGCACAGCGTGGCCGGTACGATGTCACTCTGGTCAATTACCTCAGAGCTGCGCAACAATCCCGGGATAAAAATGTTATTGAGCGGGCCATGCGCATTGCCCAGTCGCTCAATGGTGACAATGCCCAGAAGCAGCTGGCAGAGCTTTGGCTTGATGTAGATCCGGAAAATCTTCAGGCACTTCGGGTTTCGGCCATTCAGTCCGTCAAACGCAATGAACTCGAATCCGCCCTGGGGTATATGGAAAGGATTCTGGATCAGGGTGGCGACGCAGATTTCGACAGCCTTGCGGCCATGGCAGGAAACCTCCCTCAGGAACAGCAACGAGAATTGCTGGCCTTGTATGAAGAGATGGCAAACCGCCACCCGGACACCCCGGAACTGGAATACAGCATCGCCCTGCTGCTAAAAATCACAGGGGATCCTGATGCTGCGCTTCTACGGTTGGAGCCGCTGCTTGAAGAAGAACCCAACTTTCAGCCCGCCATCATTCTCAAGGGCGACCTGCTGTACCAAACCGGCGAAGCAATCAAAGCCCTTGATCACCTTTTGGTAAACACCCGGCGCTTCCCGGCCAATCGCCAAATGGGCACGCTCTACGGGCGTATGTTGATCAGCGAAGGTGAATTGCAGGCCGCTCAGGATGAATTTAGCCGCCTGTCAGATCGCTACCCGGACAACCCAGGGCTGCGGCTCTCACACGCACTTGTAGCTCTCGAAAATGGGCAGCTTGAACTCGCAAAGGAGGAGCTCACGCAACTTATCGAACAAGGTCACCACAACAGCGAAGCGAGTTATTACCTGGGCCGGATTGAAGATGAGGCGGGCAACGCAGAGCAAGCCATCGGTTACTACCAGAGCGTGGAACAGGGCAACTATTACCTGCCCGCTCTCGCCCGGGCCAGCACCTTGCTGGCCACAGAAGGCAGGCTCGAAGAGGCTTTGGACAACATTCGCTCTCTGCGCAGCACCAACCCTGAGCGGGCAGAAAATTACTGGCTACTGGAGGTAAATCTTCTGCTCGACCAAAGGCTGCAACAAGAGGCACTAGAAGCGGGTTCCAGCGCACTTGAGGAGTTCCCTGAGAACCTTCAGATACGTTATGCGCGAGCCATGCTCTTCGATGCTCTGGATCAGCCAGGCAAAGCCGAAGAAGATCTCAAGCAGATTGTTGAAGACAACCCCGAAAACGCAGTCGCACTCAACGCTCTGGGTTACATACTCACAACTCGTACGGACCGGCTAAAGGAAGCCCGCAGCTACATCGAACAGGCTCTGGCGCTCGACCCGGAAAACCCTGCCATTCTCGATAGCATGGGATGGGTTCTGTTCCAGGAAGGCCAACTCGAGCCTGCGCTGGATTACCTGTCTCGCGCCTGGGCCGCCTTTCCGGACCCGGAAGTCGCTGCCCACTATGGCGAAGCATTGTGGATGAACGGCGCCGAAGAGCAGGCCCAGATCGTCTGGAAAGAAGGGCTTGAGCAGGATCCGGATCACGCTGTTTTGCGTGAGACCATTGAGCGGCTGACTAACAACGGTGATCAGTGATGAGGCAGGCTATCCGCATTTGGGCAGCCCTGCTTCTGATTGCCAGCCTGAGCGCCTGTACGACCATTCAGTTGGAGCCACTGCCCGAGGGCATGACCGACCAACCTCCAGCTGACTGGCAGGACCGCTCCACCAAGCTCAGGCGGTTTGATCACTGGCAATTGTCCGGAAAACTGGCAGTACGCCAACCTTCGGACAGCGGCACCGCCATCATCAACTACTGGATACAGGAAGGCGAAGCTTACGATCTCGGCTTGTCGTCATCATTCCTCGGAATGGGCAGCACGAACCTGAAAGGCGTGCCGGGCTTCATTGAGCTGACGCTCTCAAACGGTGAAACCTACCGCTCCGGAGACCCGGACGCACTGATGAAAGCCGCCACTGGCTGGCAACTCCCGATGGAGAGCCTGACGTGGTGGATACGCGGCCTGCCGGCGCCCGGCGGTGATTTTCGGCTACTGTTTGACGACCGTGGTGAACTCGCCATGATTCGCCAGGCCGGCTGGGAAATCCGTTACGACCGCTGGCACCAGCTACAAGGCGACGTGCCCGCCCTGCCCGCCAGAATAACAGCCTTGAAAGAGGAGAAGCGCGTACGTGTTGTAGTAAGCAGCTGGCAGGATCTGACTCAGTGACAGCAACTATCACACTGCCATCTCCAGCCAAACTGAACCTTTTTTTGCACATTGTTGGCCGGCGACCGGATGGCTACCATGAGCTGCAGACACTGTTTCAGTTTCTCGATTACGGTGATGACATCACACTGAGCCTGACCCCGGAACAGCCGGGCATCCGGCTTGAGAGCCCTATAAGCGGGGTGGCGGATGAAGACAACCTGATCATCAAAGCTGCGCGCGCGCTTGCGGAAAAGACATCAGGCGACCTGCCAGGCGCAACCATCGGCATCACCAAATGCCTGCCGATGGGCGGTGGGCTCGGCGGCGGTAGCTCCAATGCGGCCACGACACTGTTGGGGTTGAACCACCTCTGGAAACTTGGGCTAGGGCTCGACGAGCTTGCCGAAATCGGCCTGGCACTTGGCGCCGACGTGCCGGTTTTTGTACGAGGCCATGCTGCTTTCGGGGAAGGTATAGGCGAAAAACTGACCCCCGCTTCCCCGCCAGAAGACTGGTTTTTGGTCCTCAAACCTGGCTGTAACATCAACACCGGGAAGATATTTTCAGAGCAAGGGTTGACAAGGGACACCCCGAGAATCAGAATAGCGCCCGCTTTTGAGGGAGACGCCTCAAGGTACCGAAACGACTGTGAAGATGTGGTCAGAAGACTGTATCCTGAAGTCAACAAGAGCATGGAATGGCTCGCAGAATTCGGACCTGCAAGATTAACCGGAACCGGGGCTTGCATATTTGGACGTTTCCCTACAGAATCCGCAGCCCGGATTATCTGGGAAAGCAAACCCTCCGGCATCACCGGGTTCGTAGCTAAAGGGGTGAACGTATCACCTCTTCACCAAAAGCTGACAGAGCTGGAATGATGCCAAAAAAGCACGATACTGGGGTGTCGCCAAGTGGTAAGGCAACGGGTTTTGATCCCGTCATGCGCAGGTTCGAATCCTGCCACCCCAGCCAACTTTCTCCCGCTTCTTCTGACCAAACCGCCGAAAACGAGAAGGATGCCATCGTGTCCAAGCTGATGATTTTCTCAGGCAATGCCAACCCAGAGCTTGCCCATGCTATCGCCCGAAAACTCCACATCCCCATGGGAGAGGCTACTGTAGGCAGCTTCAGTGATGGCGAAACCACCGTTGAGATCAATGAAAATGTACGCGGCCACGATGTGTTCATCATCCAGCCCACGTGCTATCCCACGAATGACAACCTGATGGAATTGATCGTGATGGCCGACGCCCTGCGCCGCGCTTCTGCATCACGCATCACTGCAGTCATTCCGTATTATGGGTACGCTCGCCAGGATCGCCGGGTGCGCTCCAGCCGCGTCGCCATCAGCGCTAAAGTTGTTGCCGACATGATCTCCAGCATTGGCGTTGACCGCGTGCTCACCGTAGACCTTCACGCTGACCAGATTCAGGGCTTTTTTGACGTGCCGGTAGACAATATCTACGCCACGCCAGTCCTACTGGAAGATATCGAAAAGCAGCGGTTCGAGAACTTTGTTGTGGTGTCTCCGGACGTAGGCGGCGTTGTACGTGCCCGCGCTGTTGCCAAGCGACTGGATGACGCCGATCTGGCCATCATCGACAAGCGCCGGCCGAAAGCGAACGTTTCCCAGGTAATGCACATTATCGGCGACGTTGAAAACAAGACCTGTATCCTGGTGGACGACATCGTGGATACTGCCGGCACACTTTGCAAAGCGGCCAATGCGCTTAAAGAGCGTGGCGCATCCCGGGTAGTGGCCTACATCACCCACCCCGTCCTCTCCGGCCCGGCTATCGAAAATATCGAAGCCTCGGACCTGGACGAACTGGTTGTATGCGACACCATTCCACTGAGTGACAAAGCCAAAAATTGTGATAGAATCCGCCCCCTCAGTATGGCTGGACTGCTTGCAGAATCCATTCGTCGCGTCAGCAACGAAGAGTCTATCAGCGCCCTGTTTGAGAATGTCTGAGTAAGCGGCACGCCGTAACACTCGGAAAAACAGCAAGTTACCAGAAGCTGTCATAAAGATACCGAGTCGGGAGCCTAATCAGGCTCCCGACTCTTTTAGTAAGCCGGAAATATCCGGCTTTTCGAAAACATCACCTGTCCCAACGCCTGGTCGCGGGCAGTTCAGGTGACGATTGAGGTACAAACCATGTCTCAGGACTTTGTTATTGAAGCATTTCCTCGTGACGACAAGGGGAGAGGTGCGAGCCGCCGCCTGCGTCGCGAAGAGCGTAAAATCCCGGCTATCATTTACGGTGCCGGCAAAGAAGCCACTCCAATTTCCATTTGGCACAACGAGCTGAAAAAAGCTCTGGAAAACGAAGCCTTCTTCTCTCACATTCTGACCATCGAACTGAATGGCAAGAAAGAGAGCGTGATCATGAAGGATCTTCAGCGGCACCCGTACAAGCTGCTGCTGACTCACGCCGATTTCCAGCGCGTTGAGAAGGATCAGGAAATCTTTGTTCACGTTCCGCTGCACTTGGTGAACGAAGACGCAGCTCCTGCGATCAAGACCTTTGGTGGCGTTGCGTTCCGTCTGATGACCGAGGTTGAGGTAGCTTGTCTGCCGCAGAACCTGCCGGAGTTCATCGAAATCGACATGATCGATGTAGAGATGGATCAGGTTGTTCACATGAGCGACCTGAAACTGCCGAAAGGCGTTCGTATTCCTGCCCTGCAGCACGGCGCAGAGCACGATCACGCTGTTGTGTCTGTCAGCAAGCCGAAAGGCGTCAAGGCTGACGATGCAGAAGACGAAGCAGCAGAAGGCGAAGAAGGCGAAGAGAAGGAGTAATAACTCCGGAGGCGTTGGCAGATGGCACAGGATATTGTCATGGTGGTTGGACTGGGTAACCCCGGTCCCGAATATGAGAATACCCGCCATAATGCCGGCGCACTCTTTGTCGAAGCACTGGCCCGCGATGCGGGCCAGTCGCTCCGCCCCGAAAAGAAGTACCACGGGCACTACGCCCGCATTCAATGGCAAGGCCTTGAGCTTCACCTGTTGAACCCCGCTACCTTCATGAATCGCAGCGGCTTGTCCGTAAAAGCCCTCGCAGACTTCTTCAAGATCCCCTCCGGCCAGATACTGATCGCTCACGACGAGCTCGACCTTCCCCCCGGCACTGCCAAGCTTAAAAAAGGCGGAGGACACGGCGGACATAATGGCCTGAGAGATTCCATCACCCATCTTGGCACCAATGAGTTCCAGAGACTGCGTATTGGTATCGGACACCCTGGCGACAGCCGCAAGGTCACCGGCTACGTGCTGGGCCGCCTGGGCAAACGTGAAACAGAAGACCTGAATGCAGTATTCCATGAAATCATGCGGGTTCTGCCCGATGCTGCCTCTGGCAATCTTGCTGCCGCGATGAACCGTTTACACAGCTTCAAACCCACCATCGCCTGAGCCTGCACGATTACACTTCATGCCAAAGCACCACCCCTGACATCCCTTACTCGCACACTCTGCCGTACACCGGTATAATCCGGCCAAATTTCCCCGTACCACCAGAGGCATTCCATGGGTTTTAACTGCGGCATCGTCGGCCTACCAAACGTCGGCAAATCTACCCTGTTCAACGCATTGACCAAGGCAGGCATCGGCGCGGAAAACTTCCCGTTCTGCACCATCGAGCCGAACGCGGGTGTGGTCGCCATGCCGGATCCCCGGCTTGATAAACTGGCGGAAATTGTTAAACCGCAGCGCACCGTGCCAACAACCATGGAATTTGTGGATATCGCCGGCTTGGTCGCGGGCGCGTCCAAAGGCGAAGGCCTGGGCAACCAGTTTCTGGCCAACATTCGCCAGACCGAAGCCATCGCTCACGTAGTACGCTGCTTTGACGACCCCAACGTTATTCACGTTGCCAATAAAATTGATCCTGCAGCCGATATCGAGATCATCAATACCGAACTTGCACTGGCCGACATGGATACAGTTGAAAAGGCCATCAAACGTGTTCAGCGGATTGCCAAAGGCGGTGACAAAGAAGCAAAAGCCCAGATCGAAATCTTTGAACGCTTGTTGCCCGTACTGAACGAAGGCAAGCCCGTGCGCGGCATGGGGCTGGATAAAGACGAACTGCTGCTGATCCGCGAACTGTGCCTGCTAACCATCAAGCCAACCATGTACATCGCCAACGTGAGCGAAGACGGCTTCGAAAACAATCCGTACCTGGATACCGTGCGCGAGATTGCAGAAACCGAGAACGCAGTTGTCGTTCCCATCTGCAACAAAATCGAATCGGAAATCTCCGAGCTCGAAGACGACGAAAAAAGCATGTTCCTGAGTGAAATGGGCATGGACGAGCCGGGGCTTGATCGCGTTATCCGCGCCGGCTACAGCTTGCTGGGCCTACAGACCTACTTCACAGCCGGCGTAAAAGAAGTACGGGCCTGGACTGTCAGAATCGGCGCGACTGCCCCACAGGCCGCGGCCGTCATCCACACCGACTTTGAGCGCGGCTTCATCCGTGCGGAAATCATCGGGTACGACGATTTCGTGAAGTACAACGGCGAGGCCGGATCCAAAGAAGCCGGGAAATGGCGTCTTGAAGGCAAGGAATACATTGTTAAGGATGGCGACGTCATCCACTTCCGGTTTAACGTTTAATCAGTGCCCTTCCAGCCCCTCCTTCATTGAAAGGAGGGGCTAACCATCAGCGCCCACCTGCTCCAATCACAATCACCACAAGTCCGATGATCAAGTTGATACCCACCAACCTGCGGATCTGGCCTACGCGGCGAGCACCTTCCTCGGGGTTCTTCTCGGCAACCGCGTGCTTCAACCTGCGAAATGGGGCGAAGTAAACATGGAAGAACAGGAGCATCATGATCAGGCCAAGAGCTTGCATCACATGAACGTGCCAGCCCGCTCCAGCCATGCCACCAAACACGTTGAAAATCATCCAGTAACCGGTCACCAGTAATAACGCAATCGCCAGCCAGACCCAACGGAAAAACCGGGTCAACGTCTGGCACCAGAGCGCACCGCGCCGGGAAGCCTCCACCACCTCAACCACAGCAGGGCGCATCGCCATATAAGCGAAGAACATACCGCCAACCCAGATAACCGCAGACAACGCGTGCAGTGCAATCGCCAAATTCATGGAAAGCCTCCCGGCAGTTAAAAAAGTAAGAATTCCTGAACCAACACACTAACACGGCAACCGGCTACTGAGCCGACAAGCACCTCACTCAACAGCAGCGCTCTTTTTCAGTCAGCGGTCTACTCTCGCCCAGTCCAAGCCCAGCCACAGAAATATCCCCGACAGAACCCCGATGAAGTGCTAATACTTCGTTTTGAAAGTAGCCAAACATCCGCTTAACCTGGTGGTACTTGCCCTCAACCAGTGAGAGCCTGGCGGTGTACTCGGAGAGTATTTCCAAACACGCGGGCTGCGTTGTGATGTTTTCATACGCAAAATAGATACCCTCCCGAAACACCGCAACGTACTCATCGGTCAACGGCGCGGAGAGGGTAACCTCATAGGTCTTTGCGAGCTTTGTCTCCGGCAAACTGATCTCACGCGACCATGCGCCGTCGTTAGTCAACAACACCAGCCCCGTTGTATTGAGGTCCAGGCGCCCGACGATGTGCAGTTCGTTCTTTCGAGGGTGCTGGATAAGGTCCAAAACGGTACGGTGCTCAAGGTCTTTAGTCGCGCTAACAACGCCCTTGGGTTTATTCAGCATAAGATAAACGGGCTTGTTATCGTTTAAGCAGCAACCATCCAGAACAACATGAGTAAATTCCGCCACTTTTTGCTGGATTGAATGCGCCGAACAGCCATCCACAAGAATCCGCTTTTGCGCAATCAAAAGGCGCGTGTCTGAAATCGAAAAATCACTATTCTGGCTAATAAAACGATCGAGCCGGCTGGTTTTGGACTTCATGAGAAGATCATGACCATGAACACGTGCGCCGCAACAAGCAGCGTAGAGGGAACCTGAACCGAATTGCAGTTCAGATGTAGATTCCATGAATTCTTGGTCGCCAGGCTAAAGGTAAGGATCTGACGGTAAAACAAGGCCTTCATCCTTCATTTTCCGAATGAAACCGCGAGCATCACCCGTTAGGTGGCTGCGATCATCTCGCTGCCGCCCATCGTTTGGAGCCGCCGTAAATAGACTGCCGAAGGATTCATTATGAAACTTCAGGGCTTGGCGCCCGATGCCGCACCTTTTGAATGCCCCTCCATCCTGATCAAGGTACATCCACGTCAAGTAGTAGTGGCCGGACTTTGTGGCTCGCAATTCGATGGAACCAAGTTTCGGACCATCAACCGCCGTAACCGTTATTTCCAGACCGGTATCATCGATTTCAATATCAACTAATCGGCCATCCGACAGCCTGCAACGCTGCGTGAGTTCGTCTGATGAGATCACTTGCAGTGACATTTCACCTCCATAAGGCGACAACGCGTGCGGCGACCGCAGGGAACAAATTTAATGGCCTTATAATGAAAAGGCGAATTGGGATTGAGATCCCATCATTCTACTTCTGGCTTATTGCCTTTGAATCAGCACCCGCTGGATAACACGGCCCCAGATGCGATCCTTTGCTTCGCTGGCATGCTGTTCGGCCCGCTCCCTGGCTTCTACCTGACCGGCACCTGAAACAAAGGCCGTAAACTGATCGGTCACGGCCCGATGATAACGCCTGAAAGCCTCCTCACAGCTTGCCTGGGCTCCCCACGCAATGTCTGAAGGCGGTGCCGATGTGATGTGGCTGAAGCGATCGGATTCGGCCACCATACAATCCTGATAGGCCACGTACTTCTCGTTCAGGCTGGTGCTGAGAGCCTTTTTTTCATCTGAGGTCAAATTCGGCGAAGGCGTCAGAGACGCGCAACTGGCCAGTGACCCGCAAATCGCCACCACAATGGTAGCTCCCCGCCAACGGACTGCATCAAGCAACATCATACTTACCATCCTTTTTTAGTGCGCGCTGATACGCAAAAAGTTCCTGGCAATGCCACATTCATCAGTGTATCCGCTGCAATATTTTTCTCATTGTTGCTGAGTTTTTAAATCCCTTGTGCAGCGAATAAGAAGGAAAAGACACCACGCCATCTTCCTCTTGCCATGGCTAAAACCTGACCTTAGACCAGATGAAGACAATAAATATATTAAAATCAAAGAGTTACAATCCAGGTAAAACCAGCCTCTGGAAACGTCCACCATGGAGAAAAACCGTCTCCAATTACTCCCAAAAACACTGTATCGCTCCATCAAAAGCCACGCTGCGCCCTGTCGGAAGACTGGTAAGTCGATGGCACTCCTCCCTTATACGTCATTGACGGAGTGCTGCAAGGTGGACAATTTGTCAAAACAACAGACTTCGAGGTCGCTCATTGACGACACACTTTCTCCTAGTGGATTCCACTGCTGGAGAATTTCTGCGACAGCTGTAATCACATGCTCATTCATAGGATGACCGATGACTTTTTAACGCCCGGCTTTGCGGCGTGCCGGAGCGCCAGCGCAGGCGCGTCCGACAACAGCCGCTTGTTAACCCCTTAGTTCAAGATCTTCCCGGATTACCTCTGGATGGCGGAAAGCAATCTCGATGAGTGCTTTTGCTGGTCCTGAGGGTTTACGTCGACCTTGCTCCCACTCCTGCAGGGTACGCGGAGAAATATGCAGCACCTCAGCAAACTCTACCTGCGTCAGGCCAGTTTTGCCGCGAGCTTCTGCAACCTCGTTAGGCTCAACACGACTGACTCGTGCAGCTTTGCCCGCTTTCATTTCTTTAACAGATTGGAGCAGCTTGTTACCAAGTTCCTCTGCACTCAGGGTCTCGTTAATCATTTTCCAGTACCTCACGAATCGACTTCAGGATATGCGCGGGTATGTTGTCCTTGACGGCCTTTTTGTAGATCACCAACAACCAGATCTCACCATTAGCCAACCTGGTGAAGTAAATGACTCGCACCCCTCCACGCTTCCCTGAACCCGCCACCGACCAACGAACCTTTCTACACCCGCCGCTACCTGGAATAGGGTCACCAATTTCGGGATTGGCTGCCAACCAGGCGAAGAAAGCGCTTCGCTCCTCTTCGGTCCAGATTTTTCTAGCGTCCGCTTCAAACGTAGGTAATCCCCCCATTTTAAGAGGGCATCAAAAGTAGAGTTCAGGCCACCATGGCCAATTTCTGTTGTGGGGTAATGCCTCCGAGGGCCATGTTTGGCCGTTCGTTATTGTAGGTCCATAGCCACCGA
>Ga0207891_1000035_pt1 | contig 183929 bp, 167 predicted proteins | sample LinPmetageLP50_FD_184061 | JGI IMG/M metagenome (GOLD analysis project Ga0207891, IMG submission 184061) | Marine viral communities from the Pacific Ocean - LP-50 (SPAdes) | ecosystem: Environmental > Aquatic > Marine > Oceanic | place: Pacific Ocean | collected 2011-08-27 | reverse complement strand
CCTCCTGTTAGGATCAGCATCTCTGGACCTGATGCGCCAGTCGGGCGAAAGTCTGGCGGGCCGCATCTCCTATCTGGAAATGCGGCCACTTGACCCTCTGGAAATTGATCCAGGCGATTTGAATGAACTTTGGGTAAGGGGTGGCTTCCCGGACAGTTATCTTGCCAAAAGCAATCAGATGAGCCTACGCTGGCGCAGGGATTTTATCCGCAGCTATCTGGAGCGGGACATCCCGCAACTGGGACCGAGAATTGCCGCTGAAACACTAAGACGTTTCTGGGTCATGCTCGCGCATCATCAATCAGGCTTATTAAATGCTGCCGATTTCGCAAGATCATTGGGGGTCGATGGAAAAACGGTTGCATCCTATCTTGACTTGATGGTTGACTTGCTGCTCGTTCGGCGTCTTGAGCCCTGGCACAATAATACCGGCAAAAGACTGGTCAAATCTCCGCGTGTTTATGTACGCGATAGCGGCATTGTTCACGCGCTACTGGGCATAGACAGTCTCGAAGCCCTGCTTGGCCATCCGGTCGCCGGAGCCAGCTGGGAAGGATTTGTCATCGAAAGCCTGATCGCTGCCGCACCTGAAGCTGCGCTGGCTAATTTTTACAGGACATCGGCAGGAGCGGAAATCGATCTCCTTTTGACGCTGCCCACAGGCAAACGATGGGCGATTGAGATCAAGCGAAGCTTGACGCCAAAATTGGAAAGAGGCTTTTACAACGCCTGCGACGACATACACCCGGATCGCAAGCTTGTCATATATCCAGGCTCCGAAAGCTATCCTCATTCCGAGGGCATTGAAATTGCATCACTCCCGGAAGTTGCCGGTCAACTGGCCGCGATCCGGTAACCGCCTACTGCCATGATTTTGATGAAAAGAAGCGGCTTGCCTTAAAAAGGCAAGCCGCTTCAGCCAGAAGACCACCTGTCAGGAGGAGGATCAGGCAGCCTTGTCGGCTATCTCTGGAATATCTTCTGATGCGCCGGCTTCCGAAGCTTCATCTTCCAAAACTTCATCAGCCGCAGACAAATCAGCAAAGCGCATCGCATCGGGAACCCACCGCGCAGCTTGCTGTTTGACTTCAGCCTCTGCGATGAAGTTTCCGGAGAAGATGCGTTCGGCGGTTGCTGCAAGATCGGATTTTTTGGACGCGCCGTAGCGGTTTGAAAGCTCCAAACCGCCGACCTCATGCATGCCGTCAAGCGTTTTGGCCTTGGGTACACGGTCAAAATAATTGGCCGCAGTCGGTCGCCACCAAGCCGCCATATCGATTTCCAAGATACCGCCCAGATAATCGTGCATTGAAACTTGGCGATCGCCTTCAACATTCAGGCTCGCAATCAGCGTTCGCGAGACAACATGGCCGAGCCACGCGCTGCGCGCGTCATCGCTGAGCTCCCGAAATGCCACGAAACGCTCGACATCGGTAGTGCTAGCTTTCCAACTTTCATCCAGCGATCCGCGCAATTCCGCTAGGCTTGCACTTGCCGGTGCATCCTTTGCCTCGAAATTATGCGCCGGACCATTTGCAACAGGGCCTTTCAGCGTCGATGCCTCCTGTGCCCGCCAGTCATGGCTGTCGCTATCCGCAAGCGTAAAGATCATAAAATCGAGCGCGAGCGCCGGATCGCTTGCCACATGAAGCGACAAAATATCGCGCCGCTGCATCGCCAGTTCATCGACAAGGCGTTTGGAAAGCGCCGTGCGCTTGGGTTGGGCGGCCTCGCCTTCCTCGACTAGTTCAACGCCTTCATCTTCATGCTCGACATCAACCTTGTCCGTATAATATTGCGGAACCAATGTCGGTATCCCGTCGTTACCAAGTGCCAGAAAAGCGCCTGCTTCGCTGCGAAGCGCATCGGCCAGAACTGGTTTGCGATCATCCAGCGAGCGCATTTCCTGTTCGATTTCCGACACGCGTTTCTCGGCTGCGAAAACGTCATCTTCGCTGCTGTCTTCATTTTCGAGGATGACAGCTTCGCCGTCATATTCGATTTCCAATTCAGACAGACGCGCGATTGCCTCCTCGCTAAGCGGTTCAAGCTCGGTAGGAAGCCGGTTCAAGCCTTCGACAAGTTCATGCGAGACATAACAGTCGAGCGTCGGCTTTACCCAAGCAAGACCATGCTGATCTTTGATCTCGTCGGATCGCCATTCCATTTTCTCAGCAGCGAGACGTTCAAGAAGAGCAACGTCAACCCAGCTTTCAGTTTCATCATCATCGAAGAGCTCCCGGTCGATCTTGCCGCCTGCCTCGAGATAAGCATCGCGTCCGACCAGAACGGCGCGGGGATCGCTGGCCTGGACACTGGCGTCCAGAACCATGCGCCGGATGCTGTCGGAATTTACGCTGTAATATCCTCCAGAGACTTCCTCGAACACCTGGGCCTGACGTTCGACATCCGAGGTCGCGCCGTAAGCTTTTGCAATATCAAGCGTGATGTCACCGCTTGCCAACGCCTCAAAAACCACTGGTGCGAGCTTGGCGAGCCGCAAACGCCCTTCGACAAAGCGAACGGTCTGACCAAAGCGAATGGCAACATCTTCAACGCTTGCGCCGTCGTTCACAATATCCTGAAACGCTTCGGCTTCATCAGCCGGATTGAGTTTTACGCGCTGGAAATTCTCGGCCAGACTGATTTCCCGGATTTCATGCGCTTCGCCGTTTTTGACCAGACATGTGATCGGCTCGGTCTTCTTAATCGCTTTGTCCTTGGCAAGTGCCTTCAACTGGTTGAGACGGCGGCCACCTGCCGTGACCTCAAATTTGCCGCGCGCAATCGCGTTGACGACCAGATTTTGCAACAATCCTCGCGCAGCAATATCCGCCTTCAGCCATGCATCGGCTGCCGGATCAGTCCGCTTGCGGACATTTTTCTTGGATTCAACGAGTTTGTTGAGTGGAATAGATTTGAACATTTTTAACTCCTGATTGATCGAACTAACGATTTTCGGCGACCATCGCCAAAACCGGGTTCAAAAGGGCCAAGCCTCCTCCCCTCTCATTCTTAGAGATCACGCGTTCGCTTTCTGGTGGTTTGAGATTGAGGGAGAGCGGAAGCGCTTAGGCAGTCAGTTTTTCCAGTATCTGCGCTGCTTCATTGACCGGCACGAATAGACGCGTGCGGTAGCGGATAATCTCGGTGAAACAGCCTTTGGATTTATACCAGACGAGCCGCTCGGCTGAAAAGCCCGTCAGTTCCAGTCGCTGGCTGCCATTGACCAGTGAGCGTTTGGCCATAAGGTCATCATGGCTTTGAACTGAAAACGGCTTGCCGCTTTGCATCACCATTTCTGCAATCCGGGAGGGATTGATAGTCTGGTTCATGTCGAGACCAAAGGCCCGTGCGAGATCAGCCATATCGAGTTCGGAAATTTCGCGGCCAATGATCGAACGCCCGTCGCTCGCTGCAATGCGGGTGACACGAACAAACTCTCCGGGGATTTTATTCCAGACTGGCAGCAGTAATCCGGTGGCGAGATGTACGCGTTCATGGGCCGTTTCCATCGCCGCTTGTTCTTCCTCATCCATCCAGCCTTTTCGGAAGCTTTTGAAATCGACCTGCTCCCAAAGGCTTTCCGACAAAGCTTCGAGTGTCCAATTTACCGATTTTAGCGGCCTGATCAGGCGGCGGCGTTCGATTGTCTCTCCCTCATCGGTGATCATACGCCGGGTCGGAATAGATAAGGCGACACCGCCCGAGCGCGCGTTTTGCAGCAGATGGATATTTGGCAAGCTGAAATCATATAGTTGGTACAGTCGCTTGAAACGGAGCGGTTTAAGCGGGCGCTGTGTTTCCAAGGTCACAAGATGCGTGGTTGCGCCAGAAATACCATCCGTTCGCAGAAGCTTGTCTGACATAATTTCAAATGTATCAACCGCAATGGTTTCAACGCCCATATCCAAAGTTCCCGCTTCACGCGCCGCTTCGACGCGGGCTTCGATCAGCGACAGATATTCATCAAATATTGCATTCTGCAGAGCGATGGGCAGCGCCAATATCCGGTTTAGCCAGCGCTGGATGGTTGGCAGTTTTTCAGCCAGATCACCATCGGGTGTTTCAAGCTTAAGGCCCGTGACATCCTGAAAGCGGTCCAGTGATACGGCATCCAATTTACCTGCATAAAGCAGGTGGAACCAGCTAGTGAGCGCGTCGCGAGCATATTCGCTTTCAAGATTATCAGCCGGGTTAAACAGGTTTTGACCGCCTGTTTGTCTTTGGCCGCGAGTCAAAGCGCCAAGGCTGTCGAGGCGCCGGGCGATGGTGGAGATAAAACGCCGTTCACCTTTGACATCAGTGGTTACGGGCCGAAAGAGCGGCGCGGATGCCTGGTTGGTACGATTGGTGCGGCCCAAACCCTGTATGGCATTGTCGGCCCGCCAGCCCGGCTCGAGCAAGAAATGCACGCGCCGCTGCTGGTTTTGTACGTCCAGATCGGCATGATAGGACCGGCCTGTCCCGCCTGCGTCAGAAAATATAAGCACGCGCTTCTCGCCGTCCATAAAGCTCTGAGCTTCGATTAAATTCGACCGCGCCGTGCGGCGTTCGAGACGTTGACGTCCGTCGCTGCCATTTACAAGCCTGCGGGTCCGGCCCGTCACTTCGGCAACATGATCTGTTCCAAAACGTTCGATTACCGCATCAAGCGCCGCCCAAATGGGCGGAAGCGCGCACAGTTTTTCGATCATCGCGTCTCTTGCCTGAACGGCGCGCGGGCAGAGGACTGGATGGCCTTCCGAAGTGGACATAGGCTCTGATCGCAAGTTGCCGTCATCATCGAGGAACACCTGCATCAAACGGACCGGAAAACTTTTGGCCAGATAATCAATGACATATTCGCGCGGGGACAGGTCGATATCAAGCTGCTCGCGTTCTTCAGCACTGAGATCGGCAAGTCTGCGGTTGAGCATTGCCTCGGCGGTCGAGACAAGCTGCACAACGGCGGAATGTCCCTCTTCCAATGCCTGTTCGATCGCTGGGAGCAGGCTGGGAAGTTTCATGGACAAAAGCAACTGCGCGAAGAAACGCTGCTTGGTACCCTCGAATATCGAAAGCGCCGCCGCCTTTGCATTTCGGTTAAGCGTATCACCGCTATCTTCATCGACGATCCGCGTGGCTTCGAGCGCAGCCTCGAGATTTTTGTGAATAATCGCCCAGGCCCCGGCATAGCTATCGTATACCGATATTTGTTCCTTAGTCAGTTCATGTTCGAGAAGCTCATATTCAACGCCCGCAAAGGACAAGGCGCGGGCGAGATAAAGTCCCTGGGATTTAAGATCGCGCACGACCAGTTCCATCGCAGAAATACCGCCCGCGCGGATATCGCTTAGAAACTTGTCATAATTTGGAAAGGCGGTTTCCGGACCCCAGAGACCAAGGCGTGCCGCATAACCAAGGTTGGCAATATCCGATGCGCCGGTTGCTGATGCATATAAAACCCGCGCGCGGGGCAGAAGATTTTGAAGACGCAGACCAGCTATGCCCTGCTCGGATCCTTTGACCTTGCCGCGGCTTCCCGTTCCCCCCAGCGCATTGGCCATTGCATGGGCTTCATCAAAAGCAATCACGCCATCAAATTCCTCCCCTGCCCATTCCAATATTTGAGCAAGCCTTGTCGTATCCATCCGGCCCGACCGCAGCGTTGGATAAGCGACGAACAAAATGCCTTCAGACATCGAAATCGGCCTTCCCAGCTTCCAGCTCGAAAGCGACTGGATATCAAGCGGCAGGCCGCCGAGCGCTGACCAGTCGCGGCGGGCGTCCTCGAGCAAGGTCTCGTTCTTGCTAATCCAGATATGGCGGCAATGGCCCTGCAGCCATCGGTCCATGATGACGCTGGCAATCTCGCGGCCCTTGCCCGCGCCGGTTCCGTCTCCGAGGAAGAAGCCAGTCCTATAACGAAAACCCTCGTCCGACGGTTCCAGCCCCGAGCCTTCGTTGATGGCCCTGTAAGTTCCGGGCAAATCGCGGGCGAAGGCATTCACCGCATAGATGAGCATTTCGCACTGCGCATCGGAAAGAAGCTGGTTCTTCCGCCAGTCTGCTGGAACCACCGGCTGATGCTGCGGGACCGGCGCGGCAACAGACCCCATCGCGACCGATTCCACCAGCGGGGTCGGATGAACGGGAGCATTGTCGATTGTTATCCGGCTTGGCCGGTAGGCTAGATAAATGCCTTTTTGCTCTGGCGTTGGTGCCGCAGAGTCGAGAACTTCAAAGATGAGCTTTTCGGATATTTGCGTGTCTGGTGAGGATTTTAAAACTGGCGCGACCGGGCGTTTCGAGCGGTAGCTCGACACAAGCGCGAGTGGCTTTGCTTTGGGTCTGGAAGTTTGCGCATTGGATTTTGAGGCGGCGCGCTCGGGCAAAGCGCAGCAGGCGTCGTACAAACCTTCAAAATCGTCGATGTCGATTGGCTCTACGCATTGCTCGGAAGCAATTTTGTCTAATACCACCAGACGCACGGTAATGCCGGTTCCCCTGCGCGCAAAAGATCGTGTGATGCGCGCATCAAGACGAAGTGCACATGATCCAAGTTCGTTTTTGGCAAATTCGGCTGCGCTAAAGCCTTCGGGCATGATCGCAACAAGCCGGCCGCCTGCCGCCAAACGCCGCCAGGCAGAGCGCAAGTGCCGCCAGGCAGAGCGCAAGTGCCGCAGGGCTGAACGACCATCTTTCCCGCGTTCGGCACTGCGCGCAAATGGCGGATTCATAAGGGCGAGATTTGGATTGTGGCGCGACGGAAGCAACTCGTCGATCAGCTCGCCATCGTGTGAGAAGGTCGGAGCGCCCGGAAACAGCTCGCTTAGACACGCACTGCGCAGGTCGTCGATCTCATTGAGGATTAGCTTCGCGCCGACAAGATGCGGCCAAATGGCGAGAGTTCCCGTTCCCGCAGATGGCTCGAGTACGATATCTTCGGGCTTTATGCCCGCTGCCAGGGCCATTACCCATGCAAGCCGAGCGGGTGTCGAAAATTGCTGGAGGGAAATCTGGTCATCATGCCGGTTATGTTGTGGGGGAAGAGCTTGCTCCAGAATTTCGAAGCATTTGTCGGTTTCAGCAAAATCGGAATCTAGCGTGATTCCGGAATGTTCGCGAAGCCATAGCAGCTCAGCCAGCTCGATGGCGCAGCCGGTCATTTTTACCGACCAACCATCTGCTGCATCGCCGTTTCCGGTGAGTTTTTGGAAAATGGCATTGATATCTTTTCGTGTGACTTGGGAGTCTGCTCCTAGGTGACCTGCTATTTCGTGAGCGGCTTTGATTATTATTTCGCTGGCCAGATCCTGTGTATCGTCAAGTTGCAACTGTGCGTTTTGTAGAGTCATGATGGTTTTCCTCCGTTAGGCACGGACAGACCTCAGACGGCCTTCTCGTGCACAAACAGCGAAAAGCCCCCTTTCCTCTGGATCACAGGTGGACCGGGTTAGGTGGAAGCTGCGTTTGCTCGAAACAACTCATTATTCCAGTCATCGCCGCGCCGGCTAGGCCGGCGCGCTATAATGGACCGGCCGGGCATCTGAAAATGTTCACGGGCCTTGGCTTCGGCAAGGTCGCCGCCAGCGTCATGATCCACGAAGAGATAAAGCTGCTTCACGCTTTCCGGGATGGTAACGATCCCAAAGCGCTCATTGCCCAATGTTGCCCAGGTCGGGATGCCGGTCAGCTGCGTCGCGGACATGGCGCTTTCTGTGCCTTCTGCCAATCCCAGAACACCATCTTTGGGTGGAAAAAGGCGCACAGCCCCGGTCCCGAGGGATCCGAGTGCGCGTTTGGGTTTTATGAAATCAGACTGGCCTGAACCATCGGGAAGCAGGAATGTACGGTGAATGGCCATAATATGCGCATCGGTGCGCACCGATGCCAGCATCGCTGGTAGAAAGCGGACATGGCTCTTGGGACCAAGCGGCGTGCGTTCGAGGAAGCGCAATTCTGGAGAAGTAATACTAATCAGGCGCTTTTTGAGATAAGTCCGGGCAATAGTTCCTTGCAGGCGCTGAGCCTGCCGCCAGAGTCGCTGTGCATTGGCGCTCGGCTTTATCTCTTTGGGACTTGTTGCGGGAATTGGAATGGAGCTTCCGCTGAACAGACTGCGCGCGGGCACACCTTGGCGCTCAAAACCCGCAAGCACCTCTTTCTGCGGACACCCCGCAAAACAGTGAAAGAGAATCGCGTTTCGGCCGATACTGACACCAAGCGACGGCGTATTATCATCATGTGCCGGGCAGCAGCACATTCCTTTGTCATTTTTCCAATAGCCTGAAAATTTTTCACAAATCTGTCTGGCAGTATTCTCGAGGGATGATGTGGGATTAGTCAGGACGTTACGGGACATCGAGGAGTTCCTTGCATCTGCGCCAGTTCTCCCCTTCCCGGCAGCCTCCCCTCTTCAACACGTAAGAAAACACTTTCCTACAGCTATATGTTCTATTTATGTTCTCATCCGATTCGATACAAGATGGAGATGAATTTTGGCAAAGAAGCTATCAATGGGACTGCTTACAATAGCGATGTGTTCAAGCGTGACATGGGCGCAGGATGTGAGTTTACAAGAAAGCAATGCCCCCACTGAACGGGAAGCTCTGGATCAACACGCAAGTGAAAAACCCACGTTTCGGTTGTTCCAGCATGGAATTTGGCAACCGGAAAATCAGCTAAAGCCCGTGACTGGAGCACCGACAAATCATGAAGGTACTAAAACCAATCTACAACCAAGAAAGCTTACAGGACTAAGCCGATCAGCCTCGTCAAGGCGGTTTATTTACCTAACCTCCATCCGGGCAGCCGAAAAAAAACACGCCCTACCCTTTGGGTTGCTCGACGCTCTAATTTGGCAGGAATCGCGGTACAATCCTATGGCTGTTAGTTCTGCTGGTGCTGGCGGTCTTACGCAGTTGATGCCTGGAACCGCATTAGACCTTGGGGTTGAGAACCGGTTCGATCCTTCCGCCAATATTGACGGGGGAGCACGGTATCTCAAGCAAATGCTGGATAAGTTTGGGGGGATTCACCTAGCGCTGGCGGCATATAATGCCGGACCTAACGCCGTGCTGAAAGCCAATGGCATTCCCCGATACCAGGAAACACGGAATTACGTAAAGAAGGTCCTTGCGCGCTGGACAGAATCGGGGCTGTAGGACAGAGAACACTTGATCATGAACCATTCAAACTCAAACCGCCTTCGGCTAACCGGTAAACTCATCAAAGGCGAACGCCACTATTTGCTTCAATGCGCAGATGAAAATGTTTGGCGGTTAAACTTTTTGGACGTGAAAACCCCAAAGGACGGCACCCAAGTGATCATTGAAGGCGTTCAATCCGGTGTTGACGGGATTGAAGTGGACTGGATTGGTGTCAAAAATTGAATAATTGAATTTGCTAATCAAGCAGTTCAACAGCTTTTCTCTTATGCTCGGGAGCAAGATGCGCATAGCGCAAAGTCATTTCGTAATCGCTATGACCCAACAGCTCTCTGATAGCGTTCAAATCCACTCCCGCCATAGCCAAGCGGGACGCAAAATGATGCCGCATGTCATGCCAACGAAAATTGACAATTCCCGCTTGTTCTAAGATTGCTGTCCACGATTTTTTCACATTGTTAAAACGCATTCCATCAGCATTTTGAAATACCCTGCCCGATGATTTTGCGCATTGTTTCTGCCAACGGCCAAGAACTTCCAAGCAAGTGCGGTTCATGGGAATATGTCTCGTTTTTCCTGACTTCGCCGTTTCACCAACAACAGCAATTGATCTCACGGTAAAATCGACATGCTGCCACTTAAGATCGAATACCTCCCCTCGCCGCATACCGGTGTGCAGCGAAAGTATGATCATTGGCTTGAGGTGATCTGTGAACGCGCACTTCTTAAAGTCAGGAAGTCGGCGATAGCCGCGTTCACTTCGCCACCGGTTTGCACTGTCCCGTTCACCGCACCTGCGTTCCTCGCGGCGATCTAACGATTCGAGCAGCAACTTCAGTTCTTCATCATTGAGATAGCGAACACGCGGCCTGGTATCCTCTCTTGCCTTCTTCACTTTGGCGATTGGATTTTGTTCAATGATCTCAAAATCGACAGCTCGGTTAAAGACTGCTTTTATGGATGCGATGTCGCGATTGGTGGTTGTTGTTTTGTTTCCCACAGCAATTCGGCTAGCTCTCCACCGCTCCAGATCAATAACATTGATATCATCCATTTTACTTTTCAGAAAATCTTTGAACACGGTTCGGATCCGCTTGATATTTTGCTCATGTGCCTTTTGATGAGATTGAGCCCAAGGTTGGAAAAATAGATCGATAAACTCACCGAGCGTGATTGCTCTGGCGTTTGATTTTTTCTCATCCATCGGATCAATACCGGAATGATACTGAGAAATGATTCGTTTAGCCTGATTTCTTGCTTGTCCAACGGCCATGGAGTCTGCGCGTCCTAGCCGCCAGCGCTTGCCGCGATCATATTCGCAGTAGAATGATTTTACGCCCGAAGGTTGCACCCGAACCAGAAAACCATTCAAACGGCTATCTCTAATTTCATAAGGTCTTTTAGCCAATTTGGCACGGTCTATGACAGCCTGTGTAAGTGCAGTTTGCACGGCCATTTCCTTTCTATCTCAACACACGCACTTTTTCTGTAAGTGCAATGTAAGTGCAAAATGATGAAATCTACCGGGATCAATGAGTACAAAACGGGAACGTCAAAATCAAGCTATCTTTTTGATTTTATTGCAATTATAGTCCCAAATCATACCAAACCGTCCCAGTAAATATCACGCATTTATCAACTGGGGGTGTGGGGGTCGGAGGTTCGAATCCTCTCGTCCCGACCAATTGATTATCTTTCCCAACCAAAAACCGCGGTTTTCTCAACTTTGAGGACGTCCCAACATGCGGTGGAGAAATCTCAATCCCAAGTTGCGCACCTACCTGCGCACTGTGATACGCACATTTTTCAGGCACACGCCTTGTCCCCCGGAATCGGCCGATCGGACGTGAGTATCTATCGCCGAGGTCAAACCTACTGATGGCGCCGGCGGGTCAGTTTGGGAAATCCAGCAAAATATTGACCTTCACTAAATCTGACGACGGACAATTGCTGACGGGCGGCATCAAGCGAAAAATCGATTGATCAGACCGCCAGGCCGTCAAACACCACTTTCATATAGGCATCGGTAAAATCACTCGCATTTTTCTCGTCGCGAGGATCACGGTCAAAAGTCGACCGGACAAACGGAGCGAGATTGTAATAAGTCACCGCCGCACCATGCAGGAGCATCAAGATCTGGTGCGGGCGAAGCGGTTTGATCTTTCCGAGTTTAATGCTTCCCTTGATCCATTCAATCATTTCGTCGTAGCTGTCGCGAAAGACATCGTGCACCAGCCAGTCTAGCCTGTCACCACCGGCTTGCCCTTCAAGAAAAATGATCTTTCCAATTTCGGGTACCTCGATATGCATCCTGTGGAGTGCCCGGCAATGGATCTTCAGCTTGCTAAATGCATCGTCCTCACCGGTCTGGAACTCCTTCTCGGTTGCCTTGTTCGCTGCATCAACCCTGCGCCTAAGCTCTTTACTCGCAGCCTTCCACAAGTCATCTTTGGTGCGGAAGTAATAGTGAATGTGCGGCTGCGCGACGCCTGCCGCCTTGGCGATCTGCGTCGTGCTGACGCTTCCGTAGCCGTAGGTTGCAAACAGTTCGAGGGCTGAATCGACAATACGTTTGGAAACGTCATTGAGTTGCTCGTCCACGCTACAGCTATCCTTTTGGCTTTTGAAACATTGTCGGATTGGCGCTACAGGTAATGCGCGTAAAGGACAATCAAAGGAAATTGTCTCCCTTGCGAGAAGATCGCGGGGGAGACAATATCGTCATTCTCACCAGTAACGGCTTTGCGACGGGGCAATCTTCCTATGATTGCCCCGTCGCAACCGATCCTTAAAAATCCTTGCGGACACCGAATGTGAAGGTCCGGGGCTTGTTGAAGGCTCCAACATTTCCAATTCCAGGAATGACTCCGCCGAACATGAAGGTTCGATATTTTTCGTCCGAAAGATTGTCACCCAGCACATAGAAACTCAATTGTGATGGTGCATGCTTGACTTCCAGTCGTGCACTGAACAGATCAAACGGCAAGCTACTCAGGTCAGCCGCGAAAAATTCCGGTTGATGCAAGAAGCTACCGCTATGCTGCCATTGGCCAAAGCCTGTTAGCGAAAAGTCGTCGGACAATTCGGTGTTAAATCTAACGCCCAGATTGGATGTGAATTTCGGCGCGCGTTGTTGGCGGAATCCATCAGCCAATTTGGCTTCCGGGCTCCAGGCAAAATTTCCGTAGAGATTGACGCCATCAGTAACATCGAAGGTCGCTTCGACCTCTACACCCGTGCTCTTGGCATCAATAGCGCGGGAAACAAATGCAGCTTGCAACGCATCAAAATAGCTGTCCTGGTAATTTTTGATATCCAGATGGTAGGCGGCAATAGCAAAATACATGCGACCGTCTACAAATCGCCCTTTGAAGCCAGCTTCTATGGTCGTCGCTTTTTCCGGTGGGACGATGAACGGTGCAGGGGCAACAGTGCCCAACCCCGATGTATTGAAATATCCAGAACCCTTATTTCCCTGACCACCGCTAATATATAGTGTTGAGCTCGGGGTTGGATTATAGCTAAGAGTGGCTGAGAAGTCTAAGGTCTTGTCCGTCACGCTTTGTGTGAGAACTGGCGTAGTGGCACCGATAATCCCCAGCAGACCCGGTGATCCGAAATCATCCAGAAAGACTCGTTGATACTGACCAGTCTTTTTATCGATCGTGTAACGTCCACCAAGATTCAGTTGGATATCATCAGCAATATGCCAGGTGGCCTGCCCGAAAACGGCATATGTATTCTGATCCTGGTCAAAATTCTGATTATAACTTCCGGTGAGCGCGGGTCCAAAATTGTTCAGGACGGTATTCAACGTATAGTCGATTTCCGAATTCAGATAAAAGGCGCCGACAATATACTCCAGCGCCTCGCCGCTCGGCGATGTCAGACGGAGTTCCTGAGTGAACTGGCTGTACCGATCATCAAAATCAGAAATAAATATTAAGGCCGGTACAGCATCAGCGTCAAAAATGCTCAAATATTTATATTTGGTATAACCTGAAACAGAAGTTAGCGTGAAGTCGCCACCCAGCTCAATATTAGCTTCGAGCGAATAATCCTGACTTTCATAGTCATCGCCCGAATTCCCGATGTTCTCATTGCTGGAGTATTTCACGAAATCACTCTGGCCTCCGTCGGCAACCCCAAGGCTTTGGAGTACGGCCGGATCCAGATCGGTAATATATTCGAAAGCGTCCCCGGTTGTTTCATAAAATCCCAGCTGCGCTTTTGCGCGGATCGAGATCGTATCGGTCGGCTCCCATTCGAAAATCCCGCGTAGAGCGAGTCTGTCACCCGAGGGTTCGTCGCGATTTAGGGTAACATTGTTCACATATGCGCCAAAATCTTCATACAAACCGGAAATGCGAAGTTTGAATGTGTCACTGACTACGGCATCAATACCAGCGTCAATGGAATGTCCGTCAAAGTTTACATCATATTCGGCTTGAATATGGCCGCCGGATTCAGAGCCAGGCCCTTGCGAGATGACGCTGACGGCACCGATGCTGGTATTCTTGCCAAACAGCACGCCTTGGCTGCCTTTGATCACTTCTACACGTTCGACATCGAACAAGGCATCGCGATATTGATGACCGCGAGGGTGGTAAACGCCATCAACGAACAGGCCAACCGATTGCTCGTAGACCTGACTACCGGCCGACGTGCCAACTCCCCGGATGGAAACGCCGCTAAAACCTGATGGCGATTCGTTCAGCGTAAGTCCCGGAACCGTTGCAGACAGACCTTTTATCTCATCGATGCCCGATGCCGTGAGGGCATCACCGCCGAGCACACTAATGGCCATAGGAGTCGTTTCGAGCTGCGTTTCCCGTTTCATTGCTGTCACGATGATTACATTGCTATCTCTGGCGCCTTCCTCATCCTGCGCATAAACAGGTGTCGAAACCGTCATCGCTGCAACTACGGCCACAGCGGCACCACGCAAATAAATTGCCTTTGTCATATCAATCCTCTCCCAAACCTAATCAAAGCTGGACAGCTGTTTCGCCGCCTCAACTGGTAGTATTATTTTATAAGCCTATAAAACATAATTTATAAACCTATAAAATGTCAATAGGGTCCATAGGTGACCTGGAAAAACAGGGGGGCAGTGATGCATTTTTGACGCAGTCATTGGATTGACATTGCACTACATGCCCACACCACCCCAGGCAGCGAAACCTAGCGCAGTACGTGACCAAGTCCGAAGCATCCCGCCAAGCCAGCGCTGCTCCCGTGGCTGAATAATGTCAGCACCGTTTGAGGCAATTTCAGACGCTCCCGATATCTTGTCGGTACAAAATTGCGTCAAGTTTATGCGATGACCCGCGCCCGGCGAACTGGCAAGCTGGCCAGCCCCTGGAACAAAACCGCTTCGTTTTCTATTGCTTCACCGGAGGGTTCACACTTCTCAAGCAGCGGGATCAACCGATCGAATGCAATCCTTGCTTCGAGACGGGCTAGCGCTGCCCCGAGGCAGGTGTGGATTCCAACTTCGAACGCGATATGGTCACGCGCATTGGATCGCTCCGCATCAAATATGTCGGGGTTTGCGAAGACCGAGGGGTCGCGATTGGCAGCCGCCAGCATGATCGTGAGCATCGTTCCTTCCGGTATCTCCTCACCATTTAACTCGATGGGCGCCTTGACCCGTCGCCAGCCGAAATGCAGCGGAGGATGGAGGCGCAACGTTTCTTCTATTGCATTGTCAGTCAGCGCGCCGGATTGGGAAAGTGCGCTGCATAGGTCGCGTTCGCGTAACAAAGTCCGTGCGAGGTGGCCCAGCAGAGTTGAAGTTGTTTCATGACCTGCATTGAGCAGGAAGATCGCCTGATTGATCAGCTCTTTCCAGCTAAGCTGGTCTTCGTTGTGAACGACCAGCATCTTTTGCAATACACTGCCTTCGGGGTCGGGTGCCGCGGCCCGCGCATGGCCCTCGAGCGCCTCAGTCAGTTCCAATACCGACTGATTGGCTGACTCGATCAATTCAGGTGACGCCCCAGGCTCCAACCCAAGAATGACACCATGCGCGCAGCGTTTGAACATTTCCCTTTCCGTCGCCGGAATACCAAGCATCTCGCAGATCACATAGATCGGCAAAGGTTGGGCGAAATCCGAGACCAGATCAAACGCATCGTGGTCGCTGATGTCAGCGACAAGTTCATCGGTGATTTTCTCGATCGCCGGAGTGAGCTGCTTGAGCGATCGCGGGGTAAAGGCATGGGAAGCCGCCCTGCGAACACGAGTATGTTCCGGCGGGTCCATGAATGTCATCGTATGTGCATTATGCTCGCGGAACGGACCTTCAGGATACATGCTCAGCGCAAGTTCGGGGTTTTTGTGAATCGACTTCCTGTCGTTGAGCAATTGCTTACATTCGCGGTGACCAACGACTATCAATTCGCCCATGGGACCGCGCGACACCGGGCCGAGTTCGTGGAGCTGCCGATAGACGTTCCAAGGATCGCTACGGTAGCTGGGGTCGCGGAAATCAATATTATACTCGGGTATCATAGGAACCCCTCATCTTATTCAATTGAGTTTCATGTGGACGCTGTCCAAACCGTAGAGACTTGTATTCGACCCAACAGTCGTATCGAGAATTTCGATCGTATCGACTTGCTCAACTAGTGCTTCGAGCAAAACTTCCATTTCCATCTTGGCCAGATGCATGCCCGCGCAAGTATGGGGACCGGCACCCCAGCCCAATTGATCGCGCGGATTGCGATCAACCTGAAAGCTGTCTGGTTCCGGATATTGACGTTCATCCCTGTTGGCCGATCCGTATATGATCATAACGCGGGCATCCTTGGGGATCGAAACCTCGCCTTCGACATAGTCAACTGCGGCAACGCGCGAAAACCAGCGGACAACGGCACTGTGCCTGACGCCTTCGAAAACAGCGCTTCGAATTAAAGACGGGTCAGACTTCAGCTTTTGCCATTGGTCCAAATTGGTGCCGAGATTGTAAAGCAGGTTGGCTTTGGCCATGACCGTCGTATCAAGCGATGGGACCATAAAGTCGCCCAGAAGTCCTCGTGCCTCGTCTTCGGTAATGCCACCTTTGTCGACCAATTCGAACAAATTTGCTCCCCAGCTTCCTTTGCGAAGAGTCTGTGGATCAATGTTCAGGACATATTGGACGATCTCCATAGCAACCGGCCCATCCGCTTCAAATTTGGCCATGTCCGGGCCCATGATGTTGAAGGTCGCCGTGGCCCATCTCAGCATGTTTTGCCGACCGTCTTCCGGAATGCCGACCAGATGCGAGATGGCGGCGAGCGGCAAATGCTGCGCAATCTTAGTCACGCCGTCAAATGGTTGATTGCCAACAAGGGTGCCGACTTGCCTGGAGATCATGGATTTCAGATCATCCCGGCTTTCCTTGATGGCGCCTGGCGCCAGTTCCCGAACCAGAGGCGCGCGCAGCCGGCGGTGCTCATCGCCATCAGACGTTATGACCGCTTTTCGATTCCCTTCCGTATTGGTTGCGTCGTTCATGAGGTCGTTAAACGTAACACCCTTTGATGAAATAAGCCGGTCCGCCGAGAGAAGCGCAGTCTTCACATCCTGGAAGCGGGACAGCACGTACCAGTCGTGAGCCGGCAAATAGACAACGGGGCCAAGGTCTCTCAGCCGCTGATAATGCGGAAACGGATCTTTCAGAGCTTCATCGGAGAACAAATCCTGTTCATAGACCGGATATTCATTTTGTGACGGCGACATATGAGCTCCTCTCGTTTCACTTGATGAGCAAGCCTGCTCCAGATTTATTCCGCGGCTTGCTTGGCTTCCCGATCTTGCCGGGTCATCAGAGAAGGTGGGAGTGGTTCACTCATTTGGGCGATAAGTTCGGCGTCGGGCATCGCGATTATCCCTTTCACCACTTCTTCAGGCTGGACAGGATGATAGCCGGCCGGGTCATATTCGGGCTGTGGGAGTGCGCCGCCTTTTCCGACATATTCAGGCGGATTGACGAATTCAGCCAACTCTTCGTCGCTGATTCCCGCCAACTGCTGAACTTCAGGGTCGACCCAGTCTTTTGCCCCTATCGGATATTCCGCATCGCCGAATGTAGCGACCTCCAGGCACAAATCTTCCGGTCCCTGAAAATAAATACTATGACAAAAACCGTGATCAAGCGGACCAAAGACGTTGACGCCGTGCGAACGGATACGATCACGCATGTTGAGCAGATCTTCAAGAGTGTCAACGTTCAGCGCGAGATGCTGCATGGCGCCACGCGCACATCCGCCGGCTGTGAAGCCCGGATGGGTGGAGCCATATTCAACCTTTGCATCCTTGTTGTCAGGGCTGAATACAAAGGCAATTGTGCTGGATTCATTCAGTTGCAAAAAACCATGCCAGCAACCCTCGAGCCCATGCATCCAGTAAAGTGCCACAAGACGCATACCCAGCACATTGGTGAAATACTTGATCTGCTCCTTCATGTTGGTGGTTGAAATGGCCAGATGATTGACGCCATTGACGGTTATATTTTTACTCATCATTTCTCTCCTAAAGGGAATCCCGGGTGCATCAGATCTGTTGCAGCGCCCAATCATGAACGACTTTGGAAAATTCCTTGGTATGGAACAGCATCAGCTGATGTGAGGCGTCCTTGAAGACCTCGAAAGCCACCGGGCCGCCAATGCCTTCTGCCGCCTTTTTGACCATTTCGACCGGATATGTCGGGTCGCTGTCACCAATGGTGTAAAGCACAGGCTTGTCGTTTTCGCTCATTGGTTTTGGTGGTTCATATTCGAAAAGGCTACCCCAGCTTTCCAAGTCGTAGCTCCACGTATTCCATGGATCGGCTTCCTTCTGCACCTGCGCGCCCAGATAACCATAATCGACATCGAAATTGAAAAAGCGCTTGATGTCGAGTTGGCCTGCACCCTTTAACAACTGGACCGCGGCCTTCCACTCATCACTGAGGAACGGCGCTCCCATTTCCTGCCAAAGTGGATGACCTGGAAGCACAGTAGAGCCCATCAGGATTGCGCCAGCCACATCATCGTGGCTAATCGCACTGATTGCTGCGCCGACTCCCAGACTGGAGCCCAGCGTGAATACCGGAAGACCGGTCAGATTCTTGACATGAGTCGCGTAGTCCATGCTGGCCTGCGCCCATTCTTCCATGCGCCAATTCCCGCGCGCCCGGTTGGTGGTGGAGCGGCCATGGCCTGGTGCATCATAGCTCCAGATATCCGCGCCCTTGGCTGCATGATGTTCACAAAATACGTCGTAAATGCCCGCATGACCGCCAATTCCGTGCGAAATCACCAGCGCATATTTGGGGTCTTTGCCAGTATAGCGAAAGCTGTGCAGCTCATTCAGTACATGTTGTTCCATGCGCATGTCCGTCTCCTAATTTTCATTTTTTTGTTTTATAGACTTATAAAATACAAAATCAGAATAAATCAAGCTTGTTCTTAACGCAGTGTCCCTTGGACCCTCGATGCGGCCTTGATTGTGGCAACTACAGACCATCGTCGGGATTGGCCTTTGACATTCCTGCGACAGATCACGGGGTGAAAGATCACGACCGTGGCGATGAATGCGTGTGTTGGGGGCGGCGATTCTGAATTCTCAAGTTCTTCGCTGGATCAGCAGCGGCAAAACTGCCCTTGATGATAGACCAGAGCCTGCCTGGACTGACCTCTTTTGGTCGCGAGAACTTCGCACAGGAAGGCGTTGTGAGAACTTTCGTCAATTACCTTGATGACCCTGCAATCAAAGCTGGTCAACGCCCCATGTAGAACGGGAGCGCCGGTTTTGAGAGTTGTCCATTTGCCCGATTGGAATCGCTCGGCTCCGCGGAGTTTCTTGTCCATTCCGGCAAATACCCGCGCGATTTCTTCCTGAGCGCCTGCAAGGATGTTCACACAAAGAACACCACTGTCCAGGATCATTCTGTGAGATCCTGATTCCTTGTTAACAAAGGCAATCAGTCGGGGTGGTTCGGCCGTGACCGAACTAACAGCGGTGGCTGTCAGTCCGGCCACTTCTTCGCCTTTGCATGTCGTAATAATCGTCACGCCCTGAGCGAAGTGCCGCATACCCTCGCGGAGATCGTCGGCACTGATGGGTTCTTCCCTGGTGAAGTTTACGTTGGGCTCCCACTCCGCCAGCTTGGTGGCGCGATCCGACACCGCTCCGGTTTCGGCTCCCGTTGCAACTTCTCCATCGCATGTTTGACGATATTCCATTCCCATCAGGCTTCGCTCCTCAGCTCAAACCAGTGGATGGTTGGGCTCCAATCCGAGTTGGGTGCGGCCATATTGCTCGCATACCATATCCCATTCCCAGAAGGCATGCGTTGCCAGCATGTTGATATCGCGGAAGAAACGCTGCACCGGCATGTCTCGGTTAAAAGCAGACGAACCGGATTGGTTCATAATATCGTTGACCGCGCGGCGGGCGAGATCGACGATATAGCCAGCATGCGCCTTGAGACGTACCCGATCGGCTACCTCCCATTTCTCGCTGGCAATCAATGCCTCGGTTTGCGTGAGCAGATCCTGCACCAGCCGCTCTGCGATCAGGGCATTCGCGCTTGCTTCGCCCAGATGGATGTGAACCTGCGGCTTTTCGTTCGTCGCGGATTGGGTGTGCGATCTCACACGCTTCTCACAGCCTTGCTGGAATGCGTTGGTGGCACCGCGAAGCCCGCCGGAGAAGACGCCCATGGTCTCCAGATAGATTAATGGCAGCAGCGGCATCTGGGAAAGCGGACTGCCAATCAACTTGGCACCCTCGGTCTGTCCCATCGCAAATTGCTGAGCATCCTCCGTTCGATGGTCGGGCACAAAAGCGCCATCCACTATAATATCATTGCTCCCGGTTCCGGCCATGCCACTCATGTCCCAGACCTTGTCCACGGTCACATCTTCGCGCGGGATCAGCAGCTGTCTGAACGTGCCTTCATCGGTCATTGCCCCCAGAGCCACCCAATCACAACGCATGACACAGGACCCCCAGGGCGCACGCCCGCTAGCCTCCCAGCCGCCTGCCACCCGCTTTGCCCGCAAGGAAGGGGCGGTGGTGACGGGAATTAGGCCATAAGGCTTGCCGTCGAAAATTTCCGATTGCGCTTTCTCGCTGTGGCGCAGGACCATCGCATTGTGGCCCATGTAGAATGCGGTAACCCAGCCAGTCGACATACAGGCGGCGGAAATTTCCTCGACAATGGCAATATGGGTATCCAGTCCAAGTTCGTGCCCACCCCAACGGCGCGGAACCAGAGTTTCCATCACCTCGGCATCAATCAGCGCATCGATAATCTCGTCCAGCGGCTGGTTGGCCTCTTCGGTCTTGCGGGCAAGTTCGGCGATTCTGGGTGAAAGCTCCCTGACGCGGCCGATCAATTCTTTCTTGTTCACTGGCATGATTTTCCTCTCCTACAAAGTGCAATCAAATTTTCAGCGTGCGGCATAACATTATTAAAGAACGACTGTCTATTATAAATTGTCCGTATGTCTATTTAATTCAGCAAAGCCATCGGCTATCATCGAAAAATGGCAGATGATTCCAGCTCCAAAAAACAAAAGCGTTCCCGCGGCCGCCCATCGCGCAAACAGGCGGAAGTGGCCCCTGAAGACGAACTTCTGCGGCTTGCTCTCGAGGTGTTCGCGGAGACGGGATATGAAGGAACCTCGATCAGGCGACTGACCGGGCAATTGGGCGTAAGCCATAGCTTGCTGCACGCCAGATATGGCTCAAAGGAGAAATTGTGGAAGGCCGCCGTTGACTTCGGGATGAAGAAACTGGTGGCGCAGACGCAGCATCGTCTGGCCGACGCACCTAGGGATCTGCCAGTGACCGAGAAGATCAGAATTCTGTTCGAGGACTTTCTATCCGGGGTATCGACAGAACCTGCCGTGCTCAGGCTGATGAACTATGAAGGCAGTCGCAGTAGCGCCCGGCTCGATTATATTGCGACAAATTTCTTGCAAGGAAGAGATGATCTGGAAGCCTTGATGAGCGAAGGCAAAAAAGCGGGCATGATCCGGGATGTTCCGACCAGCATGATTTTTTTCCTGATGGCGCATGGTGCCGGTTCCTATTTTGGCCTCCAACCACTTGCTCGACATGTCGGTGTCCCTGCCAGACAGTCAATAAAAGCCGTGCAGGCCGATATTGAAACTCTGGCAGAAATGCTCTTGCTCAGTATCAGGACGGATCAGCATTAAAATTGGTTCGAATGGCAGGACCTTCGGCGCAGTTTTGGCTACCCTCCTGAGTTGGAGCAGTTCGACGCCGACCCACTCTCTACAACCGAACCACAACCTTTCCTTCGACCCTGCCCGTCGCGATGTAAGCGATAGCTGTCAGCGCATCCTCGAAATCAAACACCTGGCTGTTTGACACGTTTAATTCCCCCTGATGCCAGTGATGCATCAAGTCCTGATGGGCCGCCAGCACCTGTTCTGCAGAATAGCCAACGGGCATGGCTCCCAGCAGAGAGATATTTTTCATCAGAGTTTCGGCCAGAGTTATGCGCGCCCATTCACCGCTGGCATAGCCAATCACGATAAATTTTCCCTCGAACGCCAACGCCTTGAAAGCGGCGCGCCCGGCCTTGCCTCCAACCGGATCGAAAACCATCGACACACCTTTGCCATCGGTGAGTTCCCGTGCCGCGTCAGTGACATCCTGCTCTTTCCTGTCGATGACTTCATCGGCACCAATGCTTTTGCAAAAGGCCGCTTTTTGCGGTCCTCCCGCCACGGCTATAACGCGGGCGCCCTTTGCTTTCGCCAATTGCACCGCAGCGCTCCCGGAACTGCCGGAGGCACCCAGAACCAGAAGGGTATCACCTGCACCAATCTGTGCTCGCCGCACCAGTGCCACCCAGGCTGTCTGGTAGGGTATGTAAAAGCCGGCGGCCTCGACACCGCTCATTTCATCCGGGATAGGCAATATTCCCGATAACGCTCCATCGCCTACACCGCCCGCCTGCATCAAACATTCGTCTGCCAAACCACCGCGCCCGGCCTGGAAAAGTGTTGGTCCGAGTACCCGCTGACCAACCAGCGCATCGTCAACGCCTTCGCCAACAGACATTATCTTGCCCGCCGCTTCCTGGGAGGGCGTGAATGGCAGTCGAGGTGTCAGCGGATAATTGTCACGGCTCATCAGCACATCGGGCAAGCCCAGGCCCGCCGCCTCTACCTTGATCTTGACCTGGCCGGGACCGGGCTCAAAGCTATCGGCATTTTCCTGCAGCCGCCATACATCCTGCGGTTCTCCAAAAGACTCGACGATCCATCTGCGCATTTCTCACTTCTCCCGACTATATATTTATTGATCGCCCCATATTGGAGGTTTCGTCAATCGTCATATCTGCTGTGTTATCCTGATCGTATCATTTGCCAACAAGCGCTTGGCGAGTTGGTCGCCCATCGCGGAAGCGGGCGTCCAGAAGCCGCCGCCAACGGTTACGTCGTCTTGCAGCAGGCACATTGCGCTTTCGCCGACCAGCTTGCAGGTCGACCCGCCACCGGGATCGCGGTCGTCGGATATGTCGATTTGGGCAACAATCCTGCCGTCCTCAATTCCATAATAAGAGATCGAATAATATCCTGCCTCTTGCATTGCCTTGTCCGGCCCAACGCCCGGCTTTATTTCACCGGTGATGCCTTCGGGATTAAACCCGTTTGACGTTCTGACCGTCTCTTCAATCTTTAACTTTCCCTCTTCGCCGGGGCCGGTTAACTGCATTTCGTCGTAAACAAAACTGTCTCCATAGGGCAGGCCCAATAGCAAGTTTGTACGATGTACGATTTTCGAATTGATGTCGTGCATAAGAAATGGCGCCGCCCAACTATCGAACTCCTCTTCATAGGCCGGCTCGCGACCAGAGGTTTGCGGCACACCCTCAAAGTCCGGGCAAAGGCCGAAAGGGTTCGTTATGAACGTCATGATTTCAGGATCCGTTCTTGCCAGCTTTGCATGGGCTTTCTGGGTCGCCTGTGACCCGCCCAATGGACCACCATGGAGGGAGTGGATTCGCATCTTGATACGATCAAACGCCTTGCCGCGTTGCTCTTTCGTCCGCTTCTGCAGCAAATAAACGCCGAGATCGGACGGCACGGAATCAAACCCGCAACAGGAGATAATACGTGCACCGCTATTTTTTGCAGCTTCCCCATGTTCCGCCATCATCAGGCTCGACCAATAAACCTCTCCGGTTACATCGACATAATGCGTGCCAAGCTCTGCGCAGGCCTGCAACATATTGGAGCCATAGAGAATGAACGGCCCGGTGCAGGACACTATCAATTTGGCGCGACCGGCGATTGCACGCATGGCATCCAGATCCTCGGAGTCGCCGACGAGAACAGGAACCGGATAGTCGAGCGTTTCCCTGACGGCGTTGAGCTTGCTTTCGCTTCGCCCGGCAATGGCCATCTTTGTTTCCGCGCCATAGCGGTTCACCAGATATTCTGCGATGAGCTTGCCGGTATAGCCGGTTGCACCGAAGATGATGATATCGAATTCTCGTGCCATGTTATTCCTTCCATTGCCGACCATGTTCCAGGGGTCACTTCTGTTCGCGAGTGCCTAAATGGAGCGGCAAATTATGTGTTGCCAAATTTTCGGTTCAGAGCACTCTCCGGCCGCTATCGCCTTCGCTCTTGCTTGAATTTCGAGCGTGCTGGGCAGGCCCGAAAAGCTGTGAACGATGTTCGTCGCCAAACCCTTTCATGCCACCTTCCACGATCTCGGGCCGAACCTTGTCGCGCAGGGCATCCAATCCGCGCTGAGCAGCAGGACGGGCCTTGATGCGATCACACCATTTTTTGACTTGGGGTCGAGGCGGAAGTTGCGGATTATCAATCACGCCTTCGATCCAGGGGACCATGGCCATGTCAGCGATGGAGTAGCTGTCTCCCGCAAACCAGTCCCGCTCTTCAAGATGCCTATCCATGACAGCAAGCAGACGCGTCATTTCATTGCTATAGCGTTCTAACGCATAAGCATGTTGCTCTTTGGCATAGAAGGCAAAGTGTGCCAGCTGCCCGAACATGGGGCCGATCCCGGCCATCTGGAACATCAGCCACTGGTTCACATGATGACGAGCGGCACCGGATGCGGGCAGGAACTGGCCGGTTTTCTCGGCGAGATACCAGAGAATGGCACCGGATTCCCAAAGGGTTATAGGATCGCCGTCAGGTCCATCGGGGTCAATGATGACCGGGAATTTATTGTTCGGGTTCAGTGCCAGAAATTCCGGTCTGTGCTGGTCCCCCTCCAATATGTCGACATAGCGGGCTTCATAGTCCAGCCCCATTTCCTCGAGAGCGATGGTGACCTTGCGACCATTGGGCGTCGGGCCGCTGTAAAGTGTGATGCCGGTCATGCAGTTTTGCCTTCACTCAATAAAATCAAACATTAGTCTTGCAGAACGGCGGAGTCCTATAGTGCACCGGCCCGAAAATCGGCAAAGGCCTGCCGAACCTCTGCCTCGCTGTTCATGACGAACGGACCGCCGCGCGCCACCGGTTCGTTCAGGCGTTTCCCAGCTATCAGAAGCAAGCGAGCGCTGTCTGAACCAGCGACAATATCGACCGCTGATCCGTCACCAAGAATAGCAAGCTGTTCCGGTTCAACGACCTTTTCGCCTATCGTCGCGGTTCCCGAAATCATGAAGATCGCGGCATTATGGCTGTCTGGAATGGATTGCCGGAATGTCTCATCCGGCGCCAGAGTGACGTCCAGATACAGCGGCTGTGTCAGCTGGTTCAAAACCGGCCCGGTCAATCCCTGATCAGTCTTGCCCGCGATCACCCGAATGACGCCGCCGCCTTTTGTGTCCTCGACAGGAATTTGACCGGCATCAAATTCCTGATATTTCGGCGCGGTCAACTTGTGCGAAGACGGAAGGTTAATCCAGAGCTGGAACCCCTTCATCCTGCCCTCTTTCTGTTCGGCCATTTCCGAATGCACGATGCCTCTGCCCGCTGTCATCCACTGGACGCCACCTGACTCGATAACGCCTTCATTGCCAATGTTGTCTTTGTGACGAATGCGCCCTTCCAGCATGTAGGTGACCGTTTCAAATCCCCGATGAGGGTGCGGCGGGAAGCCACCACCCAGGCCTTCGGTAATTTCACTTTCAAAATGATCGAGCAGCAAGAGAGGGTCCAGCATCGGAGCCGTCTGCGTCCCGAAATATCTGGTAAGCGCCACCCCAGCGCCATCCATGACAGCTGCGCCCTCCAAGATATGGGTCAGCTTTCTGATCAAAACCGGGGCACTCATTCGGTCAAAATGCCTTGTCGAGGATGTCGCGGACCTGTTCGGCGTGATTAATGGGGACTATATTCCCGCGCACCCATGCATTTTGTAAGGAGCCAACTGCAATCGCATCGAGCTGATCTTTGTTTACTCCCACATCGCGCAGTCGGGTGGGCAAGCCCAATTCCGAAATCAACTCGGCAACAAGGTCGGCAGCCTGTCGGTCCGGCGCGCCGAAAGCGTCCGAGATCAGTGCCTGCCTGTCTTTCGAGGCGGCGTGGTTGAACGCCATGACATGAGGCAAAAGAATGCAGCTGGTGTAGCCATGGGGAACGCCGGCCTGGGCTCCCACCTGATGTCCGATACCGTGACTTGCCCCGTAAGGAACCCTGTTGAGGCCCATGCAGGAAAGCCAGACCGCGGTTTGGCTGTCCAGCCGCGCTTCGAGATCATCCGGCTGTTCGGCGTTTCTCGGCAGGGACTTTGCGAACAGGCGCAGGGCATGAAATGCTCCGGCATCCGCCAGTGGATGCGGCTCGGCAGAACATATGGTTTCGACGGCATGATCAATCGCACGGATCCCGGTCGAAAGCCAGAGATTGCGGGGTGTGGGGATGGTGAGCGCCGGATCAAGGATGACACTTGCCGCACCGATTTGCGGGCCGGAAAAGAGATTTTTGATACCGGTTTCAGGATCTACGCAACCTGCAAGATCCGAAAATTCCGCTCCCGATAATGTCGTGGGCACCACGATCTGCCGGATCGGCGGGTTGGCAATGGCCGGGGTTACGCGCTGGCCATCGTCATCGACATAGATCGCAAAACGATCCAATTGTTCAGCTCTATCGATATTTTCCGCGAGACAGACCAGCGCTGTTTTCACCGTATCAATCGGTGTGCCGCCGCCGATGGTGAGGATGATGTCCGCGTTACATGCCCGTAGAAAATTGGCGAGTTCGATGACTGACGAACGCGGCACATGCTCAACTGTCTGATCAAAAACACCCGCGCAGCGCTCGCCCAATTGTCCCTGAAGCGCGCTGACAATTTCTGTTTTGCTCACGATCGATTGCGATGCGACAATCGCGACCCGGTGACAGTTGCGTGCCGAAAGCTCGATTTCCAGCGCCTGTTCCACAGGCAGGCCGGTATGAACCCTGTCAAGATCGAGATAGTTATAACTTGCTTGTTGAATCACACCCAATCCCCTCCTTAAGCTTCCTAAATTGGCCTCTGCAGGCCCGTCGTGTCCTTCTCGAACATACCTTTTTGTCAGGCTTGCACTCGCCTAATAGATCTATTAGTCGATGTCAACGAACCGGAAAAGGCCCGCGCCAGTGGCCTCGACGATACCGGCTGCAAAATGGCTAAGTGGCATTATGACATATTGCTTGTCAGCTGTTGCAATGAATTAAATCGCAGAATCCGGCGAACGGATCAGTGAGGTGGGGAGATTAAAATGATCGCATTGCAGCAACGGCTCGATCGCTTTTTTGCACGCTATTATCCCGACCCCATCATATTCACCATCGGCCTGACGCTCGTAACGATCACAGCCTGTCTGATCTGGACCGATACGAAGCCGGGAGAGGTTTTTGCGCTATGGGGCAACGGGCTGCCCAGTCTCCTTTCATTCATGGCACAGCTCAGCCTGACGCTTGTCTTTTCCCATGCATTGGCCAACACGGGTCCTGTCGCGTCGGCTTTGAGCCGATTGGCAAAATTGCCCGGTTCGGCACGGCAAGCCTATTTACTCGTGGGGCTGGTTGGCAGCGGCCTCAGCCTGATCACCTGGTCGCTTGGACTGGTCGGCGGAGCGATCATCGCGAAAGCAGTTGCGACGGAAGCCCGAAAGCGAGAGATTAAACTCAACTATCCGTTGCTCGTTGCGACTGCCTATGCCGCGATGTGTATCTGGCACATGGGCTATTCCAGCTCGTCAGCCCTGTTCGTTGCGACCGAGGGACATGCGATGGAAGCGCAAATGGGAATCCTTCCGATGTCCCAAACCGTTTTTACCCTTTGGAACGGCGTGATGATATTGGTTTCCATCATTGCGATTTGCGCAACTGCCCTGTTGTTGCATTCGGATGACCAGACCACCGAACTGCCCACGAGTGAACCATTTGATAAACAGGCGGTGGAGAAGCCCGCCAATACCCCGGCCGAAAAACTCGAAACCTCGCGGTGGTTTACCTTGCTGCTGGCGGCTGGACTGGCTTTCTATCTCGGACAACGCGCATTCGATGGCAGCCTCACAATCGATCTCAATACCGTCAACTGGTCGTTGCTGCTCGCCGTTCTGCTCTTCATCAGATCACCTCGGGATCTGGTGGAGCAGGTCGGCAAAGCCGGTCCTGTCGTCGCTCCCATTCTGCTCCACTATCCCTTTTACGCGGGAATGATGGCGCTGATGATCGGAAGCGGACTGGTGTCCATATTGGCCGCAGGTGTGGTGGCCTCATCATCCGCAGACAGCTTGCCGTTTTTCGCATTTCTTTCCGGCGGGCTGCTCAATATTTTCATCCCTTCCGGCGGCGGACAATGGGCGGTGCAAGGTCCGATTTTCATTGAAGCGGCGACAACACTCGGAACGCCTCATGAGGAAATCGTGATGGCGGTTGCCTATGGCGATCAGTGGACAAACCTGATCCAACCATTCTGGGCATTGCCGATGCTGGCCATAGCAGGATTGAAAGTTCGCCAGATTCTGGGCTTCTGCTTCTTCTTCCTTGTCACTCTGGGAATCGTGTTCGGCGGTGGAATATTGATTATCGCAAGTCTGTGAACAAAAGCGCGATATAATCTCATCTGGAACGCACCGCATCGCGTTAGACTTGCGTTCGACTAATAGAGCTATTAGTTCGTGTCAGCGAACCGGGACAATCAGGAAGCCCGATCTCAAATAAAGCGAGAGGCAGCGCAATGAATTCACTCCCAGCACCCTATGACGATGAGAATGGGCAGTGGCGCTTGCCCGAGCAATTCAATTTTGCAACTGATATCGTGGACTATTGGGCCCGGGACCCGGACAAGATTGCGCTCGTTACAGTAGACGAGGCTTTGCAAAGCAAATCATGGACATTTGCCGAGATTGCAAGGCGATCGGCCCAACTGGCAAACCTGCTGGAAGCTCAGGGTTTGCAGCAGGGCGACCGGATCATCGTCATGCTTCCCCGTATTGTCGAATGGCAAATCGCGATGACCGCCTGCCTGCGCATGGGTGCCGTCCCGATTCCATGCATCACCATGCAGACGCCAAAGGACCTTTCCTATCGCGCGAAACATTCCGGTGCGCGTGGCGTAATCACAATTGCGGAAGAATGCGGAAAATTTGACGGTCTGGAAAAGCTCGATGTCAAAATAGCGGTTGGCCAGGGTCCGGAAGGATGGACCGACATCGCCCGATCGCTTGAGGAATCGGAGATGCACAAGGCCGCTCACGTGGCAATTGAAGACCCGGCGATCCTCTACTACACGTCGGGTTCAACGGGGGAACCCAAAGGCGTAACCCATGCGTCGCGCGCGATTTTTGTCTGGGCAAGCTCGGCTATCCACTGGCTCGAACTGACGCCGGATGATCGCATCTGGTGCACCGCCGATACGGGTTGGTCGAAGGCCGGTACGTCCATATTATTTGGTCCCTGGAGCCAGGGTGCATCCGTATTGTTTTACGATGGCCCCTTTGATCCCGCAATGCGGCTGAAACTGCTGCAAGAATATGATGTGACCTGTTTTTGTGCGGCTGCGACCGAGCTGCGCCGGCTGGTTCATGAAGACTTTACCGACATCGATCTTGGGCGACTGAAAAGCACAGTGTCCGCCGGGGAATCGGTCAATCCCGAGATTGTCCATCGCTGGCGCGAGCTGACGGGCACCACTGTCCGGGACGGCTATGGCCAGACCGAAACATTGATGACCGTGACCAACCGGTCCGGATGGCCGATCAAGCCAGGTGCCATGGGCAAGGCCCTGCCCGGCGTAGAAACGGCGGTGCGAGAGGAAGACGGCAGCGTGACGGCCGTCGGCGCCAGTGGAGAACTGGTTATCAAACTGCCCTGCCCGCATCTCATGCTTGGCTACTGGAATGACACCGAGCGCACGGCGGCAACGCAATTCGATAACGATGGAACAAGCTGGTATCTTACTGGCGACACGGTCCAGATCGATGAGGATGGCTATATTTTCTATACCGGCCGGGCCGATGACATCATCAGTTCAGCCGGATACCGGATTGGTCCACAGGAGATTGAAAACGTCCTGTCCGCACATCCCGCGGTTCAGGAATGTGCCGTGGCCGGCGTGCCGGATCCCGAACGGGGAGAAGTTGTAAAAGCCTGGGTCATATTGCGAAACAGCGAAGATGCAAGCGAGGCTCTGGCGGACGAGTTGAAGACCTATGTCAAACAGGAAACGGCGCCCTATAAATATCCCAGAAAGATCGAATTCGTCGAAGATCTGCCGAAAAATGCATCGGGCAAGATCCTCAGGCGCGAATTGAGGGCCAGAGACTCCTGACCCGGTTCAGCTATCGGGTCGCCAGGCCGTCAAACATGATGTCCATATAGGCTTCGGCATATTCGCGCCAATTTTCGTCTTTCAGGGGATCTCGGTCGAAAGCCGACCGGACCATCGGAGCTATATTATAATAGGTGACCGCGGCACCATGCAAGATCATCAGAATTTGGTGTGGCCGGTATTTTTTTATTGTCCCCATCTCTATGCACTGGATGATCTGGCTGAGCATCTGCTCATAACGGTCAGCGAAAACATGCTGCATCAGCCAGTCCAGCCTTGCCCCGCCCGCTTGTCCTTCCAAAAAGATGATTTTGCCGAGTTCGGGAACATCGACACACATTTGATGTAATCCCAGATAACTGGCTTTTAACTGAATAAATGGATCTTGATCAATATCAGGGACTTCTCTTGCAATTGCTTCGGTCTCGACATCAACTCTCCGCCTGAGCTCGTCAACTGCCGCTTTCCACAGGGCTTCCTTGGTGCTGTAATGATAGTGAATACTGGGTTGAGAGATGCCGGCGGCCTTGGCAATCCGGGTCGTGCTGACGCCGCCGTAACCATGAGTTGCGAAAAGATCGAGCGCAACATCGACAATGCGCTGAGAAGCAATGTCCTTTTTAATTTTGGCCGGAACATTCATTTAGCATTCACCCTTTGAAACGATTTGGCAGCGAATACACGCTGAACGGAAATCTCACAAGACAGCGCGCCGTTGATCCAAACCCCTGCCCCAAAACACGTTTATCAATCCCAATAAATTGAATTCACCAACAAAAAAGGGAACGACCGACATTCCTGCCAGTCGTTCCCTTGATCCAAAGAGAGAGCAGGATCAGAACTTGGTACGCAGAGTCACACCATAGGTTGCCGGCTCATTCGGGAAGGCCGAGCGGGAACCGGTACGCAACAATGTATTGAAAGCAAAATCATAGGTATCGGTACCGGTGACATTTACGCCCCAGACTTCCAAGCCCCAGCTTTCGTCCTGAGCGCCGATGCCGGCCCGCAGATTAACCATGGTGTGGCCGTCCAGAACATCCAATGCGTTCAGGACACCTGTTGCGGGATCGACTGCCTGTGTACCAGTCCGTTGATCACTGACGGTCCGTGCCTGAGCCGAGACAAACCCGCGCAGATAGTTGCCGAAGTCCTTGACGTAATTGACGCCGGCGAGAGCAACAATGTCAGGCGCATTGCTCAACGAGTTGCCACACAGCGCCAGGACATTCGGCGACGTGGAACCACCAGCACAATCGGTGGGATAACGAGCATCAACATAGGTCAGGGCCAGATTGAAAGTAAGTTCGGACGACGGCCGGATGACAGACTCGATTTCGACCCCTGTCGTTTTTGCAGAACCAACATTGAAGGACGAGAATTGTACGCCGTCAAAGTCCAGAATCTGGAAGTCGGTAAATGCCTCATGGAAGCCTGCAACATTCAGTGTCACGGCATCATCGAGAAATTTTGCTTTGACGCCAACCTCGTAGGCATCAACCGTTTCCGAACGGAAGGTTGGGTTTCCGGCAACCCCGGTCAGAGGATTGATGATCGCGGCAGTCGTGTCGAGGTTGATACCGCCGGCCTTGTAGCCATGCGTGAAGCTGGCATAAACCGTGACGGGCGCGGCGAATTCATAGCTGATGTTTCCGGTGTAGATCAGTTCATTATCATTGAACGGAACATCGAATTCCTGCGGAAGTCCAGGGACGCCGGGGATGACCGGACCTGTAAAGGCAAAGCAGGAGAGGCCCACCACCGGCGCGGTCAATTCCCCCAAACCGGGTGGCGTTGCGGCAGCGGCAAGGGCACCGAAACATGTCGGATTGGTGTTGGCCGACTGGGTGAAGCCGCCCTGCTTGCTTTCATCCGAATAACGCAGTCCCACGGTAACGCTAAGGCCATCGGTGAGTTCGAAGGTATTATGTGTAAAGACTGACCAGCTTTCTGCCGATTGGAAGAACTGGTAATTGGTAGTCGTCAGAGCAGGCGAAGCGCCTGTGATCAGTTCCAGCGGAGCCGGCCCAAAAATGCCACCAAATGCCGCACCGGCAAGCAAGTCAAATCCGGCACCGAGCGAGGACGTGACATCCGACGAAATCTGCTCATCAGAATAGAAGCCACCGACTACCCAGTTCAGTCGACCGTCCAGAGCCTCACCCTGAATTCGCGCTTCGGCGGTAAAAGTCTCGATATCGGCCCGCTGGTCATCGACTTCAAAAACATCGAGACCGGTAAAATCCGCGTCATAACTATCGCGGCTGGAAAAATCTCGATAGGAGCCAATCAAGATAAGGTCTGCGTTGTCGCCCAGCGGAAATTCAAGCTCTCCCGTAATCCCCCACTGCTTCACGCGTGACAATGGCAAACGATTTGCCGTCGATATGCGGCGGTCAAGGGCTGCCTCAGCCGCCGTCGTATCAAATGGATTGCTACCGGGGAATGGCGCAGCCTGACCCCCGCGTGGATCGCCGCTCAACTGACCGAGCAAGCCGGATGTTTCTAGGGGCGAAGCCAATATCTCGACCGGAGAACAGCATTGGTTCTCGCTTTTGCTATAATCGACGATCAGTCGACCTTTGACACCACCTTCGCTTTCATAACCAAGCTGCCCGCGGACGAGATATTGATCGATCGTACCGGATTCACCAATTTTCGTTCCGCTGGCATCGACAATATCAACATAGCCATCGCGTTTGCGATAAGCGCCTGTGAGACGAACCGCCAGAGTATCTTTCACGATCGGAGCATTGACGGCACCCTGGATGCTGAGAAGATCCATATTGCCATATGTTGCGTTGGCGAAGCCGCCAAACTCGTCCAGATCAGGACGTTTGGTCGTGATATTTAATGCGCCGGCTGAAGTGTTACGACCGAAAAGCGTGCCTTGCGGACCGCGCAGGATTTCGACCCGCTCGATATCTACAAATTCGCTGAGCGCAACGCCCGGACGCGATTGATAGGCACCGTCCACAAATATGCCGACTGCGCTTTCAAAGCCCAGACCGTTACCGGCCGTTCCTATGCCGCGAATGCGAAGCGTGGGAGTGGTCGTGGCATTCTGTGCGGTCTGTGCAGAAAAGCTTGGTGCAACCTGAGCAATGTCGCGGACTTCAACAACGCCTTGATTTTGAAGCTGTACGGGTGTGACTGCGGTCACTGCGATGGGAATGTCCTGAACATCCTGCGCTCGCCGTGTTGCGGTGACAATGATGATGTCACCATTTTCGGCTCCAGCCTCATCCTGCGCCAAAGCGGGAGTTGCCGACATGCCGATCGCTAAAGCGAAGCCGGCAGTTCCAAATAATAGACGTTGCTTACCCATGAAATCATCCTCCCAAAATTTTCTCGTGCCGAATCTGTTGCTCGGCATTCTGATACTTCTATCAGAGATGGCTTACTGATAACCCTATCAGCTGTCAATATGACGATTCACATATCAAGCAGCAAAAACGAGGCTCTCGGGGGCATGAACTTTTTTGGGTTTCAGAACCTTGCGTTTGATGACTAACAACGAGTTCTGAAAAATAATTATGATATTGCTCAAACCTCGGACTGGAACACGAGTATTCGTTTTTCAGGAACGGACTTTACGGTAGTAAAATTCCGGAAATATATGGAATGCAAGGAAGGCTGATGACGATGGCATATGAATTTGAAACACTGGATGTGACCAAATCGGGAAATATCGCACGGGTTGTGATTTCCAACCCGCCCGCGAACATCATAACATCGTTATTATATGCAGAACTGATCGCGCTGACCGAAGAGCTAAACGCTGACACCGACTTGTCCGTCGTCATTTTCAAGAGCGCTGACCCCGATTTCTTTATTGCCCATTTTGATGTCGAGTTGATCCTCTCATTTCCAACAGAGGGTAGCGCCGAACGGGCTACGGAGATCAACCCTTTCCACAAGATGTGCGAGCGGTTTCGAACGATGGACAAGATCACTATCGCTCAGGTCGAGGGCCGTGTCGGCGGCGGTGGCAATGAGTTGATTTCGAACATTGATATGCGTTTTGGTGTGATCGATCGCGCCGTGATCAGCCAAATGGAAGTGCCGCTTGGGATCATACCGGGCGGCACGGGAACGCAGGCACTCCAGCGCATCATCGGCCGCGCGCGGGCGATGGAAGTCATCTTGTCGGGCGAGGACATTGATGCCGAGACCGCGGAGCGATGGGGCTATTTCAACCGGATTTACAAGGCCGATGAAATCGAGCAGCAGATCGACCGGTTGGCGAACCGGATCGCCAGCTTTCCGGTCGAAGCGGTGCGGCTAGCCAAACAATCCATGAACGGCGCAGACAAGCCACTGGAGGAAGCTTTAACCGATGAAGCATTTTTCTTTGAAAAACTGATCCGGACCGACGCGGCGCGAACGAAGATGAAAAAATTCATGGAGATTGGCGGCCAGACAAGGGAGGGTGAGCTTCGTATCAATGAACTTGTCGAGCAATTGCGCAGTCACTGAACCGAACCTGTTTCCAGGGCCGAGCATGGCAAATTCACAGGACCAATAGCCTAGCCTACGTTCATCATGATCTTCACGACGTTATCATCGCGGGCATCAAACACGCGATAGGCTTCTGCACCCTCTGACATATCCATGACATGCGAGAATAAGCCTTCGGCTTTCAACCGCCCTTGCTGCAGCAAGGGTATGAGCGCCGGCCATAATTGCGGCACTGGTGCAACGCCCGCGCGAACGGTGATACTTTTGAATAATATCTGGTTGAGTGGCAACGTGACATCCGGTTGCGGCAGCCCGATAAACGAAACCGTACCGCCCAGCCTGGCCAGCGGCAGAACAGACTTAACCGCCGCCTTGGCGCCCGAAGCCTCAAATACACAATTCACCCCGCCACGGGACTGCTCTAGGATGCTGCCCCTTGTATCGGGGCCGGGCGCAAACACAGTAGCACCCAATTTTCTGGCATGCTCACGACGGCCTTCGACCGGATCAATAGCAAAAACCTGAGACGCGCCGAGCAAAAATGCCAATTCGACACCGATCAATCCGATCGGTCCCAATCCGACAATCGCTATCGATTGGCCCGCGCGAAGACCGGTGTTGTTGATGCCAAAGGATGCAGTGGCCATGGCGTCCGTGAGAAGGATCGCCTGATCGTCGGTGACACCCTCCGGAATGGTCATCAAAGTCTGGTCCGCGTTGGGAATTTGGACCAGCTCTGCTTGACCACCGTTCAACATATTGCTCAGCCCGAAGGCAATGGCGTGCCTGCAACTCGCGCTCCGTCCCGTGCGGCAGGCCTCACATTTGCCGCAGCCCGCTCCACCAGCGGCCAGAACGCGGTCGCCGACCTTCAAGCCGTGCACGTCCCGCCCGGTTTCGACGACCTTGCCCATGAATTCGTGGCCGACACAAAACTTGTCGACGCCACTGTTATAGTCCGTGCCACCGGCCCCGCCGATATGATCGCCATGGTAGATATGAAGGTCGGAGCCGCAAATACTGCACTTCTCGACCTTGAGTATCACCCCATTGTCGATGGTCAGTTCCGGGTCCTTATAATCCTCGAAACGAATGTCTCGCGGTCCGTTAAATACCAGGGCTTTCATAAGGCGACTCTCTTTCGGATTGGCGGCTTTTAATTGGTTGGTGCGTCATTCCATCCGGCACCCGGCTTGGCATATTGTCCGATCTTGAACTTGCCCAGCTGGGAGGCGTGGACTTCATCCGGGCCGTCGGCAAGACGGATGAAGCGCTGTGTCGCCAATATCGATGCAAGCGGCACATCATCGCTGACGCCCATTCCGCCAAATATCTGGATCGCGCGATCAGCAACGGTCTGTGCCATTTGCGGCGCCACCACCTTGATCGCTCCGATCAAATCCTTGGCATTTTTTGCGCCTACACGATCCATCGCATCGGCAGCCTTGAGCGTTAGCAGCCGCGCCTGTTCGATATCGCAATAGCTCTTGGCGATTTCCATACGAATACTCGACCGGTCGGAAAGCATCCGGCCGAATGTCTTGCGTTCGGTTACCCGTTGGCACATCAGTTCCATCGCAAGCTGAGCCGAACCGATCGAGCGCATGCAATGATGAATCCGGCCGGGTCCGAGGCGTCCCTGGGCAATTTCAAAGCCGCGCCCTTCGCCCAAGATAATATTGGATTTGGGGATGCGCACATCTTTCAGATGCACCTCGCAGTGGCCACCGGGTGAATGGACATCGCCAAAAACGGTCTGCGCACGCACAATTTCGACGCCCGGAGTATCCCGGGGAATGATGACCGTCGATTGCTGGCTGTGGCGCGGATTGTCGGGATTGGTTTGCCCCATCATCAGCAGCAGCTTGCAACGCGGGTCCATGATCCCCGAAATCCACCATTTCTTGCCGTTAATGACATAATCGTCCCCGTCGCTGCGAATTTCCGTCCGCACATTTGTGGCGTCCGAGCAGGCATGATCCGGTTCTGTCATCAAATAGGACGACCGGATTTCGCCGTTAAGCAATGGATTCAGCCACTCGTCTTTTTGCGCGTCGGTCCCGAACTTGGCCAGAACCTCCATATTGCCGGTGTCAGGTGCGGAGCAGTTGAACACCTCAGCGCTCCAGCCCATGCGGCCCATCATTTCCGCCAGTGGCGCATATTCCAGATTGCTCAGTCCAGGGCTATATTCGCCATATTCCTCAGGGAGAAACAGGTTCCACAATCCAGCTGCCCTGGCCTTCTCCTTTAGCGGTTCCAGACCGGGCCAGGGTTTCCAGAGATTATCCGGATCATGATCCCAGTCGTGGATTTCCTGATTTACCGGGACGATGTGCGCATCCATAAAAGCCTGTAGCCTTTCGATCAGCGCCTGCGTTTTATCACTATATTCAAAGTTCATGGGTTTTCTCCAAAGGAATTCGATTCTGGGCTCAGAGCGTGAGCCCGCCATCGGCAATAATCGTGTGCCCCTGCACATAGGATGCAAGCGGGGAGGCAAGGAACATCGCGACGCCAGCCATTTCTTCCGGCGTTCCGTAGCGCCGGACGGGAATGGCCCGCAGCGTCGCCGCACTCCGCTGTTCATTTTCGGTAGTGACGGCAGTCAGCTTGGTTGGCACCAGCCCGGGGGCGAGGCCGTTGACCCGTATTCCGTCGCGTGCCCAGGCCTGTGCCAGCGTCTTGGTCAGGCTGACAGCAGCGGCCTTGGATGCTGCATAGGCGGGATTGCCAATATTGGCGCTAAATCCCGAAACCGAGCTGACAATGATCAGCGACCCGTTTCTTTCGCTCAGCATGGCCTTGAACTTTGTCGCCGTGTGCATGACCGAGTTGATGTTGATGTCCATCACATCATCCCATCCCTGTTTTTCATATTCGGCCTGTTGGTAGCGGACAAAGCCCTGAGACTGGACGAGAACATCCAGGCCGTCAAAAGGTGGCTTATAGGCCGTGAGTTCATCAAAATCTGCGACATTGACCTGCGCATAATGGAGGCCGGTCAGGTCGGATCCCTTCACCCCCGCATAGTCCTCGGCTGATGCACGGGTGCCCCAGACATGCACCTCCGCTCCGCGCTTTGCAAAACCCTGTGCGATACCATTGCCGATACCGCTCGAGCCGCCGACGACAAGAACACGCTTACCTGTAAAATCGAGATCACTCATAATATTGCCTTTTTCTAATTTTCAGCCACGAGCCGATGGGCATGTTTGAATAGCGAGATGGTCACCGCATGCAGGAAGTCACCGGTTTCCTTGGGCGCCTTGCCGGCACCGGCACGTGCGTGGGTGCCCTCCAGTATCGCGCCAAGCTTGAAACAGCCGAGCACGCCATACCAGGCAACCGCATCCATGTTGCGCGATGTGTGTTCGCCATAATGGGCAATCAGCTCATCCAGGGTCGGAAATCCATCCCAGGGCTGAATAGCGAAAACGGTTTTCTGCCCTTCTGTTGGCCACGTGGCTATTACCCAGCCGAGATCAATCAACGGATCACCAATTGTCGCCAGTTCCCAGTCGACGAGAGCCGCCAGTTCCGCGCTGTCATTGTGGAACATCGTGTTTGACAGATGGCAATCACCATGGAGTATGCCGGGAATAAAATCTTCCGGCATATGATCCTCGAGCCAACTTACAATGCGCGTTACGTCAGGTAGCTCTTTAAAGCCTGTCCAGTTCTCAATCTCTGCATAGCCTTCGAGTTGCCCCATCCAGCGGGATGGCTGACGCTGCAGAAATCCCTCGGGCTTGCCAAAGCCTTCAAGGCCGAGTTTCTTGTAATCCAGGGCGCCCAGCGCCGCGATCCCTTCGATATAGGAAAAGCCCATGCGGCGGCGAATGGCTGGGTCGCTGGCATGGAGTTCGGGTAGACCATTACCGGGGTTAAATCCTTCAACCGGTTCCATCAGATAGAAACAGGCACCGATGACGTCCTCATCATCGCAGCTGGCAATGAAGCCCGGATGCGGCACATCGCTGCCCGAAATTGCTTCGAGGACCCGTGCTTCGCGCAGCATCGTCTTGTTGCTGTTCTTGCGCAAATGCAGCGGCGGCCTGCGCAGAACAAAGTCGCGACTGCCACGCTTGAAACGCACGAGGATATTCTGCGTGCCGCCAGCTAGGAGTTTGACATCGGCCAGTGGTCCTGTCTCCAGGCCCTGCCCATCCATCCAGATTTGCAGCGCGTCGAGATCGACCGGGAAATTATCATCAGGGTTTGCTTGATTCGCCATAATGCAATTGTATTAATCAAATGAATTATTGCAAGCATAATATTTTGCTGCTTATATTACCGGCAATGGAACGACTAATCGCAAAACCGGGAAGCCCCTCAGTCACGCGGCTTAAAAAAGAAGCCCAGCGGCTTTTCGCCCAGCGCGGAATAGACGGCGTTACGGTACGGGACATTGCCAACGCTGCCGGACAGAAAAACCCTGCGGCTGTCGGCTATCACTTCGGATCGAAAGAAGGACTCATCCGGGAACTGGTGGTAGATGGCGCTAAAATCATTGATGATCGCCGCAACGCAGAACTCGATGCTCTGGAAGCTTCCAGCGGACCTGAAAATATCGCCCAGATCGTAGACATATTGATCTTTCCGGCAATTGATCTGGCTGCGGAGGGAGAAACTGACAGCTTTAACCGGTTTCTGAAAATGCTCACCATGGCGCATCGGCAATTGTTTGTGGATGCGCTCGATGGTCGCTGGAATTCGGGCTACCAGCGTTGTCTCCAGCATTTACGCAAACTGATGCCCAGACTGGATAATGCAAAACAGAATCAGCGCTTCATATTTATGGAAGAATATCTGAACGGCGTCCTTTCGGCACGCGAAACGCGCCTCGAAGATGCCTCTCGCGTTCATCCGATATGGAATGAAACATCCATTCTCCAGCATTTTGCTGCAACCCTGACCCATATGCTGGCAATGCCCGGCGATTAGGTTCAGATTAATTCCAGATCAGAATGCATCCATATGAAGCAATTGAGTGAAAAAGATATTGAGCGACGTCTGGCTCTGGCGATCGCGAACAATCAATCAGTATCTCCTGAAAAGCTGGTTGCCGATTTGCTCGGCACTTTTGGCCTGTCCGCTGGCAAAACCGGCGACGAGTTTCTTTTTCCCGCCCGGGAAACGACGGCCCGGGAGAGGATTTTTGGTGGGCAGGTGATCGCACAGGCCATGATCGCGGCGAACCTTACGGTCGAAGAAACGAAGCAGATACATTCGCTGCACGGCTATTTTCTGCGCGCTGGCAGTGAGACAAAGCCGCTGCATTTCAAAGTGCACCGCGATTTTGACGGCCGCACGATATCCAATCGTCGCGTTGTCGTGCGGCAGGATGAAAAGGTGATCTTCAACCTTACAGCTTCTTTCCAGAGGCCGTTGGAAGGCTTGCATCATCAGGTCCCCATGCCCGACGTGTTGCCGCCAGAGGAATGTCGGAATGTCGCAAAATATCTCGAATATATTGCCCGCAATCCAGCCGTTCCCGACGAGAAGATAAAGCGGATGACCATGCCCCGTCCGTTTGAAATCTGTCATTTCCGGCCCAAGAATCAGGGGCAATCAACGCGCCAGTATCAATGGTTCAAAACGATCGGCCGACTTCCGGATGATCCGCTGCTGCACCGCGCGACACTGGCTTTTGCATCCGATATGGGCCTGCTCTCGACATCCATGCTACCCCATGGCCTCAACATGACCACGTCGCGCATGATCTCGACCAGCCTCGATCATGCAATGTGGTTCCACGACGATTTCCGGGCGGATGAATGGATTTGTCACTTGATGGACAGCGACTGGACTGGTGGCGCACGCGGTCACAACCGAGGAAAGTTTTTCACCAGGGAAGGCAAACTCGTCGCCTCCGCCACACAGGAGGGTTTAATGAGGCCTGTTCAGGACAAATCAAAGCCAGCTTAGCAGTCGCTGGACGCTAGGAATATTCCCGGTCCGTCCACCATGGATAGAAATCCGGCATGTCTTTCGATATTTCCAGCGGGAATTTCGCGGGCCGTTTTTCCAGAAAGGATGCAACACCTTCTTCCGCATCGGCTGAAGCCGCTCTCGAAGAAACGCCCCGACTTTCCCACTTGTGGGCCTCCATCGGGTGGTCCCAGCCCAGGCCCTTCCAGAGCATCTGACGGGTTAGAGCGACAGAAATAGGCGCGGTGTTATCGATGATATCGTGCGCGAGCTTATAGGCGGTTTCCAGAAGCTCTTCCGGTGAACAAATTTGCGAGATCAACCCAGCCTGAAGCGCTTCTTCCGGGCCGAAAACACGCCCGGTCATGCACCAGTCCAATGCTTTTCTGATCCCCACCACTCTGGGAAGGAAGTAGCTCGAGTTAGACTCGGTAACGATGCCTCGACGCGTAAAGACAAAGCCGAATTTGGCCTTGTCGCTCGCGATGCAATAATCCATCGGCAGTAGCATGGACGCCCCCATCCCGACGGCGGCCCCGTTAACAGCGGCAATGACCGGCTTTTTCATGTCGAACAGGCGAAGGGTCAACAGTCCGCCAACATCGCGGACCACTGCGCCGGCATCATGACCGGGTTCAAGGAAATTCCCGTCAGCGCCACCAAGCTCTGCACCTGCGCAAAACGCCCTTCCTTCGCCGGTCACGACGATAGCCTTGATTTCGTCATTGCCATCGCATTCGTCGAAGGCTTCTATGATTTCGTAAAGCATCGCCGTATCGACGGCGTTCATCTTTTCCGGCCGATCGAGGGTTATCGTGCCGACGCCGTCCGCGATGTCAATTTTGATTTTCTTGCTCGCCATTTTCAGTTCCTTGGTTGAGTTTTTTCGTTTTTTCCGTTGCCGACAGGACGGATCGGGTTGGTGCCGTCCCAGTCCTCGGCTGTCGTTCGAATGTGATCCATAAATGATTCAGAAACATCCGAGAGAACAGCGATTTCTATCATCGTGCCCAGATCATAAGATGCATCGAAATAGGCGAACCGTGTCCCGGAAGTCATACCACCGTAGGCAATGGTGCCGCCTTCTGATTGATGTTCGGCTACGGCCTTTTCAAAGCCTGCTTGGCTCATCCAGCTACAGATATGATGCAAGCCCCCTTGTCCGGCCGTGCTTTGCAGAAAGTCGCGATAGGGAGATGGATGATCGTCAACCGGCTCAATCAACTCAATCTGCAGGTCGCCGCTATAGGCAAGCGCAACCCGGATTCCCGCATCGGTCGGCATTCCTTTATAGTCAGCACGCAAATCGTCCACCTCGCCAAGATAGAACCACGGGCCCACCCCCACTGCCTCTGACCAGTGTTTCATCGCCGCGACGATATCCCGGACGACATAGCCGTTTTGCTTGATTGGTCCGAATTTTCTGCTCATGCGACTATGTTCCTTTTTCGGCGCCTGACAAAGAGCCCAACTCCCGCAAGCAGTATAAGCCCAATAACTGCCGCAAACAGAATATTGCGCTGGCGTGGGTTGAGCAAGACGTCGACGAACCCGAATTTGGTTTCACACCACCAATTGCATTGCCCTTCGTAGGTAACCCCCATGCTTGGCGCCGAAAGTGGATCGGGAGCGACGACCTTGTTGCGCTCGGCAAATTTTTCGTAGGCGTTACGCATTTCATCCAACAGGCCGGAATTTTCTGCGGCCAGATTGGTGCTCTCGCTAGGGTCGGCGACAACGTCATAGAGTTCCCATTCATTATTGCCGATTACCCCGCCAATAAAAACCGCTTTCCACCGGCCCTTGCGGACCATCTGGCTACCAAATAGCTCGGTAATCAGCATTCGCTTGTCATCGGTCCTGTCCTCTTCCCAGATTGACAGGATTGATCCGCCGCGCGGTAGCAGCTTGCCTTTATAGAGGGGATCGCCAACGGGATTGACGCCCGCGAGTTCGAATATCGTTGGCGTCAGGTCCATGACATGGCCCGGCATTTTGCGGATAGCCCCCTCGGCCAGACCGGGGCCGGCAACTATGAGAGGAGAGCGTATGCCCCCTTCCCCCATTGAGCCCTTGAACATGCGAAACGGCGTGTTGCTGTTATTTGCCCAGTCGCGTCCCATTGTGGTGAAGGAACCTTCAGTTCCCATAGCCGCAGTGCTAAGATCATAATTGTCATGAAGCCACTGCCGACTGTTCCCCACATAGACCAGCGGTGTCGTCATAGACGCACCATTGTCGGACAGAAACAGGATATAGGTATTGTCCAGTTCGCCTTTGGCCCGCAAATGGTCGATAACCCGGCCCAGTTGTTGGTCGAGCAACTCCACCATTGCGGCGTAGATTTCCATTCTCCGAGAGTCAGCCTGTCGTTCGCCTTCGCTGCGCGATTCCCAAGGCTCCTTGTGGGAATTCAGCCAGGCCGGGAAATTGAGGGGTTCCGCCAATTTGGCATCATTGCTGATCAGGCCAAGTTCGATCAATCGCTGACGCCGTTTTTCTTTGGCCTTGGCAGGCCCCTCATCAAACACGCCTTTATAGCGGTCTAGCCAGTCATCCGGCACTTGTAGCGGATCATGCGGCGCGGTGTAGGTCAGATAGGCAAAAAAGGGCTGCTCTCCTGCCCTGTCAATATATTCGATTATCTTGTCCGTGTAACCAATAGTCGAATAGAAATCGTCGGAAAGCGCAGTCTCTTTGCCATTTTCATGATAGGTAACTGTCTCCGTGTCGGTGATCCCCATCTGGTCGGCAAAATGGCTGGCACCGCCCTCAACCAGTCCAAAACTATACTGGAAGCCCCGCTTGTTGGGACGCTGGTCTTCATCAATCGCAAGATGCCACTTGCCGCTCATCATGGTTGTGTAGCCATGGGCCGAGAGCATTTCCGCAACTGTTACAACGCCGTCATGTAGCTGTGCGGCATATTCCCGATGACCCATCTGATTCGGAGTCTGAAGATTGTTCATCGTGCCCACCCCGGCGGCATGATTGCTCAATCCGGTCAGGAGCATGGCTCGCGTCGGAGAACAGGTCGGCGCTACATAGAAATGCGACATGAAAATGCCGCGCCGCGCCAGACGATCGATGGTGGGCGTCCTGATCCTGCTGCCCAGGAAACCGGGATCCGACCAGCCGAGATCATCAGCAACAACGACAAGAAAATTTGGCTTTTCTCCGGCATATGCAGCTATTGGCGACATGACAGCCAGAAGCAGGAAAAACACTCCCCAGAAACTGGTCCGCGAAAGGATCATCTGACGCCCCGATCAAACATCAGCTTATGCTCAACCCGCCGCCAACCGGCAGGCACTGGCCCGTGATATAATCACTATAAGGCGAAGCGAAGAACACAGCCAAGCCTTCCAGTTCGCTCATCCGGCCGGCACGCCTCAGCGGTATCCTTCTGATCATGCCTTCGACAAATTTCGGATTGGCCGCGGCGGTCATGTCGGTCTCGAAATAGCCGAACAGGAAAGCGTTTGCGGTGATTTGGTGCCGCGCCATTTCAAAGGCAGCGCCGCGCGTCAGGCCATTTACCGAAGCTTTGGCAGCGGCATAATGGGCAGACCGGTTCACACCCATGATCGATTGTAGTGATGAGGAGGCCAGCAGCTTCCCGCCTTCACCGCGTTCGATCATATGACTGGTGACATGGGCATAGGTGAGAGCAACACCCTCGCTGTTGATCGCCATCATTTTGCGCCATTCCCGGGGCGTCATTTCATTCAGGCGAATTTCTCCGCCGCCGAAGCCCGCATTGGCAAAACAGCTATCGACCTGTCCAAAATGCTCCAGCGTCCCGGCCATAGCTGCGGCGATTTGATCTTCATCCGCAATGTCGCAGGCAAAAGCGGCTGCTGCTCCGTGTCGAAGTCCGTTCATCTCTTCAACCGCGCTTCTGTTCTTCTCCTGGTTGCGCCCCCATATTGCAACATTGCCGCCCGCTTTCACAAGTCCGCGCGCCATTGCCAGACCGATGCCGCCATTACCGCCGGTGACAACTGCCGTTTTGCCGGAAAGATCAAACATCGATTCTTGCTACCTTTGGTCTGTCTTGATTATTGGAAAGCGTTTTCTGTTGAACGCTCATTTGGCTTGCTTGCCCTTGCCGAACCATATTCTTCGCAACACCCCATCCTTCTGGATGAACTGGTGCAGAAAAGCGGCGGCGATATGTACTGCCAACAACGCGATCAGTAGCCATGTCCCAAGCTCGTGCAGGAAACGACGCCCTTCGAAATCAGTCGCGCCCAGGAAGCTCACGACTTCGCGCAAATCAAAGGCGTTCCAAGGCATCACCACCATCTCATGGGCAGCGGCGGTGTAAATGCCCGTTAGCGGCACATAGATCATCAGGGCATAGAGCAGCAGATGCGAGAGCTTTGAGGCCATGGCCTGAGCAGGCGAGACGGTTGCCGGCAGCGCCGGAGGCGGATGCCCGATACGCCACAGAATACGCAAGATGATCAACGTAAGCGCCGTCAAACCAAGGCTGGAATGCCCTGTCAGCGAAAATGCCAATTCCGGATCGGTTTTTACGTCATCGAACCCCTGGCCAAAGACCAGCATCATGATGATCAGCAAGGCGATCGCCCAGTGCAGAAATTTGGCTATACCGCTATAGTGAACCGCGGTCCGCTGCGTCACGAAACCGCCTGGACGGGTGCATCCAGAGCGGACCCTTCGTTAGCCGGTGCGTCACTATATTCTTCATTGGCCCAATCCAGCATGACCTTGCGGAAGAGAAGCCCGGCCCGATCACCGGGCAGGCTCATTTCCTCAAATTCGATTTTGTCGTTGTCGAGCAGATGCTGCATATGTTTCACCGCCACGACATCTTCGTTGAACCCGACACCGGATACGGCTTCAATCAGTTGATAATATGGATCGTTGTCCAGAGCATAATCGTTAGAGATCGAATACCAATAATGCGTCTTTCCACCACTCTCCGGCGTCAGATAATGCATGACATAGGAATGGAAAACGTCATCCTCTCCGTCTTCGTTCTTCACCACAAGATGAGCAAGCCCGACAAATACGCCCGGCGACAATGAATAACCGCCATCATGTTTTTCAATAGGCCGCTCACCCACAGCCTCCTGCACGTCTGCCGGCATGCCGAGTTTTACCTGCTCCCAATTCGTATTGTAGCGGTCGAGCACGACTGCTGTACCCTCTTTTGTTATCTCGGTAGGCAGGGCGATAAATTCATCGGTAAAGCCAAAGGTTTCGGCATGCAGATAGGAAAAATGGGTCAGGTCATTGAGGTTTTCCTGCATCAGCAGGTAATTGCCTTCCAATGGCTTCTCGCCAAAAATGATGCGGAATTTATCGTCTTCCAGAAACGGCAGATCGGGTAGTTTGGATTCGTCTTCGGAACCTTCTTCACCCATCCAGATAAACGCGAAAGGCCCGATTTCCCTGATCGCATATTTGCGCAGCTTTCTTTTCGGGCAGCTGTCCTGAGCAGGCAGGCCCACGAGAGTACCTTCGGGATCATATCGGGCACCGTGATATCCGCAGACCAGATTATCACCGACCAGCTTGCTCTCTGACAAGGGGAAGGAGCGATGGAGACAGCGGTTTTGCAATGCCACGAGTTCGCCGGCTTCGGTTCGGTAGAATACCAGTGAACGCTCTAGCAGGGTTCGCTCCTTGGGAGTGCGATCAAACTCTTCTCCCATGCCTGCAACATACCAATGATTGAACAGGAACGGCATCTTGACGTAATCTTTGACGCTGCGGATATCCTGTGCCGTATATTTCATTTCATTCCTCCTGCTAACTATTGTTAATCTGGCTGACCGCCCGGATTCAGGCCGACTTTGACGCTATCGGGGTCCTGGCATTCAAACCAGTTCGACGATGATGGCGGGTGCCATGCCGCCTGCGGCACACATGGTCACCAGACCGCGCTTCTTGCCTTGACGTTCCAGCTCGTCGACGATTGTACCGATTAACATCGAGCCGGTCGCACCAATCGGATGACCGAGGGCAATCGCGCCGCCGTTAACATTGACCTTGTCCCAGTCGAGCCCGAGGTCCCGCACGAACTTGGCCGCAACCACAGCGAACGCTTCATTGATTTCGAACAAGTCGATATCGTCCAGCGTGAGTCCGGCTTTTTCGAGCACGCGTTTTGCCGCCGGGACCGGAGCGTTGAGCATCAGCGTTGGATCATCGCCCATATTCGCCGTTGCGACGATTTTCGCGCGTGGTTTCAAACCATGTTTGTCACAATATTCCTTGCTCGCCACCAGCACCGCCGCCGCGCCATCGACCACGCCCGAGCTGTTGCCCGCATGGTGGAAATGCTTGATGTCGAGGTCTGGATATTTCTGATTGATAAGCTTGCGAAAGGTAGTGCCCTTCTCGTCGAGAGGCACGTCGGCCAGCTTCGGGAAAGCCGGTTCCAGTTGCCCTAGTGTTTCCATTGTCGTTTGTGGACGGGGAAATTCTTCCTTGTCGAGAATGATGTTTCCATCGTCGTCGACTACGGGCACAACCGATTTGGCGAAGCGGCCTTCTGCGATCGCCTGCGCCGCGCGCTGCTGGCTGCGATAACCAACTTCGTCCAGGTCCTCGCGGGTAAACCCTTCCATGCTGGCAATCGCATCGCCGCACACGCCTTGGTGGCTCTGCGGATGCTTGGCCTGAAGCCGCTCGTTGTAACTGCCCATTGTCGGGGGAGCGATCCCGGCCTGCATCTTGTCCTTCACCATTTCGCTTGTCAGACTCATCATTTCCGTGCCGCCAGCAACAACGCAGTCAGCCATACCGGACATGACCTGCGAAGCGGCAAGGTTTACGCTGGTGATACCACCGCCGCAGAAACGGTCGAGGGTCATGCCGCTAGTGGTGATATCATAGCCTGCATCGAGCGCGGCCATGCGGCCAAGGTCACCGCCCTGCTTGCCATCTTGCGAGCTGACCGACCAAATCACATCGTCAACAGTCTTGGTGTCTATTCCGTTGCGCTCCGCGATGGCTTTGAGAACGGTCGCTGCGAGATGTTGCGGGTGCTCGGCTGCCAGCGCGCCCTTGCCGACCTTACCAATTCCCCGCGGTGTCCGCACTGCATCAACAATATAGGCTTCGTTCATTTTCATAATCCTTGAGTATTAAGTATAAAATAGGTTCAATTGAGCTTCATGCTGACGCTTTCAAAACCATAGAGGCCTTGGTTGGTGCCGACGCTTGTCTCGAAAACTTCGATCGTATCAACCTGTTCAACCAGTGCTTCCAGCAAGACTTCCATTTCCATTTTCGCCAGATGCATTCCCGCGCAGATATGCGGACCGGTTCCCCAGCCAAGTTGATCCCGCGGATTGCGATCCACCTGGAAGCTATCTGGCTCAGGATATTGACGTTCATCCCGGTTGGCAGACCCGTACAAGATCACGACGCGGGCCCCCTCTGGGATAGACACCTCGCCCTCGATATATTCGGTCGCAGCGTAGCGCGAGAACCAGCGAACGACGGCGCTGTGCCTGACGCTTTCAAAAACGGCGCTGCGGATCAACGAGGGATCGGATTTCAGCTTTTGCCACTGATCCGGATTGGCTCCGAGGTTGAACAGCAGATTGCCTTTGGCAAAGATCGTTGTATCCAGTGACGGGATCATGAAATCGCCAATAACGCCGCGCGCTTCTTCCTCGGTCAATTTGCCCTGATCAACAAGTTCGAACATTTTGGCAGCCCAGCTTCCTTCACGGAGGTTCTGCCGGTCAACAGCGTTCACATAAGCAAAGCCCTCGGTCGCTACCGGGATATTTGCCATCATCTTTTCGACATTCGGGCCGAGGATGTTGAAGGTCGCGGCTGCCCAACGCAGCATATTCTGTCGACCTTCTTCCGGAAGACCGAGCAGATGCGAAATGGCGGCAAGCGGCAGATGCTGTGCAATCTCGGTCACGCCGTCAAATTTTCCGCTGCCCACTAGACTTTCGACTTGCTTCGAGATCATCGACTTCAGGTTATCGCGACTGTCTTTAATGGCACCCGGCGCCAATTCGCGAACCAGAGGTGCGCGCAAGCGGCGGTGTTGCTCGCCGTCAGAAATAATAACACCCTTGCGAACATCTGGAGCGCTGGCTGCCTCAATCACGAAGCTGTTCAAGCCATTGCCTTTTGATGAAACGAGCCGGTCCGCCGACATAAGCGCGGCTTTCACATCTTCGAAACGCGGCAGCACGTAGAAATCATTATCGGGCAAATAGACAACGGGGCCAAGGTCCCGCAGTCTTTGATAATGCGGGAACGGATCCTGCATCGCTTCGTCCGAAAACATATCCTGGTCGTAGACCGGGCAATCAATTTGTGCAGTCGGCATTTCGACCCTCTCTTTAATATTTGCGGTGTCTCCGCGGGAAGCTACTCGGCGGCGCGCTTGGCTGCACGCTCGTCGTCACTCATCAGAGATGGTGGACGAGGCTCGCTGAAAGTAGCGGTGACTATCTCGTCCGGCATGGCGATCGCTCCCTTCAGCATTTCTTCCGGCAGATTGGAATGATAGCCGTTGGGATCGAACGCCGGCTGTGGCAGCGCTCCACCCTCACCCGCATATTTCGGCGGATTGGTATAACGTGCGAGATCCTGGTCACTGATCCCCGCAAGCTCTTGCACCTCCGGATCGATCCAGTCTTTTGGCCCAATGGGATATTCGACATCGCCAAAAGTGGCGACTTCCAGACAGGTGTCTTCCGGACCCTGAAAATAGATGCTCTGACACATGCCATGGTTCAACGGGCCCATAACATTCACGCCGCGCGAACGGATGCGATCACGCATGTTGAGCAGATCCGCAAGACTGTCCACATTGAGGGCGAGATGCTGCATCGTGCCGGGCGCTGATGGCGCGGCAGTATTGCCCGGATTGGTCACTCCATACTCAACCTTTGCATCCTTGTTGCCAGGATTAAACACAAAGGCAATCTGGCTGGAATCATTCAGCTCGAGGAAGCCATGCCAGCAACCTTCGACACCGTGCATCCAATAGAGCGCCACCAGACGCATGCCGAGGACATCGGTATAAAACTCAATCTGCTCTTTCATGTTGTTGGTCGAGATGGCCAGATGATTGAGGCCATTTGCTTTTATGTTCTTGGTCATAGTTAATTTCCAATCAAATCTGTTTCAGCGCCCACTCATGGACCGCGTCTGAAAATCTCTCGGTGTCGAAAAGCATCAGCTGATGGGTAGCATCGTCGAACACTTTGAATTCGACCGGACCGCCAATCGCTGCCGCTGCCATTTTTACCATTTCCACCGGGAAATTCGGATCTTTGTCGCCGACCGTGTAGAGTACGGGCTTGCCGTTATCCGCTAATGGCTTCGGCGGATCATATTGGAAAAAGCTGGCCCAGCTTTCGAGATCATAAGTCCATGTATTCCAGGGATCGGCTTCTTTCTGTGCTTGTGCGCCGCTGTAGCCATAGTCTTCATCGAAATTGAAAAAGCGTTTTATATCCAGCGTCGCCGCGCCTTGCAGCAAGGCCACAGCCGCTTTCCATTCTTCGCTGCGAAAGGGCTTGGCATATGCTTCCAACATGGGCAGGCCGGGCACCGCCGTTGAACCCATGAGCACTGCACCCGTGACGTCTTCATGGCTTATGGCGGAAATTGCGGCTGCTACACCAAGGCTGGAACCCATGGTAAAGACGGGCAGACCGGTCAGATTCTTGACATAGGTCGCATAATCCATGCTGGCCTGCGCCCATTCCTCCATGCGCCAGTTTCCACGCGCGCGGTTGGTTGTTGAGCGGCCGTGGCCAGGTGCATCATAAGCAAAAATGTCGGCGCCCTTGGCCGCATGATGCTCGCAGAAAATATCGTAAATGCCGGCATGACCGCCGAGTCCGTGGGAAATGACCAGCGCATATTTCGGATCCTCGCCGGTAAAACGAAAGCTGTGCAGTTCGTTCAATACATGTTGTTCCATACGCATATGCGCTTATCCCTCTCCACAATCTTATCTTATACTGATAGCTTTATCAGTTATAAAACATAGGATGCAAATTAAATCAAGTACGCTCGTGCAAGTCGCATCAATTGGTGGGGAAAGTATCCCTCCGGATCTCGGCGCAATTGTCCCGAGCGACGCAGTTTTGTTCCGACTCGGCCAATCGAATTGTGACTTGAGCAAATCAAGCCAGCCACAATTCCAAAACCGAACTCTGCTCGGGAAGGATGTGCAGTCCATGTTTGACTCTATAATCTGATAGTCTTATCAGACTTTCATTGAGGCGAAAACGCTGCAACGATAAAGGGGAGGCAGAATAGTTGGAAAACCCGCAGAAAACGGCAAAGCGCAATAGTCCTTGGCTCAAAATTCACGACGAACTGGAAATCGGCCCGATCGCCAAGGATGATCGGCCCTTGGCCGAATTTGTTGCACGTCACGCCAAGGAGCGGCCCGACGCGCCAGCCCTGCTGTTTTTCGACAAGATCATCAGTTTTGCAGAATATGACACCAGCACCAGCCGGTTGGCCAATGCGCTTCGCAACCTTGGCATCGGCAAAGGCGATGTGGTCGGCTTTCTGATGCCCAATCTTCCGCAATATGCCTTTGCGGTGGCAGCATGCAGCAGGCTGGGCGCTATCGGAACCGGACTGTCGCCGCTTTGCTCTCCTCCCGAACTGGCCTACCAGATCAGCGATGCCAAGGCTCAGATTGTCATCGCTCTGAGCGACTTGCTTCCCAAGCTGCAAGCCATGCCGGACATACCTGACTGCCTGTCGTCGGTGATAATCACAGACGCGATGGATGATATCGCGCCAGGCAAGACCGAACTGCCTGACATGCCGGGCGTGAATGTGGTGTCCTATTGCAATATCATGTCAGAGGCCTCCGACGAGTGCGCGCAGGTGCCTACCGACTGGAACGACACGTTCATGATCCAATATACCGGGGGCACAACCGGAAAGCCCAAAGGGGCGCAGCTTTCGATACGAAATATCATGCACAATCCGCTATTGTCCAACTCTCTCGGTGCCCCTCTGGAAATGGGCAAGGAAGTCTGGGCGTCGCCTTTCCCCCTGTTCCATATTGCGGGTCTTTTCAGCGTGGCATCTGCGGCGCGCCAGGGAACATTGTTCTTTCTGCTTCCTGACCCCCGCGACCTTGCCCAACTGGTCAAGCAAATGCAGAAATTTCCTCCGACGTTGATTGGCGCTGTTCCGGCTTTGACCGAAATGCTCATGGCGACACCGGGGTTCGAGAAAGTGGATTTAAGTCGGCTCAAAACCTGGGGCTCAGGTGCCGCCCCCATATCCAGCCAGACAGTTGCAGAATTGTGTCAGCGGGTTGGCGAAGGCAAGCTTAGCGATTCTTTCGGCATGACCGAAACCAGCGGAGCCTATATCGCAAACCCTCCGAAACGTTATAAATTTGGATCGGTAGGCATACCTCTACCCGAAACTGATCTACGGATCATGGATGTCGAAAAGGGTGATGTAGAAGTGCCAGCTGGCGAACCGGGCGAATTATGCGTCTCTGGCCCCCAAGTGATGAAGGGCTATCTCAACCTGCCAGATGAAACAGCCAATGCCCTGCGCGAGATTGACGGCAGGACCTACATGTATTCCGGCGACGTCGGCTATATGGATGAAGAAGGCTTTGTCTTCCTGTGTGACCGCGCAAAAGACATGTTGATCGTCGGAGGCTATAAGGTCTTCTCGGTCGAGATCGAAGACAAGCTGAAATCGCTCCCGATGGTTGAAGCTTCGGCGATTGTCGGAAAAGCGGATGAAGATCGTCCCGGAAACGATATCGTGCATCTGTTCGTGCAACTGACCGAGGATCACAGGAACCGCGATGAAGATGAACTGCGATCGGAACTGATGACATATTTCGCCGAAAATATGGCCATCTACAAAAAGCCCAGAGCAATTCATTTTGTCGATGCCATCCCCCTCACCCCGATCGGAAAGATCGATAAGAAACTGCTCAGAGCTGAGCTGTAATCAGGCATTTGAATTGATTCTGGACCGTAACCACAGGCCAAGATCAGGCCCGCAATAATTATATCAGAGAGAAAAAATGGAATTTACCGAAACAACCATTGAAATAGAAGCCAGTCCGCAATTGGTATGGAGCATATTGGATGATCTGCCGCGCTATGGCGAATGGAATCCGATTTTACCCGCACTATCAGGCAGAACAACAGTAGGTGAAACTGTCTCGGGCGATCTGGTAATCCCCGGCATGCCCGTCACCCCCATTGCCCCAGCCATCACCCGCATTGTCCCGGCAAGAGAATTGCGTTGGAAAGCCACGATACCCGGTGATGCGGGCTTCACAGCGGAACATATCTTTCTTCTCTCGCCAAGCGAAACTGGAACCTGTCTTGTCCATCGCGAAGAATTTGATGGTCCTGCAGCGCCGTTCCTGGCCGAACCGATTGCGCAATTTATGGAGCCAGCCTACATAAATTTCAACCTGGCCCTAAAAACCCGGGCTGAAGAATTGTCCCGTCAATCCCCGAACATCCACCCCGCCCTGAATGCCACCTCGAATGGCGAGGCCCGTGCTGAACCCGGTAAAAATATCTCGCTGAAATGCGCCTGTTCGACCGATCAGGTCGTGGTGGAGATTTCGGCTCCGATATATCACAATCACCTCTGTGGTTGCAGCAAATGCTGGAAACCTGAAGATTCACTCTTCGCGCAGATTGCGGTTGTCCCCAGTGACTCCGCGAACGTTGTCGCCAACGGAGATAAACTGGAACTGGCAGAGCCTGAACAAGTCATCAACAGATCCCGGTGCAACGCATGCGGCACGCACATGATCGGCAGTGTCAAAGACCCTCTCCATCATTTTTATGGCCTCAGCTTCGTCCATCCGGAACTGGCGAGCGACAATATCAATCCCAAAATAGAATTTGCTGCCTTCTGCTCCTCCATCGTCGAAAATGGTGCAAGCGCTTCTGTCATGCAAAATGTCAGGGAAAAACTAACCAAGCACGAAATTTCCTGCTTTGATGCCTTTACGCCAGAAATAATGGATATAATCGCCTATCATAAAAGAAAAATTTCGACCGTTTGACCGGGGATCGATCTTTATATGGCGCCCGGCAGCTTCCGCGATGTGATGCATTACAAGCTGCAGGAGCGTGAGAAGAAGGCGCAATAAATTTGTGTCCCAGAGCCTATAAGAAAAGGAATAGAGGATGAATGAAGTTGCTACCAAACCCGCTGGCGAAATTCAGCACATGGGTCATATCGATATATTGATCGTTGGCGCAGGCATATCGGGTATTGATGCTGCCTACCACTTGCAGAAAGATATGCCGGGAAAGTCATTCAAATTGCTGGATGCACTTGATTCGTTTGGCGGGACCTGGCGCTCGCATATTTATCCCGGCATCCGCTCGGACAGCGATCTTTTCACCTTTGGCTTTGGCTGGAAGCCCTGGTCCGGTCCGCCGATCGCAACGGCTGATGAGATTCTCGAATATCTGGATGAAGTGCTTGAGGAACAGGATCTCAGAAAGCACATCCAGTATAAGACCAAAGTCAAAAAAGCCTCATGGTCAAGTGCCGACCAAAAATGGACGGTAATTGCCGAGCGCCTGGAAAGCGGCGAGCTTGAAGCCTACACCACCGATTTCATGTGGATGGGCCAAGGTTATTATAACCACGAGAAGGGATTTACTCCCACGTGGCCCGGAATGGAAAACTTCAAGGGAGAAATCATTCACCCGCAGAAGTGGACCAAAGACACCGAATATAAGGACAAGAACGTAATAGTGATCGGCTCTGGCGCAACAACCGCAACAATTGTTCCGGCAATGGCCGATGACGCCAAGCATGTCACAGTTCTGCAGCGCTCCCCGACATATTTTTTTGCCGCGCCCAACCGAAATGATCTCGTCGATCAACTAAGGAAACTAGATGTTTCTCCGGAATGGATTCACGAAATCGCCCGCAAAGAAGTGGTACAGAATTCTGCAGAGTTGATTGAGATGAGCGAAACGCAGCCAGATATCGTGAGGGCTGAACTGCTGTCAGCGATGAAGGAATATCTGCCCGAAGATTACGATACCAGCGTTCACTTCAACCCAAAGTACAATCCATGGGAGCAACGCCTTGCCTTTGTCCCTGATGGCGATTTGTTCAAGAGCATAGCCAGTGGAAAAGCGTCTATGGTGACTGATCAAATTGATCACTTTACCGAGAAGGGCATTGTCACAAAATCCGGCGAAGAGTTAGAGGCAGACCTAATCGTCAGCGCCACCGGGATAAATCTACTCGTGCTGGGCGGCATACAGTTTGACCTGGATGGAGAGGTTGTCGATTTTGCCAACACCGTTGCGTACAGAGGCCTCATGTTTACCGGGGTACCGAACCTTTGCTGGGTATTCGGTTATTTCCGCTCTGCATCCTGGACCATGCGGTCAGACCTTGTCTCACAGCTGATGATACGGATTTTCCAGCACATGGAGAAAAACGGCAAGAGAGTGATAACGCCGCAGTTGCGCGAGGAGGACAAGGACCTCCAACTCGGCCCTTGGATTGACCCGGCTGTTTTCAGCCCAGGTTATCTTCAAAGGAGCCTGCATTTGATGCCCAAACAGGGTGACAAACACCCATGGATATTTGAGCATGACTATCCAGCAGAGAGTGTGAACTTCCCCAATGCTGACCTCGAAGATGGGTTGACCTATCGCTAGGAAATACCGGTCGGGGGCAGAGACACGGAGGTCGATCAGGCCTGCCGCACCACAAAGGTGTCCGTCGTCGGATGATTTGAGATGCCGGCCAGTAAAACACACAAGTGTCTGGTCGCGTCTCGTTAATTGATATTACAATAAGCCAAAGGGTAGAATTATGAAAACACGCGCAGCCGTAGCATTTGAAGCGAAAAAGCCGCTGGAGATCGTCGAGCTTGATCTGGAAGGGCCAAAAGCGGGCGAAGTGCTGGTCGAGATCATGGCAACCGGCATTTGTCACACTGACGCCTACACGCTCGATGGTCTCGACAGCGAAGGCAAGTTCCCGAGCGTGCTCGGCCATGAAGGCGCAGGGATCGTGCGCGAAGTGGGGCCGGGCGTTACCTCGGTGGCTCCCGACGATCATGTCATCCCGCTCTACACGCCCGAATGCCGCCAGTGCAAAAGCTGCTTGTCGGGCAAGACCAACCTGTGCACCGCAATCCGCGCGACCCAGGGACAGGGCCTGATGCCCGACGGCACCAGCCGCATGTCCTACAAGGGCGAAGCGATCTATCATTATATGGGCTGCTCGACCTTTTCGAATTTCATCGTCCTGCCCGAAATCGCGGTTGCCAAAATCCGCACCGACGCGCCGTTTAACACCAGCTGCTACATCGGCTGCGGCGTCACCACCGGTGTCGGCGCTGTGGTCAACACGGCGAAAGTGGAGCCCGGGGCCAATGTCATCGTCTTCGGTCTCGGCGGCATCGGCCTCAACGTGCTGCAAGGCGCGCGGATGGTCGGCGCGGACAAGATCATCGGTGTCGACATCAACGACGACCGCGAAGCATGGGGCAAGAAATTCGGCATGACCCATTTCGTCAATCCGAAAAAGATCAAAGGCGATATCGTCGAGCATCTGGTGGCGCTGACCGACGGCGGCGCGGACTATACCTTTGATTGCACCGGCAATACCGATGTCATGCGCCAGGCGCTGGAAGCCTGCCACCGCGGCTGGGGCGAAAGCATCATCATCGGTGTCGCCGAAGCCGGCAAGGAAATCTCCACGCGCCCGTTTCAGCTGGTCACGGGACGGGTCTGGAAGGGCACGGCATTCGGCGGCGCGCGCGGCCGGACCGATGTGCCGAAAATCGTCGACTGGTATGTGAATGGCAAGATCGAGATCGATCCGATGATCACGCACACATTGTCGCTGGAAGAGATCAACAAGGGCTTTGACCTGATGCACGCCGGCGAGAGTATCCGCAGCGTCGTGGTCTTTTGATGGAGACCGTCTCAACCAACAGAAGTTTCGCCGGAACGCAGGGGGTCTATTCCCATGCGTCCGCCGAGACCGGCACAGATATGACCTTCGCGGTCTATGTGCCCGATCATGAGCAAGGCGTGAAATTGCCGGTCGTCTGGTATCTGTCGGGCCTGACCTGCACCCATGCCAATGTGATGGAGAAAGGCGAGTATCGCAAAGCTGCCAGCGAACTGGGGCTGATCATTGTCGCGCCGGATACGTCGCCGCGCGGCGAAGACGTACGAAATGATGAAGCCTATGACATGGGCCAGGGCGCTGGTTTTTACGTCGATGCTACCGAAGAGCCATGGGCAAAGCACTTTCGCATGCGCAGCTATATCGAGAAAGAATTGCCCGCTCTGATCGCGAAGGAATTTCCGGCGGATATGAGCCGGCAGGGCATCTTCGGACACAGCATGGGCGGGCACGGCGCGCTAACCATCGCGTTGCGCAATCCGGACCGGTATAAAAGCGTTTCTGCCTTTTCGCCGATTGTTTCGCCGATCAATTGCCCCTGGGGTGAAAAAGCGCTCGGCGGCTATATCGGCAACGATAAAGCAGCATGGCGCGAATATGATGCCTGCGCGCTGATCGAGGATGGCGCGCGCGTTGCCGACATCTTGGTCGACCAGGGTACGAGCGACAATTTCCTCGAGGAACAGCTGAAACCGCAATTGCTGTCCGATGCCTGCGACAAGGCCGGAATAAAGCTCAGCCTGAATATGCGCGAAGGCTATGACCACAGCTATTATTTCATCTCCACCTATATGGCAGACCATTTGCGCTGGCATGCCGAACGACTGTGATGGACAAGGCTGCCCGTCTCGAGGATATTGTCGCGGCCCATGCTGGACGCGACGGGCCGCTGTTGCCGATCCTGCACGATATCCAAGTGGAATTTGGTTGCGTTGACGAAGAGGCAAAATGCTATCTGGCCGGTGCGCTCAACCTGAGCCGGGCAGAGGTTCACGGCGTTGTCAGTTTCTATCACGACTTCAAGACCGAGCCGGCCAAGCTGCCGGTGCTGAAACTGTGCCGCGCCGAAGCCTGTCAGGCGCGCGGCTGTGACGCTTTGGCATTAAATATTTCCGCAGCGGCGAAGGACAAATGCGAAATCGAGACCGTCTACTGTCTCGGCCTGTGCAGCGTCGGTCCCAATGCGATGATCGGACAGGATGTGCATGCAAGGCTCGATGTTCAAAAACTCACGCAACTGATTGAATCTCTATGACGTTGCGCATTGCCATATCCGACGATGCGCTCGCGCTGGCCTGCGGGGCGGATCAGGTCACCGAGGCGATTGCCAGGACCGCGCCCGATGCCGACATCATCCGGGTTTCGAGCTGGGGCATGTCTTGGCTGGAGCCGCTTATTGAAGTCAATGGCATTGGCTATGGACCGGCAACCGTGGCCGATGTGGCGGCCATTCTCAATGGTTCATCCAGTCTCAATATTGGTAGAATCTCTGACCACCCCTTCATTACCAAACAGCAGCGCCTGACTTTCGCGCGAGCCGGTATCACGCAGCCGCTTGATCTGGAAGATTATCAGGCGACCGGCGGCTGGCTCGGTCTGGCAAAGGCGCGAGAGCTTGGCCCTGATGCGATCATCGAAACCGTTACCGAATCCGGCCTTCGCGGTCGGGGCGGAGCCGGTTTCCCGGCGGGGATCAAGTGGAAGACCGTCGCTGGCGCTGACGGACCCCAAAAATATATCGTCTGTAATGCCGACGAAGGCGATAGTGGCACCTTTGCCGACCGGATGCTGATGGAGGGCGATCCCTATTGCCTGATCGAGGGCATGGCGATTGCCGGTCTCGCGGTCGGTGCGGACAAGGGTTATATTTATGTCCGCAGCGAATATCCGCACGCGATTGCCAAGCTGAACGCCGCGATTTTGGCCAGCGCGCATATCGTCGCGCCTTTTGACATCGAAGTTCGGGTCGGTGCCGGCGCTTATGTCTGCGGCGAGGAAACGTCCCTGCTCGAAAGTCTCGAGGGCAAGCGCGGTGAGGTGCGGGCGAAACCACCCCTCCCCGCTCTGGAAGGGTTGTTTGGCAAGCCGACGGTGGTGAACAATGTTCTGACCCTCGCGGCCGTGCCTTATATTTTGGCCAATGGTGCCAAAGCCTATGCCGATTACGGCATGGGTCGTTCGCGCGGCACTATGCCGATCCAGCTGGCCGGCAATCTCAAATATGGCGGCCTGTTTGAAACCGCATTCGGGATCACGCTCGGCGAACTGGTCAATGATATTGGCGGCGGCGCGGAAAGCGGCAGGCCGGTCAAGGCGGTGCAGGTGGGCGGCCCGCTCGGCGCCTTTCACCCGGCCAGCGATTTCCACCTGCCCTTCGACTATGAAGCCTTCACCGCAGCCGACGGACTGATCGGCCACGGCGGCATCGTGGTTTTTGACGAGACGGCCGATATGCTCTCCCAGGCCCATTTCGCAATGGAATTTTGTGCAGCCGAAAGCTGCGGAAAATGCACACCCTGCCGGCTGGGTTCGGTGCGCGGCATGGAAGTGCTCGACCGGATCAAGGCGGGCGGACGCGTGGCAGCAGACCCGGTCGAGAGCTTGCCGCAAATGCACAATGCCCCGAAACAGGGCCGCAGCTTGGACGAGGAACTGTCGCTCATCACCGATCTTTGCGAGACGATGAAATTCGGGTCGCTATGCGCCCTCGGCGGTTTCACGCCCTATCCGGTGATGAGCGCCATAAAACATTGGCCCGAGGATTTCGGAGCGAGCGCCGATATGGTAAAGGACAAGTCATGACCTATCAGCCGCAAAAGGATTTTGGCACACCGGCCTCCAAGGCCAGCGATATCGTGACGCTGTCGATCGATGGCCGCGACGTCAGCGTTCCGGCGGGTACCAGCGTGATGCGCGCGGCGGCGGAAATCGACAATGAAATTCCAAAACTCTGCGCCACCGACAATGTCAAAAGCTTCGGCTCCTGCCGGCTCTGCCTGATCGAGATTGAAGGCCGCAGGGGCAGGCCAGCCAGCTGCACGACGCCGGTCGAAGACGGTATGGTCGTCAAGACCCAGACGCCGCATCTGCAGAAATTACGCAAGGGCGTGATGGAGCTTTATATCTCCGATCACCCGCTCGATTGCCTGACCTGCAGCGCGAACAATGATTGCGAGCTTCAGGATCAGGCGGCCAATGTCGGGCTGCGCGATGTCCGCTATGGCTATGAGGGCGCCAATCATCTCGGCGAGGCCAAAGACACATCCAACCCCTATTTCGACTTTGATCCGTCCAAATGCATCGCCTGTTCGCGCTGCGTGCGGGCTTGTGACGAAGTGCAAGGGACTTTTGCGCTAACCATGGACGGGCGCGGCTTTGCCTCGAAAATTTCCGCCGGCCTGCCAACCGATGATTTCCTGACCAGCGAATGCGTATCCTGCGGCGCCTGCGTCGAGGCCTGCCCTACGGCCACGCTGCAGGAAAAATCGATGACCGAAATTGGCAAGCCCGACCGGACCGAAATTACCACCTGCGCCTATTGCGGCGTCGGCTGCACCTTCCGCGCCGAGATGCGCGGCGAGCAGCTGGTCCGCATGGTGCCGTGGAAAGACGGCAAGGCCAATCGCGGCCATAGCTGCGTTAAGGGCCGCTTTGCCTGGGGCTATGCTAATCATCAGGACCGCATCACCAGTCCGATGATCCGGGAGAGTATCGATCAGCCGTGGCGGGAAGTCAGCTGGGACGAAGCGCTTGGCTATGCGGCGAGCGAGATAAGGCGCATCCAGAACCAATATGGCCGGCTCAGCGTAGGCGGAATTACCTCGTCGCGCTGCACCAATGAAGAAACCTTTCTGGTGCAGAAGCTGATCCGTGCCGGTTTCGGCAATAACAATGTCGATACCTGCGCGCGGGTCTGTCACTCGCCGACTGGCTATGGATTGAACGCCACCTTCGGCACCAGCGCCGGCACCCAGGATTTCGACAGCGTTGAGCATAGCGATGTCATCCTAGTGATCGGTGCCAATCCGACCGACGCGCATCCGGTCTTTGGCAGCCGGATGAAGAAACGCCTGCGCGGCATTGACGGCAAGCCAGCGGCAAAGCTGATCGTCATTGATCCCCGCCGGATTGATCTGGTCAAATCCCCGCATATCGAGGCGACCCATCATTTGCCGCTGCAGCCCGGCACCAATGTCGCGGTCCTGACGGCCATGGCCCATGTCATCGTCACCGAAGGTCTGGCCGACGAAGCCTATATTCGCGAGCGTTGCGACTGGGATGAATATGCCGAATGGGCTGCGTTCGTATCGCATGAACGCCATGCACCGGAAACCTTGGAGCCTGTAACCCGCGTCCCGTCTGAAGAGCTTCGCGCTGCCGCACGGCTGTTCGCAACCGGCGGCAATGGCGCGATCTATTACGGGCTGGGCGTGACCGAACATAGCCAGGGCAGCTCGACGGTGATGGCAATTGCCAATCTGGCGATGGCGACCGGCAATATCGGTCGTCCCGGCGTCGGCGTGAATCCCCTGCGCGGCCAGAATAATGTCCAGGGGGCCTGCGATATGGGCAGCTTCCCGCACGAACTCTCTGGCTATCGCCATGTGTCCGATGCGGCCACCCGCGCCTTGTTCGAGGAAGACTGGGGCGTGCCGATTGACTCCGAACCGGGACTGCGCATTCCCAATATGCTCGATGCCGCCGTCGATGGCGAATTCAAGGCGCTCTATGTTCAGGGCGAGGATATTCTCCAGTCGGATCCCAATACCAAACATGTCTCGGCCGGGCTGGCGGCGATGGAATGCGTGATCGTCCACGACCTGTTCCTCAACGAAACCGCGCATTATGCGCATATCTTTCTGCCCGGCTCGACCTTCCTCGAGAAAAACGGCACTTTCACCAATGCCGAGCGCCGGATCCAGCTGGTCAACAAGGTGATGACGCCGGTCAACGGTATGGAGGACTGGGAAGTCACCCAGGCTTTGGCCAATGCCATGGGGCTGGACTGGCACTACACCCACCCGTCCGAGATCATGGACGAGATCGCCCGTCTGACGCCGACCTTTGCCGGCGTGAATTTCGCCCGCCTGAAAGAAGAAGGCTCGCTGCAATGGCCGGTCAACGAAACTGCGCCGGATGGTTCGCCGATCATGCATGTCGACGGCTTTGTTCGCGGCAAGGGGCAATTTGTCGTCACCGATTATGTGCCGACTGACGAGAAAACCGGCCCGCGCTTCCCGCTGCTGCTGACGACCGGGCGGATCTTGTCGCACTATAATGTCGGAGCGCAGACAAGGCGCACGGACAATACAGCCTGGCATCCGGAGGACCTACTGGAAATGCACCCCACCGATGCGGAAAACCGCGGGCTGAAGGATGGCGACTGGACCAAATTGTCGAGCCGCTCTGGGGAGACCACCCTGCGCCTGACCGTGACCGAGCGGGTCGCGCCGGGCGTCGTCTATACCACCTTCCACCATCCCGCGACCCAGGCCAATGTCGTGACCACCGAATATAGCGACTGGGCGACCAATTGCCCCGAATATAAAGTGACCGCCGTACAGGTTGCCGCTTCCAATGGCCCAACCGATTGGCAGGCCGATTACGAGCAACTGTCGGATCAGGCACGGCGTATTGAAACGGTCGAAGCGGCGGAATGAAGACGCTCGATCATCTCGTCCATATGGTCAACCAGATCGCACGCAATTTCGGCACGCTCGACCGCGATGCGGCTGCCGAGGCGGTGGCCGGGCATATATTGCTTTACTGGGACCCGCGGATGAAGCGCCGGATCTCTGCTCATATTGTCGATGGGGCAGAGACAGGCCTTTCGGATGTCGCTGCTCTGGCTATCGACATAGTCACGCAGAAATCGCAGCGGTCTGCCGCTGATAGCGTCGCCGCCGAATCCTAGATGGACAGCTACAGTGCCAAGGTCGTTCGCCCGGACGCTTCCGCCCAGGAAGAAGAGAACCGACAGGTTGCGATAGAAGCACCGGTCTCAATCGAGTTTAACGGTATCGGGTACGCCGTGATGATGGCGACACCGACCGACCTCGAGGATTTTGTCACCGGTTTTGCCATATCCGAGCGGCTTGTAGACCGAGCCGATCAGCTGGCCGCGATCAATGTGCACGCCCACGAACAAGGCTGGATCATCCGCGCCAATGTCGCTTCGGAAAAAGCGGATACGGTCTTCGAACGGGCGCGCACCCGCGTTGCCGAGAGCAGCTGTGGCCTGTGCGGTCTGGAAAATCTCGAACTGGTCGCTCGGCCGCTTCCAAAGGTCAGCGAGCATCGGCCGATCCATAGAGACCATATCTTCGCCGCCCTCGCCACTTTGCATGATCACCAGCCCCTCAACACGGCCACGGGCGGCGTCCACGCGGCCGCCTGGGTGGACGAGACCGGCACAATTATCTGTGTCCGCGAAGATGTTGGTCGCCACAATGCGCTCGACAAGTTGATCGGGGCGATGGCGCGCGACAACCGGTCGCTGTCGACCGGTTTCGTCCTCACCACATCGCGGTGCAGTTACGAGATCGTCGAGAAATCGGCGATCGCCGGAGCCACCACCCTGGTGACCATCTCGGTACCGACCAGCATCGCGATTGAACGGGCGCAATCCTGCGGTCTCACCCTGATATCGCTGGCCCGGTTGGATAGCTATTTGCAGTTTTAAAACGCAAAAGGGATATTTTGACCAATCTGCAGATACCCATGTACAAAGGATCTCGGAGAAGCTTGCATCCAGTATTACTGTGCCAGCGATAACGAAATATGTGATGCTATTGCGCTCTCATCTTTCTCTCGAGCCATGGCCTGAACACTGGCTATTGATCGATGTCTCGAACTGGTGCTCGCACCATCCAAGCGTATACCCTAAAAGACACAAGACTATTCTAGTAGCGATGATCAAACTCGTGCGCAGAATCTCAGGATCAAAATAGCGGGTTCGCCGCAGGCCGGGTATTTATCATTTGCGCGCCGATTTTATCCAGACCGAATTAGACTGGCGTTCAGATCACAAGCATTCGGTAGCTTCAAAACATCAGCATCACCATAAGGGTGATCAACAATCTGTTCCAAACGCCCGCATTGCGCCCAGCGCCAGCGGACGTTCTTGAACCGGGAGCCGCAACGTCCGCTTTGTCAGTGTTACGGGTTGAATGCAGATGACAGATTGCGCAGAAATTGTGCTCATAACTGTGTACCTAAACTGATCCAAACATCTTGATAGAATAGAAACCCAAGGAATTCTCCGGCTTTGCGTTGATGGCAATGGATGGATTATCTTGGCCGGGAATCCTCTCGTCCCGACCAGTTTTTCAGGCCCAGAGCGCGCCTGAAAAACGAGCGACCGAAAAGCGCAAAGACGCACGCGCGAGATTGGCGGTATCGCGCAATGATCCCCATATAGCCTGTCTGATGGATCCCAAAGTTTGTGAAAATTGCGGCCAAGGAAGCGTTCTACGGGCGCTTGATTGTAAAGCCCGGGTCCATTTAAATTCCGCAAACACACGGAGACACAGAACGACCATGCGTTCTTCCAGCATGGTGCAAGTCCAGCCATTACGATATTTCGCCTCAAACTAGACATTGAAGCCCTGTTTTGTTTTCCGTAACCTTTGCCTCAAAGCCGCAGAATTCCTGTATATAGGAGCGGTCACCCGAGCATCGAGTGTAACCTTCCAGATCGCCCTGTCCCCAACCGGCTCGGCATAAACAGACCGACGGAGCGAGCGGCGTTATCCTTATCCAAATTGTCAAAGAGCCTGTCCCGGGACCGGCTTTGACAATACGCTATTCGGGTGGTTGTAGGACAGAGATTTTCCGGCACGGCAGCGAAGGTGGTGGTGATCAGGGTAAGGAATCGGCACCGATATCGGCGGCTAGTCGGGCATTGCGGACCTGCTCCAACCTGGCAGTGACCATGGAAACAACAACATGACTGCTATATCAGGACGCGGCCCGCAGGCCCTTTTTGACCAGACCGGAATCTTCCTCCGTGGCCCGGCCAGCGGTGACTCGCGTTGGCAGGCCGTATACCGGTTCCAGCTTGTCCGCTCCGCTCTTTTGCGCGTGTTTCAGCAGCAATTCGGTCGCACTTTCGCGCGGGACAGCGGCCGAGTATAGATAGCCCTGCCCCAGTTTGCAGCCAATTTTCTCGAGCAAATAGCCCTGTTCCTCGGTCTCGATGCCCTCTGCGATCACCTTTATATCGAGCTTGCGCGCGATGCTGAGCAGGCCTTCGATAATCGCCATACCCCGGTCGCCATGCCGCAACTGGCTGACGAACGATCTGTCGATCTTTATGATATCCACCGGCACCGTCAGCAAATGGGTGAGCGAGGCGAAGCCGGTGCCAAAATCATCCAGTGCCACACACAGGCCATGACCGCGCAGCGCCTTGATCTCCTGCGCGACAACCGGGTTATTTTGCCCGAGATAGACCGATTCCGTCACCTCGAGAACGACATGTTTCAAGGGCACATTTTCACGGCCAAAGGCTGCCTTGATACGGTCATAGAGCGTGCCGCTATGAAAATCGGCCGACGAGATGTTGATCCCGACATGCTGGAACGGGATCCCGCTTTCCAGCCAGGACCGGACGTCGGCAGCGACCAGGGCCAACATGCCCTCGGTCAGCTTGGCGGCGACATCGACATCGGTGGTGGCCTGATGAAATGATCCTGCCGATACGATATTGCCCTCCGGCTTGCGCAGCCGGCACAGTGCTTCCATACCGACGATCTCGCCCGTGTCGATCCGGACGAGCGGCTGGTAATAAGCCTCGATCCGCCCCTCATCCAGCGCGACATCGACATCCTGGATCACCTCGATCCTGTGTTTTATGGCCGTGCCAATTCCGGGCCAGTAGCGGACAAAGCCGCCGCGGCCGGTTTCCTTGGCATGGTAGAGCGCAAAATCGGCATGCCGGTGCACCGTTTCGGCATCATGGTCACCCGGTGAAAGTGCTGCACCGCCGATCGTCGCGCGCGGCTGGATCATATGCCCGCTGCAACTCGTGACAATGCCAACCGCTTCAAGAATCCGCGATGCCGTGCCGCTGAGATCGGCGACCGCTCCGGTTTCCTGGAGGATGATGGCAAATTCGTCGCCACCCAACCGGAACACATGATCGGGCAGGACGCTGGTCCTGATTCGCTGTGCGACGCTCTGCAGCAGCTCGTCACCGGCCTGATGCCCGAACGTGTCGTTGATCATCTTGAGATTGTCGAGATCGACCACCAGCAACGCCCAGGTGCCCGGCTCCTCGCAGGACAGGCGGCTCAATGCCGCGTCGAAACCCGATCTGTTCGGCAAGTCGGTCAGTGCATCGACCGAGGCCCGCCGCTCCTGCTCGAGCACCCGGTCATGCCGTTCCAGCGCAATCGCGCAGAGATGGATGCTGGCGCTGACCAGTTGTTTTTCGCGGGCACGCGGCATCCGCTTTTGCTTAAAATATAGTGCAAAGGTACCAAAGACCACGCCTTCGGCATTGAAGATCGGCACCGACCAGCAGGCCTTGAACCCGAAGGGCAGGAGATGTTCCTTGAACGCAGTCCAGCGCGTATCCTGCTCGATATCGGTCACTATCACCGCTTCGCCAAGATAGGCAGCGCTGCCGCAAGAACCGACGTTGGGACCGATCATAAGACCCTTGATCAGTCCGGAAAAATTTTCCGGCAGGCTGGGCGCGGCTAGCGGATCAATTGTTCCGTTATCCTTTACCCGCAAGACAGAACAGGCAATGCCGGGCAACAAAAGCTCAATCTCGTGACACAGTCGTTCCACCGTCACATCCAGCGAGACGCCGGTAGCGATCATCTCTAGAATCTTGTTTTGGAACAGCAGCAACCAACATTACCCTCATTACTCGGAACGAATTTCATCAAATCTACCGTATCGGAGTAAACAGAAGATGAAATATTGCCGAAGCGGACCTTTACAGAGAGATTTACGGCTGCGGGGCTGGTAAATTAAGGCGGCCGCGGCGAAAAGCCGGAGCCATTGCGCGCGCTGTTTCAGCCTTTGTGGCCTGGTGTCTTCGTGCGAGCCCGAACTTGACAGAAAAGCGCGGCTTTGTTTTTCGTGGCCTTTGCCCCGAAGCCGCAGATTTCCCGTCTTTTCGGGCTTTTATCATGCCGCCGAGTGTGACCTTTCAAATTGTCAAAGAGCCTGTGCCACGCCTGTCGCGAAATCGGCGGCTATAATAAGCGATCGGGTCGGGTGTAGGACAGCAATATTTCGTCTGCTCCCCCAAGGGAGAATGATGTGAAATCGCGCTGCAGAAGCGCCTGCGCGGGCGACTAGATGCTGTCGGATAAGGATGGCCCGCTGGTGGATCGCTGCGCCATCTACGTCGCCATTCGCTTTTCATAAGCCAGCACGTCTGCGCGTAGCCGAAGCGCATCGTGATAGGCATTATGCGGAACGGCACTGCCCTCGCCCGAACTAACGAGAGCGGCATCGACCAGATCGAACCGAATATTGCGCACCGGTTTCATAAGGCCCGGACCAATGACCAGCAACCGCGCTGCATGGGCAATATCCTCCGGCCAGTCCGCGACCAGCACAGGCTCCGGATCGTTGCCGAGATAGTCCGCGAACAGGTCCACGAGACCGCTGCGCGTCTCTTGCTCCACATCCAGCACAGGAATGATATGCTCGACGACCCATGGCGTGAGATTTTTGCATTCGACCGCCGCATAGAAGGGAGCAAGACCGTCATTTTCGGGAACCAGGGCGATCGAAATCAATTCACCGCCAAAGCCGTTAAATTCAGTATCAAGAAAATAGCGCATCGTTGAGTATCCCCGTGTGTTTATGCATGTCACCGTAATCGGTAATCGGCGTAATCGGTGGCGCAGGATTTGCTCTTAGTAAGAAAGGTTTGTGCCCTGCCATTCCCACGCTGGGTGACATGGTGTGGAATATCAGGAAAAATGCCAGGAGCAAGACAGACCATAGAGTGTGAATATAACAGGTCCAGCATCCGGTAAACGACGCGAGTTTGTCAGTTTTGGTCAGAGAATTCTTGCACTGTCCCTATAATCAGCAGCGCGGCGCCTACACCCATCACCGGAATTCGGCGCATCTCTATCCCAGTGACTTATCTGATCGCAATCCATTCAATATTTTCGAGCGGGCCGTTGCAAGCGTCGAAAGCTGTCGCTGCATCATGCGGATTAACAGCACCCGCATATCCGTTGATAAAGCGGCCTCGCAAAAGCACCCTTTTTCCATCACTTTTTTCTACTTCGTCTTTACTTATCTCAGATCTTCTTAACCAAAGTTTCGGAATCCCACGTCCGTCTTGACATACACCACTGCTGCCTCCGTCGCTGGACAGAAATAAGAAATCGCTATCGTCGTAGCCACTTATTAGAATACCGCTTACTGTTAAAAATTTGTTGGCGTTTTTGTTTCAATTTTCAAATGCCTCTCCTGTGTCAATTGATGAGAAGGAGGAGTTTATTAAGCTTGTATTGCTATTTTTCGAAAGGCCCATACAGCCGTTCGATACGGTCATGGACAAAAATAGAATCCATATTTTGATCGATCTCATAGAATGAACTTTCAAACTATCGCGAATTAAGGTGACAGTTGAATTACGGTCAGGGAATTAGTGCGCTATCACCGTAATTCCCGTAATTCACTTATACCATTCAAGAAAATGAGCCTCTCCATTATCTATATTCAATAAGAATTCGTCACCACCAAAAGTCTGTACTGTCAATTCACCATCGCTTGTTTCTCCAAAAAAACTGAAAGTTTCATTTTCAAATCTATGTGGCATTGATGTCGAAATTTGCCACAATATTTCAGAGCTTTCATTGATTTTGTACACATTATAGTTTTTTTTGGGGCCTGCTTCATGAACATTATATTCATCAATTATTACGATCTTATTTTCTTTATCAACTTTAATTATTCTTTTTACTCTCTTCAATTCATCGGTAGTTAGTTTCATGGCAATCGCCTTGTATATAAAAATGCGCTGTCAGGAATTTCCTCCAACAATTGATACTGGAAACCGCTGTTATTATTCAACCCAAACTTAGGTTGTGGTCCAATCCTACCGGTCTGCAACCTCGTTCCAGTTGGAACACGAACATTTGGAATGTATCTAGGTGTATCTTTTAAGCCTAGAAACACTCTAGTTGGAATTACGGAGACAGTGCACTTTTCCATTGAGGATTAAGTAATTAACCCAAGATCACTCCCACCCTACCCAAAGGGCCGGTAAAGATCCTCTTGCGGCCGGGTAAACCACTCCGGCCCCGACGCCGTCATATAGAAATGATCTTCCAGCCGGATACCATATTGGCCGGGCACCACGATCATCGGTTCGTTGGAGAAACACATGCCCGCCGCCAGCGGCGTCGCATCGCCTTTGACCAGATAGGGGCCTTCGTGGATGTCCAGACCGATGCCGTGGCCGGTGCGGTGGGGGAGGCCTGGCAGATCATAGTCGGGGCCGAGGCCGTGGCTGATCAGCATATCGCGGGCGGCCTTGTCGACGGCTTCGCAGGGCGTGCCGATGGCGGCCGCATCAAAAGCGGCTTGCTGGGCTTGTTTTTCCATGTGCCACAGCTTCTCAATCTCGCTGTCCAGTTTGGACAGGGCATAGGTGCGGGTGATGTCGGAATTGTAGCCGTCGATGGTGCAGCCGGTGTCGATCAGGATCAGTTCGCCCTCCTGCAGTACCGGGTCGCCAGGGACGCCGTGCGGGTGGGAGGTCGCTTCGCCGAACTGGACGGCACAGAAACTGTTGCCGCCATCCGCTCCGCCGGCGCGGTGCAGACGGTCGATTTCGGCGATCACGGCGCTGGCTTTCATACCCGGATTGATCCACTCGAAAATTGTTTCATGGACCGACAGCGTCAGCTGCATGGCTGCGATCATCAGATCGATCTCGGCCTGTGATTTTATCGCGCGCAACGGGGCGATGATCGAGGCGGCAGAGCTTTGGAGGACCGGTTTTTCCAGCTGGGCCAGCGCATCGGACAGGCGCGCGGCATGGCCGTAGGAACATTCAGGATCGAGCGCGCACCGCTGGCAGCCCGCTTCCGCCAATAGAGACGCGATTAGCGCGAAGGGGTTTTCATGCTCCTCCCAGAAGGCCATTTGCGAGGCCATCGGGAATTTGGCACGGATCGCCGATTCCTCGAATTTCGGGCAGATAAAGATGGTGCTCTCGGCCGTAACCAACACACCGACAAAGCGTTCGCTTTCGTAGAAAGCCTCGGCGAAAAAATAGCGCATATTGCTGCCCGGCGTGATGATGACGGCATCAAGATCGCTCGCCGGCATAGCGCGACGCAACTTGTCCAGCCGCTCTTCGCGTTCGGCGTTACCGATCGATGGCGGTCGCGATATTGTGGTCATGGTAGGAAACTCCAGAAAGGGTGCGCCAATGCCGCGATCACAGTCGTTTGGCATGCCAGCGCAAATGGTCGGCCATGAAAGTGGATATGAAATAATAGCTATGGTCATAGCCTTCGCGCATATTCAGGCTGAGCTTTATTCCGGCCTTGTCGCAGGCATCGGACAGCAATTGCGGTTTCAGCTGTTCTTCGAGGAAATTGTCGGCAGTTCCCTGATCAACCAATATGTCAGTAACGCGCGCGCCATCCTCGATCAGCGCGCAGGCGTCATAGTCGCGCCATGCTGCTTTATCGTTGCCGATATAGCCGCCCAGCGCCTTTTCACCCCATGGGCAATTGAGCGGTGACACGATCGGCGAAAAGGCGGAGACGCTTTTATATCGATCCGGATTGCGCAATGCGATGGTGAGCGCGCCATGGCCGCCCATGCTGTGCCCGAATATGGCCTGGCGCTCCATATCGGCTGGAAATTCCTTCGCGATCAGAGCGGGCAATTCTTTCTCGATATAGCTGCGCATGCGGAAGTGCTTTGCCCAAGGCTCTTCGGTGGCATCGACATAAAAACCGGCGCCCTGTCCCATGTCATAGGCTTCATCATCGGCAACGTCTTCACCGCGCGGTGAGGTGTCGGGCGCGACAATGATCAGCCCCAGTTCGCTGGCTGCTCGGCGATACTCGCCTTTCTCCATCACATTGGCGTGGGTGCAGGTCAGGCCGGACAAATACCAGACGACCGGCAATTTCACGCCTTCTTCATGAGCGGGCACATAGACAGCGAAGGTCATATCTGTGCCCGTTTCGACGGACGCATGGGAATAGACCCCCTGCGTGCCGGCGAAACTTCTGTTGGTGGAGACGGTCTCCATCAGAAGACCACGACGCTGCGGATGCTCTCGCCAGCGTGCATCAGGTCAAAGCCCTTGTTGATCTCTTCCAGCGTCAGCGTGTGGGTGATCATCGGATCGATTTCGATCTTGCCATTCACATACCAGTCGACGATTTTTGGAACATCGGTCCGGCCGCGCGCGCCGCCGAATGCTGTGCCTTTCCAGACCCGTCCGGTGACCAATTGAAACGGCCGGGTCGAAATTTCCTTGCCTGCTTCGGCAACGCCGATGATGATGCTCTCGCCCCAGCCACGGTGGCAGGCTTCGAGCGCCTGACGCATGACATCGGTATTGCCGGTGCAGTCAAAGGTATAATCCGCGCCGCCGTCGGTCAGCGCGACCAGATGCTCGACGATATCGCCCTTGATCTTTTTCGGATTGACGAAATGGGTCATGCCGAATTTCTTGCCCCATTCTTCGCGGTCGTCATTGATATCGACGCCGATGATCTTGTCCGCGCCGACCATCCGCGCGCCTTGCAGAACGTTCAGACCGATGCCGCCGAGGCCGAAGACGATGATATTGGCCCCGGGCTCCACTTTCGCCGTGTTGACCACCGCGCCGACGCCGGTGGTGACACCGCAGCCGATATAGCAGCTCGTATTGAACGGTGCGTCGGTGCGGATTTTTGCGACTGCGATTTCCGGAACGACGATGAAGTTGGAGAAGGTCGAGCAGCCCATATAATGATAGATCGCCTCGCCCTTGTAGGACATGCGGCTGGTGCCGTCGGGCATCAGGCCCTGTCCCTGTGTTGCGCGGATTGCGGTGCACAGGTTGGTCTTGCCCGACAGACAGCTTTTGCACTGGCGGCATTCGGGCGTGTAGAGCGGGATGACATGATCGTCGGGCGCGACCGAGGTGACACCCGCGCCCACTTCGCGCACGATTCCGGCGCCTTCATGACCCAATACGCTCGGGAACTTGCCTTCGCTGTCGAGACCATCGAGCGTGTAGGCGTCAGTGTGACAAATGCCGGTCGCCATGATCTCGACCAGCACTTCGCCCGCTTTTGGCCCTTCCAGATCAAGCTCGACAATCTCCAGCGGCTTTTTCGCTTCAAATGCTACGGCTGCGCGTGTTTTCATATCGCTAATTTCCTTCTTCTGACCAGTCGATCATATTTGTAGGCTGCACCGATGGTTGTTCGCAAGACAAAGCTCCCGGTGGCAAGCGATAGGTAAAAATATTCGTCTACCATCGAACTAACCTGTTTCCCGGAAGATTTCCATTGTCATCAACAGCCCAGATCGGTCATCGAGACTTGTTCCGTTGCTTTGGCGCAGAGCGGCTTGCAAGAGGCGTCAAAAAAGCCTTCTTCAATAAATGCCTAGCCAGACTTACTCATAAATCGCATGTACTGCGCCCAATCACGCGATTGAAAGAATCGATATGCCGACCGAAAGACAAATATTGACCCTGTCCTGCCCGGACCAGCCGGGCCTGGTCGCGAGCGTCGCCAAAATATTGGCTGAGAATGGCGGTAATATCGTCGACTCACAGCAGTTCAACGATAGCGAAACCGACCATTTCTTCATGCGCGTGGTCTTTGACCTGGCTGAAGGAGCGGCCGTTAACGCGATTTCCGACGCGATGCGGCTGTTTGCCAAAGAGAAACTGGTGGAATGGAAGCTGCGAAGCAGCCACGAGCGGACCAAAGTCATCGTGATGGTCTCCAAATTCGACCATTGCCTCATCGATCTCCTATATCGCTACCGGATCGGGGAACTGCCGATGGATGTGGTTGGCATTATCTGCAATCATCCCCGCGAGGCCCTGAAAATATCGCTGATCGAAGACGTGCCCTTTCATTATCTCCCCGTCACGAAAGACACCAAGCCGGAGCAAGAAGCGCAAATCAAGCAGCTGGTCACCGAAAGCGGAGCGGAACTGGTCATTCTTGCCCGCTATATGCAGATCCTGTCGGATGATCTTGCTAGCTTCCTGTCTGGTCGCTGCATCAATATCCATCACAGCTTTCTGCCCGGCTTCAAGGGAGCCAAGCCTTATCATCAGGCGCATGCGCGCGGCGTCAAGATGATCGGTGCTACGGCCCATTATGTAACCGCAGATCTCGACGAGGGACCGATCATTCACCAGGACGTGGAAGCCATCAGCCATGCCGATACGCCCGAAGAGCTTGTGAGCAAGGGGCGCGATATCGAACGCCGGGTTTTATCGCAGGCAGTCCACTATCATCTGGCCGACCGGGTGTTCCTGAACGGCCACAAGACGGTGGTTTTCAAAAACTGATTGCAGCCGATGGGAAAGTCGCGAAAACGGCTGGCTCGGGATTGGCAGTTGATCTTCCGGCCAAGTTCGTTTCAATCAATATCGAAGACCGCAGCTTGGGTGCTGTCCGGGGCTGATGTCTTTTGCAGGCGGTGCCGGGTTTCAGTACGGCTGCCCGCGATACAAGATTGAAGGACAGGAATACATGCAGGATTACAGCGATATACGCGAAGAAGTTGCCAAGCTTTGCCAGAAATTCCCCGGCGAATATTGGCGCGCTCGCGACAAGGCACGCGAATATCCCAGCGATTTTGTCGCCGCGCTCGGCGAGGCGGGCTATCTGGCGGCGCTGATCCCGGAAGAATTTGGCGGCGCCGGATTGCCGATCTCGGCAGCAGCAGCGATCCTCGAGGAAATTCAGGCGCAGGGCTGCAATGGCGGCGCGGTGCACGCGCAAATGTATATCATGGGCACGATGTTGCGGCACGGTTCGGATGAGCAGAAATCGCAATATCTGCCCAAAATCGCCACCGGCGAGCTGCGGTTGCAGGCTTTTGGCGTGACCGAACCGACCAGCGGTACCGATACGCTGGCGCTGAAGACCGTCGCCAAGCGGGATGGCGATGATTATATCGTCAACGGCCAGAAATTATGGACCAGCCGGGCCGAACATAGCGATCTGATGCTGTTGCTCGCGCGCACCACGCCGCGCGATCAGGTAGCCAAGCGCACCGATGGTCTCTCGGTCTTTCTCGTCGACATGAACGCGGCGCTGGACAACGGCCTGACCATCCGGCCGATCGACACGATGATGAACCACAGCACCACGGAGCTGTTCTTCGACAATATGCGCGTGCCTGCCGCCAATCTGATCGGCGAGGAAGGCAATGGTTTCCGCTATATCCTTTCCGGCATGAACGCCGAGCGGCTGCTGATCGCGGCGGAATGTATCGGTGATGCCAAATGGTTCATCGAGAAGGCGACGGCCTATGCCAAGGAACGCGTGTTGTTCGGACGTCCGATCGGACAGAATCAGGGCGTCCAGTTCCCGATCGCCCGCGCCTATGCGCAGATGCGCGCCGCCGAACTGCTCGTTCATGAAGGCTTGCGCAAATATGAAGCGGGTGAAAATTGCGGTGAGGAAGCCAATATGGCCAAGATGCTCGCCGCCGATGCCAGCTGGGCAGCCGGCGAGGCCTGCGTCCAGACCCATGGCGGTTTCGGCTTTGCCGCGGAATATGATGTCGAACGCAAATTCCGCGAGACCCGGCTTTATCAGGTCGCCCCGATCAGCACCAATATGATCCTGTCCTATGTCGCCGAACATGTGCTGGGCCTGCCGAGGAGCTATTGATGGCTGATTGGGCAGACTGGATCGGCAAGAGCGAGACGCGGCATGATGTGATCACGCCGGGCCTGCTGCAACGCTTTTGCGCGACCATCGACCGGCCGGTCACGGACGAAATCCCGCAGGGCCTGCACTGGTGCCTTGGGCTGCCCGATACGCCAACGGCGCAATTGGCGGAAGATGGTCATCCCGCAAAAGGCGGTTTCCTGCCGCCTATCCCCCTGCCCCGCCGGATGTGGGCATCGAGCGAAGTTGCGTTCGAACATGCGCTGCAACTCGGCGATGCAATATCGCGCGTGTCGACCGTCGCCAGCATCGAGGAAAAGTCCGGCAAGTCGGGCGATCTGGTGTTTGTCGCAGTTGATCATGAAACGCGCGTCGGCGATCAGGTGGCGATCAGGGAACGGCAGAATATCGTCTATCGCGAGCCAGCGACGACCTCTTCGCCAGTTGGGGCGATCAGCAATGATCCGCCGGACCTGCAAGACTGGCACTGGCAGCAGATGATCATGCCGAGCGAGCCCTTGCTGTTCCGCTATTCAGCGCTGACCTTCAACAGCCACCGTATCCATTATGACAAGCCGTATGCGATGCAGGCAGAAGGCTATCCCGGTCTTGTCGTTCAGGGCCCGCTGATGGCGACATTGTTGCTCAATCTGGCCGCAAGTAAGCTGGGCGCAAATAAGCTTTCCAGCTTTTCCTTTCGGGGACGAGCGCCCGCCTTTGCCAATGCCGCGATATATCTCGTCGGCAAACAGGAGGGCGAGAATATTACGCTCGCCGTGATCGGCAATGATGGCAAAGAGATCATGAGCGCGCAGGCGGCGATCTAGGCCCCGCTTTTGCAAACTTTACAGTAGCGCGCCTTTTTATTTTCTGTGAACTTTGGCGCAAAGCCTTGAATTATCGCCATTTTTCTGTTGGCAGCTTGGCACCGAGTGTAACCTTTAGGTAGCGGCAAATTCCGGCTGTCTGTCAGCACTGAGTGATGTCCTTTCGATTATATCCAGAATATCAAAGAGCTTTCGGTTGCGAGATTAAGCCAGCGGGTGGCGTGTAGGAAAGCGTTTTGCTGTGCTTTAATAAAAATCCGTTTGAAAATTCTCCGTTCGTGCTGAGCTTGTCGAAGCGCAGGTGGAACAAGCTGACATTGCCCGGCAGACGCCGGACCCTTCGACAGGCTCAGGGCGAACGGAGTTTCTTTGGGGAGCAACCGTGATCTGTTCGGGCGAGCTTTGGAAGTTCGCGCGGAACACGATCCGTTCGTGCTGAGCTTGTCGAAGCATGATGGCGCGCACTCGTCCTTCGACAGGCTCAGGATGAACGGGAGGGGGGTGCGTTATTTGGCGTGGTAATCAACGGCGTCAGTGAGCAAAGGCCCGGGGTCCTGAAACGGGTTCAGGATGACGAGCCATTTTGACGACCCAACCGCTCAAAATGAAAACCCGGCGGCTGCGGGTTACGCGGCCACCGGGCTTTTCGATTTTTGCCTTCGCCTAGAAACGGTCGGCGTTCATCACCTTGGTCCAGGCCGCCGCGAAATCTTCGACAAATTTCTGATCGGCATCGTCAGAAGCATAGACTTCCGAGACGGCGCGCAGTTCCGAATTGGATCCGAAGATCAGATCAACCGGTGTCGCGGTCCAGACCAGATTGCCGGTCTCGCGGTTGCGCCCCTCATATAGCCCCATATTCGTGGCCGACTTCGCCCATTTGGTCTTCATGTCGAGCAGATTGACGAAAAAATCGTTGCTCAGCTGACCGGGACTGTCGGTAAACACCCCGGTGGACGATTTGTCCGCATTGGCGTTCAAGGTCCGCAGCCCGCCAACCAGCACTGTCATCTCGGGTACCGTCAGATTGAGCGCGTCAGCTTTGTCAACCAGTGCTGCCGCAGGCGCCAGATCGGCACCGGAGACATAATAGTTGCGAAAACCATCCGCCTTGGGCTCGAGATAGGCGAAGGATGCCGCATCGGTCTGTTCTTGCGTGGCATCGACGCGTCCGGGCGTGAACGGCAGGCTGACCTTGTGGCCAGCCTTGTCCGCTGCCTGCTCGACCGCTGCGTTGCCTCCGAGTACAATCAGGTCAGCGAGCGAGACCTGCTTGCCGCCCTTGGCACTTTTGTTGAAATCCATCTGGATTGCTTCGAGCTTGCTGACGACTTTGGTCAGTTCCGCCTTGTCATTGACCGCCCAGTCGCGCTGCGGTTCCAGCCGCAGCCGCGCTCCATTGGCACCACCGCGCATGTCGGTGCTGCGGAAGGTCGAAGCCGAGGCCCATGCCGTGCGCACCAGTTCGGGTGTCGACAGGCCGGAAGCAAGGATTTTCGACTTGAGCTGCGCCACATCCGCGTCGCCGATCATCGCAAAGTCCGCTGCTGGCAACGGATCCTGCCAGACAAAGCTCTGGCTAGGGGCGTCTGCACCGACATAGCGGGCCGACGGTCCGAGATCGCGATGCGTCAGCTTGAACCAGGCGCGCGCAAAGGACGCCGCGAATTCATCGGGATTTTCATGCCAGCGCTCGGCGATCTTGCGGAAACCGGGATCTTCCTTGATCGCGATATCGGTGGTGAACATGATCGGCGCATGGGTCTTGCCCGGGATATGGGCGTCGGGGACCATATTCGCAGCATTTGGATCACTCGGGATCCACTGGGTTGCACCGGCCGGACTCTTGACCTTCACCCATTCGAAACCGAAAAGATTGTCGAGATATTGATTGGTAAAGGCGATCGGATTGGCCGACCATGCGCCTTCGAGGCCACTGGAAATCGTGTCCTCGGCATTGCCCTTGCCGCATTTGCTTTCCCAGCCCAGTCCCTGGGCTTCAATGCCGGCTGCCGACGGTTCGGGAGCGAGGCATTCTTCGGGTTTGTGTGCGCCATGCGCCTTGCCGAACGTATGACCACCGGCGATCAGCGCCAGTGTTTCCTCGTCATTCATTGCCATATTGCCAAACGCACGGCGGATATCGGCGGCCGCGGAAATCGGATCATGATTGCCGTTCGGTCCTTCCGGATTGACATAGATCAGCCCCATTTGCGTCGCAGCCAGCGGTCCGGTGAGATTGCCTTTGCCATCACGGCGACTGTCGGCCAGCATCTTGGCTTCCGGACCCCAGAACACCAGGTCCGGCTGGAACGCATCAACGCGACCGCCGGCAAAGCCGATGGTCTTGAAGCCCATATCTTCAAGCGAGACGTTGCCGGTCAGCACCATCAAATCGCCCCAGGACAATTTGCGGCCATATTTCTGCTTGATCGGCCAGACCAGACGGCGCGCCTTGTCGAGGCTGATATTGTCGGGCCAGGAGTTGAGCGGTTCGAACCGCTGCTCTCCGCCATCGGAGCCACCGCGTCCGTCACCAACACGATAGGTGCCGGCGCTATGCCAGGCCATGCGGATGAAGAAGGGACCATAATGACCATAATCGGCCGGCCACCAGTCCTGCGAAGTTGTCAGAACCTTGCGGATATCCTCCTTGACCGCAGCCAGGTCGAGGGTCGCGAATTCGGCGGCATAATCATAATCCGCGCCATAAGGGTTTGACTGGGCCTCGTGCTGGCGAAGCGCTGCGAGGTCGAGGCTTTGCGGCCACCAATCCTTGTTGGACATGGTAGATTCCTGTGCATGGGCCGGACTGGCCATCACCAGCGGCGTCATTGACGCGGCCAGCAGTGCGAAAAGCGAAACTTGTGATTTGAACATCTTTCTCTCCATCCTGTTTTTCGAAATATTGTTGTGGGCAGAGTTTAGGCTCACGAACATAGATGGCGAAATCAGTAAATTTCCTGAGAGTAATCGAACATTTCGATGATGGTGGCGCCGGAGATCTTCCTAGTCGATTGTCCCGAGTTCAGAGTTATAGTCAGAGACTGGCAAAAATTTCGGGAAAGAGGTGGGATAATTCCTGTCCCGGCAACAGCAAAGACGGAGCCCCTTATCCGAAAGGGTTACAAGCCGGCGCAGCCAAGCATGGTTTGAAAGTCTTCATTTCACACAACAAAAGAAGCCCGACGGCCGGGTCGCAATAACCGTCGAACTTCTCCTGGATACCCATAAAGGGTTTGGTGCGGCATCGAGTTCGTATCGAGTGAAACATTTCATCAGATCGATACCGCGGGATTTTGTTAACCCAGTTTATCCGGGCGCAGTGTGACGGCGATCACTGGCCAAAAGAAAAACATGCGTGGTTTGCCCTGCCTGCTGCCCGAAGGCCGCCAGGTTATAGTCAAACAGCCTGTCGTGCGCGGAATTATCTCATTCACGTCCTGGATCGCGGCTTTGGCGGCATTGCATTCGCATCAATCGAAGCGAACAGCCGGGAGAAATTCCCGCCATTCGCGAGACAGCGGCTGCGCCAACCAGACAAAAAACGGGAGCTTACCCGAAGATAAGCTCCCGCTGCGCCTCTGTTGGGGCTGCCTTCCTCTTGCGATTCCGGCGACCGCTTGTTTGGCGTCCGGTTTCCGGGCCAATACGTTGATGGTCGGTGGTTTTCCACGTGTCCGCTTGCGCTTCTTCGCTTCGGTTCCCGGCCCGCAATTGGTCTAGTCACCTGATGATCTAGTCGGTCTGATCCGTTCCGGCTTGCGCCTTCCCATTTCGGACTTTCTCCGATCATCGACCGAGAGATCCTTTTCCTTTTCTTGCGAAAAACAAACTGGTCGTCTCGACCATCTTCCGGGTCCCGGGCTGTCCTGCGGGTCATTGCTGACTGGTCGCTGGTTCGTCCAATTCCCTTCTGATGACCTATATATGCTCCCAATGTCCGAGTCGCTCCTAGGGGAAAAAGGCGAGTTATCCACAGGCAATGCACTTACCGGTGGAAAACTCCTGCCGATACGGTGGATAAGCTTGGCGTCGGGGATTTACGAGGGGGCTGTTGAAAGTTTGTCCGCTGGTCCGGCCCTTCTCTCATGGGAGGGGATGGATGAAGCGCCGGACCTTTGGACCAATCCCGGCGCCTCGTTCGGGAGGAGGAGGAGGCTGCCGGGATTGTAACTTTTTGCCTCAGACCTGAACCGTTGAAAACAGCACGATGCTGCTAACGGAAAGGGCGGCGACAATATTGAAAAGCGTTCTCATGGATTTTCTCCTTATTCCAACGCCAATCACACATCTCTTTTCCTGCGTAACTTACAGGCTGCAGATGGTCCTGTAGCCACTAGGTTTCAATTGAAAATGGAGGATTAGCTGTTGCGCGTTTTGCAACCGGTCTCCGCGCTCTATCGCCGCAAAATGAGATTTAACTAGCTGATTTTACTAGAATAAGTCTTTCAGCAGCTTCTTGCCCTTGTCGAGCGGATTGCGCCGGAACTTCGCTTCTTCGTTACCGATATAGGTAAAAATGCCCTCCATCGTCTGGTCCGTGACACTATCGGTCAGGCCATCACGCGAAAGGTCGGCCCCGCCCAGCCGGGCCAGCGAGGAAACGGATCCGAGCTTCTCGACCTGCTGGTAAGCACCCAGTTCCGTCAGCGCTTTTTCAACCAGCGGGCGGACCTTTGCCGACAGCTCTTCGCCAGACGTGCGCCGGAGATAATCTGAACCGGCCTCTTCACCACCGGTTACAATGCCGACGCCGTCCTGCAGGGTCAGGCCGTCAATCGCCGAGCGGAACACTGGCTTGGCTTCGAGCGCCGCCTTGCCTGCGGCATCGTTCAGCATCTTGGTGACATCCTTGGTCAGGCCAGCCTTGCTGGTGAAGCGCAAGATGCTCGTCGCCTTCTGCAACGGACCGGGCAGCAATATCCGCACCGCTTTGTCGGCATAGAAAGCACCGGGCTCGGAAAGCTTGTCGAGCGCATTGTCGGAGGCGTCGCCCAAAAGGCTCTTCACTCCGGAGCTTTGCGCCGCTGCCGGTGTTGCCGCAAACGACACGAGCGCCAGCGGAGCCGAAGCCAGGACGACGGCATTGAGTAGACTGCTAAAGGCTTTTCCGTGACGCATGACCAATTCTCCTGTTTTGTTACAGGCGGTCATAGCATATTTCATTGCTCCCCGCCTGAACGGCGCGCGCTATGTCGGTAAAATTGTGCAAATTGCAGGAAATTTGGAACAATCCGGGACGCCTATTTGCCTTCGGAAAATTCCAACACGCCTTTGGTTTCATCCGCGGATATTTCGGTCAAAGCCAGCGAGAAGGGATCCCCTTCCTCGGTCTTGCCCGAGAGATTGGTTCCGTCCCGTACGACTTCAAAATCATTGGCGGTCAAGCGCGTCTCGTACCAGTCGGTCAATTTTTCCACGCCTGCCGGCGCCTTGAAGCTGATCTGGACCTTGCCGCCCTGCTCGCCTTTGTCCTGGACGTCAAAGCCGGTGACATGGCTACCGGGATAGAAATCGACATCGTTCATGTCGAAATCGTCGCTGTCGAGCGTGATCGACGGCAGGTCTACTTCCATCGAGAAACCGTCAGCCTTGATAGAGAATTTGCTGTCTCCGCCGTCCCCGCCGATTTTGATTTTTTCGCCTTCGGACGCGCTCTCGTCGCTAAAGTCTATCGAAACAGAGGAACCGTCTGCGGTTTCATCTTCGGACTTGCTGCAGGCGGACAGGGCAAGCGGCAGGGCCGCGAGTAAAATCAGATATTTCGTAGACATGCTAATTTCTCCAGACTGTATTGCTATATTAATACAGTCTGGAGTTCAATCCGTCAAGCTGCAAGCGCTAATCAGGGGTCGATCGACGTTCCGGGACTTGGCGCGTTGACGACGCCGCCATCGACAGGAATGGTCGTACCGACCACATAATCGCCGGCGGAGCTGGCGAGAAATACCGCTGCCGATGCCATATCTTCAGGCCGTCCGATGCGTTTTGCCGGTATGCCCTTTTCCACCGCGTCTTCATGATCGCGAGCGGCCTTGTTCATCGACGAAGCAAAAGCACCAGGGGCGATTCCGGTCACGATGATATCTTCCTGCACCAGCTTGGCAGCCATTTTGCGGGTCAGGTGAATGACCGCCGCTTTCGACGCCTGATAGCTGTAGGTTTCCCACGGATTGACCTTCATGCCGTCAATAGACGCAATATTGATGACCTTGGCCGGACGTTCAAAGCTGGCAGCCGCTTTCAATTGCGGATGCAGCGCCTGGGTCAGGAAGAACAGGCCTTTGACATTGGTGTCCATGACCTTGTCCCAGCCGGATTCGGGAAAATCTACATATTCCGCGCCCCAGGCGACGCCAGCGTTATTGACCAGGATGTCGAGCTTGTCTTCGCGCGACGCGATCTCGGCGGCCAGCGCCTTGCAGCCTTCCACCGTCGAAATATCGCCCTGGATATAGATGCAATTATCGCCAAATTCCGCAGCTGCTGCTTCGCCCTGATCCGCCTTGCGGCCGGAAATATAGACTTTCGCGCCCTGGGTCAGAAATCCTTCGGTGATCATCGCGCCAATACCGCGCTGTCCGCCGGTGACGAGCGCGACACGCCCTTCGAGCGAGAAAAGTTTGTTAAAATCCATCGTCAATATCCTTTAATAGCCGTGCATTTCGGCAACGAGATTGGTGTGATAATTCACATCACCCATGAATTCCTGCAACGCGCGGTCGCGTTTCATATAAAGGCCGATATCATATTCATCGGTCATGCCGACACCGCCATGCATCTGGACGCCTTCCTTGACCGAAAGCGCTGTTGCCTTGCCGGCCTTGGCCTTGGCAACCGACACCATCAGATCTGCCTTGGATGACCCTTCGTCGAGCATTTGCTGCGCCTTCAATACGGTTGCCCGGGCGATCTCCATCTCGCTGTAGAGATGGGAAATGCGATGCTGCAACGCCTGGAACGAACCGATCAGTTCGCCAAATTGTTTGCGGCCCTTGATATAGTCGACGGTGATATCCATCGAGCCTGCGCCCACACCGAGTGTTTCGGCAGCCGCACCGGACCGACCAGCATTCAGCAAGCGCCGCAGCACGGTGTCGCCATCATCAACCTCGCCGATCACCGCGTCTGCATCGACCGTCACGCCGTCAAACTGCACATGCGCAGCCATAGCGCTGTCGACCAGCCGCGCGCTGTCCCGCGAAACGCCTGCTGCGTTGGCGTCGACGGCAAAAAGCGTCAGGCCTTTGTCATCGCCTGCAGACCCGCTGGTCCGCGCTGCGACGATCAGCATATCGGCCGAGCCGCCCTGCACCACGAATTGTTTCTTGCCATCCAGCTTGAAGCCATTGCCTTCGCGGGTTGCGGCCATGCTGATCTGATCCGGGCGATGTTTCGCGCCTTCGTCAATCGCCAGCGCCAGAACCGTTTCACCGGCGATGATACCGGGGAAATATTTGTCGCGCAGGGCCTTGCCGCCCGCGTTGAGCGCTTCAACGCCCGCTACTGCCGTCGTCAAAAATGGCGAAGGAGTCAGATTACGTCCGACTTCTTCCAGCACCACGCCGGCTTCGACATGGCCGAGCCCGAGGCCGCCTTCTTCTTCGCCGATCAATATGCCGGTGAAGCCCATTTCCGCGAACTGCTTCCACAAGGCGTGCGAAAAGCCGTCCTTGCACTGCTTGTCGCGAAATTCGCGCAAATGCGAAACCGGGGCTTCGCCTTTCATGAATTCGGCTGCGCTGTCGTGCAGCATCTGCTGGTCTTCGTTCAAATATAGCGGCATCATCTCGTCCTTATAAAATTATCTGCGCTGGTCGCGCGATCACGATCTTCTCTCCGGAAAATCGAGCGGTATCGGCGCTAGGCGCCCGGCAAACGCAATATCTGCTTGGAGATGACGTTCAGCATGACTTCGCTGGTGCCGCCTTCAATGCTGTTCGCCTTGGTGCGCAGCCAGCTGCGCGCGGTCATCCCGCCATTGCTGGCGTCGCTTTCCCATTCCAGCACTTCACTACCGCCAGCCGACATAATCAGTTCATGCCGGCGCTTGTTGATTTCGGTACCGGCATATTTCATCATATTCGGCTGAGCCGGATGGCAAAGACCAGCCTTGAACGTGTCGCCGAACCGCTCCGCCATAGCGCGGAAGGCCAGAACCTCAATATCCATCTCGGCCATTTGCGCGCGCAGCATCGGATCGTCGAGGCGCCCCATGGTATCACGGCCGACCTGGTCGGCGAATTTGGCGCCCAGCGATGTCGCGCCTTCCGAACCACCGCCGGAAATCATGCTGCGCTCGTGACCGAGCAGATATTTGGCAACATCCCAGCCCTTGTTGACTTCATAAACTACAGACGAAACGCCCTCGCCATATTCCTTTGGCACTTTGACATCATCGAAAAATGTCTCGCAGAAAGCCGACTGACCGGAAATCAGGACGATCGGCTTGGTCGTCACGCCTTCGTTAGTCATGTCGAACAGCATGAACGAAATGCCCTTGTGCTTTTCATTCTTGTCGGTCCGGGTGAGACAGAATATCCAGTCGGCCTTGTCAGCGTAGCTCGTCCATATTTTCTGACCGTTGATGACAAAATGATCGCCCTTATCGACGGCGCTGGTTTGCAGCGACGCCAGATCGGAACCGGAACCCGGTTCGGAATAGCCCTGACACCAGCGAATTTCGCCGCGCGCGATCGGCGGCAAGAAATGCTTTTTCTGCGCTTCGGTGCCGAAATGCAGCAGCGCGGGGCCAAGCATCCAGATGCCAAAGCTCGACAATGGCGAGCGACATCTGAGCCGCGCCATTTCCTGTCCGAGAACCTTTGCTTCGGCCCGGGACAATCCACCGCCGCCATATTCTTTCGGCCAGTCGGGTACGGTCCAGCCTTTGGCCGCCATGATATCCAGCCATTCTTTCTGGCCGGGCTTGAACGTTGCATTGCGCCCGCCCCAGACGGCATCGTCTTCGCCGGTCATCGGCTCGCGCATTTCCGGAGGACAATTGGCTTCGAGCCAGGCAGCCGTTTCCGCGCGGAAGGTTTCCAGATCGGACATCACGAATTTCCTTTTAATTGATCAATTAAAGTTGGACTATCATATTTGCGTGGATTGATTCAACGATTCCCTTGGCCTGAAGTCAAAAATAATCGGAGAATCTGACGAAAAATTTTACCACGACCGACCAGTCTTTTGAATTCCGTAACGGAAACAAGCTTGGTCAGCACAAGTGATTGACGCTGCAAGGTATCACCGCTTTAATGAAGAAAAAAAAGGGAGCGCAAGAGGATGCGATTTAAGGGCAAGACCGCCGTCATAACCGGCGGATCATCGGGAATCGGACGCGGCAGTGTCGAGCTTTTCCTGCGGGAGGGCGCCACCGTCGTCATGGGCGATATCGACGAAGCGGAAGGCACCGCAATGATGTCGTCTCTCGGCAAGGGCTTTCTGTTCAAGAAATGCGATGTCACCCAGGAAGCCGAAATCAAGGCGCTTATGGATTATGCTGCCGAAGAAACGGGCGGTATTGATATTGTGTTCAACAATGCCGGTGCCGGCGGCCCGCGCGATCCGATCGACGAGATCAGCGGCGATGACTGGGACTTTGCCATGGCGCTGCTGCTCAAATCGGTGGCGATGGGCATTCGCCATGCCGCACCGCATCTCAAGAAGCGCGGCGGCGGAGCGATCGTCAATACCGCGTCCATCTGTTCTTTTCAGGCAGGCTACGGCCCGATTGCCTATTCCACCGCCAAGGCGGGCGTCCTGCATCTGACCAAGGTCGCTGCGGCCGAGCTGGCCCGCTACAAGATCCGCGTGAACGCGATCTGCCCCGGATTCATCCAGACCAATATTTTCGCGTCGACCGTCGGCGCCAACAAGCAAGAAGCGCAGGAGATCAACACCGTTCTGGGTCAGGCCGCTGCCAGCGTCCAGCCGGTTGCCCGTCCCGGCGTGCCCAGTGATATCGCCGAAGCAGCAGCCTATCTCGCTTCGGATGCCGCAGGCTTTGTCACCGGCACACATATATTGGTTGACGGCGGCATGCTGGTCGGCACCGAAGGCAGCTGGAATCCGGAAATACCCGGCATGCTCGATGCGATTCTGCCGGAGCACCTGCGTTGACAGCGACTTCGGACAAGCTGCCGCTTAAAACCAAAATTCTATACGGCTTCGGCGCCTCGGCATATGGGATAAAGGACAACGGTTTTTCCGTTTTCCTGCTCTATTACTATAACCAGGTTGTCGGTATGCGCGCCGATGTCGTCAGCCTGGCGATTGCCATTGCCCTGTTCGTCGATGCCTTCATTGATCCGCTGATCGGCCAGATGACCGATCGGACCAGAACTCCGATAGGCCGCCGCCACCCGTGGCTATACGGCGCCGCCTTTCCCATCGCAATCGCATGGCTGCTGTTGTGGCACCCGCCAGAGACAAGCGCCACGCTGCAATTTTTCTATCTGTTGACGATGGCAATGCTCGTGCGGATCACATTGTCCGCCTATGAGGTTCCCTCGCTCGCAATGCTTCCGGAACTCAGCCGGGATTATCATGATCGCACCAGCACCTTGCGCTATCGAACCCTGTTCGGCTGGGCGAGTGGTCTGGGCATCATGGTTCTTGCTTATGGCATATTGCTGGTACCCAGTGAAAAATATCCGGTAGGGCTGCTTAACGCCGACGGCTATTCCTCATTTGCCATTATCGGTGCCTGCGTCATGGCTGTTTCCGTTCTGGTGTCCGCTGTCAGCACGCATAAGCGATTAGTCGGGCAATATAAGGCGGAAAGCACCCAGCCGAAAACCGCAGAAGGTTTTTCGGAAATGCTCTCTGCCTTTCGTTTCTCGCCTTTTCTGTTGTTGATGTTCGCTGGCGTTTTCGCGTTCACCAATCAGGGGCTGCTATTCTCGATGACGCCGTATCTGCTGACTCATGTCTGGGAATTCGGCTCGGCGGAAATGACACTTTATTCTGCGGTTCTCTTCATCGGCGTCATTATGGCATTTTTGATGGTGACCCCGATTTCCAGACGCACGGGCAAGCCCAAGGGGGCAGCCTTTTTGACGCTGTTCGCAGTGATCGTAGGTACAGCACCTTACTGGCTGCGCATGGCTGGCCTTTTCCCGGAACCGGGGTCTCCCTATCTCATCCCGATCCTGTTCACGCTTCTCGTCATCGGGATCGGCGCCAGCATTTCGGCGATGATCCTCACCATGTCGATGATGGCGGACGTGACGGATGCCTATACATTTGACGTCGGCAAGCGCACCGAGGGCCTGTTCTCGTCCGGCATGTGGTTCATGCAGAAAATGGTTGGCGGCATGGGCATCCTGCTATCCGGCCTGATCATTTCCTTCATCCAGCTGCCGGCGCAGGCGGTACCCGGGAGTGTCGACCCCCGCATTGTCGACAATCTCGCTCTGGTTTTCGTATCGATGGTCACCGTGATTGGATTTGCCGGCGCTTGGGCCTACACTCTATTTCCTCTCGGCGAGCAGGACCATGGCGAGCGGATATCGAAGCTGGCCGCGGAAATGCCGAAGGTGAAATGAACACACCAGAATAAAACTGCTGCCGCTAATCGTTTTCGCGGTGGCAAAGCCAGACCGCCTCTGTTAAGTTAATCGCATAGTTAAAAAAGAATAAGGATTTGGGAATGGATTTTGATCTCACGGAAAAGCAGGAATATTGGCGCAACCGGGTCCGCGATCATATAGAGACTCACCTCCGTCCGCGCATGGCTGACTTCCACGAAGAAGAATCGACCGGCGAGCGCTGGAAAGTTCTTCAGGTCGTCGAAGAAGAGAAGAAAAAGGCCAAGGAAGCTGGCATCTGGAACCTGTTCATGCCGCCGCCCAATCCTAACCTGACCCATATTGACGATGTCTTCGAATTCGAAGGGCCCGGCCTGACCAATCTGGAATATGCGCTGTGCGCCGAAGAAATGGGCCGCGTCGGCTTTTCTTCCGAAGTGTTCAACTGCTCCGCTCCCGACACCGGCAATATGGAAGTGTTCCACCGCTACGGCACGCTGGAGCAAAAAGAAAAATATCTGCGCCCGTTGATGAACGGCGAAATCCGCTCTGCCTTTCTGATGACCGAGCCGGCCGTTGCATCCTCCGATGCGACCAATATCGAAACGGCGATCGTTCGCGATGGCGATGAATATGTCATCAACGGTCGCAAATGGTGGTCTTCGGGCCTCGGCGATCCACGCTGCAAAATCGCGATTGTCATGGGCAAGACCTCGTTCGAGGGCAGCCGTTACACGCAGCAGTCCCAGATCCTGATGCCGATAGATGCGCCAGGCGTGAACGTCCTTCGTCACCTGCCCGTGTTCGGCTATGACGATGCACCGCACGGCCATATGGAAGTCGAAATGAAGGACGTGCGCGTTCCGGCTGACAGCATTCTGCTCGGCGAAGGTCGCGGCTTTGAAATTGCCCAGGGTCGCCTCGGACCCGGTCGTATCCATCACTGCATGCGCACCATCGGCGTCGCCGAAGAAGCGCTCGAGAAAATGGTCAAGCGCCTGCAGTCGCGGATCGCTTTCGGGAAACGTATTTCCGAACATAGCGTCTGGGACGAGCGCGTAGCCCGCGCCCGGATTGACATCGACATGAGCCGTCTGCTCTGCCTTAAAGCTGCGGACATGATGGACAAGGTCGGCAATAAATATGCCAAGGCCGAAATCGCGATGATCAAGGTTCAGGCTCCCAATATGGCGCTGAAAATCATTGATGATGCGATCCAGGCCCATGGCGGCGGTGGCGTGTCCAATGATTATGGTCTCGCCAGCGCTTATGCGCACCAACGGACCCTGCGGCTTGCCGATGGTCCGGACGAAGTGCACAACCGCACGATCGCCAAGATGGAATATGGCAAATATGCCGAAACCGCCGATGGCAGCAAGATGAAGGAAGAGTTTTCGTCAGGTGATCTGGCTGTCACTCGCTAGGAGCAGAAAATGAAAGCAGCAGTATTGATAGAAGCGGGAAAACCGCTCGTCATAGAGGATGTCGTAATCTCCAAACCGGGACCACATGAAGTGCTGATCCGGACGGCGGCCTGCGGGCTGTGCCATTCGGATCTGCACTTTATCGATGGTGCCTATCCGCACCCCCTGCCCGCCATTCCGGGACATGAGGCAGCGGGTATTGTCGAGGCGATCGGTAGCGAAGTGCGCACCGTCGCCGTCGGCGACGCGGTGGTGTCCTGCCTGTCCGCCTATTGCGGCCATTGCGAATTTTGCGTGACCGGGCGGATGTCTCTGTGCCTGGGCGCAGACACGCGACGCGGGGAAGACGAAGCACCGCGCATCACGCGGCCTGATGGCTCAACCGTAGGGCAGATGCTCAATCTCTCGGCCTTTGCCGAGCAGATGCTGATTCACGAACATGCCTGCGTACGGATTGATCCCGATATGCCGCTCGATCGTGCAGCCGTTATCGGTTGCGCGGTGACCACCGGCGCCGGTACGATCTTCAATGCCTGTAAATTGACGCCGGGCGAAACCGTTGCCGTGGTCGGTTGCGGCGGAGTGGGCCTCGCTACCATCAACGCGGCAAAAATCGCGGGCGCCGGACGGATTATCGCCGCGGATCCGATCAAGGAAAAGCGCGACCTGGCTATCAAGCTTGGCGCGACGGATGTTATCGACGCGATGGCCGACGATGCAGCAGCGCAAATAGTGGAAATGACCAAAGGCGGCGTCGATCACGCGATCGAAGCCGTCGGTCGTCCGGCCTCAGGCGATCTCGCGGTCGGCTCGCTGAAACGCGGCGGCACCGCGACCATCCTCGGCATGATGCCGCTGGATCACAAGGTTGGCCTGAGCGCGATGGACCTGCTTTCCGGCAAGAAATTGCAAGGCGTGCTGATGGGTGAAAACCGCTTTCCCGTCGATATTCCGCGGCTGGTGGATTTCTACCTGCGCGGAATGCTCGATTTGGATAGCATTGTCGCCGAAACCATTCCGCTAGAGCAGATCAACGACGGTTTTGACAAAATGAGAAAAGGTGACGCGGCAAGGTCCGTGATTGTCTTTAATTAAAGGAAGAGGGACTTCCATGAATCCACAGGAAGATATGACCGGCACGATGGAAGTGCCCCAAAAAGATAAACTGGACGAGGCCAGCCTGGCCCGCTGGATGGAGGATAATGTCGAAGGCTATGCCGGTCCGCTGACCCTGACCAAATTCAAGGGCGGCCAGTCCAACCCGACTTACAAGATCGACACACCGGACACGTCTTATGTGCTGCGCAAGAAACCGTTCGGCAAATTGCTGCCCTCCGCTCACGCCGTCGACCGCGAATTCCGGGTAATCGCGGGTCTCTATCCCGCAGGATTCCCGGTCGCCAAACCTTACGGCCTGTGCGAGGACGACAGTGTGCTTGGCACAATGTTCTACATCATGGGCATGGCCGATGGCCGGACTTTCTGGGACGGCACATTGCCCAATAGCAATCCGGAAGAGCGCAAGGCCATCTATCACGAAATGATCGATACGCTGGCCAAGCTGCACAGCTATGATCCGACCGAACTGGGTCTGGAAAAGCATGGCAAGCCCGGCAATTATTGCGAGCGCCAGATTTCCCGCTGGACTCAGCAATATCGCCTGTCCGAATTGCAGGAAATTCCGGAGATGGACAAACTGATCGACTGGTTGTCCAAAACGATCCCGGAACAAAAGAGTTTTGGCATCGTCCATGGTGACTATCGCCTCGACAACATGATTTTCGCCCATGACGAGCCCAAGGTGATTGCGGTTCTCGACTGGGAACTCTCGACCCTTGGCGATCCTATCGCGGACTTCGCTTACTGGCTGATGGCCTATGAGATGGAACCGGAAGGCCGCAGCGGCCTGAAGGGTGTCGATCTGGACGCGCTTGGCATACCATCACGCGAAGAGGCTATTGCGCGCTATTGCGAAAAATCGGGCATGGCCGAGCTGCCGCCGATGGACTGGTATCTGGCCTATAATTTGTTCCGCATTGCTGCTATTCTGCAGGGCATTCAGAAGCGGGTTGCCGATGGCACCGCCAATAGCGCCGCCGCGGCCGAAATGTCGGACCGGGTGACACCCTTGGCACAAGCCGGATGGGAAGTCGCAAAACGCGCAGGAGCATAAGATGGACCTCGAGGGCAAAGTTGCGATCATCACGGGTGCCGGTAGCGGCATCGGACGGGCCTCTGCCCTGCTCTTTGCCGAACATGGCGCAAAGGTCATCGCCAGCGATGTTACCGATGCGGTCGAGGACACAGCCAAAGGTTCCGAGGGCAATATCATTGCGATCAAGGCCGATGCCGGCTCCGAAGGCGATGTCGAAATGCTCGTCGAAGCCGCCGAACAACGCTTTGGCGACCTGCATGTCTTTTTCGCCAACGCCGGTATCGGTGGCGGCTTTGAAGGGATTTTCGACAGCAGCGTTGCCGAATGGCAGGAAGTCTTGCGGGTTAATCTGATCGGGCCTTTTCTCGCCTGCAAATATGCCGGCAAGGTGATCGCGGAAAGCAAGCACGGCGGATCGATCATCTGCACCGCCAGCGTCGCCGGGATAAGATCCGGCGCGGGTGGCCCCGCTTATTCAGCGTCCAAGGCCGGCGTCATCAATCTGGTCAAAGTCGCCTCGCAGCAGTTCGCGACATCCAATGTCCGCTGTAACGCGATTTGCCCGGGGATTACCGAAACCGGCATGACCCAGTTCATCTACGACAAGGCGCGCGAAAAAGGCAAGGAAGACCGGCTCGGCTATCTCAATCCGTTGCGCCGCGGTGCTTCTCCCATGGAAATGGCGGAGGTCGCTTTGTTTCTGGCGTCCGACCGCTCATCCTATGTCAACGGACAAGCAATTGCCGTCGATGGTGGCCTGAGCGCATCGCACCCGGTCACTCGTCAGGAATTTGGCCGGACGGCGGTTTAATATACGGGCTAGTTCGCGAAAGCGAGGTCGCCATTTCCGATTTGCACGAAGTCCACCCGGCCTTCTCTGGCGCCGCACAGGAATGTGCGCTCGTCACTATTCGACAGTTTGCCCTCGATTCGCCAGCCTTCGCCATCACGGACAACTGACTCGATTGCAGATACGCGTGCATCGCGACCAGCTTGCCGTTCAGCGGCATCGGAACACGCATTTATTGCCGATTCCATATCACCGGTACCCCGATCATATCTGCTATCCTCACGCGGGTTTGCCCGCCGATCATCATAGCGTGAGTTGTCGTTGCGATAATCTCGGTCTTCATAACGGCGGTTGCGATCATTTTTTGAAGCTGCGCTGGCAATGGCAGCGATGCCGCCGATCACCAATATGCCCGCCAATATATCGCCACCGCTGATGCCGTCGCGATGGCGACGATGTCCACGATACCCCCGGTCACCACGATAGTCGCCCCAGCCCTTTGCATTGTCGCTGTCGGCGGTCCAGCCAAGAGTAGCCGTGTCAATCGGCGTGGCAATGGCGACGCCGCTGTGCATCGGCGCAGCGATCGCTGGCGAAAATCCGGTAAAAATCAGCGCGGTGGAAGCTGCAAATGCAGAAAATCTGGTCATTTTGGTCATCTGGGACACCCCTATCAAGCGCAGATTTTATACCCAAAACCCGCAATGGATTAAAATATAGTTGGTCCAGCCTGTCACCAGGCTGAACCATATTTGTTTGTTCAATTTCGGGCTGCGCTCTTAGCGGCGGCTGTAGTTGAGTCCGCTATACTGAACATCACTCACCCGGTTGCCTTCGATATAGCAGGTGAAATTGCCTTTGTCGGCATAGCCAGATCTCTGATAGCGGCCCCGGCTCTGTTCGACCAGAATCTTGCCCTTGACCCGATAGCCATAGCGCGTCCGGTCGACGTCGCGGATGTCGGTTACATTGGCCCGGCCATAATTGGTGGCTCCGCGTTCAGCGGCGCGCACACAACGGTTCACTGCCTGGCGCTGGCCGATCTGGCGATAGCCGTTGCCGAAACGCGATTCCGAGTAACGGTCATTTTCATAATGGTCGCCACGATAATTGCTATCGCGGTAATCATTATCTCGATAATCCCGGTTCTTGTTGCTGGAGCTCGCAATCGCTGCGATGGCACCGATAATCGCGACACCAGCAATGACTTCGCCGGCACTCGGCCCACCATTGCGGCCATCCTTGGCCATTGCGGGGGTAGCAGAAACGGCCATTGCAGCAGCAGCAGCGGTTCCGACAAGAGCCTTGTTCAACTTGTTCATGTCCACTTTCCTTTCACACTGCCCGAAACCTTTTCCCGAGCTTGCAAAGCCCTTTTAGGGGATTCGGCTTGAGTGGAGACTGAACTGGCCTGACAGCTACCGTTCATGTTAAAGGCTATTTTTATGAACAATAGAGCAAGACTTGGCATCAATCGGCCATCATGGGTCTTCACTGTAGCGGGACAAAAGCTTCTGGAGTCAGGGACAAGAAGTTTCAGAGCACTGGAAATCGTCATCTCCGTCCTGATTGCGAAAAATTTGCGCAGTGTTAGTGGTGAAAATCGGACATTTGGCACCCGAACGGCGTACGACCGATTCCGCCCAAGTTTCGGACTTTAGGATGATCCATATCAATGCCTGAAAGCTGCCATTTATCGGGGGAAAGCCTTTTCGGCTTCAACGAAAACCATAGTTTGCCGTTCGCGCCGACCCAGAGCATGACAGCTTCGAGGCGACTTCGCGACGTCTGCTCACATCGCATTTAGTGCCTTGAACTGGTTAATTCTATCTATATCACAATCAATACCAAGAAAGGGCTATTCCGACCGGCTTCCGGAGAACAGACATTGAATCGCATTAAATCACTCTCACTCTTTACCGTGTTGATGCTCGGAATGAGCGGCGGTGCCAACGGTCAGGAAGCTGCAGATGAATGCGCTCGACCCAAAGTCGAGAAGGTCGAAAGACCAAATGTGGTGTGGCAGCCGGGGCCGGGCGGCAATCAAGTCCCTCTGTGGCCGGAAAACCTCAAAATCCAAACGCCCGAAACCGACGGCAATCCGGAAATGGTTGGGAGTGGCTCCCCGCTCGTCGCTGGACGTATATGGAATTGGGCGACCTATGTTTCCCACCCAACGATGACAATCTTTCCACCGAAGGGTGAAAATACAGGTGCAACCATGCTGGTCTTGCCGGGTGGTGGCTATGTTGCCATCGCGATGGACCTTGAGGGGACGGAGATCTGTGACTGGATTACGCAGCGCGGCGTGACATGTGTCGTTTTGAAGTATCGGGTCCCACAAATATGGGGTCGAGGGGAAGACGGTAGTCGGCTGCCGCCGGAAGGTGATCTGCTTCCCCTACAGGATGCTCAGCGCGCGATGGGGCTGTTGCGATCCCAAGCCTCTTCCTACGACATCAACCCCGAAAAAATCGGCGTGATCGGCTTCTCTTCCGGCGCACATCTTGCGGCTGCAGTCAGCAATGCGAACGAACGCACTTATGATCCGGTTGACGCGGCAGACGAAGCGTCCGCACGGCCCAATTACGCGATCGTCGTGTATCCAGGAAAATTCATGTCCGAAAGACGCCCGAAGAAACTGGAGCTTGCTCCATGGATGGAGATTAGCGCTGAGGCGCCTCCAACACTGTTGATCCACGCGATGAACGATGACTCCAATGATATCCGCAATACCATGGCCTATGCTCTGGCGCTCAACGATGTTGGCGTTCCCGTCGACATGAGAATCTTTGCCAAGGGCTGCCATGCATTCGGGCTTCGACCGACAGATGATCCTATCACGACCGAATGGCCCGGGCTGGCCGTAGAATGGTTGCGGGATATCAAAATCTTGTGAATACCGCCACAATGTCCGTTCCCTTGGCTGCGGCATCAAAAAGTTGCCGTTCAGAAATTCACCCAATTCCAGAAACTCTAGCTCCCTGGCAGCAGTTCAAACTGACTGGTTTGTCGGTAAAACTTTGCTCCGACGAACGTCGTTCCACGCTATCCTCCAAGTTGCGATGACGAAGAGCAAAAAGCCGATCTGACTCATCAGCTGAGGGCTTGAGGTCACATAGCTCAAAACCGCGTCATCCCGCATGTAATTGGCTGTCACAGCAATGTTATGGACAACGTTAGTCGTGATGACGACCAGTGTTGCCGGCACTCCAATCCTCGGTCGGATGAACAAGAGGGCTGCCACCAGGGGATCAATAAACGTCAGGCTTGACCAGTAAATGGCGCTGGCCAAGCTTGCGCCGTGATAATCCCAGAACAATCCATGCTGAAGCAAGATCCGAGCATGATTGAGCCCGGCGACGACAAGGCACGCCGCCCATATGCTCCTGATGACCGCCCCAACGCTCCATGAAATCATGCTGAAATACCGAGCCCCGCTTATCAAACCAAAATTCGTTGGCCGATGGGAGATTATCTTTCCAGCTCAAGTCCGATCGCATGTGCCAGAAAGGCGTAAATATCCGAATATTCCTCAATTACCTTGTCGGTCGGCTTGCCGCTGCCATGACCGGCCCGGGTCTCAATCCGAATGAGATGCGGGGCATTGCCGGTATCCAGCGCCTGCAAGCGCGCGACATATTTGAAGCTGTGGCCCGGAACCACCCGGTCATCGGTGTCGGCGGTCGAGACGATCAAAGCAGGGTAATCGACGCCATTTTTGAGATTGTGATAAGGCGAATAGCCGAGCAGCGTCTTGAAATCCTGCTCCCTGTCCGGATAGCCATAGTCGTCCACCCAATAGCGTCCGGCGGTGAACCGGTCGAAACGCAGCATATCCATTACCCCGACCGCAGCGTGACCGGCGGTGAACAGATCGGGCCGCTGATTGGTAACTGCCCCAACCAGCAATCCGCCGTTAGAACGCCCTTCAATGGCAAGCCCGTCTTCCGGCGTAATGCCTTCGGCGATCAGATATTCACCGGCGGCGATAAAATCGTCGAAGACGTTCTGCTTGTTCTGCAAGCGGCCACCATCATGCCACTCCTTGCCATATTCGCCGCCACCGCGAAGATTGGCCGAGGCGAACACGCCGCCTGCCTTGATCCAGGCCATCCAGGCCGGCTTATATTGCGGCAATACCGAGATATTGAACCCGCCATAGCCATAGAGCAGCGTCGGCGCACCGTCGGCCAAATCCTGCCCCTTCATGTGGACCAGGAACATCGGGATCTTTGTGCCGTCTTTACTTTCGTAAAAGCGCTGGGTCACTTCGACCGCTTCGGGATCAAATGGCAAGGATGGCTCCGCCCAGATTGTTGGCGCAGATGACGGATCATAACGAAAGACCGTGGTCGGCCGGTTGAAGCTTTCAAAGGTGAAGAAACCTTCATCGCTCTTCATCGAACCGCTGAGGCTGCCCACCTGCCCCGGTCCGGGAAGATCGAGAGTACCAAGCGCCTTGCCGTCGAGATCGAAAATCGAAAGCTCGCTTTTCGCATCGACGAGATAGCTGACGACCAGCCGGTCACCAACGATCATCGTCCCGTTGACCACCGCGTCGCTTTCCGCGACCAGCTCGGTAAACTCCGGTTGTTCCGCGCTCAGATCGGTTTTCACAACGCGCAGCCGCGGTGCATCCTTGTTGGTCGCGAAATAGAGTGTGTCGCCAACCCCGTCGATCAGCCGCCAGTCATTGTCAAAACCGCTCACCAGCTTGCGCGTTTCCAGCTTTGGTGCATCCACCTTGATCAGTGTGACTTCATAGCGCTCATCGGTTCCCGAAGAAGACGTGATGATGACCCATTCCTTGTCAGAGGTCAGCTGGGCAATATGATTGAGTTCGGGCTGGTCGGGTGTCGCATAGACTTTGGTATCCTTCGCCTGATCGGTGCCGATAAGATGCAGATAAACCGCATGGTCCGCATTCAATGACTGGAATGCCTCTCCTTCTTCCGGCTCCGGGAAACGGGAATAGAGAAAGCCGTAATTTTTGGGCATCCACGCCAGATTGGTAAACTTGGCCCACTCGACCGTATCCGCTTTGACCTCGCCGGTTTTTACATCGAGCACCTTCACCGTGCGCCAATCGGATCCGCCATCCTGAATCGCATAAGCGAGCAGACTGCCGTCTCCGGACGGTTTCCAACCGGCCAGTGCGGTAGCGCCGTCGTCCGACCATGTAGCCGGATCAAGAAGCACGCGTTCTTCCCCGTCCACGCCGTCACGGACGTAAAGCACGGCCTGATTCTGGCCGCCGCTCTTGCGCTCGTAGAAATATTTGCCGCCTGCTTCGACCGGAATGCCCAGATCATCATAATCGAACAATGCTTCCATCGATTTTGCCAGAACTTCACGGCCTTCAAGCTTTTCGAGATAGCCGTCGGTGAGTGCATTCTGCGCCTTCACCCAGTCGGCAACCTCGGCATCCTCGCGGACGTCATTTTCCAGCCAGCGATAGGGATCGGAAATATATTCGCCAAATTGCTCTTCGACGACGTCAACGGTCCTGGATTCGGGGTAGGTCAGCGGGACTTCCTTATTTTCATGATCCGCGGCCAGCGCGGGGGAGGTTGCGGCCAATCCCATGGCCAATGTCAAAATGATCAAACTGCGCATATTTACCCCGGACAAAAGAAAGAGGCCGCAAGCTTATCGCTCACGGCCTCTCATATCAATTGAAACTGTATCCTGGATGAAGGACTTATGCGTCTTCGTATTCATCCTGTACGCTCTGGTCCGGACCGCTGTCCTGGCCCTTGGCGTCCACGTCGCGATCGACGAGCTCGATGATTGCCATCGGCGCGGCGTCGGAACCACGGAAACCGGCGCGAATGATGCGGGTGTAACCGCCACTGCGTTCGGCATAACGGTCAGCAATAGTTTCGAAAAGTTTCTTTTCCTGGGTCTCATCCATCAAACGTGCATGCGCGAGACGACGGTTGGACAAGCCACCGCGTTTGCCGAGCGTGATCAGTTTTTCGACATAAGGGCGCAGTTCTTTAGCCTTCGGAACAGTGGTCAGAATCTGTTCGTGCTTGATCAGTGCAGCCGCGAGGTTCTTCAGCAGAGCCTGACGGTGAGCACCGGTCCGCTGCATACGGCGGCCCTTCATTCTATGACGCATAGTTAAATCCTTCGTTCGTTAAGGGGCCGTATGAGGTACCCCGCAGCAGGTGATTTTACAGAGGCATCACCAGTAAACCTCTTGTCGCCATTCCGGCCTGCGCCGGAATGGCGGAGAAATTAACCGAGCAGCTCTTGTTCGAGCTTCTTGGCCATTTCTTCGATATTTTCAGGCGGCCATCCGGGGATATCCATGCCGAGACGCAGACCCATGCTGGACAGCACTTCCTTGATTTCGTTCAAGGATTTGCGGCCAAAGTTTGGCGTGCGCAGCATTTCGGCTTCGGTCTTCTGCACGAGATCGCCAATATAGATGATATTGTCGTTCTTGAGGCAGTTGGCGGAGCGGACGCTGAGTTCCAGTTCGTCGACCTTCTTGAGAAGATAGCGGTTGAGCTGGTTGGCATCGCTTTCTGCCTGGCTCTGCTGGGCGGCCATGCCGATTGGCGAGGAAACCTGTTCCAGCGCTTCTTCGAAATGCACGAAAAGCTGCAGCTGGTCCTGCAAAATGCGGGCCGCATAAGCGATCGCATCTTCAGGAGTGACCGTGCCATCGGTTTCGATGGTGAGGTTCAGCTTGTCAAAGTCCAGTTCCTGACCAACGCGGGCATTGTCGACCTTGTAGGACACCTGACGGACCGGCGAATAGAGCGAGTCGATCGGGATCAGACCGATCGGCGCATCGGCCGGACGGTTGGCAACAGCAGGAACATAGCCCTTGCCGACGTTGACGGTCAGTTCCATGTTCAGCGAAGCGCCTTCGTCGAGATGGCAGATGATCAGGTCGGGGTTCATGATTTCAATGTCGCCGGAGACAGCGATGTCGCCAGCCTTGACTTGAGCAGGCCCGGTTGCGGAGAGCTGCAGACGCTTCGCATCTTCGCTTTCCATTTTCAGGGCGATCTGCTTGACGTTGAGAACAATGTCGGTAACATCTTCACGAACGCCGGGCAGCGAGGAAAACTCGTGCAGGGCGTTTTCGATCTTGATCGAGGTAACTGCCGCACCCTGAAGCGAGGACAGAAGCACGCGGCGAAGCGCGTTGCCCATGGTCAGACCAAAACCGCGTTCCAGAGGCTCGGCGATGAAAGTCGCCTTGCGCTTCGGGTCTCCGCCGGGCTTGATGTCGAGGACGTTGGGCTTCTTCAGTTCTTGCCAGTTCTTCATATTGACAGTCATGGACTTCCCCTAGTGGTTCAAAGAGCGGGTGTGGACGTCAGTACCGCTCTGAATTTTAAAAAAGTGGGACCGGCCAACCGGCCTGTCCCAGAAACTCAAGCGGTTTTAGACGCGGCGCCTTTTTGATGGGCGAACACCGTTATGCGGGATCGGTGTAACGTCACGGATCGATGTGATCGTGAAGCCAACAGCCTGAAGTGCACGAAGAGCGGATTCACGACCGGAGCCGGGACCCTTCACTTCGACTTCGAGAGTCCGCACACCGTGGTCGGCGGCTTTCTTGCCAGCGTCTTCCGCTGCAACCTGAGCGGCATAAGGTGTCGACTTACGAGAGCCTTTAAAGCCCATCATGCCTGCGGAGGACCAGCTTATCGCATTGCCCTGGGCATCGGTGATGGTAACCATCGTGTTGTTGAAAGTGGCGTTGACGTGCGCGACGCCTGCCGAAATGTTTTTGCGCGCACTTTTCTTTATGCGCTGCGGTTCGCGTGCCATGTGATCAATTCCTACCTAATATCTTGAAAATACTTATCCAGAGACAAGTCTTATTTCTTTTTGCCAGCAATCGCCTTGGGCTTGCCTTTACGGGTGCGCGCATTGGTATGCGTACGCTGTCCGCGAACTGGCAGGCCTTTACGGTGACGCAGGCCGCGATAGCAGGCCAGATCCATCAAACGCTTGATGTTCATTGCAACTTCACGCCGCAGATCGCCTTCAACCGTATGATCGGCATCAATTGTTTCGCGAATGTGCAAAATTTCCTGATCGGTGAGGTCCTGAACCCGGCGGGTCGGATCGATCTTCAGTTTTTCAACAATTTCAGCCGCAGCCGTGCGTCCGATACCGTGAATGTAGGTTAGCGCAATGATTACGCGCTTGTTAGTTGGGATATTTACCCCAGCAATACGTGCCAATATATTTCTCCATGCTCCACAGGGACCGATTCGCCGGGACCTATCTCATAGCCAAGTCGTTAAAAACACACCCGAAACGCACAAAACCAGCGGACGCACGTAGGGCGCTGCCGGTTGAGTTGGATTTCGAATAATGCTGAAATAGGGAGAGTCGCTGTCGCTGTCAACAATGGAATAGCCGGAAAACCAGCTATTTCCTGCCTGCTCGAGCCACTGCCCTATCTAGTTGAAAATTCACGGGCGTCAAATACTCGATAGGCTCTTTCCGATGTAGCGATGCATATGTCCGCTGGTTCGTGGCATACGCGCCCGCAATTATCGCAATATGAGGATTTCTATCCCTCAATCACCATGAGGCTGACGTTAGCCTAGCCCCTTATAGCAGGCTCGGGCAGCCGCGCTGATCGTTCATGCTTCGCTTTTCTGCCAAAATGCACTAGCGTCCGCCCAATTTCATCGGGGGGCGTTAATTGACCAATAGAGACAAACATGATCTGTTCGAGATCGGCGGAGAGGCGATTGCGCCAGGGAAAACCGGCGACGTTGCGATCCCGGTCAGCGATCTCTCCGCCGGTATGCAGGCCAATATGGAAGTGCGCGTTTTTCATGGCAAGCGCAAAGGACCGACGATTTTCGTCAGTGCTGCGATCCACGGTGACGAGATTATCGGCACCGAGATCATCCGCCGTGTGATGAAGAAACTGCATCCCTCGCGCATGGCGGGAACGGTCATCTTCGTGCCGGTGGTCAATATGTTCGGCTTCATCAACCACAGCCGCTATCTGCCGGACCGTCGCGATCTCAACCGGTCTTTTCCCGGCACGGAAAAAGGCTCGCTCGCCTCCCAACTGGCGAATATTTTTTCGACCGAAATTATCGATCGCTGCTCCCTGGGCATCGACATCCATAGCGCCGCGCAACACCGCTATAACCTGCCGCAGATCCGCATCGCCTCGGGCAATGCCGAACTTAAGGAGCTGGCGCTCGAATTCGGACCGCCGGTTGTCATCGAAGCAGACTTGCGCCCCGGCTCGCTGCGCGCCCTGGCCCGGGAAGCCGGTGTCGACATGCTGCTGATGGAAGCCGGTGAAGCCCTGCGCTTCGACGAATTTTCCGTGCTGACCGGGGTTAACGGCATCTTGCGGGTATTGAAGAAACTGGAGATGATCGATACCAAACGGCTCGGCAAGCGCGGGGCACCCCCTGCCCAGACCACCCGCACGGTCTGGCTGCGCTCGACCAGAGGCGGAATCTGCCGGCTGATTTCGCCATCCGGCAACAAGGTCCACAAGGGCGACACCGTCGCCTGTATCAGCGATATTTTCGGCGATGGCGAAGAAGCAATCCTCTCCCCGGTCGACGGCATTGTCATCGGCCACAGCAATCTGCCAGTCGTCAATCAGGGCGACGCGCTGCTGCACATCGCCGAAGTCAGGATATTCCATACGGTGGGTGAGCGGCTGGAACAGATAGAAGGCGAGATTACCGGCAATCAGCTGCTTGACGAGGACGAGGTTATCTAGCCTGGCAGCGGCATTGACACCACTCGACCGTCAAGACTTCAAGGCCCGCGCAGACAATATAAGCCCGATCACCAGCTCAATGGCGCCGACCGCGAATAGCATAGCGCCGGACATGGCATCGAGTGCATATATGCCTGCGAAACCGACAGCTGTGATCAGGGCGGCCAGCAGCCAATATGTTTTGTCGCCATAGAGGGTAGCGAATGCAAAATAATGCACCCCGACCGCGATGGCGGCCAGTGGCAGCACATATGCTGATTGCAGAGGCAAGAATAGCCAGGCGGCAAAGAGCCCGGCAAGCATTGCGATCGTGCTCTCCAGCCCCAGCATCCCGAGCGGGTTGTCCGAAGACAGGCCGGGCCGACGGAACAGTACTCGCGAAAGCAGGGCCGAGACCGGAAAGATAGTCATCCCGCCGAGGAACAGCACGATGAAAGCCATGTTCACATCACTGCGCAAATATACAAATCCGGCAACTATCCAGATCAATCCCGAATAGACAACACCCGGTCCCCCGCCGACAAACGAGCGACTGACGGCATCCTGCGCTTGCCGGACTTGCATTATACAGCCTTGCTCAATGTCGTGATCAGCCTTTGCCCTTGGTCTTGGTATCGCCAGCCTTTGCCTTGGCCTCGATGAATTCGATGATCTGGCCGGCGACGTCCTTGCCGGTTGCAGCTTCAATGCCTTCGAGACCCGGCGAACTGTTCACTTCCATGATCACCGGACCATGGTTGGCGCGCAATACATCGACGCCTGCGACGTTCAGCCCCATCACCTTGGCCGCGCGGATAGCGGTAGACCGCTCTTCCGGCGTGATCTTGACCATTTTAGCCGAACCACCCCGGTGCAGGTTGGAACGGAAGTCGCCTTCTGCGCCGGTCCGCATCATCGCGGCGACGACCTTGCCGCCGACCACAAAAATCCGGATATCGCTTGATCCCGCTTCCTTGATGAATTCCTGGACAAGAATATTGACGTTGAGGCCGCGAAACGCCTCGATCACCGACTTGGCGCTGTTGTTGGTTTCACCCAAAACCACACCAATGCCCTGCGTACCTTCGAGCAATTTGATCACTGCTGGCGCGCCGCCAACAATCTTGAGCACTTCATCGGTCTGCTTCGGATCATGGGCGAACGCCGTGACCGGCAGGCCCAGGCCATGTTTGGCGAAAATCTGCATCGAACGCAGCTTGTCGCGCGAACGGCCGACGGCAACGCTTTCGTTCAAAGGCCATACGCCCATCATCTCGAACTGGCGCAGCACCGCGAGACCATAATGGGTGATCGATGCGCCGATGCGCGGGATTACGGCGTCAAAACCGCTCAGCGTTTCGCCATTGTACAATATGCTCGGCCGATGCGAGGTGATGTTCATCGTGCAGCGCAACGTGTTAAGGATTCTCAGTTCGTGGCCGCGTTCTTCCGCCGCCTCCACCAGACGCCGATGGGAGTAGAGTCTGGGATTCCGTGCAAGCATTGCGATTTTCATATATTATCTTTCCTGGTGCCGGCCCAGCATCCAGCGCTTGGCGCTGTTGACGAGGAAGCCCCGCTTGAGCGCCCGGCGACCTATCAGGACCGGAAATATCATCGATTGCCGATTGGCAAGCGTCATATGCCCGACCCACTCCAGTGGCCCGAGCTTCATGACTGCTTCTACCACATAACGGGTTTGCATGACACCATTACTACTCTTTATCCGGCGCTGTCCGTAAACCCGCGCTTCGCAATGATAGTCAGGAGTACCGGACCCCATCGGGATGGTAAATTGCACATAGGGTTCGCCATCTTTTTCGAAAGGCTTGATCCGGGTGGCGTGGAGCGAGGAAGTCGCTGCCCCGGTATCAACCTTGGCATGAAGATTCTTCACGCCGAATTCCGGCAAGTCGATCAGCTCGCACCAACCGATTTCGCAAGGCTCCTGGAGCTTCTTGGGGAGCCGTTTAAGCTTCGGATTATCTGCATGCGCCATCGACCGAATATCTGGCCGATGGCGCATTTTTGCGCAAGATAATTATGGCTTAGGTAACACCATAAGCCAGCATGGCATCGGCCACTTTCTTGAAGCCCGCGATATTGGCACCCTTCACATAATCGACATAGCCATCGCCCTGATCGCCATATTCGACGCATTTGCTGTGGATGCCTTCCATCAGATCGGTGAGCATCTCGCCGAGCCGCGCGTGGTTCCAGCTGATCCGCTCTGCATTCTGGCTCATTTCGAGTCCGGAGACCGCAACGCCGCCAGCATTGGCAGCCTTGCCCGGACCGTACATGATCTTCGCATCGTGGAAGACATGGACGCCTTCCAAGGTGGTCGGCATGTTGGCGCCTTCCGATACGGCAATCACGCCGTTGGCAACCAGTTCCTTGGCTTCCGCTTCATTCAACTCGTTCTGTGTCGCGCACGGCAATGCGAGATCACACGGAACACTCCAGGGGCGCGCGCCTTCATGATAGGAAGCGCCGGTAAAATGATCGGCATATTCGCTGATCCGGCCACGCGTATGGGTTTTATGATGTTTGACCCAGTCGATCTTGTCCTGATCGATACCGTCGGGATCGTGAATGAAGCCGCCGCTGTCGGAGAGTGTCAGGACTTTGCCGCCCTGTTTGGTGATCTGCTCTGCCGCGTGGGTCGCAACATTGCCGGAACCGGAAATGACCGCAGTCTTGCCGGCGATTGCATCATTCCTGTGCTTGAGCATATTCTCCATGAAATAGACCGCGCCATAGCCGGTCGCTTCTGGCCGCATCTGCGAGCCGCCATATTCGATGCCCTTGCCGGTCAGCACGCCTTCCCAGCGATTGGTGATCCGCTTATACTGGCCGAACATATAGCCGATCTCGCGTCCACCGACGCCGATATCACCGGCGGGAACGTCCGTGTCCGGTCCGATGTGCCGGTAAAGCTCGGTCATGAACGACTGGCAGAAGCGCATGACCTCCGCATCGGACTTGCCCTTCGGATTGAAGTTCGCCCCGCCCTTGCCGCCGCCCATTGGCAGTCCGGTCAGCGCGTTTTTGAAGGTCTGCTCGAACGCCAGAAATTTCAGCACGCTTTCGGTGACACTCGGATGAAAACGGATACCGCCCTTGTAAGGGCCGATGGCATTGTTGTTCTGGATACGGAAACCGCGCTGCACGCGGATGCAGTGATTGTCATCTTCCCAGCAGACGCGGAAGGATATCACCCGGTCGGGCTCGGCAATGCGCCGCAAAATCTGTGCGCTGTGATAGGCTTCTTTGTCTTCGATAAAATCGAAAATATCCATCGCGACTTCCTGCACCGCCTGAACAAATTCAGGCTGGCCCGGATTGCGCTTCTTGACGCCTTCCATGAAGGTCGGAAAATCTACATGATCGGAAACGGCCATTATATACCCCTCAAATATTGTATATCAGCGCGACCCGATTATCGCTGTCGGCATCCTCAAGCCGGCAACAAGTATATATCGATCATAGAACTATTAAGCGGCTAACGTAAAGCCTTGAGGTTGAGCCCTAATCAGCTCTCTTCATCACCTTGCCCGGCCCCGTCATCGGGCAAGACGGCGGCTGGTTTATCCGCTTCAGCAAACAACGCGGCCAGACGAGCCAGTTGCTCGCCGATCACGCCGTCCACCGCCGGAGCGATCTGGTCGACGGGAAACTCCATATAGCCACCCACTTTATAGGTGAACCGGACCACGGTGCTATCGCCCTGCGGCTGCAGCAACATCGTCAGCGTGCCGGTAACCGCTTCGCCCTGAAGCGGTCCCAGAGCACCGGACAGCCGCAGCATCTTGTTGTTGCGCGCGTAGATCACGCGCATATGCTGGACACTGCCCTCTGAGCTTTTGATATTGTCATCCGACGTCGTCCGGATCAGCTCGCAAAAGCAACCGCCGGCCTGCGGCACGAGATAGAAATTTTCGGCATTGCCGGACCAGCTGTGATCCGGGTTCCAGTAGCGAGACGGCGCGATCATCGCCTTCCAGACCGCTTCATTGCCACCGGCGATCACTGCCTGATGCTGAACGGTGAAGCCGTTGTCGGCGGTGTTGGTCACTTCCGCATTTGCGGCGGTCATGCAGCAAGCTGCTGCCATTCCCGAAATTGCGTGAAATGCCAGCTTCGCCATGACCCTATCTCCAGTGAAATTATTCAGAGCGACAGGACAGCCTCTATCGCATCATTGACTTCCGTCATGCTGCCCATGCCATCGACCTTGCGCACGATGCCGCGCGCTTCGTATATCGGCAGGATCGGCTGGGTCTTCGCCCGATATTCTTTCATGCGGGTTCGCACGGTCTCTTCATTGTCATCCGGACGGCGCTTGAATTCGCTCTTGCCGCACACATCACAGACACCTTCGACGGCAGGCTTCTTGAACTTGTCGTGATAGCCTTCGCCGCAATTGCCGCAGGTATAGCGGCCGGTGATCCGTTCGACCAGCGCGTCTTCGTCGACGACGAGCTCGATAACATAGGAAAGCGTCCGGTTTCTCGCCGCCAATATTTCGTCAAGCGATTCAGCTTGCGCAGCTGTCCGGGGATAGCCATCAAAAATAACGCCTTGATCGGGGCCTAGTTCATCCAGCTTGTCACCGATAATGCCCGAAACAACTTCGTCAGGAACCAGTTCACCGGCATCCATCAGCGCCTTGGCTTTCTTGCCAACCTCGGTACCGGCTTTTACCGCTGCGCGGAGCATGTCGCCCGTGGATAGCTGGACCATGCCATGTTCATCTTCGAGACGGCTAGCCTGAGTACCCTTACCGGCACCTGGCGGTCCCAACAAAATAATGTCCATGATTGTCCCCTGAAAATTATGATGAGTCTGATCGGCTGGGCTATCTAGCGTTTACGCCGACCGCCCTTGAGTTTGGCTTTCTTGAGCAAATCCCCATATTGCAGCGCCAGCAAATGGCTCTGGATCTGCGTCACCGTATCGACCGTCACATTGACGACAATCAACAGGCTGGTACCACCAAGGAAGAAGATCGGCAGGCTCGTCTGGGCCATGACATATTCCGGCAGGACACAGACGAAAGCCAGATAGGCCGCGCCAACCACGGTGATCCGTGTCAGCACATAATCGAGATAATCAGCGGTATTCTTGCCCGGTCGGATGCCCGGGACGAAACCACCATTTTTCTTCAGGTTCTCAGCCGTCTCTTCCGGGTTGAAGACAACCGCGGTGTAGAAGAAGCAGAAGAAGATGATGCCGGCGGCATAGAGCGCCATGTAGAGCGGCTGACCGTGGGCCAGATACTGGTTCAAGGAGATGACAAAATCGCCAAACCATGTTTCGCCGGCGGTCGCATTGCCGGCAAACTGGCTGACCGTCAGCGGCATCAACAAGAGCGAGGATGCGAAGATCGGCGGGATCACGCCTGCAGTATTCACCTTGAGCGGCAAATGGCTGCGGTCGGCCTGCATGACACCATGCTGGGTGGCGCGTTTCGGATATTGGATCAGCACCCTTCTCTGGGCGCGTTCCATGAAGCTGATGAACAAGACCAGACCGGCAACCATCGCGATCAGGCCGACGATGGTCAGCGCGCTGATCGAACCGGTGCGGCTGCCTTCCATCAGATTGCCCACAAAGGTTGGCATCTGGGCGACAATGCCGGCCATGATGATCAGCGAGATACCGTTACCGATACCGCGGCTGGTGATCTGCTCACCCAGCCACATCAGGAACAATGTACCGCCAACAAGGCTGATAACCGCGCCAACGCGGAACATATAGCCGGGCTCTACAACTGCCTGCAGACCGGACTGGGAAGCAAAGCTCTCCAGCCCGACAGCAATGAAATAACCTTGAACGGCGGTCAGGCCAACCGTGCCGTAGCGGGTATATTGATTGAGTTTCTTGCGCCCGGACTCGCCTTCTTTTTTGACCGCAGCCAAAGTCGGCGAGAGCGCCGCTGCCAGCTGGACAACAATCGAAGCGGTAATATAAGGCATCACGCCCAGCGCGATAAGGCTCATCCGCTCGAGCGAACCGCCTGAAAATGTATTGAAAATATCGAGAACGCCGCCACGGGTCTGATCGTAGAGATCAGCCAGAACGACCGGATCCACGCCCGGCAGCGGAACAAAGCTGAGAAGACGGAAAATGATAAGCGCGCCAAGCGTAAACCAGATACGTTTACGCAATTCGGTCGCTTCGCCAAATTTTGCCAGGCTTAGATTAGCTGCGACCTGATCGGCTCTTGATGCCATGCTTGACTTCCCTGCCCACTATTAGTTTGCAACGCGCCCCTGCGGAGGCAGAGGCCCATCTCCAACTATTGCGACTTGCTGCAATCTCCGGAGATGAATAGCTGCTTTTGCAGCTATGCAACCCGCCCCATATCGGATGTTAGTGCATCAAAAACAAGGGGCCAGAAAAAGAGGCGCTAAAACTAGCGCCTCTCGAAGATCAATCGTTCTTTTTGGCCTTGTTTGCGGCTTTTTTCTCGCGCGCAGGCTTGGAAGCCACAGCCTTTTTCTCGCCCTTGGGACGACGTTCGCCACCCGCTGGAAGAATTTCGACCTTGCCGCCAGCTTTTTCGACCGCTGCAACAGCAGCTTTCGAAGCACCGGCAACGGTGATCGTGATTTTGGCTTTCAATTCGCCTTTGGCAAGCAGACGGACGCCGTCCTTGCCGCCACGAGCGAGACCAGCAGCTTTCAGCGTTGCGTGGTCGATCGTGCCTTTGCCATCGAGGCTTTTGCTGTCGATGAACTTCTGGATCATGCCCAGGTTCACTTCCGCATAATCTGTGCCGAACGGGTTGTTGAAACCGCGTTTCGGGAGACGCATGTGGAGCGGCATCTGGCCGCCTTCAAATCCGTTGATGGAAACACCGGAACGGGACTTCTGGCCCTTTTGGCCCCGTCCGCCGGTTTTGCCTTTGCCCGAGCCGATGCCCCGGCCAACGCGCATGCGCGACTTGCGTGCGCCTTCATTGTCTTTAAGTTCGTTTAATTTCATGTCTTGTACTCGCTTTCGCTTTTATGCGCACGGAAGTCTCGGGTGTTACCCTTCGAGAACTTCCACCAGATGATGTACTTTGCCGATCATACCGCGGACTTCTGCAGTATCTTCCAGTTCGGAAACGCGGTGCATCTTGTTGAGGCCGAGACCGATCAGCGTTTTGCGCTGCGATTCCGGACGACGGATCGGAGATCCGATCTGCTTGATTTTAATTTTAGCCATCAAAATTACTCCGTAACTGCCGCGGCATCTGCTGCCACTTCAGCAGCCGAACCGCCAGCACGTGCAAGCAGGTCGGTCACTTTCTTGCCGCGTCGCTGGGACACGGATTTCGGGCTCGACTGATCTGCCAGTGCGGCAAAAGTTGCGCGGATCATGTTGTAAGGATTGGCTGTACCATTCGACTTGGTCACAACGTCGGAAACGCCGAGGCTTTCGAAAACGGCACGCATTGGACCACCGGCAATAATACCGGTACCAGCTGGTGCCGAACGAACGGTAACGTTACCGGCGCCAAATTGGCCAGTGCCATCATGGTGCAGGGTACGGCCTTCACGAAGCGGTACGCGAACCATCGACTTCTTTGCAGCAGCCGTTGCTTTGGTAATGGCTTCAGGCACTTCGCGTGCCTTGCCCTTGCCGAAGCCGGCACGGCCCTTGCCGTCGCCAACCACAACCAGTGCTGCAAAACCGAAGCGCTTACCGCCCTTAACAGTTTTGGAAACGCGGTTGATGTGAACCAATTTCTCGATCAGCTCTTCGCCGCCGTCATTGTTGCCACGACCACCGCGATTGTTACGTCCGCCGCCACGATTGTCGCGACCGCCACCGCGGTTGTCACGGTTGCCACCGCCGCCACCACGGTTTCCACCGCGAGCAGGACGATCGGGAGCGCCACCGGTTTTAGCTTCAGGCGCTACAGCAGCTGCTGGCTGATTGCCTTCACCGGTCGTGCCTGGCTTTGCCGCGCCTTCTGGTGTTGTGTTCTCTTCAGCCATATTAAAACTCCAATCCGCCTTCACGTGCTGCGTCGGCCAGAGCCTTCACACGTCCGTGAAACAGGAACCCGCCACGGTCAAAAATTACTTCTTTAACGCCTGCCTTCTTGGCGGCTTCGGCTACGCGCTTGCCAACATCGGCAGCAGCGTTGCTATCCGCGCCGGTTTTGACCGAAGACACTTTGTCAATGGTCGAAGCGGAAGCCAGCGTTTTGCCCTCGGCATCGTCGATAACCTGGGCATAGATATGCCGGCTCGTACGATGGACGGACAAACGAGGCTTTGAGAGCCCGCGCTTCCGCAATTTGCTGCGTACGCGTTGCTGGCGCCGTTTGAACTGAGAAATATTCGCCATGGCTTATTTCTTCTTCCCTTCTTTGCGGAAAATATATTCGCCGCGATATTTAATACCCTTGCCTTTATACGGTTCGGGCTTGCGCCAGCGACGTATTTCGGCAGCGACCTGGCCAACTTGCTGTTTGTCCATGCCGGTGATTTCGATCGTTGTCTGATCGGGTGTCTTGATCTCGATACCGTCCGGGATCGCGAAGTTCACATCATGGCTGTAACCGAGTTGCAAATTCAGGTTCTTGCCCTGAGCTGCTGCACGATAACCAACGCCGTTGATTTCCAGAACCTTGGTAAAGCCGGCGGTAACGCCATCGACCAGATTCTGTACCAAAGTACGCTGCATTCCCCAGAATGCGCGAGCGGTTTTCGACTTGTTTGCTGGTTTGACCAGCAATCCACCGTCGCTCAGTTCGTAAGTCAGATCATCAACCATCGGGGTCGAAAGCTCGCCCTTTGGTCCTTTGACCTTGACTAGGCCATCTTCCATCACGGCAGTAACGCCGTCCGGAATAGCCACTGATTTTTTGCCAATACGGGACATGATTAGAATACCTCAGCCAGTACTTCGCCGCCGACCTTCGCCTGACGCGCTTCTGCGTCAGAGAGAACACCTTGTGGCGTCGATACGATTGTTATGCCCAAGCCGTTGCGAACCCGTGGCAGATCTTCCGAACCGCTATAGACACGACGACCAGGCTTTGAAACACGGGCCACGTGGCGAATTGCCGGTTGGCCTTCAAAATATTTCAGTTCAATCCGCAGACCGGGGTGCTTGTTGACCTCTTCTTCGCTGTAGCCACGAATATAACCTTCGCGCTGCAACACTTCGAGGACGGCACCACGCAATTTGGACGCAGGTGTTACGACGCTGTCTTTGCGTGCCTGTTGTCCGTTACGGATACGGGTGAGCATGTCACCCAAGGGATCGGTAAAAGCCATATTATCTCTCCCTTACCAGCTTGATTTCGTTACGCCGGGAATCAGACCTTTATTGGCCATGTCTCTCAGCTCGATGCGGCACAGGCGGAACTTGCGGTAATAACCGCGAGGCCGTCCTGTGGTTTCACAGCGGTTGCGCACGCGGGTTGGATTCGCGTTCCGCGGAATTTCCGCCATTTTGAGGCGCGCCATCAAACGTTCGGTCTCGTCAAGAGACTCGTCTGCTGCCATCGCCTTCAGTTTCGCATAACGACCGGCGAACTTCTTCACCATCCGTTTGCGTTTTTCGTTTCTGTTAATGGAACTCAGTTTCGCCATGACTTAAGTTCTCGTCCTTCCGTATAATGAAGCGCTCATGCGGCTTCTTTTTCTTCCGATTGTTCCTCTTTAGGGAACGGGAAACCAAATAATGCCAGAAGCGCACGCGCCTCGTCGTCTGTTTTTGCAGTAGTCGTCACAATCACGTCCATGCCGCGGACAACGTCAATGTCGTCATAGGCGACTTCGGGGAAAATGATCTGCTCTTTCAGGCCCATGGCAAAATTTCCACGACCGTCAAAGCTTTTCGGATTCAAACCCCTGAAATCCCGGATACGAGGCATAGCAACGGTCACCAGACGATCGATAAATTCGTACATCCGTTCCCGGCGCAGATTGACTTTACAGCCAATCGGCATGCCTTCACGCAATTTGAACGTCGCGATCGAGTTTTTCGCTTTGGTAATCACTGGCTTCTGGCCCGCGATCAATTCCATTTCGGCTGCAGCAGTTGCAACTTTCTTCTTGTCCTGACTACCTTCGCCAACACCCATGTTGATGGTGACCATGGTGATCCGAGGAACTTCCATGTGGTTGGAGTAGTTGAACTTTTCCTGCATCGCTTTGACGATTTCCTCGTCATATTTGGTGCGCATGCGGGGGATATATTTTTTATCAGCCATCGACTTTCTCCCCGGACTTTACAGCGATACGCTGCATCTTTCCGTCTTCTGTCTTTTCAAATCGGACCCGCGTCGGCTTGCCGTCTTTCGGATCCGCCAGAGCCACTTTGCTGATGTGCATCGCCGCTTCGCGTCGCTCGAGGCCACCCTGAGGGCTTGCCTGGGTTGGCTTGCGGTGACGAATAGCAATATTCACACCGGAAACGATAAGCTTGCCGTCTTTCGGCATCACTTTGGTGACTTCGCCCGACTTGCCCTTGTCCTTGCCGGACAGGATCACGACGGTGTCGCCTTTTTTGATCTTTGCATTGGCCATGATTAAATTACCTCCGGCGCAAGGCTGATGATTTTCATATGCTTTTTCGCACGCAGTTCACGAACCACGGGGCCAAAAATACGGGTGCCGATAGGCTCCTGGTTGTTGTTCACCAAAACCGCTGCATTGCTGTCGAACCGAATGACCGATCCGTCCTTGCGACGAATGTCTTTCTTGGTACGAACGATCACCGCACGGTGAACGTCGCCCTTCTTGACCTTGCCGCGCGGTGCTGCTTCCTTGATCGATACGACAATGATGTCGCCGACGCCGGCAAAGCGACGCTTCGAGCCGCCCAGCACCTTGATGCACTGCACGCGTTTGGCGCCGCTATTGTCAGCGACCTCCAGGTTCGATTGCATCTGGATCATGGATCCAATTCCTTCTTCATAAACCCGGATAACCGGGCGTTTCCTACTTCGTCACCCCGGCAGACCCGGGATATTCTAAACTATTCGGCTGCTGGCGTCGCTTCGGCTTTTTCTTCTGCCGCTGGCTTCACTGGCGCCTTGATCTTTTCGTCTTTCGGATCGCTAGCCGTAATCTCGCTGACCGTCGGTGTTGCGACACCGGCTGCTGCGCCGACCCGTTCCAGAACTTTCCAGGTCTTCAGCTTGGAAATCGGACGGGTTTCTTCAATCCGTACGGTTTCGCCGAGGCTGATTTCATTGTTTTCATCATGCGCATGATATTTTTTCGAGCGCCGGATGATTTTTCCGTAAAGCGGGTGCTTCACCTTGCGTTCGACATTGACGACAACAGTCTTGTCGCCCTTGTCTGACACAACCGTGCCGGTGAGAATACGTTTTGGCATATCGGTTCCTTACGCCTTAGCTTCTGCGGGAGCGGCGCTTGCACGCTCGGCCTGCAATGTTTTGATCCGGGCGATCGTGCGACGCACTTCCCGCGTCCGGCTTGGTTTTTCGAGCTGATTGGTCGCAGCCTGGAAACGCAGGTTAAATGCCTCGCGCTTCAGTTCGCCCAGTTCGGTCTCGAGCTGATCGTCGGTTTTGGTCCGCAAATCTTCTGTTTTCATGCTCATCTAGCTTAACCTTCCAGATGTGACGTATCGCCGAGGCGGGCCACAACCTTTGTCTTGATCGGGAGCTTCATCGCTGCCCGCTCGAAAGCGACTGCTGCAATCGGTCCGGGAACGCCGTCCAGTTCGAACAGAATCCGGCCTGGTTTTACCCGAGCAGCCCAATATTCTACCGAGCCCTTACCCTTACCCTGACGAACTTCGGCAGGTTTTTTGGATACTGGCACATCCGGGAAAATCCGGATCCACAACCGGCCCTGACGCTTGATGTGACGCGTGATCGCACGGCGGGCCGCTTCGATCTGACGCGCGGTAATCCGGTCAGGTTCCATGGCTTTCAGGCCATAGCTACCGAAATTCAGGCTAGAACCACCTGGCGCCTTGCCTTTAATCCGGCCTTTAAAAGCCTTGCGGAACTTATGTTTCTTGGGTTGCAGCATGATGCTCTACCTATTCCTCAAAAATCAACGTTGGTGCTGCGGACGGACGCCGGAAGTTTGTGCTTCCACATTCAACCGGTCCTGAGCCATCGGGTCGTGACCCAATATCTCGCCTTTAAAAATCCAGACCTTGATACCGATAATGCCGTAAGCGGTCAGCGCTTCATATTCAGCATAGTCGATATTGGCGCGCAGCGTATGAAGCGGCACGCGGCCTTCACGATACCATTCAACGCGGGCAATTTCTGCTCCGCCCAAACGGCCACCGCAAACAATCTTAATTCCTTCAGCACCCAGACGAAGAGCGGACTGAACCGCACGCTTCATGGCACGACGGAAAGCAACGCGGCGGATCAGCTGATCACCAATGCCCTGCGCTACCAGCTTCGCGTCGACTTCCGGCTTGCGGATTTCAACGATGTTCAAAGAAACGTCACCGGACGACATGTCGCTCAGCTTGCGACGCAGCTTTTCGATATCCGCGCCTTTCTTGCCGATGATAACACCAGGACGTGCAGCATAGATCGAAATGCGGCAAGTTTTTGCCGGACGCTCGATCACTACCTTCGAAATCGCCGCCTGTGGCAGTTCTTTAAAGATAAATTTGCGCATCTTGATGTCTTCCATCAAGAGGTCGCCGTAATTGGAACCTTCCGCATACCAGCGAGAGTCCCAGGTCCGGTTGATCTGCAGGCGAAGCCCGATAGGATTACTCTTTTGACCCATGGTTACGCCTCTTCCTCTTCATGCTCGCGCACGACAATGCGAACGCGGCTAAATGGCTTGATAATCTTGGCTGAACGACCACGAGCACGCGCTTTCCAGCGCTTCATCGTGATTGACTTGCCGACGCTCGCTTCGTGAACGATCAATGCGTCAACATCCAGATTGTGATTATTCTCGGCATTGGCGATTGCTGAAGCGAGAACCTTGCTGACATCCTTGGCCATCGACTTCTTGGAGAAGGACAGGATGTTCAAAGCGTCTTCCGCTTTCCGGCCACGGATCAGCTGTGCAACCAAGTTGAGCTTCTGGGCAGAACCACGGATGGAATTGCCTACAGCCAAAGCTTCATTATCGCCAACCCGGCGGGGTGATGATGCCTTACCCATTATTTCTTGCCTTTTTTGTCAGCGCCATGGCCGTAGTAGTTACGCGTTGGTGCGAACTCGCCAAGCTTGTGACCGACCATGTCTTCATTCACCGATACCGGGATGAATTTCATGCCGTTGTAAACGCTGAAGGTCAGGCCGACGAAATCAGGCAATACGGTGGAACGACGCGACCAGGTCTTGATCGGTGTACGAACACTGTTTTCCTGCGCAGTCTGCGCTTTTTTCAGCAGGTGGAGGTCAACAAATGGACCTTTTTTGATGGAACGAGCCATGCTTACCTCTTCTTCTTCGCGTGACGCGACCGGATGATCATCTTGTCAGTCGATTTATTGCTACGGGTACGAGCACCCTTGGTTGGCTTACCCCATGGCGTAACGGGATGACGACCACCGGAAGTCCGGCCTTCACCACCACCATGCGGGTGATCGACTGGGTTTTTCGCAACACCGCGAGTAAGAGGACGACGTCCCTTCCAGCGGGTGCGGCCTGCCTTGCCGAAATTCTGGTTCGAATTGTCGGGGTTGGAAACCGCGCCAACAGTCGCCATGCAATCAGAGCGAAGATAGCGTTGCTCACCGCTTTTCAGGCGAACAATAACCATACCGCGATCACGACCAACAATCTGGACATAAGCACCAGCCGAGCGAGCGATCTGGCCGCCCTTGCCTGGCTTCATTTCAACATTGTGAACGATCGTACCAACCGGCATCTGCGACAGCAACATTGCGTTGCCAGGCTTCACGTCGGTCTTTTTGCCAGCAATCACGCTGTCGCCAACGTCGAGACGCTGCGGCGCAATGATATAGGCCAGCTCGTCGTCTTCATATTTGATCAGCGCGATAAAGGCAGTACGGTTCGGATCATATTCGAGCCGTTCAACCGTAGCAGACATATCCCATTTGCGCCGCTTGAAGTCGACGAGACGATATTTCTGCTTGTGACCACCAGCGATGCCGCGTGACGTGACATGGCCTTTGTTGTTCCGGCCACCGGTCTTGTTCTTGCCTTCGACAAGCTTCTTGACAGGCTTGCCCTTCCAGAGGCCGCTCTTGTCGACCAGGATAAGACCACGCCGGGCGGGGCTTGTCGGTTTATAGGATTTTAATGCCATGTGCCCTTAAACTCCCGTGGTGATGTCAATGGTCTGGCCTTCGGCCAAAGTGACAACAGCCTTTTTGATGTCGTTGCGAGTGTAGGGACGACCCTTCCACTTCTTGGTCTTGCCCTTTTGCACCAGCGTGTTGACGTTTTTGACTTTGACATCAAACAACGCCTCGATGGCTGCCTTGATCTGCGGCTTGGTTGCGGTGTTCGCAACCTTGAATACCACAGCGTTATGCTCGCTGAGCAAGGTCGATTTTTCGGTGATATGCGGGCCGACAATTACGTCATAGTGACGAATATCGACTGCTTCTTTTTTAGCCATTGAAGCGCGCCTCCAGCTTTTCTACCGCTGCGCGCGTCAGCACCAGGGTTTCATGGTTCAGAATGTCATAAACATTGGCACCAGCAGCTGGCATCACATTGACGCGTGGAATGTTGTTCGAAGCTTTCGAGAAAGTTTCATTCACAGCATCGCCGTCCATGATCAGCGCCGTCTTGCCAAAACCGAGCTTTGAAATATTGGCCAAGAGTGCCTGTGTTTTGGCCTCCTTGAAATCGATATTTTCGAGCACGATCAGGTTGTTATTTTTGACCTTGTCGCTCAGCGCCATTTTCAGACCCAGAGCGCGAACTTTCTTGTTCAGCGATGGATTGAAATCACGCTTGCGAGCACCGTGGGCTTTACCACCACCGATGAAGATAGGAGCACGACGATCACCATGACGAGCGGTACCGCCGCCCTTTTGATTGCCGTATTTCTTACCGGTACGAGCAACGTCTGAACGCTCGCGGGTCGGACGGGCCGTTCCGCGTGCTTTTTCGCGCTGCCAGTTGACGACACGGTGAAGAATATCTGCGCGCGCTTCGATACCGAAGACATCATCGTTCAATTCGATGTCGCCTTTGGCTTTCGCGTCGAGGGTTATCACTTTCAATTTCATGGCTTAGCCCTCCTTCCCTGCATCATCTGCAGCATCAGATTTCTCATCTGCCGTTTTTTCTGCCGGAGCGTCGGCTGCTGCCGCTACTTCTGCATCGGTTGGACCAGTTGGCGCTTCGATCGCTGCATCCGCTTCGATCATGCCAGCCGGCGCATCTTCAGTCGCTGTTTCATCCGCGTTACGGCGCATAGCACCCGGGAATGGAACACCTTCAGGAAGAGCAACCTTGACGGCGTCCTTAACCAGAAGCCAGCCGCCCTTGGAACCGGGAACGCTGCCGCGTACGAAGATCAAACCGCGAGCGGCGTCTGTACGGACGATTTCCAGATTTTGCTGAGTGCGGTTTCTCGCGCCCATATGGCCGGCCATTTTCTTGCCCTTGAAAACCTTGCCCGGATCCTGGTTTTGACCAGTAGAACCATGGGCACGGTGAGAGATAGAAACACCATGAGTTGCGCGCATACCGCCGAAACCCCAACGCTTCATCGCACCGGCAAAGCCTTTACCCTGGGTAACACCCTGGATATCGACCATCTGGCCGGCAATGAAATGGTCAGCAGTTACGGTAGCACCGATAGGGAGCAAAGCATCTTCGCTATCAACCCGGAATTCGGCAACCCGCGCCTTTGGCTCAACTTCTGCCTTGGCAAAAGCTTCACGCTGTGGCTTGTTTACATTTTTCGCTTTACGGGCACCTGCACCAAGCTGAACGGCAAAATAGCCATCACGTTCCTGATTGCGGGCTCCGACAACCTGACATTCTTCCAGAGAAAGAACGGTAACCGGCACATGCCGTCCGTCTTCCTGAAACAAGCGGGTCATCCCCATTTTTTTCGCGATCACGCCTGTACGCACGATCAATCTCCTTCACAGAGGCCGAACGAACCATTTCGCCCGGCTTGCCAGCCCAAATTGTCATGCGTCACCCCGTCCGGGCTGTAATAGTTCCGGAAAATCCGGAACGAGACGGAGGACGCTGCCCGGTGAAAACCGGCGGTATCCTGTCGTTCGTCTAATCTCCGCCTGGGCGGAAATCTCCAATCAATTGGCTCAGGCCAGCTTGATCTCGACATTTACACCAGCAGCGAGGTCGAGCTTCATCAAAGCATCGACAGTCTGCGGCGTTGGCTGCACGATATCGAGCAACCTTTTATAGGTCCGGACCTCGAACTGCTCGCGAGACTTTTTGTCTACGTGCGGCCCGCGGTTAACGGTGAATTTTTCAATGTGCGTTGGCAAAGGTATCGGCCCACGGATCAGAGCGCCAGTGCGGCGTGCAGTATCAGCGATATCGCCGGTCGCTTGATCTAGAACCCGATGATCGAATGCCTTCAAGCGAATGCGAATATTTTGCGTTTCCATGTACCTGTTACCAATGTCAAAGAGCCAAAAATAAACCGCCCCGATTTTCTAACGAAAAAGGCCGGAGCGGCGAAAAAACTGGCTGCCCGAATCACCGATCCGGGCAGCGAGGCGTTCCTATATTACTTTGTTACGTTGCTGACAACCCCTGATCCAACGGTACGTCCACCTTCGCGAATAGCGAAGCGAAGACCCGGATCCATAGCGATTGGAGCAATCAGTTTAACACCGATCGTAACGTTATCACCTGGCATAACCATCTCAGTGCCTTCAGGAAGGATCACTTCGCCGGTTACGTCGGTCGTACGGAAGTAGAACTGCGGACGATAGTTGGCGAAGAAAGGCGTATGACGGCCACCTTCGTCTTTCGACAGCACGTAAACTTCAGCCGAGAACTCGGTATGCGGCGTAATCGAACCTGGCTTGCAGAGAACCTGGCCACGTTCAACCGAATCACGGTCGACGCCACGGATCAAGGCACCAATGTTGTCGCCAGCCTGACCGGAGTCGAGCAGCTTGCGGAACATTTCAACGCCGGTAACGGTGGTCTTCGTGGTATCTTTGATACCAACGATTTCACATTCGTCACCAACATTCACGATGCCGGTTTCAACACGGCCGGTAACAACCGTACCACGACCGGAAATCGAGAACACGTCTTCGATTGGCATCAGGAATGCCTGGTCAACTGGACGTTCTGGCTGAGGAATGGCTTCGTCGACAGCTTTCATCAGTTCAAGAATCTTGTTCTTGCCGATTTCGTCGTCGCGGCCTTCGAGCGCAGCCAGGGCAGAACCGGATACGATTGGAATGGCATCGCCATCAAAGTCATAATAAGACAGAAGCTCGCGGATTTCCATTTCAACCAGCTCGAGCAGCTCTTCGTCGTCGACCTGATCAACCTTGTTCATGAAAACAACAAGCGCAGGAACACCAACCTGACGAGCGAGCAGGATGTGCTCACGAGTCTGTGGCATCGGGCCGTCAGCAGCGTTAACCACGAGAATAGCGCCATCCATCTGCGCCGCGCCGGTGATCATGTTCTTCACATAGTCAGCATGGCCTGGGCAATCGACGTGCGCATAGTGGCGGGCTTCGGTTTCATATTCGACGTGTGCGGTCGAAATGGTGATGCCGCGCTCACGCTCTTCAGGCGCTTTGTCAATATTTGCGAAGTCCACTGCTGCACCGCCGGTGGTTTCAGCAAGAACCTTGGTGATCGCCGCAGTCAACGTCGTTTTGCCATGGTCAACATGACCGATGGTGCCGATGTTGCAGTGCGGCTTGTTGCGCTCAAACTTCTCTTTAGCCATTTTATTTTACCTCTGATTTTCTATCATCTTGATAGTCTGCGCCGCGCTTTGGCGAGACTCTCTAATTCTGTCAACACCCTTTTGCCGGTCCGGGACATTTCCCGTCAGACCCGCACAAAAGGAAAGCGCGTTACCTCGAAAAGGAGTGGCGGTTAAGCCATTTTCTCCTTGATCTCTTCTGCCACGTTGTTCGGCACTTCCTCATAGTGAGAAAATTGCATCGAATATTGTGCACGTCCCTGACTGAAGGAACGCAATTCGTTCACATAACCGAACATGTTGGCGAGCGGCACCATGGCGTCCACAGCCTGTGCGATACCGCGTGTGTCAGTACCCTGGATTTGGCCACGGCGAGAGTTAAGATCGCCGATCACATCACCAAGATAGTCTTCCGGAGTGATCACTTCAACTTTCATGATCGGTTCAAGCAATTTGATACCGGATTTCTGGGCCGCTTCGCGCATTGCTGCACGACCGGCGATTTCAAATGCCAGCGCCGAACTATCAACATCATGATAGGCACCGTCATAGACACGAATGTCAAAGTCGATGATCGGGAAGCCGATCAAAGAACCGGTTTCAGCCGTTTCGCGCATACCTTTTTCGACCGACGGGATATATTCTTTCGGAATATTACCGCCCTTGACTTCATCGCTGAAGGTAATGCCCGATCCACGCTCGCCCGGCGTGACCTCGAACTTGATACGCGCGAACTGACCGGAACCGCCGGACTGCTTCTTATGTGTGTAATCAATGTCGACAGCCTTGCCGATGGATTCGCGATAAGCAACCTGCGGCGCACCAACATTGGCTTCGACCTTAAACTCGCGACGCATACGGTCGACGAGAATGTCGAGGTGAAGCTCGCCCATGCCCTTGATGATCGTCTGACCCGATTCGTGGTCAGTGGTCACCCGGAAGGACGGATCTTCAGCAGCCAGGCGATTCAGGGCAACGCCCATCTTTTCCTGGTCAGCCTTGGTCTTTGGCTCAACGCTAAGCTCGATAACCGGCTCGGGGAATTCCATGCGTTCGAGAATGATCGGCTTCTCGGAATTACAGAGCGTATCGCCGGTCGTGGTGGTTTTCATACCTGCCAGAGCTACGATGTCGCCTGCGAACGCCTCTTCAATGTCCTTACGGTCATTGGAGTGCATTTCGAGAATACGGCCGACTTTTTCTTTCTTGTCCTTGACCGAGTTCAATACCGTGCCTTTTTCCAGCTTGCCGGAATAGATGCGGCAGAAGGTCAGCGTACCCACGAACGGATCGTTCATCACCTTGAAGGCAAGCGCGGAGAATGGCGCGTCATCAGATGATGCACGTGTATCTTCGGTTTCGCCGTCGAGCAACACGCCCTTAATGGCAGGAACGTCGAGCGGGCTCGGCATATAATCGACAATGGCGTCGAGCAAAGGCTGGACACCCTTGTTCTTGAACGCGGAGCCGCAAAGCACAGGCACGAAGCTCTGGTTCAGCGTACCCTTGCGGATAAGCTTCTTAAGCGTCGCAGCATCAGGCAGATTGCCTTCGAGATAGGCTTCCATGATGTCATCATCCTGGTCGACAGCAAGCTCGATCAGCTTCTCGCGATATTCAGCCGCTTCGTCGGCCATGTCCGCAGGAATTTCACCATAAGTATATTCAGCACCGAGATCTTCGTTCTTCCAGGTGATCGAACGCTCGTTGACCAGGTCCACCAGACCGACCAGATCGGCTTCGATACCGATAGGAAGATACAGAACAGCAGGGGTCGCGCCGAGACGTTCTACAATCGAATCGACGCAGAATTTGAAGTTGGCGCCGGTGCGGTCGAGCTTGTTGATGAAGCACATCCGCGGCACTTTATATTTGTCAGCCTGGCGCCATACGGTTTCGGACTGTGGCTCAACGCCGGCAACGCCGTCGAAACAGGCTACCGCGCCATCGAGCACACGCAGCGAACGTTCAACTTCAATCGTGAAGTCAACGTGGCCTGGCGTATCAATGATGTTGATCCGGTGTTCTGGACCCTGACGGTCTTCGGCATTCCAGAAACAGGTGGTCGCAGCAGAGGTAATGGTAATACCACGCTCCTGCTCCTGCTCCATCCAGTCCATCGTCGCCGCGCCATCATGCACTTCGCCGATTTTATAGGACTTGCCCGTATAGAAAAGAATACGTTCGGTCGTTGTTGTCTTACCAGCGTCAATATGGGCCATAATGCCGATATTGCGATATCGTTCGAGCGGATGGCTGCGTGCCATAGTCTGTACTCCAATATGTGGGGAACCAATTTCTGGCCGCCCTATAGTGAAATGGGCTGAACAATGCCAGCCCCGATTAAATCGAAATCTTGATTAAAGTCCGTTCGCACCGAGCTTGTCGAAGTGCCTCGATCGAGAATGATTTCCCTGACGAGAAGCGCCCTTCGACAGGCTCAGGACGAACGGTCTAAATTACCTACCAGCGGTAGTGAGCAAATGCGCGGTTGGCTTCAGCCATTTTGTGCGCATCTTCCCGCTTCTTCACTGCATTGCCACGGTTGTTCGACGCATCGAGGATTTCACCCGACAGGCGTGCGGCCATTGTGGTTTCGCTGCGACCGCGAGCGGCAGAGATCATCCAGCGGATTGCCAGAGCCTGCGCACGTTCGGGACGCACTTCGACGGGAACCTGATAGGTCGCACCACCAACACGGCGGCTGCGAACTTCGATGCCCGGCTTGATATTGTTCAGAGCATCATGAAACAGTTGCAAAGGATCTTTTTTCGCCTTGGCTTCAACCGTGTCAAAGGCACCATATACGATGCGCTCTGCGGTGGATTTCTTACCATCCATCATCAGGTTGTTCATGAATTTCGAAAGGATAAGATCCTTGAATTTTGGATCGGGCAAAATGACCCGTTTTTCGGGACGACGACGACGTGACATATATTATAACTCCGAAACTGAAACTATTTAGGACGCTTGGCGCCATATTTCGAACGGCTCTGCTTCCGGTCCTTGACACCCTGGGTATCGAGAACACCGCGCAGTACGTGATAACGCACACCGGGAAGATCGCGAACACGGCCGCCGCGGATCAGGACAACACTATGTTCCTGAAGGTTATGACCTTCACCTGGAATATAGCTGATGACCTCGCGCTGGTTGGTCAGGCGAACCTTGGCAACTTTACGCAGAGCGGAGTTTGGTTTCTTTGGAGTCGTTGTGTAGACACGGGTACAAACGCCACGTTTCTGTGGGTTGGCTTCCATGGCCGGCACCTTGGACTTCGTCTTCTGGGGCACCCGCCCTTTACGGACGAGCTGGTTAATCGTTGGCATAAAGTCTTCACCTTATAGTAGAATTGTCCTGCAGTATGCAGGGGTTACTCTCACCGCCCAATTTGACGGCAAGTGTTTTGCCTATGTAAGTTTTCTGCGGCGTCGAGCGGAGCCCGAAGAAGCGGAAGCGCGGCCCTTAGACGGGATTCGGGCGAGGGTCAAGGGTGTGGGGATCTGTATCCCGGCTCGGACCAGAGCCTTGCTGCCAGGTAAAAATAAAGAGATATTTATAGGCTAGTTCTTGACAAAACTACAACAGCACTAGCAAATACAGCAAATTGCTTAGGGGGGAAGCACATTTGACTTTAATTATCTCAAATAATGAGCGAGCGCAGAACCTATACGAGCGTATTCTGAACCAAATCTCGAGCAATCTAGACGATTACTCACTATTGATAGTCCAGCACATTCTCCCAAATTCCATTCCTCTGTTTAAAGCCCTTAGATCAAAGTTCAAGGTTTCTGGAATTATCCCAAAAAGAAAATCAATCAATCCCAGCACATTGAGTCAGTTAGAAAATTCTGACCCCCCATTTCTGGTGTTAAACTGCACAAGAGATCAGCTAAACGACGCTCAGTACTTAAAAAACAATGTGCTGTCCCAAATTGGCGATAAAAAGCTTATAATATTGGATATTGGGGGATATTTTGCAAAACCCATACCTCTATTGCACAAAGTATTTGGAAGTCAGATGGCCGGTATCGTTGAAGATACTGAGAACGGACATCAAAAATACGAGGCATTCCGAGGCAAACTTAGTAAAAAGAGCGAAAAACTTCCCTTTCCTGTATTTTCGGTTGCAAGAAGTCCATTAAAAGAACCTGAGGATTATCTGGTCGGGCAGTCAGTCGTGTATTCTACGGAAAACGTATTGCGAGAGCATAACACTTTATTGAACAATAAAATTGTTCTAGTTATCGGCTATGGTAAAATTGGAAAAAGCATAGCAAACTCTCTAGCAGTCCGAAACGTTTCGGTCTGGGTTCACGACAATGATCCCATTAAACGTGCGCAAGCAATGTCGCATGGATTTCATGTCCCCAACAGACAGAAAGCGATTAGCGAATCTGATCTGATTTTTGGCGCAACTGGTAACAAATCGCTAACACAAAAAGATTTTGAGAGTCTAAAGCATCAGTCTTTCGTCTGCTCGGTAACATCGGCTGACGACGAGTTTGAATTTGGAGAACTTAGGCAAAAATATGGACACCGCTCCACTAACGCAAACGGTGAGATTTTCGATGTTGATAGCGATCGGCGTTTTCATCTGTTGAACGAGGGTAATGCCATCAATTTTCTTCATGGAGCCGTACTAGGAACGTACATTTATTTGGTCGCTTGTGAACTAATTTATTGCATTCGGAAAATCATTGATCTTGGCGAAAATGCCCACACTGACCGGATTAGTACGCTCAACACACAAGAAAGGCGAGACCTTGCTGCTATGTGGGTAGAGGAGTTTAAAAATGGTGACTCTTGATCAGGCTGAGGCTTTACGCAAGTTAGAGGCGACTTGCCATTCGTATCTGCGACTTTGTGCACCTCGATCGCCACACGAAATGGATAGGATACGTCCACTCTTGAATCGAATTGAATCGAAATCAAATATGTGGGACCGAAGTGACATGCGCGGCCATATCACAGCCAGCGCACTTGCGCTGCATCGCTCGTCAAAAACGTGTCTCTTCGTAGAGCATCTTGCCATCGGCTCATTCTTGCTTCCGGGCGGGCATTGCGACCCATATGAAGCCCCTCATGAGACAGCAATCAGGGAGTTTGTTGAAGAAACAGGAATTTCTGATCTCACAGTTGATGCTTGGCACCTCCAAAATGACTTGACGCCTTTGGATATCGACGTGCACCCAATTCGAGAAAATCCTCAAAAGTCAGAAAGCGATCACCTTCATTTTGATTTCAGATACATCCTCAATGTTGACAATCGCGATAAAATCAATTTTTCGAAAAATGAAATAAAATCGGCATCTTGGGTGCAATTAGACAAATTGAAAGAATTTTACCCCACGCTTAGAAAAAAACTGGAGTCGTTACGATGAAATTACGTTCTGCAAAAGAGATTGATTCTTTACCAATGGGTCGTATTCTTATTGGAAAAAACGGTCATCTGATGCGCCTAATCGATATAGAGGAACATGCTTTTGAAGCAGCTGAAGAACTTTTAAACCATGGCTTAGCTGTCCGAGTTAATACCAAAGCTGAAGTGATCTGGCTGGCGATGAGGGAATGCAACTGGGGATTGGCCAAGAATGGGTATGAGGCTTTCCATGATGAGGATATTGGAGCAAAGGCATTTGAAGATGATTTGATGGCCGGTTAGATATCTGCCCCTTCAACCATTTAAGATTGATCCAGAAATCTTGATTTAAACAACAATATCATTTGTTCACCATACCATTGCGGTGACAGCGCATTCCAATTATCTTCGTTACTGGGCAACGTCTCAAACCGGATTACGGTGATAGTTTACCAAATTAACCAAATCACCCACTAACCGACCACCGCACCCCCATCGCGCGCAGCACTCCCAGCAAGGTCTCCAGCGTCATATTGCCATTCGGACCCAGCGCCCAAAACCGAATAGCTCAGAGCGGCTGCCGCGTGATCTTGCTCTCCGCTGCCACCGCCGTCATGCCCTTGGCACGCGCGACATCGTTCAGCGCGGCAACTACGAAATGGCCGAAACTGTCGCCCTTACCTTCGTCATCCTGAACTTGTTTCAGGACCTCAGGCGTCAGCGCGCAATCTCACGGGGTCCTGAAACAAGTTCAGGATGACGACACCTCAATTGCGGTAACAGTTTACTAAATACTCCAAATAACCCACTAACCGACAACCGCACACTGATGGCCCGCAACATATTCAACCCGCCACCAAAGCCACCCAGATAGCCACAAAGAAACTCGCCCCGCCCATCATCACGAAACTATGCCAGATGGAATAGCGAAAGGGCCGCCCCTTGCGGGCATAGAAGATCGTGCCGAGCGAATAAAAGGCTCCACCCGCCAACATCGCCCATAAAGATAATGGCGGCAACTGCTCCATCATCTCGGGCACGCCGATAATTCCCATCCATCCCAGACCGAGATAGGAAGCCAGCGACCAGCGCGAATCCAGGTTCTTGCCGAACATCTTGTACAGCATCGCGGGAATGGCGAGCGCCCAGACAGTCGTCAGCAGGAAGAGGCTGAACTCCGTACCCGCGAGGACAAAAATCGGGGTAAATGTTCCGGCGATCGTCAGATAGATGGCCGCATGATCTATCCGGCGCAGCATCAGCCGCCGGTCATGAAAAGGCGACAAATGGTAGAACATGGACATGACGTGAGAAAATGCCACGCAGGTCACATAGGTCCCCACCGCCGCGACCACAGCCAGACCGTGGCCGGCAGCAGCCTGCAAGACCAAGGCCAGGCCGGCCGCCAGGATGAAAATCAATCCTATGCCATGGACAATAAAATCGGCGCGGCGTTCCTGTTTATCGGGCGTGGGGTACATCAGGTCACAATCTTCGGAGGGGGGCATTGGAGACGGGATAGCCGTGACAGCATATTTATCGCCAACAGTCACCCACTAACCAACAGCCGCAACCTGCCCCTCGCCCACTTCGATCCGCTCGATCGACCGCTTCAACCGCTCCACCGATGCGTCCAGCAGACGGCCTATCTTGAACCTGCCTCCGGTCGCCAGCCGCCGTTGGACGACGGAATCGAAAGCGCCTGTCCGGACCGTCGAAAATTGCCATTTTCCGCCATAAATTGGCGATTTCGGGCAGAAACGCGTTACGCTTTGCGCGTTTATCGCTGCAATTGGGCACAATTTTGCCCGACCGCTATTTCGGCAATACCCACGACAAAGACAATCATCGTGTCCCCTCGCGGATCAACCAGAATTGACCTTCCAAATCTTCCAATTTGAAATTTCCAATATATGTTTAAATCTTGTGCAATCGTTGCAGCGGCACTGAGGGTGGCTCAGGTCCGGGATGGCGGGTTGGCCGGGGGCCACCCATATATCTTCGTCATCCTGAACTTGTTTACCTCCGGTGGCCTGCGGCTCAGGACCTCAGGCGTTGGTGCACTGGCTTGAGGGGTCCTGAAACGAGTTCAGGATGACGGCACTTCGCGCCTCACCCCTACCCAACAGCCGCAACCTGCCCCTCGCCCACTTCGATCCGCTCGATCGACCGCTTCAACCGCTCCACCGTGCCAGGAAGCATCTTATGCTCGAACAGGGTGAGATGGCGGAGCAGGCTGCTGCGCACCGCGCCGCCGCCCTGTTCGATCGAGGCGCCCATCTCGCGATAATGGTCGAGGCCGTAGCGCAGGATGATGGTGGCGTTGATCGCCAGATCGGCGAGCCGGTCCTCCTGCCAGTCGAGCAGGCCGGCCGCGACAAAGGCCTTGAAAAAGACATGAAATTGCTGCTGCGTCCGCTCGATCCAGCCGCGGACGCCGCGCCGGACAATCTCGTCGTGGCCGCCATAATCGCCCTGGTCGCGGTAGAGGAAGCGATATTCCTGGAACTCCCAGATCAGCGCCTGCAGCAGATCGCCATATTCGTCGACAATATCCGCGCCCGCCGCCGGCAAACGCGACAGCCGCTTTTCGATGTCGATGGCAAAGCCCTCGCTGATCGCCGTCAGAATCGCCCGCCGGGTCTTGAAATGATACCAGAGATTGCCCTCGGCCATGCCGAGATGCTCGGCCAGCACGGCGCTTGGCACATTGCCATAGCCGCGCTGGTTATAGAGCCGCCGGGCCTCCAGCACGATCCGGTCGCGGGTTTTCAAATCAGTAGCGCTCCAGCTTGACCATCATCTTCTTGTAACCATGGACGAAACAGGCGGGCACCCGCTCCGGTTCCTCGAGCACATTGACCCGCAGGCGCCTTTTGGCCATTTCCTCGAGCAGCACGTGCAGCTGCAATTCGGCCACTCTTGCCCCGACGCAACGGTGGATGCCGTAACCGAAGGACAGATGCCGCCGGGCATTGTCGCGGTCGACGCGGATACTGTCACCATCCTCGAAAACGCTCTCGTCGCGGTTGGCGGAGAGATACCAGAGCACGACCTTGTCGCCCTTTTTCATCGCCACGCCATCCAGTTCGGTATCTTCCATAACCGTCCGCCGCATATGCGCCAGCGGCGTCTGCCAGCGCAGCAGTTCGGCCACTGCATTGGGGATCAGCGAGGGATCTGCCTCCAGCTTGGCCCGCTCTTCGGGGAATTGGCTGAGGCCATAAGCATAAGCGCTCATCGAGTTGCGGGTAGTGTCATTGCCGCCGACGATCAGCAGGATCAGATTGCCGATAAATTCCTCGGGGCTCATCTCGCTCATCGATTCCGACTGCATCATCACGGAGATCAGGTCCTTGCCCGGCGCTTCGCCGGCCTTGCGCTCCCATAATTTGGTGAAGGCAGCGGCCATTTCCATCGCATATTCATTGCGCCGCGCGATGCCGTTTTCTTCGTGGATCAGCTCGACATCGCCGAGCTTGTTCGACCATAGAGTCAGCTTGTCGCGCTCTTCCCAGGGAAAATCGAACAATTTGGCCAGCATCCCGGTGGTCAGCTCGATCGACAGTCTCTCGACCCAGTCAAAGGCCTCGCCGACCGGCAGCGAGTCCAGCACTTCGCCGGTGCGTTGTCGAACCTCGTCCTGCATCGCCTTGACCTCGCTGGGCCCGAAAGCCGGGGCGATAGTCCGGCGCTGCGCGGTATGCTGCGGCGGGTCCATGGCGATGAACTGCGGCTGGCGAAATTCGTCCGGCAGCAGGCGGTCGGTATAGAAGGCAATCGAAATACCGCCATATTCATAAGATGACGAGAAAATCTTCGGCAGCGCCTCGACATTGACGATCGGTTTGTAGGTGGAGACCGACCAATAAGGCCCGAATTTGGAATCCGGCACATATTGGATCGGTGCTTCGGCGCGCAATTTGCGGAACGGCTCCTGCCAGCGATCCTCCGCATAGAGTTCCGCCAGCGAAACGTCGATCGGTTTGATCGCGGCTTTTGTTGCTTCCAGTACCGTTGCCATAGTCTTCCCCCTCCAGAGATTTTGCACGACTCGTTGTTTTTAGGGTGATAACCCTAATTTGGATCGGGCGCAAATTTTCTGTGGGGTGTGGCGTGGGCGCCGGCGTTGCTATGGAGGGACAGGCTGGCCTGAGGCCCGCGCGCCGCCCCTCCCTCGTCATCCTGAATTTATTTCAGGACCTCGGGTGGCAGCGCGCGATCTCTGGGGGTCCTGAAACGGGTTCAGGATGACGAGTAATTTGTCAGAATGACGCAGCCGCTATTGCGCCAGCGACTTCTCGATATCCGCAACCGGTGAATTGATCAGCGTCTTCGCCTGTTCCAGTACGATCTTGTCACTCACTTCCTGATGCAGCAGCGGCCGGATTTCGCCCAGCGAGTCGGGATCGGCGACCAGGATCAGCCGCTCATAGGCACCCTTGTGCGCAAGATCGTAAAGTTTTTCCGCGATGATTTTCGAGAAAGTCGCCTCCATGCTTTCGCGCGGCGACTGCTCGGACGGTGATTTTCCGGCAGGGCCCTGATCGGCGAGATCGCCAGGCGTCCAGTCGCCGTCATGCTCGAGCGAACCGCTCCTGACATAGAAGGTCTTGGCCTCCCTGCCGGTGGCGACGACGACAAATGTTTCTTCCGGAAAATTCAGGTTACCCATATTCATGTCCTTTTTTAGGTTCGGATAATCAACGCGGAAATCCGGAAAAGGTTGCTTGCGAGAGTTATCGTCGGGGCGGCAATACGCCCCCTCGTCATCCTGAACTCGTTTCAGGACCCCTCGAGATCGCGCACTGACGCAGGAGGTTCTGAAACGAGTTCAGGATGACGATTATTGCTCCCCGCCACTGCTCCCTTGTCACAATGGAGTCGCACAAAATTCTCCAAAACGTCATCCGGTAACCGTCAACCTGTCACAGCTTTGCTGCACTGCACCATCCGTTCTCGTGTCGCACATAAAAAGGCTGAAAGCTTCCATGACAAAATATTCTCCCGACGCCCTGCCCCGCCCTTCCTTGATCGCGCTCGGATCGGCTCTGTTTATCGCTGCAACCGCGCCTGCCATGGCACAGACAAGCACCGATGATGTTGCAGAAGAAAGCGACGGCGATGTCATCATCGTCACCGCCCAGAAATTCGAGCAGAAATCCACTGACGTGCCAATCACCATTTCGGCCATTTCGAGCCAGCAGATGGAGCGCCTGGGCGTGTCGGATCTCGACGAACTGTCTAACTATGTTCCCGGCCTGAACATTCAGGAGCAGAGCGCCAACAACCCCGGCATCGTGATCCGCGGCATCACCTCCGACAGCGGCTCGTCACAGCAGGCGGCGCGCGTTACCCTCTATTATAACGGTATCGACATTTCGCGTTCGCGCGGCTCCTATCAGGCGATCTATGACGTGGATCGTATCGAAGTGGTCAAGGGACCGCAGGCAACCCTGTTCGGCACCGCCTCGGCGGTTGGCGCGATCAGCATAGTCTCCGCCAAGCCGGAACCCGGCGTCTCGGGCGAGCTGACCGCTGGTCTCGGCAATTATAATTCGCGTATAGTTGGCGGCCATATCAACGTTGGCAATGATGTGATCGCTGCGCGCGTCGCTGGTGAATGGAAGAAGCGCGACGGCTATATCGAAAATCTGTCGGACCGGCAGGGCGATCTCTATGCCCAAGACCAGCTCGGGCTGCGCGGTTCGCTGCGCTTTACCCCCAGCGACGCGCTGACCATCGACCTGATCGGCACCTATGACCAGCAACGCAATAGCGGCACCCCCTTTATCTCGGGCAATTTCCCGACCTCTGCCGGCCCGGCCAACAAGTTCGGCCCCGCCAACCTGTCGGGCGCGCCAGCCGGAATTTCGGCAACAGTCCTTGGCAGCGATGATCTCGGCCTCCGCCGCGAGGTCTATGATGGCAATCTCACCGCCAGCTATGATTTTGCCGATGGCTGGAACTTCACCACGGTGAACGGCTATCGCAAGTTCGACAGCCAGGAAGTGTTCGACGCCGACGGCTCGGCTGCGTGGTATCTCGAGTTTACCGAGGATTCGCAGGGCTGGCAGGTCAGCCATGAATCGCGCTTCGCCTATCAGGACGACAATGTCCGCGCTTCATTCGGCTGGAACTATTTTCATGAAGACAATTTCCAGCGCATACCCTTCTCCAGTGAAGAAGGCACGTTCCTGCAATGCAGCGCCAACCTGATCCCCGGCCTCGGCTGCATCGCCGCCGACGGCAGCGTTGCCGCTGCCGGTGCCACGGCGATCCTGACCGGCGGCCTCGCCACGGTGCTCCCCTACAGCTCGGAGTTCACGAACCTCGGCGTCAACGACAGCTATTCCGTATTCGGCGATGTTCGCTGGACGGTGAGCCCAAGCTTCGAACTGACCGCTGGCGTGCGCGGGCTGATCGAGAAGCGCAAATCGGGCTATAATGCCGTCGCGCCCGCCAGTGTGATTACCGGCGGTTCCCTGATCCCCGGCCAGACGACGACCAACGGAACCTTGTGGTCGGAAGACAGCTTTGCTGCCGTGCTGCCGCGCTTCAATGCGCTGTATCGCCTGTCCGACGACATCAACGTCTATGCCACCGTCTCGAAGGGCCGCCGCTCGCCGACCGTCAACCAGAACGCAACATCGAGCAGCGTCATTCCGGAGGAAGTCGTCTGGAACTTCGAAGGCGGTATCAAGGGCTCGTCCGGCATCGTCTCGGGCTCGCTGGGCGTCTATTATCAAAAATACAGCGACTTCCAGGTCTCCCGCGTCATTTCCGATCCGAATGATCCCTCCGGCCAGCCGGTTGGCTCGACGGTCACCGAAAGCGCTGGCTCGGCCAGCAACTTGGGCGTCGAGGCAGAGCTGCAGATACGGCCGACCGACTGGCTGACCGTGTTCGGCAATGTCGGCTGGATCGACGGCGGCATCGACGACAAGCCGGAAAATGGCATCTATGCCGGCAACCGCTTTCGTCTGCAGCCGGAATGGCAAGCCGCCGGCGGTTTCACGATCGATGCGCCGCTGGGCAACGGCATGCGACTGTTCCTGACGCCCAGCGTCACCCATCGCAGCCGGATCTTCTTCGAAACCACCAATCGGCCGGACATCTCTCAGGGCGCGGTCACGCTGGTAAATGCCAAGGGTGGTATCAGTTTTGCCGAAAACCGGTTCGAACTGTCCGCCTTTGTCCGGAATCTGACCAATAAGGATTATCTGCTTGATGCCGGCAATACCGGCGGCGCGTTCGGCTATCCGACCTTCATTCCAGCGGAGCCAAGGTTCTATGGCATTCAGGCCAGCGCGAAATTCTAGAAGACAGGCACTGATTCTTGTCGGGCTTCGTCTCGTCTGATCTCCCGTTAGGAGACCAGAGCGCCATCGGTCCGGCACATGGCGAACCACATTAGAACATAGTCCCGGTGAAGGTCTCTGCCTTCGCCGGGATTATTGTTACCGACTTGACTGAATCGGGAATTTTGCAACCAATGCAGTCATCCCCAGTTCTAGCAGGATGAGGAATGGCCGTGATGCACCAAGCGTACCTGTCCACAAACACGTACTGCGACAACCGGTTTGTCATTCTATGGCCTGTCCAGCGAACATCGGGAAACAATATTCATGAAAGCCATCATCGTCCTTATCGTAGCGCTGGCCTTTGCCATCGCGCCTTTTCTGTCGCCGGAATTTGGCGGGATTGATCCGGACAGATATCCGATCCCCCAGAACAATCCGCCGGTTCAGCCAGTCGGCTGGGCCTTCAGTATCTGGGGTCCGATCTATCTTTGGCTGGTCGCCCACGCGGCTTTCGGCGCTTTCAAATTCAGGCAGGACGCGGAATGGGACAGAGGGCGCATTGCATTGGCGCTGTCTCTGGCAGTCGGCACGATCTGGCTCCCCGTCGCGCTGGTTTCGCCGATCTGGGCAACCATCCTGATATGGATCATGCTGATCGCCGCGCTGGTGGCATTATATCGCTCCGGAAATGCATCACCCGCCTGGATCGCCAAATGGCCACTCGCGCTTTATGCGGGCTGGCTGTCTGTTGCCTCGTTCCTGTCCATCGGACTGCTGCTTGCCGGATATGGTTTTGTCGGTGAATTTACCGCAGCGGTGATTGCACTGATTTTAGCGACCGGCTTCGCCGGCTATAATGCCCTTCGCCTCCAGTCATGGCCCTATGTCATTGCCGTGTCCTGGGGTTTTTTCGGCATCGCAGTGGCCAATATGGGTTCTGCGATGACGCTGGTGATCGCAGCCGTGGCAGCGGCGGCTATCGTTCTTGGACTGACGGCGCTGTCGAGGAAATCTCTCGGCTAGAGGGAGCGCTCGGGGGATCACTCGTCATCCTGCACTCGTTTCAGGACCTCTTGAGATTGCGCGCTGCCGCCCGAGGTCCTGAGCCGAAGGCCACCGAAGGTAAACGAGTTCAGGATGACGATGCGGAGCGTCGCGCTTCAACCGCGCCGCTTCGGTCCCACCGGTAACCACAGCAACAGCAGACCGATTACCGCCGGTCCCGCCTGCACCAGCGCGATATCCGGCGACACGCGCCAGGCACCGAAAATGCCCGCGGCGACCACGAACAGCAGGAAGCCACTCGCGACCTTGCGCTGCCATTCCGCATCGCGAATGAACAGCGACCAGATCAGACCCGCAGCAATACAGAGATTATAGACGCCCTGATTGGCGGCCATGGCGGTTGTCGGTTCGAACAGGCTGGCCGGGAGGTCGGGAAAGGTTGCCGGCCCCTGCGCCTGCCAGGCAAATATCCCGAACCAGGCAATATAAAGATGCAAAATCGCAACCAGCGCAACCATGATCTTGGCAAATATCGACACGCATTCACTCCCCGAGGCTGGTGGCTCTTATAGGCGGTAAATCTGCAAGCTCAACATGGCTTGCCGGTCAGCATTATCTGGCCGCGATAGCAAATCGCTTTCCTACATCGTCGGATTTTGATAAATTCCATACTGGTTCTTTGACATTTTGAGCAGCCTTGGTTTTGGCCGCCCCATATCCAACCGCACCAGCCAGAGGCCGCAGATTTCCGGTTCTCTTAACACTGTAAAGTTTGTAAAGTTCAATCCACCCCGAGAGAATTGTTTTTTAGCTTGGCGGGTTTAGTTCAGACATTGTCTGAAGTCGGGCCGAAGCCGTCATTGGCCCTAACTTTGACAAACTTTGGATTAGCCGCGCTCGCCGAGCACCTTATTTTCGACACTGATCCGGTGGCGCAGCAGGATCGCGTTGAGGATAGAGAAGACCAGAGCCACCCATGGCAGGCCGAGCATCAGCGGCACAATCGCGATCTCGAGTATGACGACGAGATAATTGGGATGGCTGATATATTTATACGGCCCGCGTTTGACCCGGTCGAAATGCGACGCCGAAATAATCCTGGTTGTCCACCAGCGGCCAATGCTCGCCAGCGTCCAGATGCGCAAAACTTGCGTGCCGACGAACAGCGCCAGCATCGCCGGATGGATCGTGTGCAGCGGGTTGACCAGCAAGGCAATTATCGCAATCCAGGCGCTATGGAGAAAAATGAAATAATGATAATGGTCCGCACCATGCTCCACCCCGCCCTCGCCGAGCAACCGCTTGGTATTGCGATTGGCGTGGACCAGTTCGCCCAGCCGCTGGACGACGATATAGACCAGCACCCAGGTCACCAGTGTCGGGCTGGCCGTGAATATGGCGCCAAGCGGATCGGTCATGCGGCACCCTGCGGATCGAGGATACCGAGCGCCGCGGTAAAACCCGGACCGAGCGCAGTTAACAGGATCGGCTTGTCGGGCCTATCGTCCAACAGCTGCTCGAGCACGAACAGCACCGTCGGCGAGGACATGTTGCCATGCTGACGCAGGACTTCGCGAGTGGCAGGGATACCGGCAATGGCCGGCGCGAAATATGCTTCCAAAGCTTCCACCACCCTGCCGCCGCCGGGATGGCAGGCGGGTTCGGCGAGATCGGACATTTCCAGGCCCTGCGCTTTCAGAAAGGCATCGCAAAAGGGCGCGAAATCCCTGGTCACGAAAGTCGGAATATCCCGCGCCAGCACCAGGTCAAAGCCGGTGGTACCGATATCCCAGCCCATCATGTCACGGGTATCGGGCCAGGTCTTCTGATCAAAGGCGCGGAAGCTGGGCGAACCGGCCTGCCCCGTCTTGCCGCTGAGTACAGCGGCCGCACAGCCGTCGGCAAACAGCGCGGTGGCGATCATGTTCTTCTTGTCGAACTGGCTATAATCATAAGACAGGCTGCACAATTCGAGCGAGATCATCAGCACATTCTGGCCCTCACCCGCGTCCGCCAGATCATTGGCCAGCCGCAGCCCGAGCACGCTTCCGGCGCAACCATAGCCGAACACCGGAATAGTCTGGGTCGACGGCTTGAAACCCATCGCCTCGATCATCCGGCTGGGAATAGAGGGCGTCATCGTGCCGGTGGTCGAGATCATCACAATCGAATCAATGTCGGAAGGTGCGAGCGCTGCCCTGTCCAGCGCATCCCCTGCCGCCTTGTGCGCCAGTCGCGTACCAACCTGATCATAGATAGCCGCCCGGCCGGTCCAGCTGCGCGGCTCCAGATAGTAATCCGCCTCGCAGGCAAGATAGCGCTGATCAATCCCGCTATTGCCGAGTATCTGTTCCAGCCGGGCCGGAAGTGCCGCGCCCCTGGCCTTTGCCAGCACCGCCAGCACTTCAGCCTGACTGATCCGATGATCGGGAACCGCGGTGGCGATAGATTTCAATATAGACATGGGGAACTTTCGATCATCATTGAGCAGCTGTTACAACAGATGCAACAGGGAAACACGGAAAACTGGTGCGATGCACCATAGCACGTATGGCAAAGGCCAGAGAACTATCGGTGTGACAAAAGGTGCAATCGCCAAAAAGAACTATATTCCAGCGGCTTATGCGTCATAGAACAGCTTATTGTGCACTGCACCATTTTTCTTGACATCGATAGCCTGATACCCTATTTGTGCACTGCAACATAGAAGTGAGATAACCGATGGCTGATACGAAAAACGAAACATCCTCTGCCCCGGCAGGAAAAGTAACCGGCTCGCTTTCTGCTGATGCGGCTTATGCTGCAGCGGCCTCCGCGACCAATATTTCCGACAAACCGGCTGCAAAAACCGCGACCGTCGAGAAAGCTGCAGCTGAACAAGCTCCGGTAGTGACAGAAACCAAAAAGCCGGTGGCTCCCGCTGCTAAACCGGCAACAGCGGCAAAGCCTGCTGTCAAAAAAACCGCAGCAACCAAGCCGGCAGCAAAGAAGGCCGCAGCGAAGCGTAAAGTCGCTGCGAAGCCAGCTGCCAAAACCACATTGAACAAAACGACCAAAGGAACCAAGAAAATGGCTACCACCAAAACCACCGCAACCAAACGCGTTGTGAAGAACACCAAAGCTGCCAACACCAAGGCTGCCAACACCGCCAAGAAAACTGCTGAGCAGATGGGCTCGCGCTTTGAAAAGCTGACCGCCGACGCGCAGACCCGCGCCAAAGCAGCTGCTGAACGCGCTGTTGAACTTTCGAAGAATGCTGTTGAATTCAACCGCGAAAATGTTGAAACCCTGCTCGAAAGCGGCAAAATTGCTGCGAAGGGCGCTCAGGAAATCGGCAAGACCAACGTCGAATATACCCGCGAGAATTTTGTTGAAGCCAGCCGCGCTCTGCAGGGCCTGTTCAGCGTCGCGACGCCGAAAGACATGTTCGCAAAGCAGGCTGACTATGTACGCAGCGGCCTGGACCGGGTGATGGACCAGACTTCGAACAATGCCGATGCTGTCGTCAAGCTCGCTGGCAAAGCCTATCAGCCGATTGCTGATCGCGTCAGCGAAATCCGCAAGGAACTGAAAGCAGCCGCTTAAGCCGCTTTTTCAACCGATCAAAAAGGGCCGTTCCGCTGGAGCGGCCCTTTTTATTTGTGCATTATTGACACGGGTCACCGCAAAAGCTTTCGAAACTATCAATCCGCCACTTGCCCTCGAGGGTAAAAATACCATATCCTGAGGCTAATGATGAACCAGCAGATTCTTTCCCCCTTCCATAAATTCAATCGGCAAATTCCTGCCGGCAACCAGCCGGTCATGGGCGACGATACGGACAAAGGCTCCGGTGACGACGATGACGACACAAATCTCGGCATCGCCACCAAGACCCGGGCCAAGACCAAGAAGCCCAGCCCCTATAAAGTCCTCATTCTCAACGATGACTATACGCCGATGGAATTTGTCGTCCTGGTGTTGAAGCGGTTTTTCAACATGGACATTGATGAAGCCACGCGCGTCATGTTGCATGTCCACCAGAAAGGCGTCGGGGTCTGCGGGACGTTCAGCTACGAAGTCGCGGAAACCAAAGTCACGCAAGTAATGGATTTTGCCCGGAAGAACGAGCATCCACTGCAGTGCACGCTTGAGAAAGCCTGAAAATAATCAAGGAAATTCCCATGTCCGATATACCTGTCATCACTGTCGACATCGTCTCCGATGTTGTCTGCCCATGGTGTATCATCGGATATAAGAAGCTTGAGAAAGCTATGCAGCAATTCGAAGGCAAGGCCCGTTTTGAACTGGCTTGGCATGCGTTTGAGCTAAACCCTTCCATGCCGCCGGAAGGCCAGGACATCAGCGAGCATATGGCGCAAAAATATGGCGCTACGCCCGAGCAGAGCAAAGCCAATAGAGAGCGCCTGCGTAACGCCGGTAGCGAGCTGGATTTTGAATTCAGCTATGGTGACAAGATGCGGATGGTGAACACATTTGACGCCCACCGCCTGCTCCACTGGGCCGGAGAGACCGGCAAGCAGACCGCTCTGAAACTGGCTTTGTTCAAAGCGCATTTCACCGACGGCAAGGATGTCAGCGATCATGACACCCTGGTATCCGTCGCAGCGTCGGTCGGTCTGGACGAAAAACGCGCCCGTGACCTGCTCAGCACCAACCTGTTTGCCGAAGAAGTACGAGCGACGGAAGCGGAGTGGCAGGATCGGTTCATTACCGGCGTACCGGCCTTTATCTTCAACAAGAAGTTCATGGTGCCCGGCGCCCAGGAAGCCGATGTTTTTGCTAATATTATCGAAAACAAGTTGCTCAAAGAAGCCGCCTGAGCTTCACTTTTTTCTGGGGGGCATCGGAAAGAAGCCGGACGTCCGCTCGATATAATCGACATAATCGGGACGGTTCTGTTTCAGGCTTTTCTCCAGCAAAGGGGCTCCGCTCCATTTCATCAGGGTGAAGCTCAGGAACAACGGGCCTATTGCGGCGAACCAGACGGGCCAGCCCATCGGCGCCGCGACCAGCCAGATCCCCCACCAGGCGCAGAAATCTCCAAAATAATTGGGGTGGCGGGTATATTTCCACAACCCGCTATCCAGCACCTTCCCCTTGCTGGCCGGATTGGCCTTGAAAGCATTGAGCTGCATATCGCCGATGGTTTCAAAACCGATGCCGATCAGGGCAATCACAGCACCGATGACGGAAATATATGACAGGCTATCGTTACCCGCCAGCAATATACCAAGCTGGGCCGGCAAGCAGACGATGAACAGCAAAGGGATTTGCATCGCCCAGGCCTTGAGCAAAGCCGCTCTTGCGAAGCTCATGCCCTGCTTCTCCATCGCGCGACCCATGATCTTTTTATAGCGAGGGTCGACGCCTTCCTTGCGCCAGCGCAGGAACAGATGTGTTCCCAGCCTGATACCCCAAAGCGCAGTGAGTGCCCAGATCGTGTAAGCCAGTGATCCGGGGTTTTCGGTCTGCATGAAAGACGCGCTGGCCATAACAGCCATGCCGTAGGCCCAGAAGGCGTCGATGAAGGATACGTCCCGGATACGTATTGAAATCAACCACAGGATGATCATGATGGCGACCAACAAGCCGAAATTCAGTCCGAGTGCTGCGAGCACGTTCAACGGGCCTCTCCTTTATCATGTTTGTCACCGGCTGATCCGGGTTCGGTCGACACAATATCGCGCATCGCTTTGTCGGGATATTTAGGTGTCACGCTATAATAGAAGTCGCTGAGCTTCTGCATGTCATCCTTGTAGTTTCCGGAAGGCATGAAGGATGGACCCAATCCGCCGGTGCGTTTCGAATAGTCCATCAGGCCGATGATCAACGGTACCTTTGCCTTGAGCGCGATATAATAAAAGCCTGTCCGCCATTCCTTAACGCTACCGCGCGTGCCCTCGGGCGGGATCGTCAGCAAAAAATCATCGCGCCGTTCGAATTCTTTGACCATCGCGTCTACCATATTCTGCGATTTTGACCTGTTCACCGGAATACCGCCCAGGCGACGCATCATATCGCCCCAGGGTGGTTTGAATAACGTGTCTTTTCCGATCCAGTAGGATTTGATCTTAAGCTTATTGATCAGCCCGAAAAAATAGAGAAAGTCCCAGTTACTGGTATGGGGCGCGGCAATGATGACAGCTTTTCTTGGTGGCGGATTTTCCTGAACGGCAGACCATCCGTTTATTGTAAACATGAAGACAGAAAATCGACGAACAATTTCCGACAACCAGTTCGGTTTAATCTCGTCGTGCACACATCCTCCCTCTCGCGGGATTGAGCGCCGCGTTTGCCAGAGGACCATAAGTCTATTTTCCGGCTGCGCAACGAAAGATGTCCGTTGGTGCAATCGCCAATGTCGCTTGATGTCTCGATTGCCTGCAACAGACATTCGGGCTCGCCTCAATGTTGACCGCTACAGTCCGTCTGGCACAGATCAGCTTCTTCATCCTCAAGTTCGATCTGGATGGTGATATGGTGAATGGAGAAAAGCGTGTTCAGCTCTTTCTGAACGGAGGCCAGAAAACCTTTACCCGGATGTCCCTCTGGCAAAACCAGATGCGCGGTCATCGCTGTCTCGCTCGTGCTCATCGGCCATATGTGCAGATCGTGCACGGTCTGGACGCCGGGCAATGAAGCAAGATATGCCATCACTTCCTCGACATCGATGTCCCGCGGCACCCCCGCCAGTGACATGCGCACGGCTTCGGACAACAGCCCCCATGTGCTCCAGAAGATCAACGCAACGATCAGCAGGCTTATCAACGGATCAATCCAGATCAGGCCACTGAAATACATCGCGATGCCGCCAATCACCACGCCCGCCGACACGCCGGCATCGGCCATCATATGCAGAAAGGCACCGCGAATATTGATGTCTTCTTTCTGTCCGCTCACGAAAAGCATGGCGGTGCCGAAATTGATGACAATGCCCAGCGAGGCGACAATGATGACTGTGGTCGACGCGACCGGGCTGGGTGCGCTGAATCGTTCAATCGCCTCCCAGGCGATGGCGCCGCAAGCGACCAACAGGAAAAGCCCGTTAAGCAAAGCAGCCAGAATCGATGATCCGCCGAGGCCGTAGGTAAATCGCTTGCTGGGAGGCCGTTTGGACAGTTCCGCGCCAGCCCAGGCAACGGCTAGCCCGAGAACATCAGACAGATTATGACCGGCATCAGCCAATAGTGCCATGGACCCGGCCAGCAGACCGAATATAACCTCCACGACAATATATATGATGTTGAGGGAAATTCCGAGTGCGAAGGCACGGCTGAAATTGGTCGGCATATGGCCATGCGCGCCGTGGCGGTCGTGATGGCTATGGACAACATGGCCGTGATTGTGATGATGACCTGCGGACATCGGCGCTCCGACTATTGCAATGCGAATGTTCAAATTTTCGATTACACGGATTAGTCAGAGCGGTCTATCATCTTTATACAATATTTTCCGTATGTTATATCATCTAGTGACGACTTGATGTCGAGATCAGTCGACAATCAGGCCGATCGCCAGATAGATTATAATTGCGGAACCAAAGCCAAATATCGTTGCGAGAACGAATATGATACGCAGCAGATTGACGTCCATTCCGCTCCAGTTGGCCAGTCCGGAGCAGACGCCCATCAGCTTGCCATTGGCTTTGTCGAGTTTCAGTTTATTTTTCATGGGTTGTTTACTTCCTTTTCTGGACGAGACGGGTTCCGGCCAACTGCCGGATGCGGATTCTGAGCTCTTGTTTTTGCTGGCCATCAGATCATCACCGATGATGCATTGTTAATGGCAGGCAAAATGCTGGCACCGACAAACAGGGCGGCTGAAACGGCTGCGGCAAAAGCGGCGGAGAAAGAATTCTGAAGATTGAGTGACATGGACTGTGCTTTCCTGGGTTGAATTGAACTTAAGCGACGACCGAAGCGGCGTTGCTGAATGCGGGGCCGACACTGGAGCCCACAAATATGGCGGCAGAGAAGATAGCGGCTACGGCGGCGGAGATGTTGCTGGAGACATTCGAGAACATTTTGATTTCCTTTCGGCTTGAAACTGTTTTCGCATCGTTGCGAAGATGCCTGATACTTTGCATGAGCCGTGCCAGTTTATATATTTATCGATATTTCAATAGGTTGCTTGAATCTCACAACCCACGGGAAGTTGCCAAAAACTGAATTTTGGCGGTTTTTCCCAAATATTGGCCAACGACTTCCTCGGATCAGATAGAATATATACCCGCGCCGAATTTGCTTCTCATCCCAGTTGCCGAAAGCTAGTGACAAGCCCTGTCATGACCTTGTCACAGCTCACTCTGCACAACTTTCGCAACTATCCGGAATTGCGTCTGAATGCCGCCCCCGGGTTCATGGTGTTCAGTGGTGCCAACGGCGCAGGCAAGACCAATATACTGGAAGCGGTATCGCTGCTCGCGCCAGGCCGCGGCCTCCGCCGCGCTTCGCTCCGCGATATCGCCAACCAGAATGGCCCCGGCGATTTCGCCGTCGCGGCACAACTGGATGATGTTCATCTGGGAAGCGGCACCAGCATAGATGCGCCCGAACGGCGCAAAACCCGGATCAACGAGGCAGCGGTCCCGACCAACGATCTGGGGGAATGGCTTTCGATATTGTGGCTGACGCCCGCGATGGACCGGCTTTTTACAGAGGGCGCGTCAGGGCGCCGCAATTTTCTCGACCGGCTGGTGACAGCGCTGGAGCCCGCCCATGCCCGGAACTGCGCCCGCTACGAAGCCGCCCGGCGCGAACGCAACCGGCTTCTCGCCGATGCATATTCGGCGGACAAGGACTGGATCGACGGCTTGGATGTGCAACTGGCACAATTTGGCTCGCTCGTCGCAGAAGCCCGAAACCGAATGGTCTCCGCATTGAACCATCGTCTTCGGCAATCAGACAGCCAGATATTCGCCACACCGGCCGTGGAACTTGCCGACGGACAGTTACACGGTGAGGAGCAACTTCAACGGATGCTGCAACAAAACCGGTCCGCCGACCGCGCAGCCGGTCGGACCATACGGGGACCTCATCGAACCGACCTCAACGTCTTTCATTCGGCGAAACAGCAGCCAGCCGAGAAATGCTCGACCGGCGAACAGAAAGCGTTGCTTTTCTCGATCATCCTGGCGCACGCGGATTTGATTGCAGAGCGGCGCGACAGCCGGCCGATATTGTTGCTCGATGAAGTCGCAGCCCATCTGGATCCACAGCGCAGAGCAGCCTTGTTCGGCAAGCTGGCAGAGCGTGGCGGGCAAGTCTGGCTGACTGGCACAGAACCGGAGCTATTTCGAGACATACCGGAAGACGCGCTGCATTTCGAAGTCTCGGAGGGCACTGTCACGCCGAGGTAGAGTCTTGGGCTGATGGAATATGGTTTACGACTGATTCACGATGATCATTAGCTTGGACTTTCCGCCATGCCTCTATGTCCGTTGGGATGAACGCAATGTCTTTCAAAAACATACTGATCACTCTCCGCAACGCGATCATTCCCATGCTGCTGGTATTGCAGGCGATTATGATGCCCGCTCCGGCGCACGCGAATGACTATTTGCAATGCGTTCCTTTTGCCCGCGAGCTCAGCGGCATAACAATTTATGGCGACGCCCATAGCTGGTGGGATCAGGCGGACGGAAGCTACCAGCGCGGAACGATGCCCGCGGAGGGTGCGGTCCTGTCCCTGCCCAGCCATGGATCAATGAGGCTGGGACATGTCGCAGTGGTTCGCGAAATTGTCGATGACCGCACGATCCTGATCAGCCACGCCAACTGGTCGCCGATCAATGGCCGACGCGGCCAGATCGAGCGCCGTGTCGCCGCCAAGGATGTTTCGGAGGACAACGACTGGAGCAAGGTCCGCATCTGGTATGCGCCGATCGGCAAGCTTGGCACCACGGCCTTTCCAGTCAATGGCTTCATCTATCCCGCGAAACCATCCAAAAAAGCCAGCAGGCAATGGGCATCTTCCAAACCGCAGCACAGCAGCAGACGGCCAAGTCGCCCGCTTTTTGACCGCAGTCTGAAAGCGGAGCTTGCCCAATCCGCCGTTCAGGAACGGCCGGCCGATACGGAACCCAGAGACCTGATCGGGGAATTGCTGGACAGAGTGGGCAGCTGAGTCCAGATTGAAGCGACATGCTTCACACCGGTACACACATATGATCACGTCTCGGCCCTCGTGCCTCGTCATTCTTGCCGGCGGCCAGTCGACCCGCATGGGCAGCGACAAGACGGTCATCAGCTTTGAAGGACAACGGCTGATTGACCGACTGATCGACAGATATGCCGGCACAGCGGACCGGATATTGCTTTCGGCGCGGGAAGATTACGGGACCGGCCTCGCGATCATCAACGATGACCCGGATGGGCCGGATGGTCCGGTCGGCGGCATCTTCTCGGTCACCGCCAGTCTGCTGGAGATGGAGCCCGCTATCGAAGTCTTTGTTACGGTCCCGGTCGACGCGCCTCATGCACCCGTGGACCTGATCGACCGGCTATCGGCGAGCGGCAGTTGCGCCGTGGCGCGGGACCAGCAGCGCGTCCATCCGACCTTTGCCTACTGGCGCTGCGATATCGTCAATGCCGTCCGGGCCACTTATCAACCCGGCGAACGAGCGCCGTCGCTGCAATGGCTCGCCCGAGAATGTAACGCAATATCAGTGACTTGGCCCGACGATCGGCCATTCATCAACATCAACCGTCCGGAAGACCTGATCGCCGCTGGGGGCATCAAAAAAGCCGGCGCTTGAGGGGAAGCACCGGCTTTTTCAGGCAGCGATGATCACTGCAGATTTGTATCAAGCAACGTTGTGCCTAGTCGAGGCGACGGATTTCCGTCTTGGTCAGGCTGGTGACCAGCTTGCCCTCGGTGTTGGACAGGGTCGAAGCTTCGATCCGGCGTACTTTGCCCTTGTAGATGACCAGAAGATCGCCAGAGTCCAGTACCCGGTTCACTTTAGCGACGCTTGCGCCAGTGGCATCGAACAGGCGGTCGTTGCGCTCTGCTTCGGCAGCGGAAGCTGCTGGAACGGTGAAGGACAGCGCGGTTGCCGCGAGGATCAGGGAGGTTAGTTTACGCATGGTGTTACTCCATTTGGTTTGAAAATAGTGGGGCGACTATGACCGAGCGAAATTAAGTTGCAATATGAAATGCTGCACCTGCGAGTTGCATTTTTGCAATTGACCGGAAAACACGTGCAAAAAGTGGAACCACAAGCCTGTTGCCCCCTCCTGCCGCTTGTGCAATCCTCTACCCAATTTGCTAGTCTTATGAGGTTTACATGATCCGATATGCCGTAACGCTCGCCCTTACGACTCTTCCTGCAGCCACGCAGGCCCAGCAAAATGATATGATGGCGGAAATATCGGCCCTGATCGATGCCCGGTCCGGAGAATCCGCAAAAACGGCGCGCCAATTGTGGGAATGGGCGGAAGTCGGCTATCAGGAGCAGAAATCCAGCGATCTGCTCAAACAGACGCTGAAAGCCAACGGTTTCAAGATCGACTCCGGCGTTGCAGACATCCCGACCGCCTTCACCGCGGAATTTGGCACCGGTGGGCCGGTGATCGGGATACTGGCAGAATATGACGCGCTGCCGGGCATCAACCAGGACGCCCTCGCCACCCGCACGCCGATCGAGGGCAAAGGGGCTGCCCATGCCTGCGGCCACAATCTGTTCGCCGCCGGATCGCTGGAAGCCGCGATTGCAATCAGCAAATGGCTGAAGCAGAGCGGCACGCCGGGACGCGTGCGGCTCTATGGCACACCGGCCGAAGAAGGCGGCAGCGGCAAGGTCTATATGGTCCGCGCCGGTTTGTTCAACGATGTCGATATCGCGCTGCACTGGCATGCCGCTGATGAAAATTCCGCAGCCGCCCGCACGACGCTGGCCAACCGTTCGGCGAAATTCCGTTTCCGCGGCGTTTCCGCCCATGCCGCCGGCGCCCCGGAAAAAGCCCGCTCGGCGCTCGACGGCGTTGAATCCTTCAACATGATGATCAATATGATGCGCGAGCATATACCGCAGCAAAGCCGGATCCATTATGTGATCACCGAAGGCGGCACCGCTCCCAATGTCGTGCCCGACTTTGCCGAGGTCTTTTACTACGTCCGCCACCCCGATCCGGCCGAAGTCGATGCCATCTGGGCGCGGCTCGAGCATGCGGCGCGCGGCGCAGCGATGGGCACCGGCACCAAAGTCGACTGGGAAGTGATTCACGGCAATAATCCGCTGCTCGTCAACGAGCCACTGGCGAAGATGATGGACGCCAAATTGCGTCAGGTCGGCGGCGTCACCTATACGCCCGCTGAGCAGCAATTTGCCGAAGGTATCTATGCCAGTTTTGCAAAACCCGGCCTGCCGCTTGGTAGTCAGGAAGAGGTACAGCCCTATGATGTGTCGCTCGGCTATGGCTCGACCGATGTCGGCGATGTTTCCTATGCCACGCCAACCGTCGGTCTGCGCACCGCGACTTGGGTGCCGGGCACCTCGGCGCATAGCTGGCAATCTTCTGCAGCGAGCGGCATGTCGATCGGCTTCAAGGGCACCCAGGTCGCGGCCAAAACGCTGACGCTGGCAGCGATCGAACTGTACACCAACCCCGAGCTGCGCGCCGAGGCCAAGGCCGAGTTCGACAAAGCGCGGGGGCCGGATTATCAATATAAGTCGCTGCTCGGCGACCGCGATCCGCCGCTGGATTACCGGAAATAGCTGGGGCACGTGAGTCGACGTCATGGCGAGAGTTTAGGTCATGGGGTCGGGTGTAGGACAGCCTGTTTTGGGTGCTGCGCGAACAAACGCGGCGTCCCTTTGGTCGGGATCTTTATTGGACTCACACGAAGACACGAAGCCGCAAAGCGATTGCGCGGTTTCTTTAAACTCTTCGCGGCTTTGCGGCTTTGTGCGAGCCTGATCATTTTTGGGGGCGCGCCGCGAACTTTACACAGACGTCTGCTTTTGTTTTCTGCGACCTTTGCCCCAAAGCCGCAGATTTCCGGACTTTGTTGGGCCACAATCTTGCGCCTAGTGTAACCTTTGAAATCGCCGCGCAATCCTATGCGCTTCATTTATGCGGGCGCGCGGCAGGGTCTTCCGCTTATCCGGATTGTCAAAGAGCCTGTCCCGATCGCGTCGAGGGACCGGTGGGGAGGATAGGGGATTGGGGTAGGTGTAGGAAAGCGTTATTCCGGTCACCAGTTCGGGGTATGATCAGAGAGTTCAGATGTCGGGGATTCCCGCCAAATTCAAGGCAGGTCGCGCAATGTTGCGATATAGCGCGTGCCTTCATTGCCTGTTTCGCATTCAAGCCCGGCCTTGGCTGTGGCAGCGAAGGCATCAAGAAAGCGTCGTCCCTGGGCACCGTCCCGAACATCCTCGGGAAGCCCGATGCCATCATCTTCGATAGATAATATCGCCTGCTCATCATCTCCGGTGAGGGAGATCGCGATCACGCCGGATTCGCGCCCCTTGAACGCATGTTTCACCGCATTTGTGACGACTTCATTGATGAGCAACCCCATCGCCGATGCGCGGTCGCGCGACAATTTGCAGGCCATGGTATCGATCCGGATCACGATGCCGCCTTCCAGAGCCAGCGCGTTGCCGACCTCCTCACAAAGCTGCTCGATAAACTGGTCGAATTGCACGACCGCAATATTATCGATGCCATAATGGAGGTTTTCATAGGCTTTTGACAAGCTGAGTACCCGGCCGGCCGCTTTTTCCAGAGCAAGCTTGGCGTCCTCATTTTCGGTCTCATGCTGCTGGAGACGCAGCAGGCTGGTGAGGATTGCGAGGTTGTTCTTCACCCGGTGATCCACCTCGCGCAGCAACATTTCACGTTCTGCGATCCGCTCCTCCCGCTCGTGCAGCAAAACGCGAACATTCCGTCGGGCAAACTCCGTCAGACCGATCAGCAGAAATCCGGTCACGATATTGACTATCGTGCGGGGTCCGTCAGAGATATTGGCGAAGGTAAAGCTCCCCTGAAACGGCACAATCGCGTACCATGTAACGATGGATGTCAGTATCAGGACAAGCAAGCCAGCGCGGAAGCGGCCAATCAATGTGGCGATCAGCATGGCTGGGACATTGAGCGCATAAGGCGCGGCCCCCGGGTAGATCATATCGACCAGAAACCGCATCAGAAGTGCAATCAGCGTGCACCCCACTCCGACAAGCAACTGGGTGGTCCATTCCGGCAATTTCGGTGCGTGATCGATTGCATCCAGCTGGGTAATTCTTTGCATGTCGATTTGATTAGTCGCAATCGCAATTGCCAGCAATTGGAAATCGACCGGCGGTCATGCATTTTGTCGGCCGGATATCCCGTTCCAGACCTGAAAATGCATAGCAAGCGGGGAGCGACGATTACTGGAGGAATCTGCCATATATTGGCCTCGCGCGGAGCCGCAAAGCGATTGGGCGCTTGCTCGAAGCCTTCGTGCCTTTATCGCTTCCTGCGCGCCTGACCCTTTTTGTGGCTCACGGCAAAGTTTACAGAAACATCAGCTTTTGTTTTCTGTCACCTTTGCCCCGCTGGCGCAGATTTTCTGCCTTTGCGTGTCGCCAGCCTGGGGCCGAGTGTGACCTTTCAAATGGCTGCATAATCCAGTGCGCTTGATCAATGCAGGCGAGCGACAGGGTCATCCGCATATCCAGATTGTCAAAGAGCCAGCCCCGCGCTTGTCGTGGGATCGGTGAGGAAGATAGAGAATTGGGGCGGGTGTAGGAAAGTGAGTTCTCGAGTGAACATTTCGGGGATCGTTGCACCTGTCACCGTAATTCTTACAAAACATACGAAATTCCCTCCTTATAAATGAAATTGGCACTTCTATCATTCACCGAATGCAGATATTTGAGAAGCTTTTCGAAAATTAAACCTCACCCTATTGGTGAACTAAGCGCGATATACACGTTTGATAACAAATACTTATTCTGATAAATTGCTTTAACTGCAATCGGTATCACAACCGTTTTAGCAAGCATGTGTAGGAGGAAATTATTTATGCTTGCAAATTTCTCAGCAAGCATATAGATCACTACCCAGCAAGCATGGAGATTATATTATGACCAGTCCACAAAGCAAAGGAGGAACATCCCGAGCAGAGAAGCTGTCTGCAAAAGAACGAGCAAATATTGCGAGCAATGCTGCGAAAGCACGATGGGCGGAGGCTTCCAAGTTGCCTAAAGCTACGCACACAGGTATTCTGAAAGTCGGAGATGCTGAAATACCTTGCGCCGTCTTATCTGATGGAACTCGGCTTTTGACGCAGGCTGGTTTTATGCATGCCTTGGGCCGTTCTTCAAAGCCAAAAGGAAGATCGCAGTATGTGACCGACGGCTTACCACCTTTTCTGGCGACAAAAAGTCTTAAATCGTTGATCACTAAAGAGATCATTGATGCGACGAAGCCTGTAGCGTTTATAACCCCCACGGGCGGGAAAGCCCTCGGATACAAAGCTGATTTGTTACCTAAAGTGTGCGACATATTTCTGGAAGCCCGAGACTCTAAACTACTTACCAGGCAACAGTTGGGGCTGGCCCAACAAAGCGAAATGCTTGTGCGATCGCTGGCGAAGGTCGGAATTGTTGCACTCGTCGATGAAGCCACCGGATTTCAGAAAGACCGTGAGCGTGACGCACTCCATCAATTGCTGGAAAAGTACCTGGTGGAAGAACGATTGGCTTGGGCCAAGCGTTTTCCCGATGAATTTTACCATCAGATATATCGGCTTAACGGTTGGAACTGGCCTGTGGGGAAGGCTAAAACACCGCTGGTGGGAAAAATAACCAACGACATTGTTTATGACCGCTTACCAGAAGGTGTGCTGAAAAAACTCCAAGAACTCAACCCGATAACGAGCAACACAAAGCGACGGAAATTCAAACACCATCAGTTTCTTTCTGAGGAAGTGGGACAACCCGACCTTCGGGATCATATTTTGCAAATACTTCCGCTCATGAAAATTTCAAATACATGGAAAGGGTTCAAACGACACCTAGATATCGCCTTTCCGATAGCAGGTACGCAAATGGAAATGGACATAGAAAGCGAATAAAGATCGGTGCTACGCCGCACCGACTGTCCCTTAACTTCCGATGATTGCCGCTGAAAATCCTCCTAATTCCCCATCCACCACCATCCGCACAGTTCCCATCGGCAAAAACATCCTCAACGGCTCCGCCACCATCGCTCGAAAGCCATAACCTTCATACAAGATCTTTCGCTTTTCGGTTCGTTCGGCGTCGCCGCAATCCAGCACATCGAGCATCACCATCGCTATCCCGAGATGATCGGCAGCCTGCGCAATCTTTAGCAGGGCGTCGATCAGCAAGTCCCCGCCAAAGCCGCCTCCCCTGAACCTTTCATCCCGACCGATCATGGAAATATAGGCGGCGGGGATGCTGCCGTGGCCTGGTCTGGTTCGGGCATATTTTTTCGGCAAGTCTGTATAATCCACGGCGTGAGCGTTGATGGCGTAGAAACCGATGATTGCGCCCTCGGCTATGCGCATCACATAGAGGCGGACATTTCCGGCTTTGTGGAGTTTGTTGGCGGTCTTTTTGAAATAGTTATCAACCTGCTCCACCCCGCAGGAAAAAGCCGTCCGATCATGTTTGTCCGGATCAAACGGTTCTATGACATATCGCGCGGCATCGGGGCCTGCTGTCAACGGGCGGACACTCTGTCGCGATGTTTTCTGGTTGCGGCGCGCAGGGCGTCGGTCGGTGCGGGCGTGTTATCCAGTGCTTCGAAAAAAGCGCTATGATCGACCGGATGCAGCCGGGTGCGTTCGTGCGCCTCTATCGTGATCAAAGCGGCCTGATAGGCGGCACTCATCGTAAAGGCGGAATCATCCACGCCTGCCAGCGCCGCAGCCTGGCTGATCGTGTCCTTGATGCGCGGCTTGGTGCGAAAGCTCATCCGCGCAGAGCTAAGCTCATCAACTACGTTGCTATTATCCTTGAAGCCCAAAGCAAAAGCCTTCCGTCTTATTCCTGATAGCGCATTATGTACGTCAAATAGGCGTACATGTCAAGAAATGGAGGCTATTCACCGGCCTGCTCAGACTCAACGCCCCACACCCGAATATATCATCCCGCGCTTGCCCTTCTACACACGAACCTGCTCGGCCTCCATCGGCACCGGCAGCCATTTTTCCAACACTTTGCCCAGATCGTCCTTGATGATCGGCTTGCCCAGATGATCCTGCATGCCGGCTGCGTGGCAAGCCTTGATATCCTCCTGATAGGCATGGGCGGTTACGGCTATGATCGGTAGCGCTTTGTTGGTGACACCCAGCTGGCGGAGTTTACGGGTCGCTTCCATGCCATCGACATTTGGCATCTGCAGGTCCATCAATATGATCGAATAGGGATCCTCGTCGTCGATCGCCTGCTCGATCTTTTCAATCGCTTCGGCGCCATCCTCGGCGATGTCGGGATGATATCCGAGCTGCTTCAGAAGTGCCGTTATCAGCACCCGGTTGATATCATGATCTTCGGCAACCAATATCCGTGCGTTTCTGGCGACCTTGTCCGGTTGCTGTTTCTTGTCGATATGGCAGGAGGAACCGGCTGTGAGCGGGTCAGCTTCGATCAACGGCAGGGTGATGACAAAGCTGGTGCCCCTGCCCGGTTCGCTCTCGCAGGAAATGCCGCCGCCGAGCACTTCGAGCAGTCGCTGGCTGATCGTCAGGCCAAGGCCGGACCCGCCGAAACGGCGAACGACCGAACTGTCCGCCTGGACAAATTCGTCAAAAATCTCTTTCTGGCGCGTGCGGTCAATGCCGATGCCGGTATCCGTGATCGTGATCTCGATTTTCCGGTCCCCGGCCGCACCGACCGCCGCCGCCGAGATGCTGACCCAGCCGCTGGCGGTGAATTTGATGGCGTTGCCGACAATATTGGTCAGCACCTGCTTGGTCCGATATTCGTCACCCATGATATGCTGCGGCACATCGCTATCGATCTTCAGGTTCAGCTTCAGACCCTTCTGTTCCGCCGCGACCCGCATCAGGCGGGACGAACTTCCGATTGTGTCCTGTATGTTGAACGGAGCATGTTCGGCTTTCAGCTTGCCGGATTCGATTTTCGCCAGATCGAGAATGCTGTTCAGCAAGACCAGCATCGACTGGCCGGATTCGGCGATCAGTTGCAGATGATATTTCTGTTCCTGGTTCAGTTCCGAGGAAAGCAAAAGATCGGTGAAGCCGATGACACCGTTCATCGGGGTGCGCAGTTCGTGGCTCATGTTGGCGAGAAATTCCGATTTCGAGAGTTCGGCCATTTTTGCCTTGTTGGTCGCTTCGCGCAGGCTTTCCATGACGGCGGCCCGGTCGCTGACATCGCGGATGGCGGCAACGACGGACAGGTCCTCGCCTTCGGTTTCCGGGTTCAGGCTGATTTCGACGGGAAATTCACTGCCATCCTTGCGAGCGGCAAATAGCTGCAGTCCAGCGCCCATTTCGCGCGCTTTCGGGTCATCGAGAAAGTGCCGGAGATGCCCCGAATGGCCATGTCTGAAGCGCCGGGGCATCAGCGTTTCGATCGGTTTTCCGATGATCTCCGAAGGCGCATAGCCGAATATATCCTGCAGACGATCACTGGCGAAAGCGATATTGCCATTGGTTCCGACGACGATCAGTGCGTCGGGGCTTGCCGCCAATATGCTGGATAGCCGGGCCTCCTTCTTTCGCAACTGACCGGTGCGCAATTTGATACGGTCTTCGAGTTCGGTGCTGAGAGCATTCAGATCATCTTCCGCCTTTGCGCGCCGGGTCGTTTCACGGCTTATGGCAAAGGCAAGCAGGCCGAGGACGGCGAGACTCAACAAGATGCCAAGCGCGACGATCGCGATGGAGTCGCGGGCTTGCTGGCTGGCCGCCTGACTTTGCTGGCGAACCAGGCCACGCTCGGCCTCGACGATGCCGGCAACTTGGCTCCGGAGCTGATTCACGGTCAATTGCCCATCGTGGAGCCGCGTCAGCTCGACGAGCCTGTCATCGACCTGGCCGGACTGATCAAGCAAAGTCGAATAGCGCTGGATGCTGACGACCGAATAAGCGGCCACTGCCGCGATGAGCAGGAAGCCCATCAAGAACAGCACTAGCGGCTTGCCTAGGAGCTTGTTCGCCAGTGTCGGCATATTGGATGTCCTTGCGGATCCGGTTGAAATTCTGGTCATACGGCACCGCTGAGTTGTTTTGAGAAGCTCAACGGAATAGCCGCCGGTCTTTTTCTTGATCGTGCATCATGTACGTCAGATGGGCGACATTATTAAGTTCGGCTGCTTTGCACCGGCACTGACGCCGGCGAATGCGGGGGCTGTTGCAAAGAAAAAGGGTGACCCGAATTAACGGACCACCCTTTCTTGTCGGCTGTGATTAGCGGGATTAGCTGAAAGCCGGTTCCAGCGGGCGAGAGACTTTCATCTCGCCGGCTATTCTTGTCCGGCTTTCGCGCGGTGGCGTGTTCATCCCCGCCAGCTTACCGTCGAGATAGCGGGCGCGCTTCAGGCGCTTCTCGCGGGTCAGGAAGGGGTTTTGCGGCGTCGGCAAGGCGTCGACATTGGCCGTAAAATATCCTGCTGTACGAGCCAGATCTGCTTCCGCCAGATAGGGCCTCGGCGCTGCTGCAACTCGGCGCTGGCCGAGTGCGACACCGCGGCTGGCCTTGCCGACCGGTTTTTCAAAGGCCGGCAGGTCCGCGACAAATTGCGCGAAGTCCGCTTTGGTCGTCGCCTTGCTCTCAAGCGTCCGGGCATTGACCTGCTCCATATCCGCCGCCGGATCAGTATCTTCCTCAGCCAGATCGTGCTGCTGATCGGAAAAGGTCGCCGCAGTCAGCGAAGCAGGAAGGGGGTCGTTGCTGCGCGGCTCGGTTGCTGGCTCGCCTTTGCTTTTGCGCCGGCGGCTGGCCGCATAGGCCCCTGCACCACCAACGCCGAGCAAGGCTGCCAGTGCGGCAAGCAAGCCCCAGTCAGCACCGGCTTCACCGGAGAGGGCATCGGGCGACGCCGCAACTTCCGGGGTCGGCTGAGTGGTCGGGATCGCCGCAATTGTGCCAGTCGCGCCCTCTGTCCCGATTTCCGCAACTGTCGGCACTTTGGCAACGGCGGTAGCCTCTAGTGCGCGGTTATCGGCAGCAGAACTCGCGCTGCCTGGAGCCCTGACGGGCGTTTTGACGGAAGCTGCTGCAGCTTTTGCAGCGGCGGCCTTGCGCTCCTGCTGCTCACGCTCGATCTGCGCCAGCGCTTCGGGCGCTACGGTTTCAGCGTCGAAGCCACCCTTATTGGCCAGTTCATCGGCGCGCTCCTGGGTGACGGGCGGCGTTGTTTCCGCTTTGACAGCCGGTGGACTGCTTGCCGGTGGCGCTGCGATAGTGGGGGCCATCGTCGGCGATGCCGTTGGTACAGGCTGCGGGGCGATTACCGGCGGTGCCTGCACGGGCGCGGTCATGGCTGGCGCTGTCATTTCCTGAGCCTGCGCGGGCGCCGCGGCCATGCCGACCGAAATCGCCAATATGCTGATCATGGACAGGCTGCCAGCCGCCTTGGCCGGCAAACCGTCGCTCTGGGACGCATTGATGCTTTTGCTCATCTTGATGCTATTGGTCATCTCATTTCTCCTAATGTGGTGAACAACAAACCCGCCAGAACGAGCTTGGTATCCCTCCACAGGGACAGAATGAGCCATAAAAAGAGACGAACGGAGTTCCTGAACGCCCTATTCATTCGGCGTTCAGTGAAATGAGACACCGGTTAAACTGGGGTTCATCTAATTATAGTGGATTTAGTTACCAGTTTACGGAATTTATACTGTTATTGATCGAGTTTTACACAAGTACAGTCACTTAACATGACCGCTACGCCGATATAGATTGGTCAATCCAATATTATCTCGGCAAAATTTTGACCTGATCGCCAGGGACATGGAAATAGGCACCCCCGTCACCATCGGCGGTAAACTTGACCAGAACCTCCGCTATCCGGCTGCATGTTTCGATCGGCCAAACCTCGTCCCAACTACCCGTATAGCGGACACCGAACAAATCGGCACCCAGTCCTTCCTCTTCGGATTCAATCCGGATTACGCCCAGTTTGAAATCATCAGCAATCTCGCAACTGACGCCTGCGCGATTGAGCGCAATATTAGCGGCGATCCTTGCTGACGGAAGCGCATCACTGATCAGCGAGTCTGATGCATAAGATATGCCGCGATTGACACGGATCGTTTTCAGGCTGTCGTCTGTATCCTGCATCACCATGTAGCGAACCGGAGCGGTATCACATCCCGGCATACGGACAATCAAAGTCCAGGCGTTGCGCATTTGCTTGCGGATCAGCGCATTGAAAACAAATCGATCTGCAGTCGCCGGATGAATTCTGTCGATAAACATCGCGGAACTGGCGCAGGCGTCGTTCGCCCCATATACCTCTCGCGCAGTGATCCGGATCTGCTCGTGCAACTTTTCGGCGCCCGGTGCCGGAGCGGCATCGTTCCATTCATTGAGTTTTTGAAGGACCAGGGGATGTTGAGCCTGGCCCGGGCTGACGGGGTAAAGGCACAAAAAGAGCAACAGCAGAAGTTTTCTCATCGTCGACAGTTTCCTAAGCTGGTTATGGATTGCGATGAGCGCATGGAGGAAGATGCAACAATCTTCGAACCCCGGTCCATCACTCCCACCAATAAACCGCGCGCTTTCTTGAGCCGGTGACAACCTCGTTCATCGTCAGCGGATCGTATAGCCGGCCATTGAGCATCACGCGGTTGATTTTGTCGCTGTTGCGGATGTCGGCGGTCGGATCGGCGTCGAGCACCAGCAGGTCGGCGAGCTTACCGGTTTCCAGTGATCCGATCTCTGTGGCCATACCCAGCGACTGGGCAGAGACTATCGTGCCGGCCGCCAGCGCTTCTACCGGGCTCATGCCACCGCGAACGAAGGACCATAGTTCCCAGTGGCTGCCGATCCCGGCTTGCTGGCCGTGCGCACCGATCGAGACTTTCACGCCGGCATCGGCCAGCTTTTTCGCTTCACGGGCATTGTCGTCATCAACGAAATTGCTTTCCGGCGCTTTGATACGGCGGACCGTGTCTGCCGCCAATATATTCGGCGGGGTGTGGACGAGCAGCGGATTTTCCCAGACGTTGGTGGCCTGACGCCAATAGGGATCACCGGCGAGCCCGCCATAGCTGACCACCAGAGTAGGTGTGTAATTGGTGTCGGACTGCGAGAACATCTGCACGACATCATCATAGAAGATATCGAGCGGGATATTATGTTCGAGCGTCGAATTGCCGTCGGCGACCAGCGCCATGTCCATGCCGAATAGAGAACCGCCTTCAGCCACAACCAGCATATTTTCCTGACGGGCAGCCTCGACCACCTGCTGCCGCTGTTCGCGACGGGGCTGGTTGTAGTTTTTGACGCTATTGCCGCCTTGCGCCTTCAGACGGCGGACATGGGCGAGCGCATCGTCAAGATTGTTGATCTCGGCATAAACGTCGGCGGCTTTGGCGCCATAGACGATCTCGCCGGTCGAGAAAATGCGCGGACCGAGGATCATCCCGGCGCGCTGCATTTCGCTGGCGACAAATATCTCGCTGGCGCGACTGGATGGATCGTGGATTGTGGTCGTACCGAGCGCGAGATTTTGCAGCAGCGACCAGTTTTGCTGCGGCACCAGTTCGTCGCTGCCCTGCGGACCGTGCGCATGGGCGTCGACCAGGCCGGGAATAATAGTCTTGCCAGTGACATCCACAGTCGCGGCGCCAGCGGGAATATTGACCTCGCCACGCTGACCGACAGCGGCAATGCGGTTGCCCTGGATGACGATCACGCCATCATCGATGATTCCGCCATTGTCACCAGCCATGGTGACGATCCGCGCACCGGTGAGAGCGACGGTTCCGGAGGGCTTGTCCGCCGCAATCGTCCGCTCCAGCAAAACACCGCTGGTTGGCGGCTGGTATTTGGGCGCATCTTTTGCGGATGGCGCATTGGGGAACAGCGCGCTGGTCGTGGCAGTATAGACCGTGGGCCCGATGCTCCAGTGGAGCGCCTGCCCGCCGTTGGACCAGTTGATATAGTCGGCACCATTGGCACTAACCCGTGTCACCGGCAGCGATGTGCTGGTCGGACTGACCTCGACCGCCTGGGTGCCGGGCATCAGCGGCATGACATAGGCTTCATAGCTTTGCCGGAAGGCGACATTCAGTCCGTCAGGCGATACAATATAGTCGTTGGTCAGATCGCCCTTGGCATGGGTGCGCTTTGCTTCACCATTGAGGTCCGTGCTGACCAGGACGCGCTGATCATCCTCGTTCTCGAGCATGAAAATCCGGTCGCTGGACAGGCCATATTGGGGACCGGCGGCACCCTTGACCACCCGCACGGGCGCGCCGCCGCTGGCTGGCACACGGTAGACTCCATCTTCCACCGACCAGTCGGGCGAGGTCATATAACCACCCTCCTTCATCTCGAAGACGATATTCTTGCCGTCGGGGGAGAAATGCGGCCGGGCATAATGGCCGGGCTGGCTGGTGACGGTGCGCGAAGACCCGCCGCCTGCCGATACGGTCTTGATCTGGCCGAGCCCGGCATCGGTCCAGCCGACAAAGACGATCGAACGGCCATCGCGCGACCATGAAGGGAACAGCTCGCGTTCCGAACCGCTGGTCAGCCGCTTGGCCGTCCCGCCGCTCATCGTCTTGGAGTAGAGCTTGCCCAGACTTTCAAAAACAACGGTCCGGCCGTCTGGAGATACTGCGGCAAAACGCGGCATTTTGGTGGTGAAACTGTCGGGTGCGACCGGGATTGTCGGATGGGGGGCATTGGCGACGCCGCGGGTATCGCTGACCTGGAACGGGATCACTGAGGAGGCGCTGCCGTCAGCCGCTACGCGCCGGATCTTGCCACCGGCCCAGAAAATGATTTCCTGGCTGTCGGGAGTCCAGTCCATATTCGGATAGACGCCGGTCACCGCCCAGGTTTCCTGCACATCCTGATCGAGATCGTCATAGACCTTGCGTTCAACGCCGGATTCCAGATCTTTTACGTAGAGCTTGGATCTGGTCATCTCGCGGCGGACAAATGCGATTTTCTTGCCGTCGGGAGAAGGATTGGGACGGACTGATCCGCCGAGGCCGGACACAGCGGTAGTTACTTCACCGGTTTCCAGATCATATTTTTCGATGTTGAACAGGTCGCTGTTGCTGTCCTGCGCATAGATGAACGTACCGCCGGGCGTGATATTTCTCGTGTAATAGACCGATTTTCCATCGGGCGCGTAGATCGGTTCGCCGAGTTCCTTTTGATGCTTTTCGCTGGGTTTCTTGACCAGTTGCACCCCGCCGCCACCGGAGACATGGTAGATCCAGATTTCGCCGGTGCCGAGCGAGCGCCCGGTGGTGAAATGCTTTTTCGCAACGACATAGCGGCCGTCGGGGCTCCAGCTCGGCTGGTTGAGCAGGCGGAATTCTTCCTTGGTGACCTGTCGCTTGTCGCTGCCATCGCGGTTCATGATCCAGATATTATCGCCACCTCCGCGATCCGAGGTAAAGGCGATGCGGTTGCCGTCGGGCGAGAAACGCGGCTGCACTTCCCATGCGAGGCCCTCGGCGATCCGGGCGGGAGACCCTCCCGCAATCGGCATGGTGTAAATATCACCGAGCAAGGCGAAGGTCAGGCTCCGGCCGTCGGGGCTGACGTCGACGTCAATCCAGCTGCCCTCGTCGACATTGATCGGAACCTGATTGATTGTCGCGCCGGTCGGCGCATTTACATCCCATTTGACCTCTTCGGATTTGTCCTGAGCCAGCGCGGCCCCCGAAATGAACAATGTCGCAAGAACCGAAACCAGACTATATTTCATGTTAATCCCCGGAGAAGAATGTCATCATTCTGTTCCCTCTATTCCAGTTTGTGACCAGAAGAAACTAGGAACAATATTTACTAATTATGTCTTGAACCCAAAGTGCCGGTGATAGCTTTCCACCACCTGTGCCAAAGTCGACAAGGCCAGTGTCGCCGGGTCCCGCGTCGACGGAATCAGGCCGATCGGCGCGACCATTCGGTCGCTCTCTTCTGCTGGAACGCCAATATCGGCCAGATATTGCAGGCGGAGTTCATGCGTTTTGCGGCTGCCCATTGCGCCAACATAGAAGGCAGGTGAATGTAAAGCCTGCTTCATCAATGCCGCCTCCCAGTCATGATCGTGAAAATAGAAAATGCAGGCGGTCCACGGATCAGGGTGGAGCAGCGGCGTCGCCTGCGGCGTTTTCAGCAGGTCCGCGGTCGTCGCCAAGCCCTCAACCGCAGCTATCACACCGGGGTCTGGTGACAGAACAGCGCAATCGATGCCATAGCTCTTCGACAATCCAACCAGGCTTTCGACCGACGGCCCGTGTCCCAATATGTTCAGCTTGGCGGCTGGAATGTGATGCACGAGAATCCGGGAACCTTCCCGCTCCACCGATGTCCGGTGCGCCAGTTCTGCTTCGCAGCTGATATCAGTGCTTTGACTATCGAGGATGATCGTCAGCGGCATACGAGCTTCAATCCGGCCAAAAATATCGGCAACAATCGCGCGATCCACGATCGGGGTAAACAGCAGGTCAATACCGCCGCCGCACGGCAGCCGGATATCGAGATAGGGAGAGTCGGCGCCAAATCTGATCTCACGCGGCGCGCCGGTTTTGATCACATCCAGCGCTTCGGCAACGACAGCGGCCTCCACGCATCCGCCGGAGAAAGATCCGGTCGACGAGCCATCCTCTGCCACGGCCATATGCGTGCCCGGGTTTCGCGTCGACGCACCCGTGACCGCGGCCAGCGTAATCAAGACTGTTTTCTGGTTCGCTGCCGCTTTTGCCTGCAGGAAGTCGAAGATGGGCAAAATATTATTCAAACGTAATTGTCCCGCCGCTTATCGATCTATTAGATGAAGGGGTTCATGCCGCAAACGGACAATTTGGGCAATATCCATCAAGGCAGCAGGAGGGGATCGACCTTCGCGACACAGTTTTGACAGGGCCATGGTCCTGAAATCACGGGAGGATTAGCCCAGATTTTCCGCTCGTCCGTAACGGCACTCCAGGCCTGCGCAACGTTTCTTTACCCCTCTGCATAAATCTTGTCTTCAAAATGCGTAAAAATCCATCTAGGAGCATCTTAATTACAAAAATCCTATCGAAATATGAGGACGGAATATGAGTTTCCCGCCACGGCAAGGCCTGTACGATTCAAAGAACGAACATGACGCATGTGGCGTCGGTTTTGTCGCGAATATTGAAGGTGAGAAATCGCACCTCACGGTCAAACGTGGCCTCGAGATTCTGGTCAATATTGACCACCGCGGCGCCGTTGGCGCTGATCCGCTGCTGGGTGATGGCGCCGGGATATTATTGCAGATTCCTGACGCGCTTCTGCGGGATTGGGCAAAATCCGAAAACTTGGCTCTGCCTGCTACTGGCGATTATGCTGTCGCCATGTGCTTCCTTCCGTCGGATCCGGCCGAAACGGAATATGCTACGGCACATTTCGAGCGTTTCATCGCCAAGGAAGGGCAAGTCATGATCGGCTGGCGCGACGTGCCGATCGACACGACGGGCATCGGCAAAGCGGTGCTCGACCAGATGCCGACGATTCGCCAGGCGATCGTTGGCCGAGGCGAATCGATCGCCGATCAGGATACATTCGAGCGCAAAATCCTGGCGATCCGCAAGCAGGTGCACAATCCGCTCGACGGGATCGCGGAAAAAAACGGCATGCCCGGTCTGACCGAATTTTATATGCCGTCCTTCTCGACCCGGACAATCGTCTACAAAGGCCTGTTGCTCGCCGATCAGGTCGGGTCCTTCTACAAGGACTTGCTCGACCCCCTCACCACCTCTGCCGTGGCTCTGGTCCATCAGCGCTTCTCGACCAACACATTCCCGTCGTGGAAACTGGCGCACCCCTATCGCTTTATCGCGCATAATGGCGAAATCAACACGGTGCGCGGCAATGTCAACTGGATGAATGCCCGTCGCCGGACCATGGAGTCCGATCTGCTCGGCGCCGACCTCGACAAGATGTGGCCGCTGATTCCGCACGGCCAATCCGACACGGCCTGCCTGGACAACGCATTGGAGCTGCTGGTCGCAGGCGGCTATTCCCTGCCCCATGCGGTGATGATGCTGATACCCGAAGCATGGGCCGGCGATCCGACGATGGATGCCGACCGCAGAGCATTTTACGAATATCACGCTGCCTTGATGGAGCCATGGGATGGCCCGGCCGCCGTCGCCTTTACCGACGGACGGCAAGTCGGTGCTACGCTCGACCGCAACGGCCTTCGTCCTGCCCGTTTCTGCGTCACCGACGATGGCCATGTGATCATGGCGTCGGAATCCGGCGTGCTTCCGGTCAAGGAAGACAATATCGTCCGCAAATGGCGGTTGCAGCCCGGCAAAATGCTGCTGATCGATATGGAGCAAGGCCGGATCATCGAAGATGAAGAGATCAAGGCCGATCTCGCCAAAGCCAAGCCCTATGCAAAATGGTTGGAATCGACGCAATATAATCTGAAAGACCTCGATCTCGACGATCTCGACGATGTCGATGCGCCAAAGGCGAACGGGCTGGACAGCCCCGCAGCTTTGCTCGATCGCCAGCAGGCGTTCGGCTTCACGCAGGAAGATGTCACCAAGTTTCTCGAGCCGATGGCGAGCGACGGCCTCGATCCGATCGGATCGATGGGCACCGACACACCGATTGCGGTTCTGTCCGGCAAACCGCGGCTCCTCTATGATTATTTCAAACAGAATTTCGCCCAGGTAACCAACCCGCCAATTGATCCTATCCGCGAGGAACTGGTGATGTCCTTGGTCTCGATGATCGGGCCTCGTCCCAATCTTCTGGGCCATGATGCCGGTACCCACAAACGGCTCGAGGTTGACCAGCCGGTGCTGACCAACGCGGATTTGCTGAAAATCCGTTCGGTTGAAGATGCGCTGGATGGGGCATTCCGGACCGAGACCATCGACATGTCGTGGGATGCCGCAAGCGGTGCCGAGGGGCTGGAAATGGCGCTCAAGGAAATGTGCTGGGCAGCCACCGAAGCGGTTCTCGCTGATCGCAATATTCTGATTCTGTCCGACCGCGCCAAGGGCCCGGACCGGATTGCCATGCCGGCCTTGCTGGCGACAGCAGCCGTGCACCATCATCTTGTCCGTCAGGGCCTGCGGATGCAAACCGGCCTTGTCGTTGAAACCGGCGAAGCGCGCGAAGTGCACCATTTCTGCGTGCTCGCAGGCTATGGCGCGGAAGCGGTTAATCCCTATCTGGCCTTTGAAACGCTCGAGGATATTCGCGTTCGCCGCGAATTGCCGCTGACCACGCAGCAGGTCGAGCAAAATTATATCAAGGCGATCGGCAAGGGAATTTTGAAGGTCATGTCGAAAATGGGCATTTCGACCTATCAAAGCTATTGCGGCGCGCAGATTTTCGATGCGGTCGGCCTATCCAGCGAATTTATTGAAAAATATTTCACCGGAACGGCGACGATGATCGAAGGCGTCGGACTGGCCGAGGTCGCGGAAGAAACCGTGAAACGGCATTCGGAAGCTTATGGCGACAATCCGATCTACCGGAATATGCTCGATGCGGGCGGTATCTACGGCTACCGGATCCGCGGCGAAGAACATGCCTGGACGCCGGCCAATATCGCGAACCTGCAGCATGCGGTGCGCGGCAATGATCCCAAAAATTACGCCGAATTTGCAGAATCGATCAACGAGCAGAGCGAACGGTTGCTGACCATTCGCGGATTAATGGAACTGACCAAGGCCAATGAACCGCTCGACATCAGCGAAGTCGAGCCGGCAAGCGAGATCGTGAAACGCTTTGCCACCGGCGCGATGAGCTTCGGTTCGATCAGCCGGGAGGCGCACACGACGCTGGCGATCGCGATGAACCGGATTGGCGGCAAATCCAATACCGGTGAAGGCGGCGAAGAACCGGATCGCTTCATTCCGATGGCAAATGGCGACAGCATGCGCTCTGCGATCAAGCAGGTCGCCAGTGGCCGCTTCGGTGTTACCGCAGAATATCTGGTCAACGCAGATGATATCCAGATCAAGATGGCGCAGGGTGCCAAGCCCGGCGAAGGCGGCCAGCTGCCCGGTGCCAAGGTCGACAAGAATATCGGCAAGGTTCGCCATTCGACCCCTGGTGTTGGCCTGATTTCTCCGCCACCGCATCATGACATCTACTCGATCGAGGATCTGGCACAGCTGATCCACGATCTGAAAAATGTGAACACCGGTGCCCGTGTTTCGGTAAAACTGGTTTCTGAAGTCGGCGTCGGTACGGTTGCTGCGGGCGTTTCCAAAGCACGCGCCGATCATCTGACCATTTCCGGCTATGATGGCGGCACCGGCGCTTCGCCTCTGACCTCGCTGACCCACGCGGGTTCGCCTTGGGAAATCGGTCTGGCCGAAACCCAGCAGACATTATTGCTCAACGGACTGCGCTCGAGAATATCAGTGCAGGTCGATGGCGGTCTGCGCACCGGTCGAGATGTTGCCATTGGCGCTCTCTTGGGAGCCGACGAATTCGGCTTCGCAACGGCGCCGCTGATTGCCGCCGGGTGTATCATGATGCGCAAATGTCATCTCAACACTTGCCCTGTCGGTGTGGCGACACAGAATCCCGAACTGCGCAAGAAATTCACCGGACAGCCGGAATATGTGATCAACTATTTCTTCTTCGTTGCCGAAGAGCTGCGCCAGATCATGGCCGACATGGGCTTCCGTACGATCGAGGAAATGGTTGGCCGGGTCGACCGGATCAACATGAGCAAGGCGCTGCACCACTGGAAAGCGGAAGGCGTCGATCTGTCGCGTATATTGCATCAGGTGGTCCTCGCCGAAGGTGAGCCGCTGCACCAGACGATAACGCAGGATCATGGTCTGGAAGCGGCACTGGATCAGGATTTGATTGCAGCGGCAATGCCAGCGCTGGAAAATGGCCAGACCGTCAAGATCGAACGCAAGGTCAAGAACGTCAACCGGACCGTCGGCGCGATGCTGTCGGGCGAAGTAGCGAAAAGATATGGCCACGCAGGCCTTCCCAACAACACCATCCAGCTCTCGTTTGAAGGCGTTGCCGGACAAAGCTTTGGTGCGTTTCTGGCGCACGGTATCTCGGCTGAACTGGTCGGCGATGCCAATGACTATGTCGGCAAGGGGCTTTCGGGCGGGCGTGTGGTCGTCAAACAGCCGACCCATGTCGACCGCAATCCGACCGAGAATATCATCGTCGGCAATACCGTGCTTTACGGCGCGGTTGCCGGTGAGGCCTATTTCAATGGCGTCGCGGGCGAACGCTTTGCCGTCCGCAACAGTGGCGCGGTTGCTGTTGTCGAAGGCACCGGCGATCATGGCTGCGAATATATGACCGGTGGTGTGATTGCCGTGCTCGGCAAGACCGGACGCAATTTTGCGGCCGGCATGTCCGGTGGTGTTGCCTATGTCTATGACGAGGACGGTCTGTTCCGTCAGCGCTGCAATATGGCGATGGTCGATATCGAGACCATCGACAATGACGCGGATGATGGTGAAGACACCAGGCCGCCACAGCAGCTTCCGGTCGATGTGAATGATTATGGCATGGGTGACATGCTCTATCATGACGCTGCCCGGCTGCGCATCCTGCTGGAACGGCACAAACTTTATACCGGCAGCAAGCGAGCCAGCGAAATTCTCGACAATTGGGAAGAGGCCCTGGGCCGTTTCGTAAAAGTCATGCCGCGCGATTATTCGTCGGCGCTGAAACAACTCGAAGCCGAGCGTCTCGACGCGATCGTTGCTGCAGAATAATTGAAGATATTGGAGTAGACCGTGGGTAAAGTAACAGGCTTTCTCGAGATTGATCGCAAAGAAGCGACCTATGCCGATCCAAAGGAACGGCTGACGAACTATCGGGAATTCACGATTCCGCTGCCGGAAAAGGACATCAAGGACCAGGCGGCGCGCTGCATGGATTGCGGGATTCCCTATTGCCACAACGGCTGCCCGGTGAACAATATCATCCCGGACTGGAACAATCTGGTCTATGAAGGCGATTGGAAAAACGCGCTGGAATCGCTGCAATCGACCAATAATTTTCCGGAATTTACCGGTCGTATCTGTCCAGCCCCTTGCGAAGCCGCCTGCACATTGAACATTGATGACGTGCCGGTGAATATCAAATCCATCGAATGCGCGATTGTTGATCGTGGATGGGAAGAAGGCTGGATCACACCACAGATTGCCGAAGAAAAAACCGGTAAATCGGTCGCGGTGGTCGGCTCTGGCCCTGCCGGCATGGCTTGCGCGCAGCAGCTTGCCCGCGCCGGCCATAATGTCACCCTGTTCGAAAAGAACGACCGGATGGGCGGCTTGCTTCGCTATGGCATCCCCGATTTCAAGATGGAAAAGCATCTGATCAACCGCCGCCTCGTGCAGATGGAGGCCGAAGGCGTTGAATTCCGCACCAGCGCCGAAGTCGGCGTGTCGGTTTCGATGGAATCACTGCAGGATAATTACGACGCCGTGGTCATGTCCGGCGGCGCAGAAAAACCCCGTACGCTCGATATTCCCGGTTATGAAATGTCCGGCGTTCGCCTGGCTATGGAATTTCTGGCCCAGCAGAACAAGCGCAACGCGGGCGACGATGAAATGCGCGCCGCTCCGCGCGGCACGATTACCGCGACTGGCAAACATGTGATTGTCATCGGCGGCGGCGACACCGGCTCGGACTGTGTCGGTACGTCCAATCGTCAGGGCGCCGCTTCGGTTACCCAGATTGAAATCATGCCGAAGCCACCGGAAAAAGAAGACAAGACTTTTTCATGGCCCGACTGGCCGTTGAAACTGCGCACATCTTCCAGCCACCTGGAAGGCTGCGACCGCGACTGGGCCATACTCACAAAACGCGTTGTCGGCACGAACGGCGAAGTGGAAGGCCTCGAGTGTGTTCGGATCGAATGGGTCGACGGCCAGATGCAGGAAATCCCCGGAACCGAGTTCACGCTGAAAGCCGACTTGATCCTTCTCGCAATGGGCTTTGTCGGCCCACGCAAAATGGGACTTGTCGATCAGTCGGAAGTGGAACTCGATGCACGCGGCAATGTGGCTGCCAATGTCGTGGATTATAGCACCAGCAAAGAAGGTGTTTTTGCTTGCGGAGACATGCGGCGGGGCCAAAGTCTGGTCGTTTGGGCGATCCGCGAAGGCCGGCAATGCGCCCGCGCCGTCGATCTACAACTCATGGGGAAAAGCTCGCTGCCTCGCTGATAGCGAAGCGGCGGCGACAGCAGGTGCGTAGCGACTGACCAGTCAAAGCTTACCTGTTTTCGCCCCACAGTGTCAGACTTGAACAATTGTCTGGTCCGTTGCGTCGATGAACAATGGGCTGGCATCGCCGCAGCCGCTCATAGGGACACGGTTGCGCGACATTCGTCAGCACTCAGGTTTAGTTGCAGATACAGCCATAAGCGGCCGATATCAGTTTCTCTCTATCCGAACCGACACTGGCACTTCCCCTCCGAAGCTGCTTGCCGGCTCCCATCCATCATTGTTGTGTCTCATGATCATCATCACCTATCCACAGAGTGTGACTGTCAATCCGGAGATTGGTAATTGCCAGCAATGCGTCTTTTCTCGCCTGAACTTCAGAACGAAACGCATCGTGGGTCATGCGCTCGACCAGCAACAGGTCCGACAGATCAAATGCGCCCAGGTCATGACCGCGCCGCATTTTTGTCACTCCATCCACCTGTGCCTTCATACCCTCGCGACTCCGCTTCCACGAACGCCAGGCGGCGTTAGCGGATGCCAAGCCCGTGTCAGCCATTTCCCGAACATCGAAACGCACCGCCCCCGCTTCGGCATTTACGGCTTGCGCTTCCCGTTCGGCTCGTTCGGCGAGCGCGCTGCGATGGGTGCCGCCCAGGGGAATGGACGCGATAAGGCCGACCCCTTTTTCCAACCCGTCCCGCTCGCTGAAAACGCGAAAACCCAGTGATGGATCGGCAATGCGGTCACGCCGGGTCCGCTCTGCCAATGTCTTGACCCGAGCGGCCTCTGCATCAGCTGCGGCAATTTCATGGCTGCGCGCGATAACCAGATCTCGCAGTGCCGCAAATCCGCCTGCAGGAACGGTTGGAAGCGGCAGTTCAGGCGCTTCAACTGGCAGGGGCAGGCTCGGATATTGCGCGGCAAGGCGCACGCGGGAAAGCTCTGCTTTCCCGCTGGATTGTTCCGCTGCCAGTCTTGCGGCTCCCAAAGCTGCTTCGGCCTGATCCACGTCGAGCTGAGCAGCGTCGCGTAATTGCATTCGGCGCTTTACAGATGCGAGCATCGCTTCATAATTCTTGACTGCTTGCGCATCAACACGGGCCTCTTCCGCATTGCCCAGCCAGCCCCACCACAATTCCGCCAGCTGGGTGGCAGCTTGATGCTTTACATCTTCAGCCCGATTTTCGGCAGCGACGAGGCCATATTCTCCTGCCTGCCTGTCGAGCCGTTTCTTTCCCGGAAGACGAAATGGTCGCATAACTGTTGCGTCATATTCGTTGAATCGCCCCTCGTTATCCACATCGCGGCGAGAATAAGAACCTGATATTGTCACCTCATGGGGACCGGCTTTGAGGGCCCGGGCGTCTGCTCCGGCCGCCTCGACACGCGCGCGCGCTGCCATCACGCTCGGGTGCTCGTCCAACGCCGTCTGGACCGCCGCCTCATCAGGTAGTCCGGAGTCATTTTGCGCAGCGACGGAGGCGGGAGCCATCATCAGCAGCCAGAACGGAAGGATGTATAGGGCGTTCCTCATCATGGCACCTCTTCGCCGAAGTTCCGGTCACTGGCCTCTTGCTCGTTCTTATTCTCGCCAAACCTCTCGTAGAGCATGGGCAACAGCACGAGCGTCAGCATTGTCGCGGTCACAAGGCCACCGATTACGACGATCGCGAGCGGTTTCTGGATTTCCGATCCGGGGCCGGTCGCGAAGAGCAAGGGCACCAGGCCAAAGGCAGCAATTGAAGCTGTCATGAGCACAGGACGCAGCCTTCTGGCAGCGCCGAGGCGTACAGAATCTGCCATTGGCAGGCCTTGTTCGCGCAGCTGCCGGAAATAGCTGACCATGACCAGACCATTGAGCACCGCAATACCGAGCAGCGCAATAAATCCGACCGATGCCGGAACCGACAGATACTCGCCTGAGACCGCCAATGCTACCATTCCGCCGACCATCGCAAAGGGAATGTTGACCAAAATCAGCAGGGATGCGCGCACCGAACTCAAGGTAGCGTAGAGAACGACAAAGATAAGGATCAGAGATATCGGAAGCACGATCATCAACCGCGCCGATGCGCGTTGCTGGTTTTCGAACTGACCACCCCAGACGATCCGATAACCGGATGGCAGTTTCACATTTGTGCTAATATCGGCTTTCGCTTCTTCAACATAGCCGACCAGATCGCGGCCTGACACAAAGGCCTGGACCATGGCAAAGCGCGAGCCGTTTTCATGTTCAAGTTTCACCGGTCCGGCAATCTGCTTAACAGTGGCGATATCGCTGGCGCGCACCAGTTGGCCGGTGGGCGAGCGATACAGCTGGTCGGCAAAGCTTTGCGGGCTCATACCGCGGCTACCTTCGCCCTTTATCAGGATGGGCACGCGCCGGTTGCCATCGGCAACAACGCCGGAGTGCACGCCTTCTATCTGAGCGCGCATCATGTCCTGCATCATGTCCACTGGCATACCGCTGCGGCCGGCCGCCATCCGGTCGATATCGAGCTGCAGATAGTCCACCGTGTCATTGGCAACCGTCATCGCTTCGGTTGTACCCTCGATTTTTTCCAGACGGGCCTGAATATCGCCTGCAATCCTGGAGAGCTCGTTGAGGTCCGAGCCGAACAGCTTGATTACAAGATCACCGCGCGCACCGGTGAGCATTTCGGAAATACGCATTTCAATGGGTTGGGTGAAACTGGGTTCGATGCCGGGCAAATCATCAAATACTTCGCGAATTTTCTCGGTCAGTTCATCCTTGTCAGCCACTTGCCATTCACTACGCGGCCTGATTTTCAGAAAACTGTCGGTTTCATTCGGACTCATTGGATCGAGCCCGAGCTCGTCGCTACCAACCCGTGCGATCACATCGGTGACTTCCGGAACTTCAGCAAGGATGGCTTTCTGGACCTTGAGGTCGCCAGCCACGCTATGGTCAATCGAGATGCTCGGTAATTTGGTCAGCTGAACGATCATCGAGCCTTCATCCATGGTCGGCAGGAAGGTCTTTCCGGTCACATTATAGGCAAGTCCCGCGATCAGCAGAGAGAAGGCCGCAATAGCATATACAACGGATTTCCGGTTAAAAGCACTGTTCAACACCCGCTCGTAGAAGGGTGACAATTTGCGCATTAGCCAGGGTTCGTGATGCCCATCCGGTATTTGCAGAACAAAATAGGCCAGAACCGGAACCAGCGTCAGTGACAGGATCAACGCTGCGAACAGCGCGAGCACGATCGTCAACGCGACCGGCGCGAATAATTTGCCTTCAAGCCCTTCCAGTGTGAGCAGCGGCAGGAAGACCAGTGCGATAATGGCAAGGCCAGATGCAACAGGTTTTGCTACTTCAGCCGAGGCAACGAAGATATTGTGGAGTTTACCGGCGCCGCGGTGTTTTTCGTCGGACAGCCGTTCGACAACATTCTCGACCACCACCACGGCCCCGTCGACAAGAATGCCAACTGCGATGGCGAGCCCGCCAAGGCTCATGAGATTGGCTGTCAAACCGAGAAAACGCATGGCGATGAATGTGAACAATGCTGCCATTGGGAGAGCGAGCGCAACGATGACCGACGCCCTTATGTCGCCGAGAAAAAGGAGCAACAGAATGACAACCAGTACTGTTGCTTCGAGCAGTGCTGATTCGACCGTGCCGACGGCGCGTTCAATCAGGTCTGATCGATCATAGAACGGATCGACCTTCAATGAAGATGGCAGGCTGGGTTCGATTTCCCTGAACCGATCCTTGACACCATCGACCACTTCGCTGGCATCTGCTCCGCGCAGGCCAATCACCAGCCCTTGTACGGCTTCGCCCTCGCCATTTTTGGTGACGGCACCATAGCGGGTCAGGCTGCCGGTCCGGACCTGCGCTACATCGCCGACACGGACAACCATTCCGCCTTCGGATTTGACAATGATGTCCGACAGATCGCCGAGGTTCCGGATAGCGCCAACCGCGCGGACGATGAGCGATTCCTCTCCGGTTGTCAGCCGTCCGGCACCGTCATTTCGATTGCTGCTTTCAATAGCGCTACGCAAATCTTCAATGGTTAGATTGGTTGCGGCGAGCGCAGCATTGTCGGGCACGACTTCATAAGTTTGAACATAGCCGCCAAGCGCGTTGACATCAGCAACGCCGGGCACCGTGCGTAGCGCCGGTCGTATGACCCAATCCAGAATATTCCGTTTTTCAGCCAGCGATTGTGGCCCTTCAAGCGTGAACATATACATGTCTGACAATGGCGTTGAAATAGGTGCCATGCCGCCGGTTACCGTGGCCGGAATTTCTCCCATCACTCCGTTCAACCGCTCCGCCACCTGGCTACGCGCCCAGTAGATATCGGTCGTATCCTTGAAGTCGATCGTGATATCCGCGATCGCATATTTCGCCACCGAACGCAGCACCACTTGATCGGGGATGCCGAGCATTTCCATCTCGATCGGGGTGATAACCCTGCTTTCGACCTCTTCGGGCGTCATGCCTGGTGCTTTCAGAATGATCTTCACCTGCGTCGAGCTGATATCGGGGAAAGCATCGATCGGTAGATTCACAAACGCATAGGCACCGAACCCGGCAAGTCCGGTCGCTATCGCCAATACGGCCATACGAAAGGCGAGCGCTTTTTGAACAAGTTGCCGCAGCATAGGATCAGTCCCCGGCCAGCATGACTTTAAGCTCGGCTATGCCGCTCGCGGCGACCTTTTCGTCCGGCTTCAGTCCGTCGCTCAAGATAGCATTGTCGCCCGATTGAGCGACCAGTGTCACTTCACGCCTAGTAAAGCGATTGGCTGAAAGAACGAACACATAGTCCCTGTCGCCGATACGCGTAACCGACATCGCCGGAACCGACACTCCGGTCTCGCTGCCATCTCCCTTGATCGTCACCATGACGCTTTTACCCGCCACCATGCCGGGCGCTGCGCCAATACGGGCTTTTGCCATCACCGAGCGGGTCATCGGGTCGAGCGAGGGGGAGACCGAAATGATCGTGCCGTTAACAGAGACAGGATCGCCATCCCCGGATGACCCGGGCAATCGTAGCTCCACGATCAGTCCCGGAACAACTTTCTTCGCAAGCCGCTCGGGCAATTGAATGTCGAGCATGTAAGACGATGTATTCTCTATCACAAAAGGTGCCGTCATCGTGTCAACCGGCCCGCCGGTCTGGACGTTGATCGCTGACACACGGCCCCCGATCGGTGCGCGCAGGGTCATCTGGCCGCTGCCCCCGGCACCGGCTTGCGACAATATTCTTTGGTTCTCGGATATGTTGATCTGCGCTTCGTGCAGCGCTGCATTGGCCTCGTCGGCCCGGGCGTCTGCGATAATTCCTTCGCGGGCGAGCTGGTTCAATCGCCGGGCATTCGCTTGAGCCAGACCCAATTGCGCACGGGCCCGAGCAAGATCGGCGCCGATCTGCAACGGTTCACGCGCTTTTACCGTTGCAAGAGCAGCCCCTTTGGCGACGGCTTGCCCTTCGACCACAAACAGCCGGATTATCGCTCCATCGAACGGCGCGGCTACCGCGACCCTTGCCTCGGGCGGCAGGTTGACCATTGCCGGGACAGTACCCAGCGGAACCGCGTCAGCAGCCCTTGCCGAGACAATCCGGATGCCGAGCTTTTTGATTTGCGCTGCCGAAATGGTTCCGGGCTTGGCGGTCGTTGCTACCGCAGATGTATCTGAATCTGTCGCTGTGCCTCCGGAGAATGCATAATATATGCCCGCTGCAGCAATTACTGTCGCCAAGGCAAGAACCAGAATTCTATTTCTACTTTTCATATGGTCTCTCACCGAATTCAGGGTTGATCGCTTGGTTTCGATAATGTTTTAATCACGTATTCTCAGGCTGCTGCACGCCTAATTCGCGATAATTTATTTGCGGTTTTGGCTGGCGAATTAGTCTCTTCTTTTCCAATGCCCCTATTTTTCATCATTTCTGCGTATGGGGATCAAATTGTGACTAGGGTTGCCAGCCATGATGTCTAAATACGTAATGTTACCGATAATGCGGAACCCGATATCGGTTCATAGTCTGCAAAATTAACGAACATGACGAACGGGAGACTTGATATATGACCGATCCATTGATGATCATTTGCCCCTCCTGCAGCACGACCAACCGGATTCCAGCGCAAAAGCTGACGGGGAGCGGTAAGTGCGGCAAATGCGGCAAGCCCCTGTTTGAGGGAAAGCCGGTCATTCTGAATTCCGGGAACTTCCAAAAGCACGCCAGCATTAGCGACATTCCGCTGCTTGTCGATTTCTGGGCCAGCTGGTGTGGCCCGTGCCGTCAGATGGCGCCGGCGATTGACGCGGCAGCTGGGCAGCTTGAACCGAATGTGCGTGTCGCAAAACTCGATACCGAAGCAGAACAACAGATTGCCGCGCGTTTCAACATACGATCAATTCCTTCATTGATATTGATATCAAAAGGCAAAGAGATGGCACGAACGGCCGGAGCCATGCCTGCGGGATCGATTGTTCAATGGACCAATCAAGCTCTTATAAAATAGATTTGCTTTCAAGATACGGCTGTTTTCTAGAAATCTTCAGGCTGGCGAATTTGCCCGGATATTCAATGTGGTCGAAATTAATTCGGAAAATTGCTTTGAGAGGCGTTACAAAACCAAATGATTTCCCAAATTCCACGTTCCATAGTTATCGTCGGCCTGTTCTTTACGGGTTGCACGCAAGGACCGGATTATCGTCCCTATTCGGCATCCGACCTCGCGCTGCCGGGACAATATATCGACGGAAGTGATGAGGTTTCTAGCCATGATATAGCTGAATGGTGGTCTCAATTTGACGATCCTGTGCTTGCCGAATTAATAGACACGGCACTGTCGGAAAATCTCGATATTGCACAATCAGCGGCACTGGTGGTCCGGGCCAGAGAGTCTCTGATCCAATCCGGTGCCGATCAACTGCCCGCTATTGGCTTCTCGAGCAGCAGTGGCAGAAATTTCTATTCCGAAGCATCTGACAGCTGGTCTTTTTCGCGCTCGATCGACGCCAGCTGGAGCGCGGATATATTCGGCGGCCTGAAACGATCGAAACAGGCGGCACTGGCCTCCTATCAGGCAGCAGGATATAGTCTCGCCAACATCCGGACACTAATCGCTGCAGAATTGGCGCGCAATTATGTGACAGTCCGGTCCTTGCAGAACCGCCTCCTGATTGCCGAAGACAGTCTGCGGAACCAGGACAGCAATTTGCAGATCGCCAAATGGCGCGCTCAGGCCGGACTGGTATCATCGGTCGATGTCGAGCAAGCCAAGGCCCAAAGGGCGCAAACTGCCGCCATAATCCCGTTGTTGGAGCAGTCCGAAGCCGCTGCGCGATACCGCCTGGCGGTGCTCACCGGAAAGGCACCCGGGGCGGTTGATGGCTTATTGGGCGATGATGGTCGCCTTCCGGCCATTCCGGATTTTATCGCCAGAGGCGCGCCGGCCAACATATTGCGTCAACGCCCGGACATCCTGTCTTCCGAGCGCGACCTTGCATCAGCAACAGCGCTGATCGGTGTGGCCCAGGCGCAGCTATATCCGGCACTGACGCTCACGGGGAATATTGCATCCACATCCAGTGAATTCGGCAATATCACCGATATCCTGACCGGCGGGCTGTTTGCATCAATCGCGCAGAGCATTTTTGACGCAGGCAGCCGGAGGTCCGTTGTACGGTCACAGAAGGCGGCTGCAGATGGCGCGTTCGCCGCCTATCGTTCGACGATATTGAAAGCGCTCGAAGAAGTTGAAAATGCCACCATATCCCGGCGCACGGCAGAGGCGCGCATCTCGGCCTTTTCGGATCAGAGCATGGCGGCCAGCAACGCTGCAATTCTGGCACGCGCCAATTATCGCGCGGGATTGACCGACTTTCAACGGTTATTGGAGTCCGAGCGCAGCTTGCTGTCGGCCAATGACAGCCTTGCCATTGCACAGGCCGATCAGCTGACTTCCGCGATCCAGTTATATCTTGCCTTGGGTGGCGGGTGGCAGCCCGTACCGCAAAATGGCAATAATGAAGAGGCCTCGAAATGAACGCATCTGGCGAAACCACAAATCTGGATGAATTTCTGCAAACTCCGGAACCCTCGCCAATATGGCGTTACGGCAAGTGGGTCCTGCTGGCGGTCGCAATCGGTCTTGTCGCCCTGTTTGTCAGCCAATTGTTCTTCAGCGATACTGGCACCGAATATGTAACCGATACAGTCAAACGCGGCGATATAACGGTAGATGTAACCGCGACCGGAAATCTTGCGCCGACAGAGCAGGTTGAAATCGGTTCGGAGATATCCGGTATCGTCAGGACGGTTCTGGTCGATGTCAATGACCGGGTATCAAAAGGACAGGTTATTGCGACAATCGACACCGACCGGCTTATTGATATCGTCAAGCAATCACAGGCAAGCCTGGCTGCCAGTCAGGCATCGGTGGTCAGCGCTCAGGCGTCGCTGGATGAGGCCCAGGCACAGTTGCGACGGTTGCAGGAAGTCTATCGCTTGTCCGATGGCCAGGTTCCGTCGGACACGGAAATGACCGCACAGAAAGCGGCAGTGGCCAGGGCAGCAGCGTCTCTAAATTCGGCAAGGGCCAATGTTGCGGCCGTGCAAGCCGAACTGTCCTCTAACAAAACCCAGCTCTCGCGTGCCTCTATCCGTGCGCCGACGTCAGGAGTGGTGCTGAAACGGCTAATTGATCCAGGGCAAACGGTACAGGCATCTTTTAACACGCCGTCCCTGTTCATCATTGCCGAAGATCTGTCCCGCATGCAGCTTGAAGTTGCCGTCGACGAGGCAGACGTCGGACAAGTGGAGGCAGGACAGAGCGGCAGCTTTACCGTTGACGCCTATCCCGGCAAGAAATTTCCGGCGAAGATTCTGAGAGTGAATCTGGGGTCAACCAATCTTTCCGGCAGCTCGAGTAGCAGCTCCACCTCTACGTCGGACGTCGTTTCCTATACCGCTCTTCTCAATTTCAACAATGATGACCTGAAATTGAGGCCGGGAATGACCGCGACCGCGACCATCCGGACCAATGGTGAAAAAAATGTGCTGATGGTCCCCAATGCAGCGCTCCGCTATATCCCCCCGAAGGACGAGGAAGCCGAGGAAAGCGGTGGCTTTGAATTCGGCCCGCCCCGCTCGGATGGAACCCAGGTCACCCAGGAAACCGAAATCGGCGTCGGCAGCCGCCAGACAATCTATGTTCTGGGCGATGATGACAAATTGCAAAAAATCACCGTCGTGACGGGGCAAAGCAATGGCCGTCAAACGGCTGTCACCGGAAAAAATATCAAGGTCGGACAGCGTGTTGTGACCGGGCAAAAGGCAAAAGCGGCAGAATGAGCGAGCCGATTATCAAGCTGATCGATATCACCAAGACATTCGGTGAGGGAGAGGCTGCTTTTCAAGCGCTCAAAGGCGTGAATCTGGCGGTAAATGAAGGTGATTTTATCGCCATCATGGGAGCCAGCGGATCAGGCAAATCCACTATGATGAATATCGTGGGTTGCCTTGATGTGCAAACCACCGGCTCCTATCTGTTCAAGGGCGTGCCGATAGAATCGCTCAATGTTGATCAGAGAGCCTTGCTGCGCAGACGCTATCTCGGCTTTGTGTTTCAGGGGTTCAACCTTTTGCCCCGCACCTCCGCCCTTGAAAATGTCGAACTGCCCCTGCTCTACCGGGGTGAAAGTCCAGCGAATAGACGAAAACTGGCATTGGCGGCGCTAGACAGCGTGGGCCTTGTTCCATGGGCTCATCACACGCCGAACGAACTGTCCGGCGGCCAACAACAGCGCGTCGCCATCGCCCGCGCCATCGTTACGGAGCCGGCTGTACTGTTGGCGGATGAACCGACCGGAAACCTCGACAGTGAACGATCGGAAGAAATCATGGAACTATTGACACAGTTCAACAAGGAACGGGGTATCACCATCATGATGGTCACCCACGAACCCGAACTCGCGGCTTTTGCCCATAAAATTGTTATCTTCAAGGATGGCCTGGTCGAACGCGTGGAGCAACACTGATGCTGTCAACCACATTTCTATTGGCATTCCGTGCGATCCGGCGCCACCTCTTGCGCTCCTTTCTGACATTATTGGGTATCATGATCGGCGTGCTGTCCGTGATTACCATGGTGACTCTGGGCAACGGGGCCACGGAGGCTATCAAAACATCGATAAGCGCGCTCGGGTCTGACCTGTTGCAAGTATATCCCGGACAGCGAGCCGGCCCTGGCGGCGGCGCTGGTGAAGCGCCTCCCTTGTTCAAGCAAGCCGACGTCAATGCCATTGCCGAGCAGATTGGCGGCGTCACGGTGGTAACCGGTCAGGTGCAAACCAGCGGAGCCGCAATCAGAAATGCACAGAACTGGACAACCACGGTCAATGGCACCACCAATAATTATTTTATCGCCCGGAAATGGGAACTGGCGGAGGGACGAAATTTTTCCGCGGAGGAGGAGCAGGCTGGCAAAAGTGTCTGCATGATCGGCTCGACCATCGTTAACAATCTGTTCCAGGATACCGACCCCATCGGACAGAATTTCCGTATCAAGGGCGTCAGCTGTCAGGTCATCGGTATCCTCGAAGAGCGCGGTCAAAGCGGTTTTGGCGGAGATCAGGATGATACGGTGATCATGCCGCTGAAGGCGGTCCAGAGACAGATGACCGGCAATCAGGATATCAACTCGATCATGATTGGCCTCGATCCTGCCTACGAGACCAGCGCGGTAAAGGAATCGATGATCGCTCTGCTGCGGGAGCGCCGGAATCTGGGGCCGGACGAAGAAGACGATTTCAATGTCCTCGATGCCAAGCAGATTTCCGACACGGTGTCCGGAACAGTTGGCATCCTGACCACATTATTGGGAGCTGTTGCCGGTGTCAGCCTGCTGGTAGGCGGTATCGGCATCATGAATATCATGCTGGTGAGCGTTACCGAAAGAACGCGTGAAATTGGCATAAGGCTCGCCATTGGCGCGCTCGGTCGAGAAGTGATGATGCAGTTCCTGGTGGAATCGATCGTGTTGTCCAGCCTCGGAGGACTGATCGGCATATTTCTGGCACTGATTGTCGGGATTGTTGCCGCGCCTCTAATGGGCCTGGAATTCCAGTTCGATATCCAGATAAATGTTATCAGCTTCCTGTTCTCCGCAATAATCGGAGTTATATTTGGATATTTTCCCGCAAGGCGCGCGGCAAAGCTCAATCCGATCGATGCCTTACGATCGGAATAAGGTTTGCCCACCGGCATCTGGCCGGTTTTCGGGGACGTAATATGTGGGCTCGCTGCTTCGAACTACAGCGCTTGATATCAACAAATGAAAAGCGGGCGTCCACCAAGCGCAACTGATCACCCATTCATTCAATAATACACTTAGTGTAAATGAGTAATTGAATTGGATGCAGGGCGAATTGCGAGCTATCGTTTCCGAACAATCAGAAAGGAAAGATTATGACATTACATATTGGAGACACCGCCCCCGACTTTACCGTCGACACCCAGAATGGGGAAATCAGCCTGCACAAATGGGCCGGTGACAGCTGGGTATTCTTTTTCAGTCATCCGGCTGATTTCACCCCGGTCTGCACCACCGAAATGGGTCGCACCGCGCAGCTCGCCGGCGAATTTGCCAAGCGGAATACCAAACCACTCGGCCTGTCGACCGATACCGCGGAGGAGCATCGGAAATGGATCGAAGATGTGAACGATACGCAGCACACCAGCCTTACATTTCCGATCGTTGCCGATGCAGACCTGGCAATCGCTAAGATGTACGACATGATCCATCCCGACGAGAGTCAGACCGCTGCGGTCCGGTCGGTGTTCATCATCGATCCTGACAAGAAAATTCGCCTGACCATGACCTATCCGATGAGCGTTGGCCGGAATTTCGATGAAATTTTGCGGGTGATTGATGCGCTGCAGCTGAGCGACGAAAAGCGCATTGCCACCCCTGCGGACTGGCAGGTAGGCAAGGATGTGATCATTCCGCCATCGATCAGCAACGAAGAGGCGGAAGGCCTTTTCCCACAAGGCTGGACGGAACATCGGCCGTATCTGCGCACAACCGACGTAAGCTAGATTAGTCAACTTCGACCCAAGCTCGGCGGGACATTTCCAATCTGGATCCAAAGTGTCTCGCCGATTAGCCGGGTCTGGATTTTTTCCGCGTTTTGGAACAATCAATGAAAGACTTCATAATGCCGTTAGTTGAGAATAAGGACGAAAAATGCAGGGCAATCCAGAAGCTCATCGCGTCGGGAATGGGCGTTTGCGAAAGCTGTCGAGAGATCGGGGTTTCTGAGAAGACCTTTTATCGATGGCGTCTTGCCAATGCCGACAAGTCCAAAACCTAGCTTACCCCCTGTTCACCAACAGTGGCGTCCAAATCTCATACTCTCAAAGTGAGGCGATGGGAGATCACCCAGACGTTGCAATTTCGTCAATCCTGATGGACAGTCTCACCATGCCAGTTGGAAGCAGAACCCTACACAATAAGTTTACCGGCGCGTTCGCTGGCTTGCCCCTTGGGGACGAAGCACAGTCCAAGCGGCTTATTGGCGAAGGCGGCCCCTTGTTACCCGGCTTCGCACGGAGCGACTGATGTTATTGGGCTGGATCATCGTCTTCAGTATATTGGGCAGCCTCGGCGCGATCGCCGGTGCCGCATTGATGCTGCTATTTCCGGCGAATGCCCGAAAATCAATTTTGCCCTATCTTATCAGCTATGCAACCGGCACTTTGCTTGGTGCCGCATTTCTCGGGATGATACCCAAGGCACTGGGTCACGCCTCGCCGATAGCGGTATGCGGAACGGTTCTGGCCGGGATTCTGCTTTTCTTTGCGCTCGAAAAAATACTGCTCTGGCGTCATTGTCATGACGAAGACTGCGAAGTCCATTCGAATTCGGGTCCATTGTTGCTGATCGGCGATGCCTTCCACAATTTTGTCGATGGTTTTGTCATCGCGGCAGCTTTTTTGACTTCGATCCCGTTTGGCATTGCAGCCTCTCTGGCCGTCATCGCCCATGAAATCCCGCAAGAGGTTGGTGATTTTGCGATTCTTTTGGAAAATGGCTACTCTAGACTGAAGGCTCTCATCCTTAACTCCCTATCGTCCATCACCACCCTGCCAGGAGCAATTATTGCCTATTATTTTCTCGGAGAAACGCAGCAAGCCATTCCCTATATCCTCGCGCTCTCCGCAGCCAGTTTCATATATATCGCCCTTGCCGATCTAATACCGGGCCTCCACCACAAGACAAAGACCGGATCGGCGCTGCTCCAGTTCATCCTCATAGCAGCCGGAATTGGAACGATAGGGCTTATCCAGTTTGCGCACTAGGGATTACGGCAATGACATCAGATTCACCGACTGGCGAGGAATTCAATCAAGGGCCTTTTACAATCGCAGCTTGCCGGTTGGAAAGACTTCGAAACAAACTGCCAATGAGTAAAGACCCGATAGCAACAGCGATTGCGGTCGGGATGAGGACCGCATCAAAATTTCCATAGGCATCGTACACCCGACCAAATGTAACCGGCCCGAAGGCAGCCCCGAGATATAACACAGCCATCGCTGCGCCAAATGTCTTGTTGTAGAGCGCGGGTCCGAAGATTTTGTTGATCAGGTAAGACAGAACGTCGAATTCCACCCCTGTTCCGAAACCTGCTAGCGCTATTGCCAGGATGATCATGCTCGTGCTCAGACCCTGGCCAGACAGGACCACGAAAGCGAGCGAGAGAGAAAGAATGAGTGTCGCACCAACAAGACTTGGATTGAATTTGTCCAGCAGATAGCCCCCGACAACGCGGCCGATGATTACAAAGACGCCGAATAAGGTTGCGGCGATGACAACGACACTGGCGCTGCCGCCGGAACTTCCCAGGACCAGTTCCATATTTGTGATGAGACCAGGCACTGCAAAGCCGATAGGCAAATAGGCGATCGCGATGACCCAGAAACGCCAATCGGCCAGCACCTGTGCGAATGAACCAGCTGCTATTTTAGACCGATCCTCCATTGTCGGGGCCTCGCCTGCTTCGGGTGTGCGAAACCACATCAACACAAGCGGCAAGACAAGTACAAGGGGGAGAATTGCAAGGCCAACATAGGCACCGCGCCAACCGAATTCTGCAATCAATCCGGCGGTGATCGGTTTCAATAATGCTGCGCCCAAGCCCGTTCCAAGCAGGGTAAGCCCTAGGGCGAGACCCAGTCTTTCATGGAACCAGTTCGTGACCATTTTTGTCCATGTCAGTGGCAATGTTCCGGCGCAACTGGCCGCGGTGATCCCGACCAGCAGATATAGAAAGAATATCTGGTTCGGCAGAAACGCGTGAAGAAACAGAGAGATCGAGGCCAATATGATTGAACAAAGAGTAACAATCCGTACGCCAAATTTGTCAGACAATATGCTGACGATCGGCAAACTTACCAAAGTGACAATGATCGATATCAATGAACCAAGCTGGATAGCACCATGCGACCACCCAAAAGTCTCGGATAGTTCGGGCGCCAGTGTTCCAACAGAATAGAGAAGGATATTGGTTCCGCTGAAAGCGACTCCCAGCATCGCAGTCAGAACGATCTTCCAGCCAGCCGAGAATTCATGCATCGCGCTTATATTCCCTCAAAAAATTCCGGCGCCATCGGTGCCAGCATAGCCTTGGCCTCATCAGACAGGTCACCGCAAATCGTGCGGCTTTTTACAACGCGGAGTTCGTCCAGCTTCAAGCGGAAAGCCGCGTAGTTCGAACCATGAAAAATGGCCGACTGCATGGAATCATATTCCTCGACCAGACGAAGCGAACTGGCGTCAGAGTTGATAAACCAGTCATAGCGCAGCGTTCCAGGCTCGGTGGCTGCAACATGTTGCTTCAGATCAGCTACTACCTGCCGGAGTTCATCTTCCTTTCCCGGAAGGATGTCAGATTCAACTAAGAACAAAATTTTGGATGACATCAAAGTTTCTTTCGCATGAGGGGATTCAGGTTCGACGTGAGGTTCTTGTCATTGAGCCATCAGCCCGCCATCGATCACGATTTCCGTGCCGGTGATGTAGCTGGATTCGTCTGACGCGAGGAACAGCATGGCATTGGCGACGTCAGCCGGCGTTCCCATGCGGCCAAGCGGCGTCCTGTCAGCAAACTGAGCCCGCATTTTCAGAATCATCTCGTCCTGAGCACCGCCTGCAGTCATCGGTTGCATGACGCCCGGGTGGATCGAATTGGCGCGAATGCCTTTGGGTCCAAATTCTACTGCGGTCGCTTTTGTAAAAGCGCGAACTGCCCCTTTTGAGGCATGGTATCCAGGGTGCCCTCGTGAACCGAGAATGCCGTAAACAGATGAGACATTTATGATGGAACCGCTGCCCTTCTCAACCATTTTCGGGATGGCTGCGCGCGTACCGTAGAATACACTACTGGCATTCACATCCATGAGCTGTTTCCAATTGTCCAGGCTATTTGTGTCTATCATTCCCAGATTGCTGATGCCGGCATTATTGATAAGCACATCGAGTTTATCGAATCTTTTACAGGTGAACTCGACCAGCGCGCTCCAGTCATCCGGCGAAGTCACATCGGCTTTGAAATATTCGACGGCTCCTCCTTCGGCATTGATGTCCTGAGCGACCTGTTGCCCGCTTGCTTCAGAGACATCGGCGATTACAACTGCCGCCCCTTCTTGCGCAAAAATGCGCGCTGCTTCCGCACCAAAGCCGCTACTGCCACCGCTGATGACGGCTACTTTATTTTTCAATCGCATAACAGAAACCCTAATTTAAAATCTTCGCACAGGCCGCGCGTTACTCTCGCGAAAAACCGCTTGTCGCGGCGCTAGCCAAGCGCAAAACCAACGATCAATTTAGCGGCTTCGATGACCATTTCGCGCTGCTCTTTCGGATCCATATAATGGGTGGCATCGAAATAATGATGTCCGGTGAAACGGTCGCCCATGGCATCCTCCCACTGACGCAAATAATCAGGATGCGCCCTATGGTCGCCCTTCTGGACGATACTGAGGATAGGAATGGTGGTGCGCGCCATATCCTTTGGTCCGTCAGCCTGACTGATGTCGGTTGCCCATTGGCTAAGCCATGAACGCAGGCTGCTGAAACGACCCAGACCATTGCCAGCCAGATTCATCGCGCGAATTGCCTCTACGTCGCCTTTGAAATCAGAGGTTTCGGAAAACATGAAAGGATCGGCATTGGTCCGGTGCACGATAAAGGCTTCGTCAGCTCCCGGTCGGTATTCAGCTTCCAGCTTGGCGAGACGCATCTTCACCCAGTCTGTAATCCGCTGCATACGGGCCGCTTGGCCCTCGCGAATTCGGACAACAAATTCCTCGGCAAGCGGCGGCCCGTTCTCAGGATTGAACACATCCAGGGTCGGATCGGTTTTGCTGAGATCATTTTCGTCAAGCACTGACGCATCAAGGACATTGCGCAGCGTTTGTGATCTGCCCAGATGATGGCCGAACAAGACTAGCTTGTCCGCGGGCGGTAGATGCTCGGGCAGCAAGCCGCTCGGCCGCCCGTCGGGCAGATGTCTTGCGGTCAGATTTTCTGCCTGCGCCTGATAAAAGCAAAGCAGCGATGCCCCGCCTGAAAAGCCGAGCAGGATAATTTTTTCATAGCCGCGCTCCTTCAGGAAACGCACCGCTGTGCCTACATCCTGCGCACAGCGTTCCATATTCAAGGTTGCATCGCTACCTAAAAAGCGCGTGGCTATTGCAAGACTGGGCAGGCCCATCGCTTTCATGGGCTCGAACATATAAAAGCCCGCGACAGGGACTGTTGGATGCGAAAAAATGGCTATTGTCTTATGCGCCGGCACGCCATCATCGGGCTCATATAGATCGACCCTGACGGTAGGATTATTGTTCACCGCTGGCGGATACACCTCGAACGACAGACCCTTTTCTCCCGCAAGCAGGAATGACTGCATGGGGAGCGCCTTGACCGCTTTCATAGCCCTATCCCCGCAGATGGTTTTTTCTTGATATGCTCGACCAGTGCATCTGAAGGCTTGAGCGGCGAACAAGTATCGACGCTTACTGCTGTCAGTTGTCGCCTTGCCTCAGGCTTGCGCATCGCGTTGAACATTTTCCGGATGTCTGCAGACGGCCCATGCAGCAACCCTTGGGGAGCATGAGAGAATATGCCCGGCGGCAGCATCGGATGGTGGTGGATGAATACCGTCTCATCATAGTCAATATTACGATGATCTGAGGGCAATTCTTCGCTTGTCAGGTCTGCGACAGCGATTTGCGGCAAGAAGGTAACGACCATCATCCTTGGCGTTTCAAACGTTGCCCATGAAGACGGGGCCAAGTGGATGCGGTCAGACCCGACCGGGATGATATCACGAATGTTGATTTTGAGCGGAAAGAGATCGCCTTTCCAACCGATCAGATCGATCGGATTATTGGGATAAAAGGCAGAGGAATATTCGCCACCATGCTTGATCCGCAATTCCCATTCGTCCTGTTCAGGCCAGCCATAATCGACAACATCGGGAATGGTGATAAGTGTCGGGTCAAACGGCACATGCCGACCGACTTGTTCATGCTCCGCAAAATCGATCGGCAGCGCAGATTCGGTGACGTAAAACAAACCATCTTCCGTGCTCGGCAAATGGCGGAAAGTTGTGCCCTTAGGCAGCAAAACATAATCGCCGGGCTCATATTCAATGGGGCCAAATTCGGTTGCAAATACGCCCTCGCCGCGGTGAACGAAGTAAAGAAGATCTCCGTCCGTGTTACGATAGGCGAACGGCATATTTTCGGCACGTCGGCTTAGGCCCACCTTCACGTCCTGATTGGAGGCCAGGGTGGTAAAATCTGCCCGGGCATCGGTCAGGTCGTCCGTCACAAACTCGGTCGTCAGCGCGCTGCGAACGCCCAGATTGCCTTCAATCCTGATCAGCGCATTGGGCGGGTCCTTGTGATAAAGCATAGCAGCGGGACCGGAAAAGCCCTGCCTGCCAAAAAGCTCCTCATACATCTTCCCAACGGTGCCTACGCGGGCCTGACGCGTCGTTTTGCCGCGCACATGCTGTATCCAGCTCTTCTTCACCTGACCTCAACTCCTAAAACTGATTCGGTATATCGAGCGTCAAGTATGCCATAATGGCATGAGTGTCAATTTATCTGATCTGGACCTGGGTCACCTGTTACTATAGAATTCCAGCTGTTTCAAAAGTGCCTCCAACCCTTCCTTGCCCGGCACATTGATGACGCCAAGGGCCTCGGCCAAGTCTTCAACCGCGGTCTTGATACGGTCGCGCAGATCGCTGCGCGGATCTTGCTGCCAGGCGGATGCGGCGCAGTCGAAAATAGCCGACGTCAGCCAGGCTATGGCCTTGGCGCGTCGAGCAGGACCCTCTGCCTTGATATGCGGGGTCAACAGTTCCTCCAGCATCTCACGTTGCATAGACCGCCAAGCAGCCCTGCGGTCGGTAAAATTCGGAGATGTCAGCCCCCGTTCCAGACGCTTGCGGTTGACCTTGTCTGCAGAAAAGACAAGTGCCTGCTCGATTGTTCCCATAAGAGCTGCATTTTCGGGAGAAAGTCCCTCTTCCAGCCTTCGCTCGATGAAGTGGCGCTGGTCCTCGACAGCGCGCCTGACATCGAGATAAATCACATCGTCCTTGGTCTCGAAATAGCGGAAAAATGTCCTGACCGAGATATCGGAATTTTCTGCAACTTGCTCGATCGTCGTGGCTGCATAGCCGCCACCTTCCTCACCGCCATTTGCCTCAAACAGATCGGTCGCTGCCTTGATGATAAGCCGTCGTTGCCGTTCGCGACGGCGCTCGGCTGGCGACATTTTTTCTTCTACAGGTGTCATAGCGGTCCTGTCATGGCTCCATGTGTTTGGCGCTGATAAGTGGTTCGAGTCGGAGATATAGGCGTAAGCCATTCTGGCACGAATGCCAAATATGCACGGCTTTTGCTTCGACACACCGGAGCTGTTTTCCACCAGTTGTTTTCGTCAAAACCACAAAACCGAGTGCCCGCCTTCGGAATATAGCAGCCGTTAGAAATAGGATTTCTCTACGTCCGCAAGCCAACCAATTATGGCCATTTGAATTAGGCGGAAAGTCAAGGCAGCCGGACGGCAATCTCTCCGAAAGTGGACACCAGCCGGTAAATGACTGGTGTACGAGCATAATCATACCCCTGTTTTTTCGCCCAAACGCACAAAGCCCTGGTCTTTCGACCGGGGCTTTGTGTTAAGCTGTTATATTTGATGTTTATGTTGGTTGCGGGAGTAGGATTTGAACCTACGACCTTCAGGTTATGAGCCTGACGAGCTACCGGACTGCTCCATCCCGCGCCAACGTCTCTGGAAGGGCTGTATGCCAGACCAGAGAATCAAAAAAGCGGCCGGCCCTTTGAGGGACAGGCCGCTTTTGAAAAGGTGAATGGGTTATTTCCTCGTGACTATATGTCTATGCGCCTGCTGCAATGCCTGGCGACGTCCTACTCTTC